>Ga0302324_100000200_pt1 | contig 159503 bp, 151 predicted proteins | sample Palsa_T0_1_FD_201949 | JGI IMG/M metagenome (GOLD analysis project Ga0302324, IMG submission 201949) | Peat permafrost microbial communities from Stordalen Mire near Abisko, Sweden - Palsa_T0_1 | ecosystem: Environmental > Terrestrial > Soil > Palsa > Peat permafrost | place: Sweden: Abisko...
CCTCCCTCAACTTGGCGACGATCTGCTCCACGCTGTATCGCTTAGCCGGCATCAGACACCTCCATGAGCGCTCACAAAATCACGGGCACTCACACACGAGGTGGACCGAACCAAGGGGGGCCGGACATCACCTTGGACAATCAGCCACCGCCATCGCCGCTCACCATCTCTTGAGAAAGTCATGTGCGAGCTGCCTATACCCGGCCCGTTCGGATTTGTCAGGCTGACTCCCCGGAAGTAGTTGTGCCAATGGATCGGTTAGCTAATCGCTGCTTCCGTGGCCGGGTATGGGCATATTCGGGTCGAGACCCAGGTACTCCTTCACGAAGCGCCAGTTCAAGTTGCGCAAGCGCGTTTCGATCTGCGGATCACTTTCGATGGCTGCATCGATTTCGCGCATACGGCCCAGAAAGAACTCTGACTGAGCTGTGGCGTCAAGGTCGGGAGCCACATCTAACTGCAGAATCTCAGCCCACGGTTGATAAGCAAAGGAAGGCGATCCTCTAGGCCCGACTGTCATGGAAGGTATACCTCTGTCGCTGTGGAGCATAACGTCGGTTCGGTCCAAGGAGTACCGAATCTCGGCGCTGCCCATCGGCCCATCAAGATCCTCGCCGCTGCGAACGAAGCCAAGGTCGTTGAGCCGCTCGGAAACGGACAAGACAAATTCGTCGAAAGTCACGATTCGCTAACCACTGGGTACCAGTGCGTCGCCCGCCGCATTGAAGGTGTAGTTGTATTTGGAATTAAGAATGACCGGCCCCCTGCAGTAGGTCCAGTTCTTGTGAGAGTGCTTTGGTCCACTTGACCTTTTTCGGGCCGTGCGAGGGCGGCAGGCGACTGGTCCAGTGGATGTGGTGGTAGGGACTCTCACTGGCCCCTCTCCTTCCTGCCACTATCAGTCTGCCGTTTCCTCTCAGCGGCGGCGAGCTTCTTCGCCTCGGTAGTGAAGGCGGCGGGGGTCTTGCCGCCCAGGCCCCGATGTCGGCGGACGGTGTTGTACTCCTCGACGAAGGCGGCGATCACTACTCGGGCTTCGAGGACGTCGTGGAGCTCTTCGCAGTTGAGACACTCGCGGCGCATGGTCCCGTTGAAGCGTTCGATGAAGGCGTTCTGCTGAGGGCTGCCCTTCTCCACGAAGGCGCTGGTCACACCCTGCTCGGCGAGCCACTGGGCGAGGGTGTCGGCGATGAACTCGCGGCCGTTGTCGGAGCGGATGATCTTCGGTTTGCCGTGGCGGGCGAATGCCTGCTCTAACACGTGCTGAACCCGGCGGGCCCCGATGTTGCGGGCGACATAGGACTCGATGCAGCGGCGGGTGTACTCGTCGACGATGTTGAGTATCCGGATCGCCACGCCGTCGACGGTGTGGTCACCCATGAAGTCGAAAGTCCAGATGTGATCTGGATACAGCGCTGGCAGGTTCCAGATGGAGTTCTCAGCGCCGCCACCTGCCTTTTTGCCCGAGCTCTTCGACTTGGAGGGGGGCACCCGGTGCCCCTCGAGGCGCCACAGACGTTCTATACGTTTGCGGTTCACCGCCCACCCCGCATCGACGAGCAACCCGTGGATCTGCCGGTAGCCCCAGCGCGGGTGCAGCTCGGCCAGGCGGTTCATCTCCTTGACCAGCCGCGCCTCGAAATCATCGGGCATGGCGACGTAGCGGTTCGTCGAGCGATGCTGACCGACCAGCCGGCACGCCCGACGCTCCGACACCTTGTAACGCCGGCACAGGAAGCCCACCGCGTCACGTCGGCGCGCCGGGCTCAGAATTTTCCCCGGGACAGATCCTTGAGCATCGAGATGTCCAAGGCCTGCTCGGCCACGATCCGCTTCAACCGGGCGTTCTCCTGCTCGAGCGCCTTCAACCGCTGCGCCTCGTCCTCCTTCAACGCGCCGTACCTCACGCGCCACCGATAGAACGTCTGCTGCGAAACGCCGAGCCGCTTGCACACCTGCGGGACCGTCATGCCCTGGCCCTGCAGCCTCTCCGCCTCCCTCAACTTGGCGACGATCTGCTCCACGCTGTATCGCTTAGCCGGCATCAGACACCTCCATGAGCGCTCACAAAATCACGGGCACTCACACACGAGGTGGACCGAACCAAGGGGGGCCGGACACCGCCATATCACTCCGTCGGGCGCTCCCGCGGGAGAGTGCGACCCCTTCGAGGGCTAACGCCGACTCGGCGCTAGGTCTCCCGGTGGTCAGATAACGAGATGCGCTGACGTTCTGGCAGTTCGGCACAAGGACCTCCGTCAGGCCTGTGGCCGTCTCCAACGGAGGCGGGGCCTGACAGTCCATCTGTTCCTCGTCTCTGGCCATGGCGACACCGTCGCGTCGCGTCTATCGTCCGCAGATGGCCGAACAGCTACAACTATCCGCGACGGCCATGGCCTCCGATGGCCTGGCGGTCTCGCGCCACCCGTCAGGACAAGTGGTGTTCGTGGAAGGCGCCCTCCCAGGCGAGGAGGTAATCGCCACGATCGTGGCTGAGCGCCGGCACTACCTGACCGCCCGGGTGACCCGAGTGGTGACGGCGTCCGCGGCACGCGTCGAGCCTGGCTGTGGGCACGTCGCGGAGGGCTGTGGGGGCTGCCAGTGGCAGCACGTCGGCATCGACACCCAGGTGGAGCTCAAGCGGCAGATCCTGATCGACACCATCAGGCGGATCGGTCGGATCGAATGCCCTGAGCTGTCGGAAACGGTCGGGTTGGAGCCCTGGAACTTCCGCACGTCGCTGCGGGCCACCGTCGTGGACGGCCGGGCCGCTTTGCGTCGCGCTCGTTCCAACGAAGGCATACCCGTGCCGGGCTGCCTGGTGGTGCACCCGCTCCTGGTCGAGTTGCTGGACGGACGTCGTTACCCAGGAGCGGAAGAGGTTCTTCTCCGGTGTGGCGCTCGTACCGGGGAGCGGCTGGTGTCGGTCCGACCCCGCCGCATTGTCGCGGACGTCCCAGGGGATGTCAGGTCCGACTGGGTGCACGAGCTGGCAGCTGGCCGAACGTGGCGGGTGTCGGCCGCTTCATTCTTCCAGTCCCGACCTGACGGAGTCGACGCCTTGGCCGACCTGGTGGTCTCCTCTGCGAGCGACGTCGAACCTACCGTTGCGGTCGATCTGTACAGCGGCGTCGGGGTCTTCGCCGGCGTGTTGGCCGCTCGCGGCTGGTCGGTGACAGCGGTGGAAGGTTCGGCTACAGCGGTTCGCGATGCCGAGGCCAACCTGGCCGGTCTGGGCGTCCGGGTGGTGCGGGCCGACGTGACCAGATGGCCCCCGCAGCCGGCGGCGCTAGTCGTGGCCGACCCCAGCCGGGCTGGCCTGGGGAGCCAGGGCGTTTCGGTGGTGACCGGGACCGGAGCGGTCCGGGTCGTATTGATCAGCTGCGATGCGGCCAGCCTGGCCAGGGACGCAACCCTTCTTCGATCCAACGGTTACTCCCTGACCTCCGTCACGCCCGTCGACCTGTTCCCCCACACCTTTCACGTCGAGGTGGTGAGTGTCTTCGACCGGAATTGAGCGGACCCGATCGTCCTCGGGCGCAGGGCCGCATCGCGCCCCGCCCCCTACGACGTGGACACCGGCCGGATGCGAATAACTGGTGGCCCGCTCAAGTCAGGCCGGCACGCCATCCGACCCTTCACACCCCGGCGCAGTGCGCCGACTCCGCGCTGTCGACGCAGGGGGTCGGCGCGCGATGGAATGATCTGTCGCGTCGCCGGAGTTGACGGCAGACTCTGGAGGTGGCACGACCAAGCCTGTCAGAGGTCATAGAAGGACGAATGATTTCAGGTGACTCTGAGATCGTTCCAACTGAAGACGAGCCGGTTCGGGCTGTCGATGTGCTGGAGCCCTTCGCTGCTGTGTATCGGTTTTCGGTGCGTGATGATGCCGGATTGCTCACACCGGCGCCGAGCAGTGCCGATTCCGCATCAAGACGCGCGGAGCCCGGTGGGCTCAAGATGGAGCATTCGCGGTGCGCGTCAGAGTCGTGATCAGGCGACCGAGCCCGAGATCGAACATTATGGGGCGCGGCGGGGCCGGCCCTACCCTATTCGCAGGGGCCACCAACTTCGTTTCCGTCTGGTAGTCCTGCGGCGATCAGGTCCCAAGTAGAAGCGATGTGCAATGCTCTGCGCGCTGTTTCGATCACCACCGATGGGAACTTCGTCTCCGACGATTTGAAGGTGGTCGGCATACAAGGTTCCACGCGCCTCTCTGGGTCACGGGTATGGTCTGTGACGTGTCAGCTCCTGGCCGCAAGAAGGCGGATTGATCCGGGACGCTGCCCCGGCTGACGTCGAGCAGTTGCTTCGACTGATACGGGAGCTGGCCGAGTTCGAGCGGGCCCTCGATGCCGTCGAGGCCACGGAGGAGGACCTCCGTGAGGCCCTGTTCTGTTCTGATTCCAAGGTTTTTGCGTTAGTGGCGGAGGAGGCAGGTGCGGTTGTCGGGATGGCCATTTACTTTTTGTCGTTCTCGACATGGACGGGCCGGCACGGTTTGTATCTGGAAGACCTTTTCGTCGTCCCTGAGCATCGTTCTCGGGGGGTGGGCCGCGAGCTGGTGACCGCCCTTGCTGTGCGTGCGGTCCAGCTAGGTTGCAGCCGCGTTGAGTGGGCCGTCCTCGACTGGAACGAAGCGGCGATCAGTTTCTACGAAGCACTCGGGGCACAAGCGATGGGCGACTGGACGACGTTCCGTCTCTCCGGGCCGTCACTGGCCGCACTCGGCGGTCGTCCTGACTCCTAGCACCGGCGGCAGACGATGCGCTGGCTCACCTGATGCTCAGAGAGCGAGATGCGCTCACGTTCTGGTCCGCAGTCCGACGGTGAGGGGCGCGTTCGAATGCATGGTGTCGGAGGTTCAGAAGGGTTGGCCGCGTCGACTGACGAGTTCAGCCGGCCCTCACATGGGTGGGACGAGTTCGGCCCAACGATCCAACTGCTTGATGTCCCCGGAAATATCCACTCCTGCGGCAGCAGCGGTAAGGCGTCCCCAGACGAGCAGGAGTAGCTGTTCAGCGGTTCCGCTAACCTGCGTTGTGGCTTGTCGAGGTTGGCGGCTGACGATTCGGCTCCCCGGGTCGGAGAGGTCGAGCCACCATTGGTCAGCGCGATCGCTGCACTCGAAGCTGATAGTCGGTCCAGATGGAGCATTTTGCCCGGCTCGTGATGCCGCGACGAACACGTCGAGATATTCGTCGATCCCGTCGGCGGCGACTTCGGGTGCGATCGCATGGTTCTCGCCCCTCGCCGCATCGACGTCCCAGCGGTGCACGACGGACTCGTGCGCCATGCGGCGAGCCCACCACCCGACGGTCCGCCCCTCGGCGTACCATGACCAGCATTCGTCCTCGGCGGGAACGCTCGACAGTTGATCGAGCAGCGAAATGGTGCCAGAGCGAAACCAATCCAGGAACTCTGGCGCGTCCTTCGCCGGTGCTTCGAGCGTCGCGAATCGTCCAAAATCGGCGTCGGGCCGGTCGCGGACAATCTCGCTCACGACATGATGGGTCCCTGCGACGTGTCGAGCAACTGTCCCAACTGTCCAGCGGTCTGACCACGGCACAGCCGCACGTCGATCATGCTCGTACGAACTGACGATGCCTGCGGTCTCCATAGCGATGATGGACACGTAGTCGATGGTCACATCACAACCTCTCGTTACCTACCTCGATTACTGTTACAAGCGTTATACTAACTGTGGTGACTCGTTGTCAACAGCTTCCTGATCTCCTTCGCGGCGAATATGGGGCTCAGTGATGGCTCGACCACCCGAACCAGAACGCCGTCTTGAACTTCTCGATAGCGCCGTCGACTATGTCGTGGCGCACGGCATCGCGGACCTGTCACTTCGCCCTTTAGCCGTGGCGATAGGCACGCAAGCGCCGGTCCTGCTGCACCATTTCGGATCGAAGGAGCAACTGGTTGTCGAGATCCTGGGCCGCGTACGCGATCGATTGCGAACGATCGGGCGTGATGCCGTATCCGATCAATATCGATCTGGCCTTGGGGCGGTCTGGGCGTGGGCATCTGACCCCGAGCACGGCCCACTCATGCGCCTCTTCTTCGAGGTGTACGGCCTCGCACTTCGCCGCCCCGACCGGTACTCCGACTTTCTCCATCACAGTGTCCACGACTGGCTTGACGAACCGTTGGCCGCGGTCGACGACATTTCGGCCACCCTGGCCATCGCGACTGTCACAGGCCTCCTGCTCGATCTCCTAGCCACCAAAGACCGTGACCGAGTCGACAACGCCATGCAGCGCTTCTTGATCCTCCTCCGCTCACACGCCGACCACCTCACCCCAACCGAGAGGAACTCAGTGAACGCCGTCGATGAGACGATCACGATCGAGGGCTGACCAGGTCTTACCAACCAACAGCCAGCATGATCTCCACGGATGGAAGCCGAGCAGATCATCATCAGACGGTTCTGGGACACGCCGCGACCACCGCGGCGGAGTGTCGCTGCCCCGGTAGGCACCCCGAATGTACACACCGATTGCCATTCCGCTTTGCGGCATCCCCGTCGGTCCTCCTACGCCAGGAGTATCCGGTGGCCAAGCGGACAAACGTGCGGAGGACTGATCCGGCCCCGGGGCGCTGGAGCCTCAGGCAGACGCCGCTGGCGGGGGATATTGCGCCGATCGTCACCGATATCGTGGTCACACGCAAATGGTCAATCGACCGGGCCAGCCTCGGCCCGACTCAGCGCCGCGTTGGTCCAAGCCGGGTCACCCGTCACTTCCTTGGTCACCCAGTCCGGTAGGACGACCGCCTCGTGCACTGATGCGAGCTCGACCTCCGCCGTGATCAGCCCGGCGTGCACGCCGTCATACACGTCGACTTCGAAGTTTCGGCCCTCCACGTCCACTACATATCGAGTCTTCCTGATCTCGCCGGCCAGGCAGAGCGTGTCTAGAAGCTCGGCGGCTTCATCCGCTGGGATCTGATACTCGTACTCCAGGCGGGCCAGTCCATCGGGCCCTTTTATCGTGAGCGCCGCGGACGCATCGACCTCGCCTGTCTCGGCCGGTCTCCGGGTCAGCCGAACTCGAACGGATCGGTCCGGGGTCCGGACTAGATAGCCCTGGCGAATGACCGAGCCCGAAGCCGGAGGGAAGAAGCGCGACGGATCCACCAGGAACTTCCGCTCGATCTCGATTCCCATGGGCGCCTCGTCCTTTCCGGCCTGACATCCTCGGCGACAGAAGCTGCGCCCGACCAGATCATACGGCGGGCCGCTCCCCGTGGCCGCCCACCTGCAACTACGCAGTTGCACTTTGGGGCCCGATCGAGCAGGCTGGCGGCATGCGCACGGCCGTGGTCATCGGCGGAAGAGGCCAGAGCGGTCTGGCGATCGCGAGGAGACTCGTCGAGGACGGCTGGGCGGTTACGTCGACCAGTTCCGGGCCCATCCCCGGCCCGCCATCCCCTCCTGGGATCCGCTGGACGACACTCGAGCGCGACAAGGTCGACGACCTGGGAGGCGTGATCGGTTCCGACGTCGATCTGGTCGTAGACGTGACCGCCATGGCTCCGTCGCACGCGATGCAACTGCTCGCCCTTGGCGATCGCATCGGATCGGCTGTGGTGATCTCAACCCTGTCGGTCTACTCAGATCCCGAGGGGCGCTCCCTGGACGGGGGTACCGACGAGGCGAGCTTCCCCCACTGGCCGGTACCGATCCCCGAGGACTGGCCCACCCTGGCCCCGGGGAACGACACCTACTCCACCCGCAAAGTGGCGGTCGAGATGGTGCTACGCCAAGAGGCGCCGTGGCCCGTCACCATCGTCCGCCCCGGAGCCATCCACGGGCGCCACAGCCGCCACCTACGCGAGTGGTATTTCATCAAGCGGGTCCTCGACCGCCGGCGCACGGCGATCCTCCCGTTCCTGGGCGAGAGCGTCTTCCAGCCGACCGCCACGGTCAACCTGGCCGAGCTGGTATCACTCGCAGCCGCCCAGCCTGGCAACCGCACCCTCAACTGTGCAGACCTGGACCCACCGTCGGTTGCCGAGATCAGCTCCATCGTCGACGACCTCATGGGCTGGTCCACGCAGCGGACGCTGGTTGGCGGACCTCCGCCGGCGCCGAACGTCGGAGACCACCCGTGGGCGGTACCCCGCCCGGTAATAGCTGACATGCGTCGCGCCCGAGCCGAGCTCGGTTATAGCCAGAACGCGACTTACGCCGAAGCAATCTCCGACACCGTGGGTTGGGCCGTCGAGGAATCCGCGGGTCGGGACTGGCGCGAAGTGTTCCCTACCCTCGCCAAGTACCCGCCGGAGCTGTTCGACTACGCGGCCGAGGACGCCTACCTCGCCAGCACCGGCACCCAAGCGTAGGGGAGTCGTACGGCCGCGCTCCCCTCAGCCGACCGGTGCGCCAGGTCGGAGTGTGCTTGCGTCCCTGGGTTCTAGGAGGTCGTGAACCGCTTCTCGCACCAAGCCCGCCAGCTCCGCGGTAGGAACGTCGGCGAACACCTCGCCCGCTCCCATCAGGACGCTCATCACCGCGCCGATGGACGATGCCATCCGAACCCTTTGCGACAGAGGGATGCGGGGGCTGGCAAAGAAGCTCCGCATCATCTGGGCCAGGTCCTCGTGCTCGGCCTCGTGATGCTCGCTCCTGGCGAGCCCTTGCATCGCCGGGAAGTTGCGCTCGTGGAGTAGGAAGAGCTTCCGATTGCTCGCGACCTGATCGATGAGGTGGTCGATCAAGATGGACCACGTCTCGGCGCTCTCTGACCCGTCTCCATTTAGCTCGAGGCGCTCGAGCACGTCAGGGATGAGCGAGTGGAGCCTCATATGGAGTTCTAGGAGGATGTCCTCCTTGCGTTCAAAGTGGTAGTAGAGGGCCGCCTTGGTAAATCCCAGCCGTTGCGCGATCTCGCGGAGCGACGTCTTGTCGTAGCCCTGCTCGTTGAACAGATCGAGCGCCACGTCCAGTATCCGCTGACGGGTAGAGCCCCGTGGCCTGCCACCCCGGGCTCGCGGCGTTTTCCCATCGCCCGGCTGCTCGGCGTGGCTTCCGGGGGATTCCCCTCCCTCTTGCACAAGGCTAGGTTACTTGACGACAGGCAAGGAAGTGCGTAAGTTGGACCAAGAATTAGCCGGTCGACCAGTAAGGATGCCGAGTGGTGCCCAGCCCCTTCATGATCGAAGCCCATGGACTGGCCAAGAGCTACGGGGCGACCGTCGCCCTCGACGGCATCGACCTCGAAGTCCCGGCCGGCACCATCCTCGGGGTGCTCGGCCCTAACGGGGCGGGCAAGACCACCGCCGTCCGCATACTGACCACCCTCGTGGTGCCCGACGGCGGCACGGCCAAAGTGGCCGGGCACGACGTGATCACCGAAGCGGCCGCAGTCCGGCGCAACATCGGGGTCACCGCCCAAGACGCCACCCTCGACGAGGTCCTGACCGGTCGCCAGAATCTGGTGATGATCGGCCGACTGAGCGGCCTACATCGAGGCGAGGCTCGAAACTGGGCCAAGGCCCTGCTGGAGAGATTCGATCTCACCGACGCGGCCGACCGGGTTCTCAAGACCTACTCCGGCGGCATGCGTCGCCGCCTCGACCTGGCCGCCGGGCTGGTCACTCGGCCTCCCGTGTTGTTCCTGGACGAGCCCACGACGGGTCTCGATCCCACCGGTCGCGTACGAATGTGGGAAGTGATCAGAGAGCTCGTCGGCGACGGCGTGACCGTCCTATTGACCACCCAGTACCTCGACGAGGCCGACGAGCTGGCGGATCGGATCGTGGTCATCGACCACGGTCGGGTCATCGCAAGTGGCACGGCTGGAGAGTTGAAGGCTCAGACCGGAGGGGCGCGACTCGAAGTCACTCTCACCGCGGCCGATCCGGCCGCTTCGACGGCGCTTGCGCCCTTCGTGGCGGGCGCCGTGCACGTCAGCCGCGACGGGCTCCGTCTCCGGGCGCCGGTCCGCAGCGGTATCGGACTGGCGACCACAGTCGTGCGCGCCCTGGACCAGGCCGGCGTGACCGTGGATGACGTGGAGGTTCACCAGCCATCGTTGGACGATGTGTTCTTCGCCCTCACCGGGCACTCGACAGCAGAAGCCGACCGCCCGCCAGAAGCGTCCGACGCCGACTTGGAGGACGCCCTGCCGTGACCACAGCGACAGCCGATCGCATCCGGCCCGTCATGACACCCGACACGCAAGGCCTGTGGCGACGTCTGTCCGATGTCGCCGTGCACACCGGTCGCAACCTGGTACACATCGTGCGCGAGCCGCTACAGCTGTCCGACGTCACCATCCAGCCGGTTCTTTTTACCTTGCTGTTCGTGTACGTGTTCGGCGCTGGAGTGGTGTTGCCGCACGGGGGTAGCTACAAGGACTTCGCCATCGCCGGGCTCCTTGGGCTCAACCTGACCACGTCGTCGATGGGCACGGCGGTCGGCCTCAGCACCGACCTCAACAGCGGGGTGATCGACCGCTTCCGGACCCTTCCGATGTGGCGTCCCGCCGTGCTCGTCGGTCGGTCGATAGCCGACCTGCTGACGGCGGCGATATGCGCGCTGATCGTCGCCGCCACCGGCTTGGCCGTCGGATGGCGACCCCAAGGAAGTGTCTTGTCGGCCATCGGCGGCATCGCCATCTTCCTACTGTTCAGCTACGCCCTGTCCTGGGGGTGCGCCTGCCTGGGGCTGGTGAGCAAGGGACCAGAATCGGCTCAGGGGATAGGCCTCGTAATCCTCTTCCCGCTCGCCATCGTGTCCAACGCCCTGGTCCCGACCCAGCACATGCCCGCCGTACTGCGATTCATCGCGAACTGGAACCCCGTCAGCGCGGTGACGGCCGCTTGCCGTCATCTCTTCGCCAACCCCAACCCGTCAGCATCGGTCCACGCTTGGCCCATGCAACACCCGGTCGCGGCGTCGCTCCTGTGGTCCGCCGTCATGCTCGCCTTGTTCGCACCCATGGCCGCCACGCTTTACCGCCGCCGCACCACCGGCTGATCAAGTTCTGCTCTCCCAAACCACGCGTCGGCGCCATGGCTCTGACCGTTGGTAGCCGACCTCGAAGCCTTCGGGCTCTTGGGTAGCCTGCCCGGATGACGAACGAAGGGAGCGGCATCTCCCTCGCTCGCCGGGTGGACGATCCAGGGCGGGCCGTGGCCCGGCGCTTGGCCGTCGCGGCCGCCGTTGCCCTCATAGCCACGATCCTCTGCTACCTGCTCCTCGTCCGCACCTCCCTCGGGCAGCGATTCGACAACGCCGCCTACTTGGGTAGCCAAGCGTCGCCGTCGACCCCACGGGTCACGGACGGTAACCAACTCCGCCGCATCACGGCTGACTCCTTCGCCGTCGTACTCCTCGCCCTGGTCGGGATCGGCGTCTTCCGGCGACGCATCTGGTTGGGAGTCGGGTCCGCCGTGGCCGCGGGGATCGCGGTGATCGGCACCGATGTGCTGAAGCATTGGGTCCTGCACCGACCACCGTTGACCGCCACCGACGTGTACGTGCCGGGCAACACCTTCCCGAGCGGGCACACGGCCGCGGCCGTTGCGTGCGCCATGGCGCTCGTACTCGTATGTGCGCCGCGATGGCGGGGATTGGCCGCGGTCGTCGCCGGTACCTACGGATGGATCACGGCGGCCCAGGTGCAGACGGCGGGCTGGCACAAGCCGAGCGATGCGATCGGTGGTGCGCTCCTGGCCTTTGCCACCGTAGCCGCGGTCGCCGCCCTCGTGGCCTGGAATCGGCCGGTATACGTGGAGCCTTCGCGTCCCCATCGCATCGCCTTCGCCGTGATGGCATCGGTCGGGCTGATAGACGGATTGGCCATGGTCATCGGCCTGATCCATGTGCTGCGCGACTTCAGGCGGAACGTCCCGAGTCTGCTCGAGACCTCGTCCATCCGCAGCGACTCCTACTTCACGGGCGTCACCCTGACCGTCTTCGTGGTGGTGGTGCTCGTCATGACGCTGCTGGCCTTACTCGGGCGGGTCGACATCGACCACGTCGAACGCCGTTGAGACCCGACTTGGCCGGGCCAGGTGCTAGGAACCCGGCTTGGCGATCGTGGCGAAGGCCCGATCGGGCTCCCAGTGGGCGCGGAGCGACTTGATCAGGCCCTGGTCGTCCACGGTGTATATGAGAATGCAGTCGATCGCCATGGTGGTGCCGTCCGGGAGCGTCGTGGTGATCCTGGCCACATTGGCGCAGCTCGGGCCGTTGGCAAACGAATCGGTTACATGGAAGTGAAACTTCTCGATCATTCCTACGTGGGCATCCCAAAACTTGCTGATCTCCTCGGTCCCGTGGTGACCCTTGCCCTCGGGGTCCAAGACTGACGGCCCGACGGGATCCTCGATCGAGGCGTCCGGCGCGAACAGGGCGAGCCACTCGTCCTTGGCGCCTCTGGCGACGATGGCGTTCGACAGCTGCCCGGCACGGCGCGCCGGATGCTCCCAGTCGGGGGCGTCCCAATCAATGGCGTCGGAATCGATCATGGCCAAACTGTACCCGGGCTTCGCTGGCGGCATACTGGTCAGGATGGGTAGGACACACGAGGCCATCGACCCACGGCTGACCGCATGGCTCACGTCGCAGCCGGTTTTCTTTGTGGCGACGGCGCCGCTGGCGGGAGACGGACACGTCAACTGCTCACCGAAGGGGAACCGGGGAGAGTTCGCGGTGATCGGCCAGGACCGGGTTGCCTACATCGACCAGACCGGTAGCGGAACCGAGACCATCGCTCACCTCCAGGAGAACGCCCGGATCGTGGTGATGTTCTGCGCCTTCACAGGACCGCCGCGCATAGTCCGCCTGCACGGGCGCGGCAGGGCCGTGCTCGTCGATGATCCCGACTTCCAGGAATTGGCGCTGAGCTTTCCGAGGCCCATGACGGTTGGGGTCCGCGCCGTCATCGAGGTCGAAGTCACCCGGATCGCCGACTCGTGCGGTTACGGAGTCCCGCTCATGGACTTCGCCGGGCACCGACCGAACATGGAGGAGTGGTCGAACCGCAAGGGAACCGACGGCATCAGGGCCTACTGGGTCGACAAGAACGGCACCAGCATCGACGGTCTCGCCGGCGTACCGCCTCCCGGCTGAGCGTCGGTCGCCGAGCTCCTAGACGCCGGCCGCTGTCAGCGGGAGCCGCACCGTAAACCTGGCGCCGCCCTCAGGTGCGTGCCCGGCCTCGACGGTTCCTCCGATCCGGGTGACGAGCTGGTGCACGATGGCCAGTCCCAACCCGGTTCCCACTTTGCGAATCCCCTTGTATCGCTCGTAGAGGGCCGCCCGGTCGAACGCGACAGCCACGTCACCCTCCGTCAGGCCTGGTCCCCCGTCGCGGATCTCCGCCACGGCGAGCTGCTGCCCTCCCGGGGCCACCTCGGCGCGGCACGCCAACACGATGGGCTGTCCCGAGGGCACCACTCGAAGGGCGTTTTCGAGCAGGCCGTCGAGCGCCTGTCGAAGCCGGCCGGGATCGGTCCGCACCCACAGAGGCGCCGGCGGGCGTTCGACCAGGACCTGAATCCCCTCGGCGGCGCAACGGGTGGCCCAGACCGCCGCGGCCCCATCCATGAGGTCGACCAGCTCGACATCGGCGATGTCGACCCGCACCTCCTGGGCATCCAGACGAGCCAGGTCCAGCAGGTCGGCGACGTAGCGATCCAGCCGTCTTGCCTCTTCGAGCATTACCGAACCCACTTGGGCCACGCGTTCGGCGTCGATCATCCCGTCGGCCAACGACTCGGCGTACCCGCTGATGGCGGTCAACGGCGTCCGCAAGTCATGCGACACCGACAGCAGGAAGTCCCTCTGGCGGGCTTCGGAGCGCGCCAGGCTGGATCCGAGGACGTTGAGCGCCTCCGCCACCTCCGCCACTTCTGCGGGACCGTCCGGCTCCAAGACCACGCCCCGCTCCCCCGCCGCCATCGAATGGGCAGCCGTGGCGGTACGCCTGAGCGGTCGAGCCAAACGCCAGCTGACGAGCAGCCCGAGCAGGACCGCAATTCCGCACGCCACGGCCAAGGCGAACAGAAGGCGCCTGACTGCCACCTCCCCGACCGCGACGGCCTCGGAGAGAGGCTGCACCATCACGATCCCGCCAGTTTGGGTCGGGCGGGCTTCGATCAACACGGATTGGCCGTCGACGGTCTGAACGGCCGAGACGGATTGGCCCCCGAGCACCGACTGGATCTGCCCAGCGGTGAGGGCGTCCCTGGCGACCTCGTTCGTGGCTACGACGCGACCTCGGGCCCCGATGACCCCGGTGTCGACCCGGAGGGCTCTGATCGCCAGCAACGTCCTCTCGGGCGTCGTGGCCACTTCGGCCTGGACCTCATCGGCGAGTCTCGCAAGCGTCTGGCGCGCCCCGGTCTCGGCGGACTCCCGAACCAGCCGCACTGCGATCAGTCCTCCGATCGTGGCCGTGATCACCGCCACCGCGATCGCAAGCAGCGAGATCCGCAGGGCGAGAGAGCCGCGCCGACGGCTCACGGGTCTGACTGACTGTGTGATGAAGCGTCGGCGGCGTAGCCGACTCCCCTCACGGTCCTCACCGGGCAATTGGGACCGAGCTTCGCCCGTAGTTGGGCTATGTGAACGTCGACGGTTCGGGTACCAGCGACGGCCGAGTATCCCCACACATCCGACAGGAGCTGCTCTCGGGTGAAGACCCACCCCGGCCTGCGCATCAGGTAAGCGATGAGCTGGAACTCCGTCGCGGTCAGATCCACCTCGCGGCCGTCGTTGTAGACCCGCCGGGACCCGGTGTCGACCCGAACCGGGCCCACCTCCAGGGCGGCAGGCGGCACGGGCGGACCGTCGACGCGTCGGAGCACGCTGGCGACACGGGCGACTAGCTCGCGGGGAGAAAAAGGCTTCGTCATGTAGTCGTCGGCACCGAGCTCCAAGCCGACCACCCGGTCGACTTCATCGTCACGGGCGGTGACGAACAGGATGGGTGTCCAGTCCTGCGCCGCCCGTAAGCGGCGGCACACCTCGATGCCGTCGATGGTCGGCAACCCGACATCGAGGACTATCGCGTCAGGCCGCTGCGCCCTGACGGCCTCGAGCGCGTCAACTCCATCGGATTCGACGCAGACTCTGTAACCACTTTTGCTCAGGTACATGACGATCACGTCCGCGATCGCCGGCTCGTCCTCAACCACCAGGACGAGCCGGCGATCCGGACGGTTCGTCACCACCCCATCGTAGATAGGCACGGAAAGGATTGGCGGATACCGCCGTCGGAACGGCAGGCCTCTTATTTAGGGGCTGTCGTTTTGGGCTTGCGCGGCCGCCGCCGCGTTGAGGTCGATTTGGACCTGAGAGTCGGCCGCATTGGCCTGGGACACGTCGTGTTCGATGGCAGCAATCTGGCTCGACTGGTCCTGGGCCCCTTCCTGTGGTGCCGCCGTGTCCGTTGCCGACGACGCCGATCCAGCGTTGGTGGAGGCGCTGGCATGACTCGGCGCCGACGTCACGCCGGGCTCGGCCGTGTGGCTGGTGGACCCGCACCCTGAGATCAGAAGGACGGCAAACAAAGTTGCTGTACCGGCCCCGAGAACTCGACCCCGGATCACTTCAGATCTCCTACGACCGTCTCGATGTCGTTGCGGGCTTCGCCCAGGTTGTACCCGGACGTAACGAGAGTCTGCCTAGGGGCGGACAGGAGGGTGTAGTTGGCGTCGTATTCAGCCGGAGTGAGGGCGAGGATGCTGGCTGAAAGCCCGGATGTTGCGGTCGTGACGGTCTGAATTCTGTTGGCGAGATCGCTCATGAGAGCCTGGACTGCGGGGGTGTCCTTGCTGGAGTCGACCCCGGAAAGCAGGCCGGACAGCCGATTCTTGGCGTCCCCCAAGCGGACCAGCGCGCCCCCGATGATGTCGTCAGTCGCCGCCGACAGCCGGACCTGGGGGATGGCGAGGGCGAATACCCGGTAGGTGAGGACTATCGACTGGGCGTCAGTCCTGGCCTGGGGGATCGTGGTATCGGCTTGGATTTTCGGGGCCAGCGCGGTCAGATTGGACTGGTCTCCGTCGAGGGTGTTGAGCAGGGTCGACTTGTCGCTCGAGGTCAGCCACACGTTGTTGTTGACCGCCGATATTGCCGTTGTGAGCGCACTCAAACGGAGCGATATGGCTGAAGCGGCGTTGGCTTTGATCTCAGTCAGGGCCCGGGCTCCCAAGGATGTGGACGCTGAGCCGGCAGCCCATACGGGTGTCGCCAACCCCACCGACGCGCACGCCGCGACGGCGGTGCCGGCGATTGCGAAGCGGACAGAACGATTCATTTCAGGTACTCCTATGGCTAGACCGACTCGGGCGGCCGGCATGCAACCTAAAGATAAATCGGCCAGATTTTCGTCCCATATGAGGAATGTTTGGGCTTCGTAAGACAAGAAGAAGAAGACGGCCGCTCTGGCCGGCGTCCCGGAGCCGCCCCGAGAAGGGGCCGGACGGACGAAATTTGGAGCAGTTTGTAAGCCTGAACTGCTAAGTCTAGGCTTAGGGATGTGACGAGGATCGCTCCCGAAGTCGATCGTGCGGCCGGAGAGCTACGGGCCTGCCTCGGGCCCCTCGTGCGCCGGCTGAGGCAGGTCCACGTCGACGGGGAGGTGACGCTGTCTCAAGCGTCGGTGCTGGTCCGACTCGAGCGAGAGGGGTCCTCGACACCAGGCGCCCTCGCAGCAGGAGAACAGATCAGGCCGCAGTCCATGGGAGCCATCCTCGCCGCCCTTCAGGATCGTGGGCTGGTTTCGCGCAGCCCAGATCCTTCCGACGGACGCCGCGTGCTCATGTCCATGACAGCTGCCGGCCGGCAGAGCCTGCAGGGCGTCAGACAGGAGAAAGCCCGGCGGTTGGCCCGGGCCATCACAGAAGGACTGTCTCCATCCGAGCAGCGTCAACTCATCGACGCCATACCGCTACTCGAACGGCTGGGCCAGCTTGTCTGAGACCACGACACAAGGCGACCAGGTAGTCGTCGAATCGGGACCGGATGATCGGTACAAGTGGATCGCGCTCTCCAACACCTCACTGGGCATGTTCATGGCGATTTTGGACAGTTCGATCGTGATCATCGCCATGCCGGCCATCTTCCGGGGCATCGGCCTCAATCCGCTGGCGCCGGGCAACATCAGCTACCTGCTGTGGATGATCATGGGTTACCTGCTGGTGACGGCCGTGCTGGTGGTGACGCTCGGCCGGCTGGGGGACATGGTGGGGCGGGTACGCATCTACAACCTCGGCTTCGTGGTCTTCACCTGCGCCTCGATCGCCCTGTCCCTCGACCCGGCACGCGGCGGGGCCGGAGCGATCTGGTTGATCGTGTGGAGGCTCGTCCAAGCGACTGGCGGATCGATGCTGATGGCCAACTCGGCAGCCATCCTGACCGACGCCTTTCCGGCGGAGCAGCGCGGCATGGCCATGGGGATCAACCAGATCATGGCCCTGTCAGGTCAGTTCATAGGGCTGGTTGCGGGCGGGCTGCTGGCTGCGTGGGATTGGCGGGCGGTCTTCTGGGTCAACGTGCCGTTCGGTGTCTTCGGGACGGTATGGGCCTACCGAAAACTGCGCGAGACCTCGACGCGCAACCCGGGCCGGATCGACTGGTGGGGCAACGTCACGTTCGCGGCGGGCTTGGGGCTGGTGCTGATCGCCATCACCTACGGGATACAGCCCTACGAGCACGACACCATGGGTTGGGGGAACCCGAAAGTCATTGCAGGGCTGGCTGGTGGTGTGGCTCTGCTGGGGGTCTTCGCCGTCATCGAGACCCGGGTGGCGGAGCCCATGTTCAGACTGGGGTTGTTCCGGATCCGGGCGTTCGCCTCCGGGACCATGACAGCTTTGCTGGCCTCGATGGCGCGGGGCGGAATGCAATTCATGCTGATCATCTGGTTGCAGGGCATATGGCTGCCATTGCACGGCTACAGCTTCTCCGACACTCCACTGTGGGCCGGCATCTTCCTGCTGCCGCTCACGGGCGGCTTCCTGGTCTCCGGCCCGCTCAGCGGCTACCTGTCCGACCGGTATGGGGCGCGCGCTTTCGCCACCGCCGGAATGGCCATCTTCGCGTTCTCATTCGTGGGCCTACTGCTGTTGCCGATCGATTTCTCGTACTGGCAGTTCGCGGCACTCATCGCGCTCAACGGGATCGGCTCGGGGATGTTCGCCGCTCCCAACACCTCGGCCATCATGAGCAGCGTGCCCGCCTCCCAACGGGGGGCGGCATCGGGCATGCGCGCCACCTTCCAGAACTCAGGTACGTCGGTGTCGATCGGCGTGTTCTTCTCCTTGCTGATCGCCGGCCTGCACTCGAAGCTCCCCCATACGCTCTCTGCCGGGCTGCACGCCCAAGGCGTACCTACCAAGATCGCCGCCCACGTCGCCGCCCTCCCGCCCGTCTCGACCGTGTTCGCCGCATTCCTCGGCTTCAACCCGGTTCAGACGCTCCTCGGGCCCAGCGGAATACTCCACAGGCTGCCCGTCCATAACGCGGACGTGCTGACGGGCCGGACGTTCTTCCCCGAGCTGATATCGGCTCCGTTCCACCACGGGCTGGTCGTCGTGTTTGCGGCTGCCACAGCCATGGGGGTGATCGCGGCGGTCGTGTCACTGATGCGCGGCGGCCAGTACTACAACCCCGACGAGACCGACCTCGTCGCCGATCAGGATGGTTAAATCAAAGCCATGAGCGACCTCACTGCCCACACCATCAAGATCACCGGCCATGAAGGCGCGGACATCGAGGCCTACGTGGCTTCCCCGGACGCCGGGGGCCACCGCGGCGGAGTGATCGTCATCCATCACATGCCCGGATATGACCGGGCCACCAAGGAGATCGGGCGTCGCTTTGCCGAGCTCGGTTACAACACCATCGTCCCCAACCTCTACTGGCGCGAGGCGCCTGGAGCGGATCCAGGCGACGCGGCGGCGACGGTGCGGGCTCAAGGTGGCGTTCCCGATTCACGCCTGATCGGTGACGTCGCAGGAGCCAGCAGCTACTTGCGAGCTCTGGCGACATCCAACGGCAAGGTCGGCGTGATCGGTTACTGCTCGGGTGGACGCCAGAGCGTCCTGGCCGCCTGCAACCTCGACCTCGACGCCGCCGTCGATTGCTACGGCGCCTTCGTAACCGGCACTCCTCCCGACGGGTTTCCCCTACAAGTCACCAACTTGGTGAGCCAGCTGGCCAACCTGCGGGCGCCCCTGCTCGGCCTTTTTGGGCTCGAAGACAAGTTCCCGGGTCCCGAGCAGGTCGCCGAACTCGAGCAGATCCTCACCGAACACGACAAGCAGTTTGAATTCCATAGCTACGAAGGCGCCGGTCATGCCTTCTTCTCCGTCGACCGCCCCTCCTACAACGTGGCCGCCGCCAACGATGGGTGGGAGAAGATCGGAGCCTTCTACGCCAAACATCTCGGAGCCTGACCCGTGTGCACTTACGTCACTGTTCGCGAACCAATCGAAGGCAGCGCCAAGGGACCCAACGGCACGTGGCAGCACGTTTCTGACGTCACCGTCTACTTCGACCATCCCGTCCACACCATGGCCGACCACACCCTCAACATCGACCTGGCCAACCCAGCCCAAGGCCCAGCGGCGCGGGTCGCCATCGAGCTGACCGCCGACTCCGCCCGCCGGTTGATCGGCGCCATCCAATCGGCTTTGGCGTCGGCGCCCCTGGATCTCGCGGCCGTCGAGTAGGAGCTCAGTCGCCAGTCGATGGGAGCAGCTCTGCGGCCCAGAGCCATCGTCGGGGCGACTGCTCTAGTCGTGCTGGCTGGTGCCTGCGGGAGCGGGCATCGTGCTCCGATCTCGGCGGCAACCACGACTTCGACTCCAAGGGTGTTCAGCACGGTCGCCCCGGTCGCTACGAGCACGACTTCGCCGCCGCCGCCACCGACGGCGGGGACGACTCGACCGGCTCCGCCACCGACTACCGCCAAACCCTCGACGGGGACGACTGCCGGTTGCCCGAGAAATCTTGCCGAAAGCCTGGCGTCGACCGGCGCCGCGTCCGAGCTGATCACGGTGGCGGCCCCCACCGCCTCCACAACAACCGCCGCCGTTACCCTTTGGTCGCATGCCGGGCCCTGCTGGGAAATGTCAGCCGGGCCGTGGCCGGGACGGATAGGGACCAACGGTTTCTCCAACCATCACCGAGAAGGCGACGGCACCACGCCCACTGGAAGATTCGGTATCGAGTCGCTCGCCTACGGCAACGCCCCCAACCCGGGATACCGAGGCGCCTACCACCTCCTGACGTGCGGGGACTGGTGGGACGAAGATCCCGCCTCCCCGGACTACAACACCTTCCAGCACGTCTCCTGCGGCACGCCCCCTCCGTTCGGAGGCGACAGCGAGGCGCTCTGGACCGAGACAAACGCCTACCCCAGCTTCGTCGTGGTGGAGTACAACACCTATGAACCCGTCCCCTACGCGGGCTCCGCCATCTTCGTTCACGCCGACATCGGAACGGCAACCACGGGATGCGTGAGCATCCCCCTCGCCGATTTGGATCAGCTGCTCCGCTGGCTCGATCCAGCCGCCAGCCCCGAAATCGTCTTGGGGCCCGCGAGCGAGCTACCGGCCTTCTGACCGGCCGCGGCTGACGACGCAGCTCAGGTGCCCGCCCGCAAAGAGGACCTGCGACGCAGGCCCGATGGCGAATGGCTGCACCGCATGGCGGCGGACCTCCGCGATACGTTTGGCTCCATGGAGAACGACCGATTTGGCCAGATCGACTTTGATCGGTTCCACCGTGAGGAGCTGCCGAAGCTCCTCGAAGCGAGAGGCCAGGTCTTTTCGCATGCCGACGCGAGCGTCGTCCGTCCCCTCGCGTTCCGACTCGATGACGGCAGGGCCTACACCTACCGTCCCATCGACCACAGCTTCGTCGTCGAGGCGGGCGACGAGAACGCCCACACGGTCGTCGAGATGGCCGAGGACCAGTGGTGCGCTTTTGCTTGGGAGTTGCGGTCGTGCTTCGCACTGCTCTATGCCGAGCAACTCGCAGTCACCAGAGGAAGCTTCGGACAGATGGCGCGCTGGGAGCCACCATTGCGGGTCGCCTTCGACGGACAGGCCGTGTACGACATCGACGATCCGCCCGAGCTGCTGGATGCGTCGGGGGAGGCGCTCGACTTCACCCGGACCTTCACGCTCGCCGACCCCCACGAAGAGGCTGCCGATTTTCTGAGCCGGGCCGGGTTCGTACATCTCCGGGAAGTGATGGATCGCGACGAGATCGAGGCGCTGCGAGCTGATGTGACCGCGGCGATCGCCGGGGCCCGGCCCGACGATCGCCGCTCGTGGTGGACCACCTCCGTGAAGCCCCCGACCGGCTCGATGGCAACAGCGTGGTGATCAAGGTCCCCGGTGCGGCCGGGGGTCTCGCCGACCTGCCGTTCCACCGGGACTGCGGCATGGGCGGCCACCCCGTCAGGTGCCCGATGCTCAACGTGGGCATCCAACTCGATCCCGCCTCCGCTGAAGCCGGCCAGCTACTCATGATCCCGGGCTCCCACCAAGGCACGTCCCGGCTCCCAGGCCGCCGCGAAGTCGAAGGACTCCCGGTCACTCCGATTGTGACCGAGCCCGGGGACGTGACGGTCCACTTCGGTCACACCCTCCACGCCGCTCCGCCTCCCACCGATCTCGGTGCGGATGGACGAAAGGCACTCTATCTTTCCTTCATGCCGCCCCTTACGTTCGACATGGTCGGCCCGGGACAGGGCTACAACGACGTCCTCTTCACGCGCCACGCCGGCCGCATCCATCACGTCGATCAGCTGCGCTGACCAGTCAACGACTCGGGCCTGCTGCGACCGGCTCCCGGATCAGCTCGTCCGGTTCGATTTCGGGTCGTCTCGGGCTGCGATTCGGCTGAGCGCGGCGGCCAGGGCCGGGTCGTGGCCGATCCTAAACATGCTCTCCTGGCCGGCGCGCTCGAACAGCACCGCGATGCGGGTGGATATGGCGCTGGCCCTCACCAGAGCCAGCACTTCGTACCATTCGAGGTGGGCGAGGGCTCGACCCATTCGGCGTTCGGCCGTGGCGACGGTCTCCTCTCGCGTGCCGAACCCCTTCAAGTTCATACCGGTGAGGTCGGTCTGCAGCCTGTCCAGGGCTAGAAACCAGGCCACGTCCATCTCAGCCGGACCGGCGCTGGCCATGTCCCAATCCAAAACGGCCTTGGGAACGCACCGCCGGACGTCGAACACGACGTTTCCGAGGCGGACGTCGCCCCAGAGCAGCCCCGGCGGAGGCTCGTGGGACGGCCGGTGGGCGCAGCACCAAGCCAACGCAGTGGTCAGGTCGCGCGGTGGAGCACCATCGCAAGCCCAAGCGAGGTACTCGCTCCAAAACGCCAGCTCGTCTTCGAGCCCGGACCTAAGGCCCAGGTCGGCGGTCGGCGTGGCGTGAATGGCCGAGACCGTCTCTACGAACGAAAGCCATACCGTGCGGACCTTCGAGGCGTCGGCGAGGCCCACCAACCAGGCATCCGCGGGAGTCGGCTCCGATGGGATGGGACCGGCCACGAAGGGCATGGCCACGAACGGCGCCCCGAGGAATGTGGGGTCGGGCTCGAAGCGGGCGGGCGAGGCGACCGGGACGCCGCATGAGTGGACCGTCTCCTGCACTGCCGTTTGCTGAGCCAGGTCGTAGACCGGGAAGATCCCGTCCCCCAAAGGGGGCAGGCGCACCACCAGGTCGCCTTCGACGACGAGCGTCTCGCATGACCACCCGGGCGCCGGACGCTCGATGGCACCGATCGGTCGCCCGAGCCACTTAGCCAGCCCCGATCGCAGCTCGTCGAGATCGCGGCGGACCGCCAGGGTCATCCTTCTTCCTCACGCACCTCGGAGAGTCTCACATGAAGCTCGCTTCCTCGCTGAGACCCAATTCGGGGTTGGATCCGGCGAAGATGCTCTGCAGGTTGCCGAAGCCGACGCCGCCACCGGCGGGATCGTCGATGCGGACCAGGTTGTCGCGCATCTGGTGGATCCGGCGGGCTGTCTCCGGGTCGGAGCAGTCGGCGATGTGCTCGCCGTCGACGTGCAGGTCGCCGCGCCACTCCCCGTGCCAGTGACCCTCGAACCCGAAGTACAGCCCGGTGCCCAGATGGAATCCCGTGTCGCCGAGGGCCGTGACGCCGATCGGCCGGGCGCTGCCGTCCGCCATCGTGTAATGCAGAGTGGCGGCCGTCAGGCGCCGGTTGTCATCGCGCACCTCGAACTCCGGGACGAGGGCGGCCCAGGGATGGCGGCGGCCGTCAGGCTCCTCGAGTCCGCCCTGCAGCTCCAGCCGCTGCCAGTCGCCGAACGCGTGGCGCTGATAGAAGGTGTGGATCCCGTAGCGGCTCCCGTCCCCCCGCTCGCAGAGGATCGGCGACCACATGACGGTCGTCGACACGCCCGGCGGTCTCGGCGGTTCCTCGACGTCGGCGACCGGAGCCCCGACCATGTATCGAACCCCCCACGAGTGGTCGCGGGTCGACACCGAGGTCTGATCCGTGAGCTCGTAACGACTTCCGTCGACGTCGACCCACCCCGACCCGGTGCCGATCTGGTGGTAGCGGACGATATCGGCGTCGAGGCGCAGGCCATCCCGGCTCCGGTGGTGCTCTGGGAGTTCTAGCGCACACGGCACCGCCGCGGAAAAGGTCCATACGAAGCTGATCGGAAGAACGTCGCTGGGGGCCAGGCTGAAGCGGATGGTCTTCAGCGGCTCGAGGACCTCGTAGCGAATGGGGCCGGTCTCCAATCGCTCGATGTCAGGCAACAACCGGCGGCTCGATCGCACCGTCCACTGCTCCCTGCCCCGACTCACCCCGGCGTAGGCGTCGAGCACGCCCCGGTTGGGGTACTTGCCCATGCCGAACGCGACCTGAATCGAGCCGTCCTTGAGAGCCGCCATGGCGCAGACCTTCTCGGTCCAAGATCTATCGGACTGTGAGACCGTGGCAAACGTATCGGTGATCTGGTGGTGGAAGGTCTCGTCCGCGGGCACGAGCGGTCCCAGTGTGGTCATCCGGTGATTATTGCTGAGTGCAAGCGCACGTCAGTTCCCGACGCGCCGGGTAGTCGCTTCGGTTGCGCCGCCACCGATGGACCAATAGGGTTCAGGCATGGCAAGTGTCGAGGAATCGCTGACACGGGTGCCGCTCTTTGACAAGCTGTCGAAGCGCGATCTCAGAGGGCTTGCCGGCTCGATGAAAGAACGGACCTTTCCCGCCGGAACGGTCATCACGGAGATCGGCGAGGACGGGGTCGGCTTCTTCATCATCGACAGCGGCACCGCTACCGTTGTTGTGGGCGACAATCCGGTTCGCACCCTGACCGGTGGGGACCATTTCGGGGAGATCGCTCTGATCGATGACGGCCCCCGAACGGCCCGAGTCACGGCCGACAGTGAGTTGCGGTGCTTTGGCTTAACCTCTTGGGAATTCCGGCCCTTCGTTCACGACCATCCCGACGTGGCGTGGGCTCTATTACAGACTCTCGCCCAACGCGTTCGAGACGCCCAAGAGTAATGGGGTCCGGTCGCTAGCGTACGGCGTCCTTAGCGATCCGGAACGTCTCCGGCCGACGATCAGGCGACCCTCAGGGCGGCAGGCGGGCGGCCGATTGACGAGGAATGCCGGACGCATGGTTGTTGTCTACCGGGGCGGGCCATCTCAACTCGAGGCACTGGTTGGACGATAAGGGTGTGTGACGAGAATGGCTGCCCCCTTTTCTTCCGGTCCTGTCGTCAGCCGCCCGAGCGCAGCCCGCTCTTCGGCTTCGTCGACCATTGATTGGTAAAACGGATGCCCGGCCCGATCCGTTTGTTCGCCTCGCGCCGCGCCGGGCGAAAGGGCGAGATCACGACCACTTCCTCGACTGTCTCCGTGACCTACGGGTCCACGCCAGCCGAGCGCTCGAAGGGGGGTTCCCTGGCCGAGTGGATGCGCGACGATCTGACCGACCTCGGCAGCCTCGTCGGCCTCAGGGCGGATCTCGAGCAGATACTTGACGAGTATCAACCGTTCGGCGCCAGGCCAGCGCTGCTTCTGGTGGATCTCGACGGCTTCGGACGGATCAACTCGACGTACGGTCGGTCCCGTGCCGACCAGGTACTCGTCGTCACCGCCGAACGACTGAGAAGGCTGGTTCCGGGCGCTGAAGCAACTTACCGGACCGGCGGCGACGAGTTCGTGGCCTTGCTGGGCCCGACACCGATGATCGACGCCGTCGGCTCGGCTCGTCAGATCCAGGCTGCCCTCAGCGAGCCCGTCGATCTCGAAGGTTTCAGCATCCCGGTATCGGCCTCAATCGGCGTGGTGATGTTCGGAGATCGCCGCCGGATGGACGGCCTATTGAGGGACGCCGACGTCACCATGTACCGGGCCAAGGCTGAGGGTGGAAACCGAGTGGACGTCTACAACTGGGAGTTGGACAGCTGGTCGACGGCTCGCAAGAGGGAGGTCGAACGCCTGGCCAAAGAGGTGGACGAGCTCCGCCTACAGAATCGGGTGTTGGCCGAGGCCATGACTCTCGACTTGGACACGGGGATGCCCAACTCCCTGGCATTCGAGGCCGACCACCTGCAGATCGACGCGTGGCGTAAGCGCTCCGGAGAGACGTACGCGATCCTCCGGGCCCGCATCGACGACCTCGACCCGGCCCAGCAGCATTTTCGCTCTCCCGCCGGAGGCAAGGCCACGGTCAGGGTGGCCCAGGCCATCCAGGACACTGTCAGGCAGTCGGACAGGGCTTACGTTCTTGACGAGGGAGACTTCGCCGTGCTGCTCAAAGGTTCGGGGGTGAAGGAAGCGGTGGCAGCCGCGGAGCGCATCCGATCGCGGTTGAAGAACCTCGCCATCGAACATCCCGCCGACCCCAGCCGACAGCTCACCATCACGGTTGCGGCGATCGAGGCGGGGTTCCGTCACTCAGATCCGAACGCTGTGTTGATCGAGGCAAACGACCTTCTTCGTAGGGCCTCCGACAGCGGAGGGGCCAGGATCGTGTGGCCGCGCTAACCGACTGCTCGCAGGGCGGGCACCTCGGGGGTCCCGAAGCCCTCGCCCGCCTCCACGGAGCGGGCCGGTCGGTCCGGCGGGACGTCGAGACGTCCTTCGACTGGACCGCCGATCTGCAGTGACAGCGTCCCGCGGGAGGTAGCCACAACCGCGCCGGCCCTCCACCTGCCCCTGTGGAAACGCACCGCGATCGGGTGGGCGTCCCCGCCCGCCGAGGCGTCCTGCGCTACGATTGGCCGGTTCTGCAACATGGCGGGCTCGGCCCTGTCGGTCCGGCCGTCGGCACGGATCGAGAACAGCACCGCCAGCGAGCATCGGGCCCAAAGGTACAGGCGCCGCTCGGTCTTCGTCAGCGAACCCTTGCGCTCGTGAAGGGCTAACGCGACGGCCGTCAGAGCCTCCATCGCTCGATCTGTCGAAGATTCCACGGCCGTCTCCCAAGCTCGAAACCAATGCGTGTCCATCGGCCAACCACGGGCTATGGACAAGCGATCACCGCTCGAGACAGCGAAAAGCGCGCCTGATTTCGTTCCTTGGGCCGAATTTCGCCACGGCGGCGGCCCTGGGTAGACATGCGCCACGGGCGATGTATTGGGGCGACAACTATCCTCGGCTGCAGGCGGTGAAGGCAAGATATGACCCGAGGGGCATATTCCAGTTTCCTCAAATGATGCACCCGCCCGAACCAGGCCACGGCCTGCCTCCGGAGTGAACTCGTGGGCCAGCTCGAGGATGGGAGCCCGAAACGCCGGCGGCGTTTCGAGGGCGTAGCCTTGGTTGGGTGAAGGAGATCGGAAATGGTCCGCCGCTGGGTGCGTCGCGATTGCCGGATGCTGTCGCGGAGCGGGTGGCAGACGCCATGTTCGCTCTGGCCACTCCAAGCCGGGTACAAATCCTGCGGGTGCTGATGAGCGGCTCCCGGGGCGTGGGGGATCTCAGTGAAGCGATGGGGATGGAGCAGTCGGCCGTGTCCCATCAGCTCCGGATCTTGCGTGAGCACGGGTTGATTCGCGTGGAGCGGGTGGGGCGGAGCCGGGTTTACAGGATCCGCGACGAGCACGTGACCGAGTTCTTCGAGGCGGTTCTGCGTCACATCGAGCACCGCCCGGAGGCAAGTACCCGATTCGATCGTTCCCCTGGCGCCAGCTCGGCCTGACCGAACATTTGGAATGAGCCGACCCGATCAGATCCCGGTAAATCGGCGCCCCACCGTGACCCCGTTGCCGGTCGGGTCAGCGACTGAGAGGCGAAACGTGCTCGACCGAGCGCATCGGGGCGACATCGAAGGCGCGCTCGGACGGATCAGTTCCTTTGACGTCGGACCTCGGCGCTCGAGTCGCTCGAGGATCAAGACGCTGGTGGTGGTGATGGGCCCAGGTTTGGTGGTGATGGTGGCCAACAACGACGCCGGCAGCATCTCGACCTTCGCGCAGGCCGGACAGGACTACGGGTTGCGGTGGGTCTGGCTCGTCGCCCTGTTGGGCACCGCCCTGTTCGTGATCCAGGAGATGGCTGGCCGCTTGGGTACGGTGACCGGAGCGGGACACGCCCGGCTCATCTTCGAACGGTTCGGTCGTAGGTGGGGGGCGTTCGCATTGGTGGATCTGATCGCGCTGAACTTTCTTCTGGTCGTGACCGAGCTGATCGGGTTGCAGTTCGGGCTGGCATACTTCGGCGTGAGCCGCTTCGTATCCGTGCCAGTTGCTGCCGTGGGCCTGATCTGCTTGACCGCGACGGGAAGCTTCCGGGGATGGGAGCGGGGCATCTACGTCCTGGTGGTCGCGAGTGCCGCTGTTCTACCTCTGCTGCTAGTCGTTCATCTGTATCGTCACGGCCCCATCCCGTCCGCCGTCGGACGGCACGAGCTGTCGGGAACAGGCGTCTTGTTCGCACTTGCCATGGTCGGTACCACGGTCGCCCCGTGGCAGTTGTTCTTCCAACAATCCAACGTGGTGGACAAGCGCATCACGACCAGGTGGTTGGCATACGAACGGGCCGACACCTTGGTCGGCACGACCGTGTTCGTCATCGGGGCGGTCGCGGTGATTGCAGCCTGCGCGGCCGCCTTCGGCGGAACTCCTCTTCACGGCGCATTCGTCGATGCCGGAGCGGTTGCGGACGGGATACGGGCCCGAGCAGGTTCGTGGGCCGGCGGGTTGTTCGCGCTGGCGCTGATCGATGGGTCCATCCTCGGGGCTGCGGCCGTCACCTTGTCCACCGCATATGCCGTGAGCGATGCCACCGGAATGCGCCACTCCCTGCATCGTTCTTGGCGGGAGGCACCGACCTTTTACGGAGCCTACGGTGGCTGCGTCGTCGGAGCCGCGGCGGTAGTGCTACTCGCGGCCAGTTCGCTCGGTGTCGTGACCCTGGCCGTTCAAGCGTTGTCGGGAGTGTTGTTTCCCAGCGCCGCCGTGTTCCTACTCCTCTTGTGCAACGACCGGGATGTGCTCGGGCCGTGGGTCAATCGCTGGTGGCTCAACGCCCTGGCTGGTCTGCTGGTTGCCGTCCTGCTGGTCCTGGCCGCGCTATCAGGGTTAAACGCAGTCTTCCCTCACCTGGAGCCCACGTGGCCCGCAGGAATCTTGTGCGCGGCGGGGGCGATCGCCCTGCTCGCGGTAATTCGCCCATTGCACAAGGCGACTCCCGCCACCGCTGTTCCAATTATGTCGCTCGGGGACCGCGCCAATTGGTCCATGCCGAGCCTGGAGAGCCTCCCCCGGGCGCATCCGTCCCGGGCTCGGGCCGTGGGCTTGGTGACGTTGCGCGTGTACGTGGGGTTGGCAGTGATTGCGGTCGCCGTCAAGATCGTCCGCGTGGCCGTAGGCACCTGACGGTTTAACTCGACTGGTCGCCGGCCGCTGGGGGCGACCATCTTGGTTGCCAGTTACAGGATAATATGATCAACTGTTCATGAGTCGTGACTTATGAGGAGCTAGATCATTCCTGCGCACGCCCGACGACGCGGGGGTCCACAGACGCGACGCCTCATCCCGCGGAGGCGGTGGCCCCGCCGCATCCTGATCTTCGCCAACGTGGTCGTGGCGACCTGCCTGGTGGCTGCCGGGGCGGTGTACGCATACGCCCGATACCGGATCGACTCGATCCGTACCGTCGCCGCGCCTCATCTCACCGTGACTGCGCCAGGCGCCAAGGACAGCGCGGCCGGCCTCGAGCCGGAGAACATCTTGCTGATAGGCAACGAGACCAGAGCGGGCCTGACCAACCCCACAGAGATCGCCCGGTACGGATCGCCCCAGGAGTTTTCCGGGTCGCTGAGCGATGTGATCATGATCCTGCACCTGGATCCGGCCAAGCAGACGGCATCGATCCTGTCGATCCCGCGCGATCTGTTCCTACCGATGCCGCCCGACAGCCCCGTGGGTCCCTACCAGAAAATCGATGCCGCCCTCAATGACGGCGTCAATGGCCCGGACAACCTCATCCAAGCGATCACCGACGATCTCGGGATCCCCATCAACCATTACGTAGAGCTCGAGTTCGACGGGTTCGAGAACACAGTCAACGCCCTCAGCGGGATCAACGTCGATTTCCCAGAACCGGTGTTCGACGCATATTCGCAACTCAACATCACGACCACGGGTTGCGTCCACCTGAATGGTACGAGGGCCCTCGCCTTGGTGCGTGCCCGCCATCTGCAATATGACCCGCCCGGCGATACCGCGCCCGAGCGTGACTGGCCCTACGACCCCGAGTCGGACCTGTCCCGCATCGCGCGAGACCACACCTTCCTGCGGGTCCTGGCATCGACCGCGGAGTCCAGGGGGCTATCCAACCCGCTGACTTTGAATGCGTTCATCGAAGACGTCATCGACCAGATCACGATCGACCCGGGACTGAAAAGCCAGCTCATCTCCCTCGCCACCCACTACCGCCACATCGATCCGAACACCATCCCCGAAACCACACTCCCTATCACGGAGGTCGGCGGATCCACTGGCTACTACTACGAAGGAGCCGACATCGGCGACGTGGACTTCCCGGACCAACCGGCCGACAACCAGGTCATCGCGGCCTGGGATGACACCGCATTGCCCACCTCGATCGCGCCCGCCGCGGTCGACGTGTACAACATCACCGACACCTATCAGCTCGCGGCAGACACGGCCAAGTCGCTTCAAGCCGACGGGCTGCCGGCGACGAGCCGGGCCGGAGGAATCGTCCCCGCTGGCACCTCGGAGACCTTCGTGCAGTACCCCCCCGAAGGCCTGGCCCAGGCTCAAGCTGTCATGGATCACCTGGCCGGGGCCGTGATGCTCGACCCCGATAGCACCATCCCGACAGGGACGATCAGGCTCGAGGTGGGCTCCACCGTATCGGTGCTCCCACCCGTCCGGGCGACCAGTCCAACCGTCGCCGGGCCGGGGACCCAAGCCGCTACCACCACTGTCCCGACCCCGGGTGGACAGAAGCCCAGCTCGTCGACCGACCAACTCGAGCCATGGGATCCGACCCCCTGTCCCGCCAGCTGAATTGGGACCCGGCTCTACGGCTATGGGTCAGGCCGAACCCATGCTGCCTGAGTACGCCGAATGGGCGACGGCGTGAGACCGCTGGCAGATGGCGCGCCGCTACCGAACACGGATTGGCGAAGCCAGGGCCCGGCGTTCGGATTCGTCGTCGTGGCCGGCTTGGTGGTGACCCTCTGGCTAAGCCAGATGAGATGGCCGGCACCGACCATGGAGGAAGGCTTCATGCTGGACCTTCCTTTGCGGGTGCTCCACGGCGCCGTGCCCGAGCGGTCCTTCTACTACTTCTACGGACCGGTGTCTCTTTGGATACCCGCGGCCGCCTACTGGGTCTTCGGGGCCAGCCTTCTGATCGAGAGGGCGGTCGGGGCGTTCTACTTGTCGATCTTCGGATGGTCGTTATACGCCATCGGACGCCGCTGGTCGACCTCGCTGGGCCTCGTCATGGCCATCGGGGCCGTCCTCGTCGAACAGTTTTCCAGCGTCGGCCTCATAACGGCTCTGCCCGAAATAGGCGCCATCGGATTCGGCTTGCTCGGCGTGGCCATCGGATCCTCGAAACGGGAGGGGCTCCACTACGACCTGGCTACCGGGGTGTCTCTAGCGGTCGCCGCCGACCTTCGACCCGACTACGTCATCTGGGGTGCAGTCCTGGTTGGTGTGATCCTGGCGTTGAGGATGCGCGGCTATCTGACCGCTGTCGCTTACCTGGCCGGGCTCGTGCCCTACCTAATTCTTATTACCACCGCTGGTTTCGGAAACGTCTGGCGCGGCATCGTCGTGGCGTCGGCCCGACTGCCCGCCGAGCGCCGCCTCCCCCTCACATCAATCGGGTTGACCGGACTCGCCGTAGTCGTCTTGCTGATCGGTCTGGTGGTGGTCGGCGCGGGCGGACTGAGGCGCCGCCGAACCCGGTTGATGGAAACGGTCGTCCTACTCGTCGTCGTCTGCCTCGTAACGGTCCCGGAGGTCGCCCAGCGGGCCGACGGATATCACCTCGCGAGCCTCGGCGGCGCCGCGACAGGAGCCGCTCCCCTAGCGGTGTACCTGCTGGCAACGGAAGTTCCCCGCACCTTGATCAGATCCGCGCTGGGAGCGGTCATTTCTGTCCTCGTTTTGGCTGCTGTCGCGCACGCCGAGTATCTCTTCTCCGCCCACAAGTACCTGGACCAGCTGTCGGGTCGTCCCGTCTCCTACGCCGTACACAACCACGGGCGAACGTGGTACTACGCGAACCCAATCACGGCCGCTCGCGTACGCGAGGTGGTCGCCGTCGCGGACCGGCTGGGTACCGGCGCCGGCCCCATATTCGTCGGAACCCGAGATCTGAGCCAGACGCCATACGTCGACGACTCCATCTACTTCCTCCTGCCGCAGTTCTCAGAGCAGTCGCACTTCTACGACTTCCACCCCGGGATCGCCCTGTACGACGGCCGCCAGCTGGCGGCAGACGTCGGAGCCGCCCGCACGCTCGTCCTCGTCAAAGAAACGCTGCCCGGACCAAAGCTGGCGGAGGCCCACGGTTCGCAGCTGGCGAACAAGGAGGTGGCGGCCGACTTCTCACTGCTGACCAAGGGCGACGGGTACTACGTCTACGAGCGGCGGCCCTAGGGGCGCCTTCGGGTACCCGCTCTCGGCCTTCGCCTACCGTTGAATCTCATCGATCAGCGAGCGCGGACCCCGGCGCTGCCCTGGGGCACCGATACGAGAGGAGCAACCGCTCATGTCTGACACCCCCCTGACCTTCGAGCGCGACATCAAACCGCTATTTCGCGACACCGACCGAGCGGCGATGAGCAAAGCCTTCGATCTGTGGTCGGCCGCCGACGTCGCGGCCCGTGGCGACGCCATCGCGGCCCGACTCCGCGACGGATCGATGCCCTGCGACGGGCCGTGGCCGGCCGAGCGGGTGGCAACCTTCACGAGGTGGCTCGATGCCGGGGCCAGCCCATGACCAGGACCTTCGGGATCACACGCCAAACCCGGGTCGGTTGCCTCGCCCTCCGGTTGCGCAACACCGAACGCCAAGCCGGCGTGCGGCGAACCCGCTAGAACGGGCGTCGCCGGCCATGGATCGCGACGCCCTGGCCGCGGTTCCCGAAGCGGCACCACAACCCGCCGCTCCCGCCGACGGCACGCGAAAGGGATCGTTCCGAGCCCTTCGGTCCCGTCCGTTCCGCCTGTACTTCGCCGGGCAGGTGATCTCCTCCAGCGGCACCTTCCTGCAGCAGACCGCAATCGGCTGGCTGGTCTTGAAACTGACCGGCTCAGCGAGTTCACTCGGGCTCGTGCTGGCCGTCGGAGGCCTGCCATCGCTCCTCTTCGGACCGTGGGGCGGCACGATCGCCGACCGGGTCGACCTGCGCAAACTTCTCGTCATCACCCAGTCCCTGTTCGGCCTCCTCGCCGCCACGCTTTGGGTCCTCGCCGCCGAGGGATCGGCCAGCGTGCGTCTCGTCGTCACCGTCAACGTGATCGGCGGGTTCGTGCAGATCGTCGACTCGCCCGCCCGCCAGGCGTTCGTCAGCCGGCTCGTGCCCGGCGACGACCTGGCCAGCGCCGTGAGCCTCAACGGCGTCGTGATGAACAGCGCCCGGGTCGTTGGGCCGGCCCTCGCGGGTGTCCTCATCGTGACCGTCGGCACGACCCCGTGCTTCGCGGTCAACGCCCTGTCCTACCTGGCCGTCGTCGCCGCACTCCTCGCCATCCACCCCGTCAACACCCAGAGCCGACCAGCCCGGCGCGGCGGCGGGGTACGAGAAGGTCTGCGCTACGCCCGGGGCCGCCAGCAGTTGTGGCTGCCGCTGCTCATGATGTCCATCGTCGGGCTCTTGGCCTTCAACTTCGCCGTCATCCTCCCGGTGCTGGCCCGCACCACCTTCCACGGCGACGGCGGCACCTATGGGCTGCTGTCCACCATGCTCAGCCTTGGATCGGTCGTCGGATCGCTCGGCGTCGGATTCATCCACCATCCCCGCCGCCCGTACCTGCTCGCCGCCTCGCTGGCCTTCGCCATTTGCCTGGCCGCCACCGCCGCCGCCCCGAATGTCGCTCTGGCCTGCGTCGCACTCGGCGTCACCGGGGCCGCCGCGTTCTCCTTCGTCACCCTCGCCTCCACCACCCTCCAGCTGCACTCCTCGCCCGAATACCGCGGGCGGATCATGGCCCTCTGGGTCTTCGTCTACATCGGCACCACCCCGATAGGAACCATCCTCACGGGCTGGATCACCGCCGCCGGCGGTCCCCGCACATCACTCCTAGTCGGAGCCGGCGCTTGCCTCGTCGCCGCCGGACTCGCCGCCCGCGTGCACACTCCGCCCAACCCCGACGTTTCCCTCACCGACCTAGCGCACTAGGACATCTGCTTGGATCGCGGCTACGCGTCTTCCCATCCTGCCAGTAGTTTCAACGTCGCTTCCGTGGCCTGGTGCTCCGATCCAAGCGCCCTAACTTGGTCAACACAAACTGCTCGACGCATTGCCATTGCCTTCTCGCGGTCCCCTGTCTCGGCAACCAACTGCGCGATCGTCGCCAACTTCAGGCCCGGTGTCAGGTCGCCGAGAAAATTGCTAACGGTGTTACGAGAGAGGCCAGCGCATGATCTTCATATTCGGGTTTCGGACGAGAACAGCCATCATGGCCACGCTTAGCCTGGCGTGCCGCAACGGTCATATAGCGGCGCACCGAATTGTGAAGCGGACCAGATGGTTCACGCTGTTCTTCATCCCTGTAATCCCTTTCAGCCGGAAATACCGTTCTGTGTGCATCCAATGCGGACTCACCCTAGAGATCCCGAAGGCGGCGGCCGAAGAGATCGCCGCCCGGAGCGCCGAGGGCGGCGCGGTACCCAACGACCCTGTGTCGCCGCCACTACACCTACCCGTTCGAGAGCCCGGCGCCATGACGCCGCCCGCAGGCTGGTATCCAGATCCGGCCGGATCAAATGCTCGTCGGTACTGGGATGGCCAAGCGTGGACAGCCGCCATCGAGCAACACTGACCGGCGGCTATATAGCCCTCGCCTTGTCCTCCCAGTACGGGTCTCTGAGCTTCCTTTTGTAGAGCTTTCCGTTGGGGTCGCGAGGCAACTCGCTGACGAAGTCGATTGACTTGGGTGCCTTGTACCGGGCCAGTCGGCCCTCGCACCAGGTCAGGATCTCTGTCTCGAGTTCCGCTCCGCCACCAACCCCGTCTATCGGCTCGACGACGGCCTTGACCTCCTCGCCCCAGTCTTCGTTCGGAACACCGAAGACGGCCACATCGGCGACCTTGGGGTGGGTGAGTAGGACATTCTCGATCTCAGTGGGATAGATGTTCGCCCCGCCTGAGATGATCATGTCGATCTTACGATCGCGGAGAAACAGCCAGCCATCCTCGTCGAGTTCGCCCACGTCTCCGACGGTGAAGTACTCCCCGATGCGACTCTTCTTAGTCTTCTCCTCATCCTTGTAATACTCGAAGCGGCCGGAATTCATCTTCATGTAGACGGTGCCGATCTGGTGCGGCTCGGTGAGCCGGTCGCCGGCTTCGTCGAAGATGGCGACCTCGGATATGGCCCATGGCTGGCCGACGGTGCCCGGCTTCTGCATCCATTCCTCGGCGAACACTATGGTTCCTCCCCCTTCGGTCGCGGCGTAGTACTCGTCGATGACGTTGCCCCACCAGGCGATCATTTGGCGCTTGATGTCCGGGGGGCAGGGGGCGGCTGCGTGCACCATGTGGCGAAGGGACGAGACGTCATATCGTGACCGCACCTCATCAGGCAGGGCTAGGAGCCGATGGAACTGTGTCGGTACCATGTGGCTGCTTGTGACCCGGTGTCGTTCGATGAGCTGCAGCATCCCTTCGGGCTCCCACTTGTCCATCAGCACGACGGTGTGGCCTAAGTGCATAGCGCCCCCACCGAACACCAGGACGGCAGTGTGATAGAGCGGCGATCCAACGATGTGGACGTTGTCGTCGAGCGGGAGCAGCTTGAACATCAAGAGCATTCCGCCGAGCAACGGCCCGATTTCCTCTGGCGCCACGCCTGGCAGCGGCCGGCGCACTCCTTTGGGTTGGCCGGTCGTTCCCGACGTGTAGTTCATGACGGCACCGGTCGTTCGCTCTTCGGGCAGGTCCGACGGCTGACCTGATTTCAGCTCGGCGTAGGGCTGGAAGCCCGGAACATCACCGACGGCGAAGCGCATGCGCTTGTCGAATCCGACTTCATCGGCTGCGGTCATCGAAGCCTGGGCAAATCGTGAGTGGGTCACGAACACCCGAGCTCCGCTGTCGCTCAGAATATGGGCGATCTCCGGCCCGACCAGGTGGTGGTTGATCGGCACGAGGTACCAGCCGGCCTGAGAGGCGGCCAGGTACAACTCGATGAACTCCTGACTGTTGGGCAGCACCACGGCAATCGCGTCACCGGGCCGCAGGCCCAGCGCGATCAGCCCGTGGGTGAGCTGGTTGGTCTCCACCAGTAGCTGCCCGGAGGTCACTTCCCTTCCGTCCGGCGTGACGAGCGCCAAGCGGTCCGGATCGGCCTGCGCCAACGCCCAGAATCCCAGATCAGCCATATCTACCAACACATCCTTTTCTCGCTGGGCGTCGGCCTGGAGCTCCCCGTCGCCCCTCACCTGCCGTTCCACCATTGGGTCTCGCAAACCCTACTAATCGACGGCAACAAGCGGTGAAGCGAGGGGTCGCGGGGATGGACACCGGCGGGTTGATGGAGTACTTCGATCCGGTGGCCTGCCGACCGTGTTCGGCGATTGCGTCGAGTTGAGACAGATAGACGAGACGGGCGACTCGCGGACGTCCTGCAGATGCCTCAGTGGTAACCACGCCCCGTAGGAGTTACCACACGCGACGACCGGCCCGTCAAATCCGCTCGAGTTCCCCGCCCATCCGCTCCCAGCTCCATACGCCGACGACCACGCCACTCCGTGGTCATCCAAAGGCGTCGATTTTCACCCTCCGAAACCTTGACAACTCCATCGGGTATGCCATCGTCGGCCGGGATCGCAACCGTCCACACCATCAAAGCCACCGGCGCGGCTTCAAAGACGACAGCCGAATCCACTTACCTTTTTAGGCGGATGGCCTCGGGCGGCGAGTCCGCCGCCCGAGGCCACATCAGATTCAGTGGTTGGGTTGGGCCAGCTCGGCTACCAGGTTGGCACCGTCAACGGTTCCGAGACCGCTGGCGAGGTCGTAGCCGGTGACGGCGGCGAAGCCTGGGACGGTGTAGAGATTGCCGTTTTGGGTGAAGGTGACGGTGTTGTTGCCGGTCGTGATGTCCACGATCCCGGGCGCGTTGGACGCAGCCAGGCTATAGAGCGCCGGGTTGAGCAGGCCGAGATCGTGGCCGGCCACCTGGTCCGCGATGGCCACTATGCCGGCGAACAGCGGGGTGGCCTCGCTGGTACCGCCTACGAGGTAGAAGGCGGGGCCGGGCAGGCCGCCGAAGCTCATGTACACCAGCGCCGAGCCGTCGACCGCGGCGCTGAGCGATACGTCGGGCGTCCCTCTCCACTGACCGACGGTCGACTCCACGCCATTCTGGTAACTAGGACGCGAGAAGAACTCCGAAACCCCGCCGCCCGAAGCAGCCGGTGAGCCGAGGACGTTGGTGTCGTTCCAAACGTTGTCGGGCAGGAGACGTTGGCCGGCGCGGTTGAGGTGGAGTTGGGTTCCTCCGACCGAGGTGACCAGCGGATCAGATGACGGCCACGAGTCCACTCGATGGGTGAAGAAGGTGCCGTTGAAATGCTGGTTGGTGCTGCCGTTGTCGCCGGAGCCGGCCAGAACGGAGACGTGGTCGGCGGCGGCCTCGATGTAGGCGCCGCGCAGGTCCATAAGGGCCTGCTCACTCCGGAACGTCTCTTCCGTGGCGCCGAAGCTCTGGCTGATCACGTCGCCCAGATGGTGCTCGAGGACATACTTCTCGGCGGCGACGATCTGGGGGAACCCGACAACGCCTTCCGTCTCGGCCACCGGCGTCTCCACCAGCAGGATATTGGCGCCGGGGGCCATCGAGTGGGAGTACTCGACGTCCAGGGAGGTCTCGACGGCCCAGTTGACCATCGTGGCGTTGGTGGGATCAAACGGCGGGACCGGACCGTCCGGCTGAAGGATCACAAAGGACGGCGGCGCTGGCAGTTTGAAGGCATGGTCAAAGGTCTTCAAGTCGCTGCCTATGGTTGGCGAGCCGTAGGAGTCGACGATAACGATGGTCTTGCCGGCACCGGTATCTCCGTTGGCATAGAGGGAGTTCATGTCGTAGGCCGCCTGGTATTGGATAGGCGAATAGCAGGCCAGGCCTATATCAGCCACGCATTGGGCCGTCGTGGGCGCCTTGGCAAAAGGCACATTGCTCGACAGGTGGGCAAACGGCGTAGCCACCGCGACCGGGGCCGAGGCGACAGTACCGACCGCCCCGAACGCCATACCTGCCACAAGTGCTGTCGAGCCCGTCAGTCGGACCATTCGACGTCTTAGAAACACCGCTCTACCCCCTTGATTCTCGGCCATCGACGTGCTGCCGTTACGCTGGAAGCTAACCACGTCGAGGGCATCAGGACAACCCCCCTGCACCCGACGCCGGCACCGCCCTCCTCGCGCTCGTTTCCGGTGGGCCAACTCTGCCCCCGGCACTTCGATATCGAACCTCAGAAGGTCCGACTACCGTCGATGAGGCTGACCGCCGTGAAACGATCGGGAATCAGCGACTGGCCCGGTCGCGCCTGAGGGATCGGGCGGCTCGGCCGGCGACGAGTGGCAGGTCGAGGTAGGTGCGCACGCCGGGATCGGCGTCGCACACGTAGGGCACGGCGTTGACGCAGTGCATGGCGGTCGCCACGATGCCGGGATTGCGGTGGAGGCCGGCCTCGATCGAGGCCGGGTGGAGATTGCGGAAGATCAGCAGACAGCTCGGGTCCCCGGTGACCTCGACCTCGAAATGCTCGCCGTCCGGTCCGAAGCCCCAGGCGGGGTCGAGATGTTTATCACCCATGAGCCAGTTCACCGCTGCGGTGATCACGGGCTCGCCGTCGACGAGTCCCTCCCACCGAAAGCGCTGAGCGGCCACGAGGCCCGGTTCGATCGGCCCGATGGGCGAGTCGATCGGGGCCGTGGCCACTGCCATCTCGTGGGTGGTCCGCAAGTCCGGATCGAGGTCGGCGCCGATAGCGTCGGCGACCATCCGCACCGACTGGCGGAACCCAGCGCCTAGCGCTTCTGCCATGATGCTGGTTCGCGACTCTTCGGCCGTCTTCCCGAACAGCATCCAGTCGCGTATGACATCAGGCGCGCCGTAGCTGCGGATGTCGGAGAATTCCTCGGCCCGCACGCGTGTGATCGAGCCGGACAACGCTGAGATCATCAGTGGGAACCGTTCCGTGATCCCTCCGGGATGGATGCCGGTGCCGTGCAAGGTCACCCCGGCGGCCCGACAGATGGCGTCAAACCTTGCCCGCTCGCCGGGGGATGGATAGAACCAGCCCAGCGGTGTCACCAGGTTCTTGCCTGAGGCCAGGATCCTGATGAGCACCGACGGGTCGGCGAAGGTCGGGCTGTAGATAACGCAATCGGCGTCCAAAGCCAGCAGCTCATCGATATTGCGAGTGGCTCGAACCCCAACGGGTTTCCGGCCCACGAGAGTCCCGACGTCCTGGCCGTCCTTCGCCTCAGAATGCACCCAGCACCCGGCCAGCTCAAGGTCGGGATGGTCGAGCACACCTTCGATGGCCGCACGACCCACCCCACCCGTGGCCCACTGGATCACTCGGTATGCCACCGCTCACCCCCACACCAGAGGTGACCCATCCGCCACCACATGATCTCGATGACTCACGATCCTAGGACTGACGGAGATCAGAGGCTCGTTGCGGGCCTAGCAGGCTAGGAACCACCTTTAATTCCCGGAGAATCCCGTCGGAGTTGCCGGGCGTCGAGCGACTATATGGGTGTGGAAGCGATGCCGGATCGAACTGGTGCCAGGTTGTTGGCGCTCTACGACCGAGCACTGCCGATGGTGTACGGCTACCTGATAGCCCGTTGCGGCGACCAAACGGTTGCGGAAGATCTGACCTCCGAGACGTTCCTTGCGGTGGCAGGGTCCTCCGGCGACGCGCCTCTGACTGTCAACTGGCTGATCGGGGTGGCCCGACACAAGCTGGTCGATCACTGGCGCAGACAGGCCCGACAAGAACGTCTCCTTCAAGCAGTCGAAGGTTCATCATTCGAGATCGACGATCCGTGGGAGGTCGAATTGGACCGCTGGCGCGCCCGCGAGGTGCTGGCCCGCGTGGCGCCCCAACATCGCTCGGCGCTAACCCTGCGGTACCTGGACGGCTTGGGCGTACCAGAAGCGGCCGCCGTGCTCGACCGCACCGTAGCGGCGACCGAGGCATTGCTCGTGCGGGCCCGTCGAGAGTTCCGTCATCTCTACGAGGAGAGCAACGATGCCTGACCGGCACGACGAACCGCTCGACGCCCTGCGCACGCCGGTCACCCCCCTGGCCCCCGATCCGGGCTTCGCCTCGGCCCTACGCCACCGCCTGATGCAGGCAACGAACCCGCCAACACGTAAGGAGCCTTCAGTGAGCACGAATGTGTCCAACCGGCCTCGCAACGGGGTCCACCACGGCGACGTCTCGTATATCACCCTCAGCGTCCCTGACCTCGCTCGGGGACAAGCGTTCTACGGCCACGTACTCGGCTGGCGTTTCAGTCCGGGGAGCGGCAGGCACGGCGCCCAGGTAGACGACGTCGTCCCCATGATCGGAATGTGGGAGGGTGACCAGCCGGACGGAGGAACGGTAGGGGGGGCGGTTCTGGGCTTTCGGGTCGATGACATCAACGCCGCGGTTGCCGCGGTGCGAGCGCACGGCGGCGTCGTCAATGACCCGCACCGCGAGCCGTACGCGATCGCAGCCGAGGGCCGCGACAACCAGGGAATCCCTTTCTACCTGCACGAGATGCCCTCACCTGAGTCCCGGCCAGATACCGGCCACCCATGGAATGGCGAGATCGAGGGCGACATCTCCTACCTGACGATGGTTGCCCCCGACCTCGGCGCGGCCCAGACTTTCTACGGCGCGGTTGTCGGTTGGACCTTCAACACCGGTCGCGCCGGTGGGGCACAAGTCAACGGAGTCGCCCCGCAGATCGGTATCACCACCCGGCCCGAGGCCGGGCCTGCTACGCCCGGCGTGATCATGTGCTACCGCGTCGACGACCTAGCAGCTGCTGCGCATCGGGTACGAGACGCGGGCGGCCGGGCCAATGAGATAACTAGACGTCCCTACGGACTCGAGTCTCTATGCGCCGACGACCAGGACATCCCCTTCTACCTGCACCAGTTCTGAAACCGGTGCTCCCGGCCGCGAACTGACAGCCCGCGGCCGGTGAGGATTCACTGCACCGGATGGCTGTGACGGACTGCGCGCCTCAGAGTTGGGCGCAAACGGCTTTGACTTCGGTATACGCCTCGAGGGCCGCATGACCCATCTCGCGACCCCACCCTGACTGCTTGTACCCGCCGAAGGGCAGGGCGGCGTCGAAGATGTTGTAGCAGTTGATCCACACCGTGCCGGCCCGGATCTTCTTTGCCAGGGCGTGGGCCTTCGATATGTCACTGGTCCATATACCGGCTCCGAGCCCATAGGGCGTGTCGTTGGCGACCTTGGCGATGTCATCGATGGTCTGGAAGGGGGCGGCGACCACCACTGGGCCGAAGATCTCCTCGCGCACCACGCTCATGTCCGGACGAGTCCCGGTCAGCACGGTCGGCTCCACGAAGTAGCCGCGATCGCCGCGCCGTGCCCCTCCGGTTAGCGCGGTGGCGCCGTCGCTCTTACCCGAATCCAGGTAGCCCGTCACGCGCCGAAGCTGCTCGTCGGAGACGAGCGGACCCATCTGGGTGTCCGGGTCCATCCCGTCACCCAGCTTGATCGACTTGGCCACCTCGGCCACGCCGTTGACGATCTCCTCGAACCGGTCTTCTTGAACGAAGAGCCTCGATCCGGCCACACAGCACTGCCCGTGGTTGAAGAAGATCGCGTTCGCGGCGCCCGCGATCGCCGCTTCGGACTCGACGTCCGCGAACACGATATTCGGGCTCTTCCCACCGAGCTCCAACGTCAGCTTTTTCAGGTTTCCTGCTGCCGCCTGCACGATCAGCTTGCCAACTTCGGTTGATCCGGTGAACGCCACCTTGTCGACATCGTCGTGGGCAGCGAGAGCGGCACCGGCCGTCTCCCCGAACCCGGTGACCACGTTGACCACCCCGTCGGGTACGCCGGCCTCAGCGATCAACTCGGCCAGAAGCAACGCCGACAGTGGAGTCTGCTCGGCCGGCTTGAGGACCACGCAGTTACCGGCCGCGAGAGCGGGGCCAAGCTTCCATGCGGCCATGAGAAGCGGGAAGTTCCACGGGATGATCTGGCCGACAACACCCACGGGCTCGCGCAGCGTGTAGGCGTGGAAGTTGGCGCCCGGAGCGTATGGCACCGAGATGTTGATGGAGTTGCCCTCAATCTTGGTGGCCCACCCCGCCATGTAGTGGAACAGGTCAGCGGCCAACGGGACGTCGGCCGCTTTGGCCACTCCGAGGGGCTTACCGTTGTCCAGTGTCTCGAGCTGCGCCAGCTCTTCGAGGTGATCGAGGATCAAATCACCGATCCGCCAGATGGTCCGGCCGCGATCCGACGGAGTCATGCGGCTCCACGGGCCGTCCTCGAAGGCTCGCCGGGCGGCCCGAACTGCCCGGTCGATGTCCTCCGCGTCTCCTTCGGCGACGCTGGCTAGCACCTCGCCTGTCGCCGGGTTGGGAGTCTCGAAGGTGCGACCGGAGGCCGCCTCCACCCACTTGCCGTCGATGAAGAGCTTCCGCTTTGTCGCGATGAAGTCATCGACGCGCTTGTCCAAGGCAATGGTCATGATCCCCCCTCCCCCGCCGTCTTGGCGTGGGAAATCGTGGATGTCGAGCTACGCCGAACGGTAGGCCGGGACTGACCGGGGAACCTCCGGGTGCTCGATCTGAGATTACCACCTCCGACCAACTAAGCAACCCCGACGCCCGACCAATACCACACAAGTTCGTCAGGCGTTCTAGTGTGCCGACCTGCCTCCTGGGCCTGCCTTGAGCCACCTCGCGGAGGCTTTCTCTCAAGCGTTGAGCGTCGTTGCTTGTGGTACATCTACTTTGGCGGTCTCTGTGCTGTCGGAGGCTCGAGAGTGAGCTGTCCGGTGCTCGCTTCGAAGTCGAAGAGTTCCCCGTAGCGGCCCCATTGGATGGCGATATCCAGCTGTCGTCGCACCTCCTCTTCGGAAAAGCCACGCCGCAAGAGATCAAGGAAGAAGCCTTCGCCTAGCGTCCCGTCTTTGGTCGAGCGGAGACTCCGGCATATCGCTCGCACCAGGGGCGCCCGTGCTTCAGCCTGGCGGGCAAATATCTCTTTGGAAACCAGGATGTCGGCCGAGACGAACTCGCGCCCCTGTTCGGTTATTTCAATGTCAGCGTCGGCTACCTCTGCGAGTCCGAGCAATTGGGCCGCGTCGACCAGGGGAAGTAGATCATCCACTTCGAAGGTGAGGTCGTGGGCCAACCGGGGTAGATCTTCTCGACCTCCCCGTGCTTCGAGGATCTCGAGCAATCCCGACATCCCTCCGACGGTCGCCTCGGGCAAGGGCACTTCGGTTGGGGTGCCTTCCCCGGGTGACACTGCCGTCACGATTTCGGCCGCGGCCCCGGTGGAGCTCCCCGTCATGATGGCGTAGATCTCGTCGACCAGCGCACCGAACGCGTCGTCGTGGCGGTTCCTTGGTTGGGCGAACGGACAGGCGATCTCTGAGCGAAGACGGCCCGGGTTCGAAGTGATGACGAAGATGCGATCGGCCAAGATGACTGCCTCTTCGATGTTATGAGTGACGATGAGCATGGCTTTGGTCGGAAAGTCGTGCTCCGACCAAAGTCGCAAGAGCTCGGCCCGCAGGTTCTGGGCCGTGAGCACGTCTAAGGCAGAAAACGGCTCATCCATCAAGAGAGCATCGGGTTCGACCACCAGGGCTCGGGCAAAACCCACCCGCTGGCGCATCCCGCCTGAGAGTTCTTTCGGGTAGGCGGACTCGAAGCCATCGAGGCCAATGCGGTCGATAGCCGCTTCAGCCCGTTGCTTGCGCTCGGCCGCCCCCACCCCCTGAGCCTCCAATCCGAGCTCGACGTTTTGCGACACTGTCAGCCAGGGCAGCAGAGCAAAGCTCTGAAACACCATGGACACGCCGGGATTGGCCCCGTTGAGTGGTGTGCCCCGGTAGGAGACCTGCCCCGAGGTGGGGGCAATGAGCCCGGCGATACAGCGCAGCAGCGTGCTCTTACCTGATCCGGAGCGTCCGAGAAGGGCCACGATCTCGCCCTCGTGTAGAGAGAGCGAAATGTCTTCGAGGACAGTTAGTGGACTTCCGTCGGGTGAGGTGAAGGTTTTGTTCACATGTGACACCTCGATGATCGGTGGGGTGTTGTGAGCCGCTGGAGACCCTTCGGCAGAAGGAGCGATGGACGTCACATCGAATACCTGCTTTCGGCCAGGCGGTACAACCGGCGCCAGAAGACCCGGTTGACCACGACGACGAAGATGCTCATGACCAGACCGGCGGCGAGGAGAAAGGCAAACTTTCCCTCTATCGATTGGACGGCGATGTAGTTGCCTAGACCGACCGCGTGCAGCGTGGTGTGATGCCACGTAACGAACTCGGCCACGATGGAAGCATTCCAAGCCCCTCCCGCGGCCGTGATACCGCCGGTCACGTAGTAGGGGAAGATGGCGGGCAAGATGATGCGCCGCCACCGCAGGCGCCTGGTCAGCTGCATGTTCGAGCCCATCTCCCGTAGATCGTTGGGGATCGAGCTGGCCCCGGCAATGACGTTGAAGAGGATGTACCACTGCGCACCCAGCATCATCAGCAGGATGGCACCGACACTGAGCGAGACGTGCAGCTTGATGAAGACCAGCGTGATGAGGGGAAACAGCAGGATGGCCGGAAAGCTGGCCAGAATCTGGACTACGGGTTGGGCGTAGCGGGACAACTTCGGGTCCATGCCGATCTTGACGCCGATCGGCACCCAAATCAGGGTGGACGCAGTGAGGAGAATGACGACTCGGGCGAACGTCGCCAGACCGAGACCAAAGAGGTAAGGAAAGTGGGCGAACCCGACGTGGCTCGAGAGGTAGGACAGTCCGGCGTAGGCGCCTAGAGCTGAGACCCCGCAGATCAGCAGCCAAAAGGCGCCGTCGCCAAGACGCTTGCGCCGAGCGTCGATGGCCAGGGGGTATTCGGCGAGGCCGAAGGGACGCGTCACCCGGTCAAGGGCTCGACCGATCGGGTGCGAGACACGACCGAGCAACCCAGGAATGCTGGATCGACGCAAGACGTTCAGGACCACGCTGTGGGGGGTGTCCGATGATGCAGAGTTCTCGATTCGGAACTTCTCAGCCCAGGCCACGAGAGGACGGAAGACGAGGAAGTTCGTTCCCACGACGATGATCACCATGGCCACGATGGCGATGATCACCTTGCCAAACGACCCCTGCTCAACTGCGGCGCCCATGAAACTGCCGATGCCCGGTAGTTCAATCGGGGTACTCGTGCCGTGAACGAAGACCGTGACGGCCTCAGAAGCGGTGAGGAAGAACCATCCTCCGCCCATCGACATCATGGCGTTCCATACCAGCCCGATCATTGACGACGGCACGTCGAGCTTCCAGAAGCGCTGCCACTTGGTCAGCCGGTACATGCGAGCCGCCTCGTCCAACTCGGTCGGCTGCGAGATGAGCGAGTGGTAGAAGCTGAAGGTCATGTTCCACGCCTGCGAGGTGAAGATGACAAAGATCGACGCCGCTTCTACCCCAAGCAGGCTGCCCGAGAACAGGTTGATAAAAATGGCCAGAGAGAACGGTAGAAACACCAGTATCGGAATCGACTGGAGGATGTCTAGGATCGGCACCAGGATCTTCTGCGCACGGGGCAGCCGGGCCGCAGCCGTTCCGTAGATGAAGGTGAAGATGGTCGAAACTCCCAGTGCGATGAACATGCGCACGAGGGACCGAGCCGCGTAATACGGCAGGTTTGAGAGGTCCGTCGAGATCTGTTCGCTCGAATGGCCAGGGGTGAAGTTCACGGTCATCGAGCGCCCGAGACGGACCGCGACGTAAAGCAGAGCGAGCATGACGAATCCAACGAATACGTCTGCGGGACTCAGCGAAGGGCGGCGGAGCACGGCCCGAGCCGGAATGGATGGGCGACTCGGCACGGGCGTTCACCTCCTGCTCGACCAGGTAGGACGACTCTTGACGGCGCTGGCCGTCATGGTCAGCGGGTTGAGAAAGGAGCAAGGTTACTGGCCGGGACTCAAAGCCCTCCTCGCTGTCTAAGCAGTGGGCAGCAGTCCGCCGCCCGCCGCGTCGCCGCCGTTGCGGGCCCTTCGGGTGAGCGTGAGGCTGTGCGGGGTCGGGGGCGTAGTCGGATCTGCCGGTGAAATTTGGTCGACCGTGTTGTACCAAGTGCCCTCGGCCGGGGCGACCGGGCCTTCTAGCAATGGGTCCTTGGTCCGGACCATCCAGTCGTGCAACCGGCCCTTCAGATCGGTGAGTACGCCGGCCAGCGCGGCGTCGCCGATGCGGTTGGTGCCCTCGCTGGGATCGAGCCATAGATCGAACAGCGACTCCCGGGGTGGATCGATCTCGGCCCAACCGGAGCTGAGAATCACGTCCTTGGTCGGACTGTCGTCGACGTTGGCGGGGACCCGGCCGGGATGGCTCTCGTCGAATCGCCGCATGTACTTGTAGCGCGCCGTCCGCACCGCTCGCTGGGGCTCGTAGGCGGCGTGGTAGGTGACCTCGGCGAAGATCTCCTGGTGCAACTCGTCGATGTCGCCCCGCACGAGCGGCAGAAGCGACACCCCTTCCAGCCACGCCGGTGGATCGATGCCGGCGACATCGCAGATGGTGGGAAAAATATCGAGGTGGCTCACGATCGGATCGAAGACCCGGCCTCGTTCGAAACCGCCGGGACCGCGCATCAGGAGCATCACCCCGATACCCCGGTCGTACATGGTCGCCTTGGCGTCAGGAAACGCAAGGCCGTGGTCGGTCGTCATTATCACGAGAGTGTTGACGACCAGATCGTTCTCCTCGAGCGCATTCAAGACCGTGCCAATACCCTGATCGAGCGACCGGGCGCTGGCCTTAAACGAAGCCATGTCGCGGCGGGTCTTCGAGGTATCGACGACATTCTCTGGCGGGCGTGAATACAGGGCGTCGCGTACTGAGGACGGTTCGAAATATTCGCGGTGCGTCTCGAAGAATCCGACGGAGATAAAGAATGGCTGGTCGGCCTGAGCCCGTTCCGCAATCAGCCGAGCAGCAGCCGGAGCGACGTCCCGCACCTTGGTGCTATCGAGGTCGACTACGTGGTCGTAGCCGACCTCACCCGGGTCAGCGGAGACGTGCTGCTCGCCGATCAAACCTGACCAGTAACCCGCCGATCGCAGCACGTTCACGATATGGCGTTCGGGGTACTTGAGACGGTAGCCGCGGTGGGCCAGGCCGAGCATGCCGGTCGCATGGGTGCACTGCCCCGTCAGAAGAGAAGCCCGGGACCCCGAACATACCGGGGCGGCGCAGAAAGCCTGGCGAAACAGAACGCCCTGGTCGGCCAAGTGCTGGATGTTTGGTGTCGGTACCGGATAGCCGTAGGGCTGCACGTAACGGCCGGTGTCGTGCGAGTGAATGTATAAGAGGTTGGGCAGGACCATGGCGATCGACTTTACGCGTCCGGGTTGATTGTCTACTAATATGGTAGACATTGTGGGAGTACCATGAGTGAGTCGTACCTGCGGGTGGAAGGGATCTCCTACCTCGTTTGTGCCACCCAGCGCAGTGGCAGCACCCTACTGTGTGAGTTGCTCAAAGGGTCCGAGGTAGCGGGCGTGCCCGACGAATACTTCGAGGCGCTCCGCACGACGGGGCTGCCCCGACAACCGAGGCAGTACTTCCCGGACCCGGTGCCGGCCGACATCGCCGAGCGGCTCGCCCCGACCGAACCGGGCCGGCCCGAACAACCCGGAGACTTCGAGGGTTGGTTCACGTATGTGCTACAGCGAGGGACGTCGCGCAACGGTGTATTTGGCGCCAAGATGATGTGGAATTATTTCGACGACTTCCGCAGCCGGGTCAAGGAACTGCCCGGGCTCGGCGACATCACGTTCAGCCAGGCGCTCGACATCATCTTCCCGCAACTGCGCATCGTCTTCGTCCGCCGGCGCAACAAGGTGGCCCAGGCAGTTTCTCTGTGGAAGGCCATCCAGACCCAGCAGTGGCGCAACGAGGACGAGTCCTCTCGGGATGACCCGTCCGTCGAATATCACTACCCGGCGCTCAAACATCTCGTCAACGAACTGCACCTTTGGGATGCCCGCTGGGAGGATTGGTTCCACGCCACCGGCCGCGAACCGATACGCGTCATCTACGAGGACTTCGTCGACACCCGGGCGGCAACCCTAGGCCGAGTGCTCGACGCCCTCGGCATCGACCCGCGCGAACCCGACAGCCACACGGGTCCGATGAAGCGCCAGGCCGACGACCTGTCCCTCGACTGGGTCTCGCGATTCCGTCAGGACGACGCCGAGAACCAGCTCACTGCCTGACATACAGCCGTATCCGGCTGTTCCTAAGTGATTCCACAAGGATCTGATCACAGCTTCCCGAGCGGCCTTGCCGCCGCCGCCGCCGCCCGGCACCCCGAAGGGCGCTAGGCGGCGGCGTGGAAGCCAAGTCTTTTCCGGTTCCGCCCGGATCCGGCGGCGACCGTTAGGAACCGGGGTTGACGGTCACGGTGGCGGGCGACTGGCTGTTGTCGCTGCCGCTGTAGTTGCTGTCGCCCGGGTAGGTGGCCACGGCATTGTATGTGTCCGGTGTCGCGCCCGTTGTGTCCCAAGCGTAGGTGGTTGAGCCACCGCTCAGGCTCTGCGAGCCGAGGTCGACCACGGTATCGGTGTTCTGACCCGTGAGGACCAGGTCGGTGATGGAACCGCTCGGGTCGCTGCAGTCACCGCAGGCGCTCGAGACGTCGACGATGAAGTTGACCGTGGTACCTGCCGTGACCGACGACTGGTCCGGAGTCACCGTGACAGTCGGGGTATATGTGCCGACCGTTTGTGTGACCGCCGTGTTGCTGGTGCTGTAGTCGGTGGTCCCGCCGTAGGTGACGGTCAGGTTGTCGCTCCCTCCGGGAAGGTTGTCGGGAAGGTTTACGATCACAGATCCACCTGAAAGAGTCCCGGTACCGACCGTATTGTTCCCGGAGTCGGTTATCGTGACGGTCCCTGTGGGAGTGCCGGCTCCGGGCGCAGTGGCTGCCACGGTTACGTCGATGGATCCAGCCGTGCCGTATATGGTCGAGCCAGTGGACGACGCTGAAGTCGTGGTGCCGGCCGCGGTGACCGTGAGCCCCGTCGTCCCCGTGACGCCCGCGAGTTCGGCGGAGACGCTAAGGGTCCCCGGGTTCAACGCGCTCGCCAAACCGCTGCCCGAGACGGTGGCGGTAGAAGGGCCGTTGCCCGCCCACTGCACATAGGGGCTGATGACGTGCGTGCCGTCAGGGTAGGTACCGGTGGCGGCGTACTGGAGCGTGTCGCCCACCGGGATGCTGTCGGCACCCGGCGTCACCGAGATCGCAGATGGCACCGACACCGAGGTGTTGCTGGAACCCTGGCTCGGGAGGGGGTTGCAGCTGGGACACCCGACCGTGAGAGTCTGGGAGCCGGGCGCGTAGAAGAGCACGCCGGCGAAGCTGTGAACTCCGTGGTCGGTCGCCGGCACGAAGGTGTACGGCGCCGGGACTGTGGCGCCGGTGTCGGTGGTCCCGAACTTGACGGTGCCCGAGAACGTCGGCACCACGTTGCCGAACGCGTCCTCGGCCGAGACCACGACGGATCCGAAGGCGACATCCGTGTCCGTTGCGCTCGGAACGCCCGTCAACGCCAGATTCGCCACAGGACCGGGCGAGACGGTGATGGTGGGCGGCGAGATAATCGGCGCCGCGGTGGTCGTAGCCACCACCTGGTAGACGCCTGCGGTCGATGGGACGACCTCGTTGGAACTGGTAAGAGTGAAAATACCGTGGGCGCTACAAGAGAAGCTCACCTTGATCTTCTGCTTCTTGACCGACTTGACCGACGCGCTGGCGCACCCGGCGCCGGCCGTGGCCGCCTGGTTCGCCAACAGCGGTGCAGAGAAACCTGAGGGCAACGGGATGACGAGCTGGGCCCCCGAGGCGGTGTTGCCCGAAGTGAAGGTCCAAGTGAAGGTGGTTGCCCGGCTGGCGCTCACGGTTGCCGGCAGCGTGACCGAAGTCGGAGAGACCTGGAGCGTGCTCGCCGTAGGCCCGGAGGCTGAGGCCGGTGAGGCTCCCAGGACTCCCGCAACGAGGGCTCCAATCGCAGCTACTGCACCGGCCCTCCCCGCGAATCCTGGCCCCCGTCCAAATCGGGCTATCGACCTCATTCTGTGCGCTCCCTTCATTAAATTTCACTGGCCCGGAGAGCAGTTAGACATTGTCGTCCGCGCGCGCCCCGTCCTTCGCCCCATTAGCTATGAAATCACTATATCTAGTAGTTAACTAGGAATTCAAGATCGGGTAGTTGACACCGGTAAATCAAGAAGCGATCTGCGTTTGGCCGCTGGGCTAGCGCTGGGATCGCGCTCTGGGCGGAGCGGCGCCCACCGGACCCGGCGCGGGTCCGACAGCTCAGCCTGGAGCTGGATCGCCCGGACGGGTGGTCCCCGGTTGGATTCGGACGGCTTGGAACCCTCCGGAAAGGTCGGTCACATTGGTAAGCCCGAGGTCGGCGAGGCTGGCGGCAGCAAAGCTGGATGCGTAGCCCTCGTCGCACACGATGACGATCCTCCTTGTCGGATCGTCCACAGTGCCGAGCCGGTGGTCGCTGGTCGGGTCGAGGCGCCACTCGAGGACGTTGCGATCGATTACCACCGCCCCATCGAGGAGCCCGTCTCGGTGGCGAAGCTCATGAGGCCGTATGTCGACGATGAGTGCTCCGCTCGCCCGCTCTTGTTGCAACGCGGCCGGGGCTACGCGTGGTGCTATGCGTTGGCGGGCTGCCGCCAGAGCGACATCGACAGCAGATCCTTTCGTCGTCATTGAGAGGCCTCCTCGGAGGCACGCCATGTACCTTCTGGCAAGGGGAGGTCGTCGGTTTGAGCAAATTCGCCGGTACCAGCGGGCGTGGCTGTGTAGAACGACATCGTCACCAGAGGTGGAGAGTAGACGTGGATGCTGTAGGCGGTGGTGTCGCTGGCAAGCACGTCGTGGATCACTCCCCTATCGACCAGGACGGCCTCGCCGGCCCGGACGGTGCGTTGTTCGGGGATCGGCCCGTTCCAGCGGAGTTCGGTGAGCGTGCCTTTGATGACGGCGAACACTCCGACCGACTCTCCGTGATCGTGCGGGCCCACCCGAGTGCCAGGCGGCCACTTGAGGAGCCACACGTCGCAAGACGGAGTTGCGAGGAGTAGCACTCCGCTTCTGCGGTCCTCAGGTTCTTCGGATGGCAATCCCTCACTGGCCGTCCCGGAGACACTGGCCGTCCCGGAGACACTGGCCGTCCCGGAGACACTGGCCGCCCCGGAGAGTTGCGTGCTGTCGGGCTTGCTCTCGAAAATCGGCTCGCCGTCGCGCCATAGCCGATCTTCCACAGGTCTGGGTGCGTTCTCCGTGGTGGTAGGAGCACCACTCCTGATCGTCATAACGCACCGACCCTGTCCAAGAGCTCCGACGAGCATTCCGCCACGGTTCGGGCCTGGTCGCGTATCTCGGGGATAGCGGTGGTCTCCCAGGCGACACCTCTTCGGAGAGGTCCGACGAGCCACAGCTTGGAGTCTGTCCCCGGAAGGCAGCCCCTCCGGTCGGAATCGATCCCGAGGGCGTGCGGCCCGGCTTTGACGATGCGCTGGGCCAACAGGGACCGAATCAGCGGATGGGTCGTCTCTCGGATGTCGCGACTTGCACCGGTGCAATTCACCACGGCCCCCACGCGAAGGGTATGGCGACCTACCTGGACCTCAATGTGGGACCGATGCTGACGCACGACGGCGACCCGTCCCGCGATCACGGTCAGAGCCCCGGTTCGGCGCATGTCGTCGAGATGGCGTGCGACTTCAGGAGCCATCCGATGGCGCAAGACCTCGAAGTGCCGGTACACGAGCCGCAGGAAGCGCTCCTGCTCGGAGGCCGGGAGAGACTGCCAGAGACCATCGAAGTGCGGTCTCAGCGCGTCAAAGAGTGGTACCCACCCGCCGAGCTCCTCCGCTCGAGATCGGGCCCATGCCAACATCTCGCTGATCGACCCCAGGTCAAACGGCGGATGCACTTCAGAATGCTTCACGGCCTGCTCGTGGTGCGCGGCCGGCAGCAGACCGTGCCGCGAGACCGCAACTATCGGACCGTGCCCAGCGGAGTGCAGACTCAAGGAGACGTCGACTGCCGTCAGACCCGAACCGACGAGGAGGACGGGTAGGCCCTCCCGGATTCCCCGGAACGCTCCAAGCGTCCACGGATCACGTATGAAGCGCCGGTCTCCGTACTCAGCGCGTTCAGGCCAAGTTGTCGGCGAAGCACCCGGGGCGAGGACAACCCGATCCGCGCTGAACCGAGCCCCGGTTGACAATCCGAGGCGGACCTTGCCTCCCGACGGGGAGACGTCAACCACATTCGCTCGAATGTGCTCTACGTCCTCCGTGAGCGAGGAAAGATAAGCACCGTAGGCCGACCGCGGCAGGAACCCCGAAGCGACGGAGAGTCCTCGCCCGGAGGCCCACTTTGCGAAGTGGGTGGGCTCGTCGCACCACGCGCTGAGGCGCTCCGCCCTCACGTTCAGAAGATGATGTGAGTCGCCCGTGCTGTAGGCAACGCCACCTCCCAGACGCGAGCGGGGTTCGATCACGACGACGCGCACCAGTCCTGGCGCGCTCTCCCTGATCTGGAGCGCGGTCAACGCTCCGGATGCCCCACCACCGACTATGGCTATCACTTGCTCCGCTCGCCCCATGATTGAACCCGCCCCAATGATTGAACTTGCCTCCTACAAGTCCATTAAATCACTAGCATCGATCGTTTACATAGATTTTTTTCCTCCTTTTTCGTATGACCTGGATAGGTCGACCCCGACAAGCGGGATGAGAAGTCGGTGGGTGACTCGCGCGGCCGACGTCCTCGAACGGTTCCGCGTAGTTGCACCAGGTCGCCGGCCGGGACGTCAGGGGAAGATCGGCGAGCTACCCGAGAGCCTTCGACATCCGAGTACTCCGGTCAACCGAAGGTGAAGTCGTAGGCCTGGACTCCCGGGGAGACGGTCAGCGTCAACTGAGCGGTGGTCGTAGAAGTCGCTTCGAACAAGGTGTAGAGCTTCGGCACGCCTGCGACGTCGATCGTCTTGGTGGACTCCCCGTTGATCGAGACCTGTACGCTCCCCGACCCGCCCATCACTAGATACACGTCCTCGGCGACGAACCCCAGCTCCATTTGGGCGTTCGGTCCGGCGGTGGCCTCTTCGGCCCCCTCGTCCCAGGTCCCGGCCAGGGCCAGCCCTCCGACCGGCAACGACGAAGGGAACTGGTAGACGGCGGGCGCGCCTTCGGTCACATTGGAGTTGAGGAGGTACTGAGCTTGGTCGTAGCCCACGTAGGTCTCTGGACTCAACTCGCCGGCAGGGGTCCGATTAGGAACGTCGGTTGCCGACGGAAGGACGATGCCAGGATGGGCCGCAACCAGTAGCTGGCGGATCAGGCTCTCGGTGTCGGAGTAACCTCCCTCGCCGAAGCTGACATGGCGAACGTCGCCTTGGGCGTCGATCAGATAGTCGGCGGGCCAGTACTCGTTATCGTAGGCATCCCAGGTCTTGTAGTCGTCGTCTACGGCTACAGGGTATTTGACCCCGAGAGCGGCTGATTGGCTTCTCACGTTGGACACCACGTGTTCGAAGTTGAACTCCGGGGTGTGCACGCCGACGATCACGAATCCGTCCTGGGCGTAGTCCCGGTACCAGGCTTCGACGTGGGGCAACGTGCGCTGACAGTTGATACACGAGTAGGTCCAGAAGTCCACGAGGACCACCTTGCCCCTGAGCTGGGCCAAGCTCAGGGCTTGTCCGCCCGGGGTGTTCAACCACGCGGTTATACCCGTGAAATTTGGGGCGGGGCCGCAGTTGATGAGACTCGTCGCCGTGGAACTGCACTTGGCCAGATCGGCTACACCAGGCTTCCGGCCCTCGTTTTCGCCCTCGACTGCGGCGAGCTGCCTGCGGACCTGGCCGCCGGTCTGGCCGACAGTGGTGTATCCAGGCAGGTCCTTTTGCAGGCTAGAAAAGGAGTTCAGTCCGATGGTGAGCGCCATGATCAGGACGATCACGCCGCTGACCTGTCGGACTCGGCTTGCGTGGCGCCGCAGCGCGGAGGCCCTTTGGGCCAGTTGACTGCCGGCCACAGCTACTACCAACAACGGCACGGCCACCCCTAGGCCGAAAGCGGCAGTGAGAAACACCGCCGTCCAACCGACCTCGTGTTTGGCGCCGGCAACGGTGATGGCACTGAGAATTGGGCCGGCACACGGCACGAAGACCAAACCAAGAGCCAGCCCAACGACGAACGCGCCGGCGTCGCCATTCGGCTGCCGAGCGCTGACTCGGGCGAAGGGACGCTCGAGCAGGACCGACAACGGAGGAAAGAGGAAACTCACTCCGACCACGACTAGCAGGATGATTCCGGCATCACGCAAGAACTCTTGGGGCAAGCCGAGGGCCGAAATTATCTCCGAACCCGCCAGGACCACGACGCTGAAACTGACCACCAAACCGGCGACCACCCACACCGGCCGAGCCTGCCTCCGCCATCGGTTCATCTCAGGGCCGTCGACCGCCTCGGTCTCAAGCGCTCGATGTGACGTGGCCCCACCGCTCGTCGTGGTGAGCGCCGTCCCCGGACGAGCACCGCTGGTAGCAGAGGCTCCGGCTACCAGGATCACCGGCAGCACCGGGAGGATGCACGGCGAGATCCCACACACAACCCCGGCGACAAAACCGATCGTCAAAAGCTCGATCATGCAACCTCCTGTAGGTCAACACACCTAATGACCGACCAGCAAGTATCTACGACCATCTCGAGCTCAGGACATCACCTGCCACAAGCCCGGGACGCCGACCCCATGACGACCTCCAGGATGGAGTCAGGTGAGCCCCAAGTGAGGACAGGGTGGCGCCTCTAGGTATCGCCTCGCTCCCTTCCGCCCGCCCGTGTTTCATGCCAGAGCGACTGTCGGGGCACGGGAAGCCGGTCTTCGGTGCGCACCTGGTGGGGCGTTCTCTCGACGTGGAGGTGCCTCTCCGACAAGGCTCGGCCTTGGGTCATAGTGTGAGGGAATGACTCGTCTCGGTTACCAGATCCCGAACTTCACCTACCCCGGCGTCAGCCCGGCGGACCTTTTCCCCACGGTCGTGCGACAAGCCCGGGCGGCCGAAGCCTCAGGCTTCGACACGGTGCTGGTCATGGACCACTTCTACCAGCTACCGATGCTCGGGCCCCCCGAGAACGAAATGTTCGAGTGCTACACCCTACTGTCGGCATTGGCCCAGCACACCGAACAGGTCCGGCTCTCCGCGCTGGTCACCGGCAACACCTACCGCAACCCCGCCCTACTGGCCAAGGAGGTGACGACGCTCGATCACGTCTCCAGTGGCCGGGCCCAACTCGGCATTGGCGCCGGCTGGTTCGAGCTCGAGCACGACAGCCTCGGCTTCGAGTTCGGGACGTTCACCGATCGCTTCTCCAAACTGGAGGAGTCTCTTCAGATCATTCGGGGGATGCTCGCCGGCAGCCGTCCCAGCTTCGATGGCCGCTGGTACCGGGTCGACGACGCCATCAACTCGCCCGCTCCGCGTTCGAAGATCCCCATCATGATCGGCGGCGGAGGGGAGAAGAAGACTCTTCGGCTGGTGGCTCTCTATGGGGACGAGTCGAACATCATCTGCCAGCCGAACGAGATCAACCGCAAGCTCGACGCCCTGGCTGGGCACTGCGAATCAGTCGGACGGGATCGCTCCGAAGTGGTGGTTAGCCTCCAGGCCAACTGCTGCATAGCCCCGACCCACGAACAGGCCATCGCCGAAGCCGACGCCTTTCTGACCAGCAGGGGGATCGACATGGCGTCGCTGAGCGAAACCGAAGCCAACCAGATCCGCTCCCTCATTGTCCTCGGCGACCCCGACGAGGTAGGAGAGACCTTCACCAACCGGATGATCGACGGCGTAGACGGCTTCACCGTCAACTCCCCCGCCAACGGCCACATCGAAGGACGGGTCGAACTCCTCGGTGAGGTACTCCGGAAAGTCGTCGGTATCTAGAGAGAAGCTCCGGGAGGGCGTTCGTCCAACGCGCCGGGCGCAACCATAACGATGCTTTTCGGAGCAGGCGGTACAGGGCAAACCGCGCTCGGGACGGTCGACGGTGGAGCACTATCGAGAAGCGCTGCATCGGCATCATCGTCACATCCCACCGCCTCTTTGCCTGATCCACCCCAGGGGAGAAGTTGACACTCTCTAGGTGCCGGTCTATCGCTGACTTGATGGCTCGTGTTTTGGTGTAGGTCATCACGCTGTAGTGGGACCATCCGGGATCGAATCCGGAGTAGTAGAGGTACAGCCAACCATCCATCTCAAAGTTGACGTGCACGGCCACAGCAGACCCACGGGCCTCGCAAACGCTGATGCTGAGTAGCCCGGCTTCTGCCATTCGCCGTGACACCCTCCTGAGGAAGAGCTGCGCCGAGGGGCGGACGAAATGGTCGGCATGTGAGGGACCGCTGGAAGCTTCGGCTCGGGCGCGGTGCAAACGGAAGAAGTCGTCGAGGACCGCTTCGAGGCCGGTAACTGTGCGATGTTCCCGGTAGGAGTATTCGACACCATCTCGCCGAGGGGCGTTATAGGAGCGTCGAATGCTCTCTTTGACGTTGCGCCGCAATCTGGAGCGTAGCGCCTCCCAGCTTTCGTCAAGCCGCATGACCGGAACTTCAGAAACGCTCTCGACCGACGTGCGGACATTGACCCGGGCCCGACGCAGAGCTTGCTGCCACGCGTCAATGTCATCGCCGAAAGCCATGACCTCGATCCAATCCCACTCGGTTCTCTGCCAGAGGTACTCGACGGTTGCCGCGAGAGCATCCGAAGCATGGGCTTGGTCGATCAGCAGGGAACCCATCTCCAACAAATTCCAACCCCACCGGGGACCAAGCAGCTGGAGATTCTCGGACCGCACCCCGGGCGCCGGTAAAGACGGGCCACGGCAGAACGGGGCAATGGCGACCGGCCTCGATCCGTGATGGACCACGACGGTGATCAGCTGGTCGTCCCAGAACAGACGGGCCCATTCCGAAACCCATTCCCAGCTCAAGAACGGGATGCCGGTACGGGCGCGCCGGGCCAGGTCCCGCCAGTCCGACTCCAGACCGAAGAAAGCATCCACGCCTTCAAGGCAACTGGCGCGCAGCTCGGCACCGAGCGGTAGATCCCTGTCCATAGAGTCGAAGTTAGTTGTCCTCACAACCGGGACCCGCTGAGGGGACAACTGGAGCTCGAGGCTGTCAGGGTCCCCTGACTCCACGCGTTCCAGGCGGCCGCCCGGCAAAGCTACCGACACCGAACTCAGGCCCGGCGGGGCTCCGTCGCCCGCGACGAGTCTACGGCTCAAGCACTTAGGACGCGCAACTCCCCGGGGGATTCGGTCGGCGCAATACCGAAGCACCGATGACCCATCAAGAGCACTCAGCCGGTAACCCCAAGCTTGTCAGCACCGGGGACAATGACAAACCCGGGGGTGGCTGGCCTGCTTGATACTTCGGGCCCGGTCCCGGTCACAGACGGGTGGCGGTCGGTCACAAGCGATGGGCTTGGTGTGCGTGTCGATCGCCATTGTGTCCGGAGCCGGTCAGGCCGTGGTGGAGCAGCCCGGTGATGGTGTCTATGGCCTCGTCGTCTGGGAGAGCGCGGCCGATGGGCTCCCCGCTCCCGGCGATCCACACCTCACAGAAACCTTCGAGCAACGCGTTGAAGGCCGACGCCAACACGGCCGGATCGCCGGGTAACTCGATCCCCGCGGCCCGGAGGCGCTCGAAGTGCTCCCGCATGGTCTGCAGCTCGACGTGCCGGATTTGCGCCAACTGCTCGGCGAACCCGGGGTTTACTAGCGCGGCCTGACCCAGCGCCCGGATTTCAGGCAGGTGGGCCCGATAGGTGTGCCAGTACACCGCCACCCGAGCCCGAAGCGCCGGTTCCTGCGACAGATCATCACCCGCCTCGTGAACGGCCAGCTCGTCGCCGGCCTCGGCTGTGAAGTCGGCCAGGAGGGCCTTGAGTATCTCCTCCTTGTCAGAAAAGTGCCTATAGAACGAGCCGACAGATCGGCCCGCTTCTGTCGTGATGTCGGTGATCTTCGCTTCGAGGTAGCCCTTGCGGGCGAAGACCCGGCGGGCCGCCTCCTTCAGCAACACCTCAGTCTGTGCCGCCCTCGCCCTTCGGCCACCCCCGGTCGGTGCTCCTGTGGACACGCGCCGCTCCTTGACAACTCCGAATCTTGATGAAACAATATTCGACGAATCTCAGTTCACTGAAGTGGGATTCTACAAATAGGGTAACCCGTCGGGAGAGCGAGGGTCATGAACACCGCACACAACAGAGACGTCGAGATCGTCTACGAGACGTTCGGCCGCCCCGACGGATCACCGCTGCTCCTCATCAGCGGTACAGGAGCGCAAATGCTTGTCTGGCCCGAGGACCTCTGCGACGCGCTGGTCGACCGTGGCTTCCAAGTCACGAGATTCGACAACCGCGACTCGGGCCGGTCCACGCACCTGACGGGTGCGCGGGCGCCCGGGTGGCTCAGGACGATGCTCCGCCGCTCGGTGGCGCCCTATCGACTAGACGACATGGCTCGAGACGCTCTCGCCGTGATGGACGCACTTGGCTGGCCGTCCGCTCACGTCGTCGGGGCCTCCATGGGCGGAATGGTCGCCCAGACGCTCGCTCTGGACCATCCGTCCCGGGTTCGCTCGCTCACCTCGATCATGTCGACGCCCTCCGCCCGGATAGCCACCATGCCCACAATGGCGACTATGCGGGCGATCGCGAAGATCGCCGGCACTGCGGTGACCAGTCCAGACGAGGCCGCAGACCAAGCGGTCACTTTGAAAAGAGCGATGGGCTCCCCGGACTACCCTTTCGACGAAGCGGCCGTGGGCGAAATCGCCCGGAGGTCCTACCAGCGCGACCCCGGCGCCCCCGAGGACGACCTACGTCAGCGTGCTGCGATCATCGCCTCAGGAGACCGCCGCAAGGCGCTCGCGGGACTGAATATTCCCACCCTCGTCATCCACGGCGACCAAGACCCAGTGATCCGACCCAAGGGTGGCCGGGCAACAGCGGACGCCATTCCCGGCGCTCGGCTGGTCACCTATCCGGGCATGGGACACGACCTCCCGAAACCCCTCTGGCCGTCCATCCTCGACGAGATCTGCGCCCTAGTGGCCCCTTAGCGGTCACCTGTGCTACGACCTCACGGCTGCGCCGGATCGCGCTGCCCGCCGTCGCCGCGATCATCGTGACGGCGGCGGATGCTGGCCTGACGGTGGGCCAGAAGCATCAGCTCGGCATCGCTCCACGTCGCCTCCTTGGGGACCATCAGATTCTCCAGCGCGGCGCAGGCACTCTTTGTCATGGCGAGGGTCAGAGGATCCATCATCAGCATTCTTTCCGCCAAGGCCCGTGCCGCTCCGGGCAACTCGTCGTCGGGGTGGACGTGGTTCAGGAAACCCCAAGTCTCCGCCTGCTGGGCCGTAAAGCGGTCACAGGCCAGGGCCAGCTCCTTCGTGCGGGCCGGGCCGAGCTCTCTCATCAGTCTCGGCAGGGCCTGCCAGCTCAGCGGTACGCCGAGTTCCACCTCTGGGATCGAGAACCAGGCGGACGCCGCGGCCAATCTGAGGTCGCAACAACTGAGCAGGACCACCCCTCCACCTATAGCGAGTCCGTTGGCCACACCAATCGTGACCTGGGGAAGACGGTCAAGCAGCTCGCAAGTCCTACCCCCGAGGTGGACCCGAGCGCGCCGGTCGATGTCATTGACCGGCGGGTCGGGCCGCCGATCACCCACTTCGGCACCAGCGGAGAACGCCCGACCGGCACCGGTGAGGATCACCACTCTTACCGAGTAGTCCGTCTCCAAATCAACTAAGACGCCCTGCAACTCGTCATGCAGGGCGACGTTGAGCGCGTTGAGCTTCTCGGGCCGGTCCAAGGTGATCGTCACGAGGCCGTCGAGGTGTACATCTCGATCAACGAGGAGGTGTTGGTGTGCCGGCACCCTCCGATTCAACCACCCGTACCCCTGAGGAGCGAGATTGCGTTTGCTGCCATTGATTCAGTTCGTCCGCTCCCACCAAGGAGGGGTTCGAGTGACGAACATTCGGTCCCCGACCGAACGTTGTCGTAACGACAACGGAGTGGGCGTGGACGGAGCCTTGACTTGTCCCACGCCATGGTGGAGGTTTAGCTGATCCAAGATTTGCGATCGGAGGAACAGGACCATGGCAGAGACACTGGCCGAGCTGATCGTGTCGATGCAGAAACCGCTGGCCCTGAACAACAGCAGGGCCGGCGTCCGAGGTACTGACTCCCCAGTCTTAGGATCGTCGGAGTGACGCAGCTCGATCCGCTCCCGATCGCCCAATGCGGCGACCCGGTCCTGCGAGGCCAATCAGCACCGGTCGACCCGGCCGAGCTGGGCTCGGAGGCGCTCTTGCAGTTGGTCGAGCACATGCGGGTCACGATGGATGCCGCGCCGGGCGTCGGTCTCGCCGCACCGCAAGTGGGAGTGCCGATCCAACTCGCGGTTCTCTACGACGGCCCCGACCGATGGTCGCGCCTCACTGCGGAAGAGACGAATGAGCGCGAACGCACCGAGCTGCCCTTCACCGTCCTCGTCAACCCGGCCGTCGAATCGATCGAGGACGCCGGTAAAGCAACGTTCTTCGAAGGGTGCCTCAGCGTGCCCGGTCTGACGGGTGCGGTCGAGCGCCACCGCTCCATCCGTGTCCGCGCTCTCGACGAGTACGGCAGCCCGATCAACCGCGTGTTCACCGGATGGCCCGCCCGGATCGTCCAGCACGAGGTGGACCACCTCAACGGAAAGCTCTACCTCGACAGCGTTAAGACCCGATCGCTCTCGACCACCGACAACTACAGCAGGCTATGGGCCGGCAAACAAACCGCCGAGGCGGCGGAGACACTCGGCTTCTGATCACCGGGCCGATACTTTCCGGCGACGCAGAGCGTGATGCGCACAACGGCAACGCCGAGATCAACTCCAGCCACGGAGCTCTTCGTCACGTTCTTAGCCGGTCCCTCCTGTCTGGCGCGACGGTTCCGGGCCGCGCCGGATGGCACCTGATGTTGTTCGAGTTGGAACTGGACGTGGTGCTCCTCGGTTCTGCGGTGTAGGCCAGCTGGCGGCCCATTTATCCATTGAGGATGAGCGACTCGGAGCGGCGTAGACCGACGGCGTCGAGGTACTGGTCGATGTCACCGACCTCCCCGGCCGGGAATACCGCGCCCACGTAGCCGTCGGGGCGGACCAGTACCCACTCTCCCGACGAAAGGCCGTAGGCGTTCTGAACGAAACCGTCGGTGTCGATGATGTCGCCCGAAGGGCCGATAGCGTGAATGTGCAATCCGCAACGTCCGTTCACGACGGTGGCGTCCGCCACGTCGTAGGCGAGCAGAGTCCAGTGGGGGCCGCGGAACAGCTCGAACAGCCGAGTCGGCAACCCGCCGGCACCTCTCACGGGTGAGTCAGGCGCCCGATCGCCTGCCACTACTACTCCTTTGTTGCGGGCCGCATAGTGCTTCGACAACAGCGAGTCGGCGTAGCCGAGATCGAGTTGGTTGATCTCGCGGGTGCGTCCAGTGTTGCGGTTCTTGGCGGCTTCGAGCAGTCTCTCGGATAGCCCCAATACCGCCTCGGCTATGGGGCGTCGCTCCTGCTCATAGCTGGCCAGCAGCGAGTCCGGACCGCCCGAGAGCACGGCTGCCAGCTTCCAGCCCAGGTTGTAGCTGTCTTGCACGCTCGTGTTGAGACCTTGTCCACCGGTTGGCGGGTGAACGTGGGCGGCGTCACCGGCCAAGAACACCCGGCCGACCCGGTAGGTGGCCGCCAGCCTGGCGTTCATCTCGAAAGCTGAAGCCCAAGACACCTGGCCGATCACGACGTCATCGCGACCCGTTCGTTGGCGGAAGAGGCGGGTGAGTCCACGGGCGGACAGATCGGTCTCCATGTCGAAGGGGATCGGCGCCAAGTATTGGAACATGTGTGTCCCGTAGAGCGGGCAAAGAGACACTTGTGCCGGCGTTCCTTGACCCCAGCGATGCCAGACATCGAAGCTGAGACCGTCGGCGAGGACGTCTGCGACAATGGCACGAACGTCCAGGGTCTTGCCGGCGAACTCGATGCCCAGCGTTTTGCGGACGAAGCTTGACCCTCCATCGGCGCCGACAAGATACTTCGCTTGCACCGAGCGTTCGCCTTCCGGTGATGTGATGACAGCCGTCACGGCTTCGCTGCCCTGCTCAATGCCGACAAGCTCGTGACTGTATTGGGGAGTGTGCCCCAACTCGACCAGGCGCTCACAAAGGCGACGTTCGGTCAGGAACTGAGGTACCAGCAAGGCGATCTGGTAGGGGGCGTCTGGGGTCGGATCCGACGGTTCAACGGCCGCCTTGTCGACTGAACCGTCCTCCAAGTAGAAGCGCTGGAGCGGATACTCGCCCCCGGATGCCACGATTTTGTCGATCACGCCGAGGTCCTCGAAGACCTCCTGGCTTCGAGGCTGGATTCCCTTGCCCCGGGACCCCACGAACGGGTGAGGCGCCTTGTCGATCAACAGGAACGGGAGGTTGCGGCGGGCCAGATCGATAGCGAGCGTCAATCCTGCCGCCCCGGACCCGCAGATGATCACATCCGTCTTCGACGCGGGCGCCACTAGCAGAATGCTCCTGCTGTAGGAGCCCGTCTCGTTTTTGTGAGTCGTTCCATTGGTCTGTCCTTTCGTTCGCTAGGGCGTTGGCGTAGACCTTTGCGACCGTTAGAGCTGTGGGGTGAGAACGATGCGCTGCCTGGCGTCGGCTGCCGCCGCCCAGGCCTGTTCGACCTCCGCGAGCGGTATGGCGCGGGCGTCGATGGCGAACCTGCCGGCGGCGATCGCATCGGCCAAAGCTGGAAGCTCGGCGAGATACTCGTGTCCGCTGACCGACCCCTGCCCGCTGCCAACAATCTGGATGCGGGCCGCCCGCAGAGCGGCTGACGAGATCGGTGCGATACGGCCAGCCACCGAGCCGATCTCGATCCAGGTGAGCGGCTGGCCTCGGTCGGCCCGATTGGTGAGCACCGCGGTCATCGCAGCCGCGGTGGGCTCACCCCAGAGGTAGTCGAGGACCAGATCAACGTCGCCAGCGGCCTTCCCGAGTCTGTCGGCAAGGTCATCGCCGTCGAGACGCACCATGGCGGTGGCACCGAGTGCGGACAGTGCGGCTAGCCGCTCGGCGTCGCGCCCGGCGGCGATGATTTTGTTGGCGCCGAAGAGTTTCGCGATCTGGACAGCCATCTGGCCGGCGTTACCGGTGGCACCGAGGATGAGCACGTCCTGGCCGGCCTGGAACTGCACACGCTGGCGCAGCGCCACCCACGACGACATCGCCGGGTTCATCGCAGCCGCCACCACGACGGGATCAATGGTGTAAGGCAGCTCCACGCTTTGCCGCAAGTTGATTACCGTCTGCTCAGCCATTGAGCCCACCGAGGTGTCCGGCAGGACGAAGTAACGCAAGCTCCCGTCCGGTCCCCGTCCGACGCCGTCGATGCCCGGCACTAGGGGCAGCTCATCGGTGCTGGTGTAGTGCGATCCATCGGCCTGCGATCGGACACGTTGATGCAGCCCCGCAGCAAGGACGTCGACGAGCATCTCGTCGTCACCGGCCGGGACCGGGGTCGGGAACTGCTGGTAGCGCGGAGCAGAGTCGAACGTCGTCACAACAGCAGCACGCACGGTGACCTCCAGGGAAATACTAATTGGTAATACCAACTATAGTAGTTGCGACTACGAACGAAATCAAGTAGGCTCTTTGCATGCCGTTCACGGAGTCGGCAACGCAACCGGCCCAGCTCGATCAGCAGGCCCTGATCGACGCCCTAGTTCGGACGTCGTTCGTCACCATGGCCGTGCTCACCAAAATCGGCGCCGAGCACGACCTCTCCCTGACCCAACTACGGATGCTCGCCATCCTCCGGGACCGCCGGGCCAAGATGAGCGCTCTGGCCGATTACCTGGGACTGGACAAGTCGACCATCTCCGGCCTCGTCGACCGCGCCGAAAAGCGCGGTCTCCTCCAGCGGGAGGCCAACCCGGTGGACGGACGCAGCGTAGAAGTGGTGCTCACTAGAGAAGGGACGGAACTCGCGGCGCGCGGCGCCACCGAAATCGCCGGGTCCCTGTCACCGATGACCAACACGCTAAACCGCGCCGAAATGCATCGGCTGACGACGCTGCTGGAGCGAATGCTCGAACACCATTGATCCTGTACTCGCCAAACCGCGTACTGGTCTCTAAGGGGCCACCTCAGTCGATGTGTAACTTGTCGCAATCGACCACGCCGTGGATGCTGTGGTCCCGGCCGGGATGATCACTACCGAGTTGCTGGTCCCGCAGGTCCAGGATGAGGTGACGCCCGCCCCCGGCGCGCTTGGCTCGGTACATGGCAGTGTCCGCGGCATGAATAATACTCTCCGCGGTATCTGGGCCCCGACCAGTGAAGGCGATGCCGATGCTGGCGGTGACGTCGATCTCAATGCCAAACACCTCGAACCTGCGGGCCAGGGCGGCCTCTAGGCGGCTCACTATCACATCGGCTTGGGTCGTGTTGGCGAGTTCCTCGCAGAGGATGACGAACTCGTCGCCCGAGAGGCGCGCCAGTGTGTCGGCCGGGCGTAGCACGCCGCTCAGCCGCTCGGCGACTGCCACTAACAGTTCGTCGCCCGCTTGGTGGCCGAATGAGTCGTTGACAGTTTTGAATCCGTCGAGGTCGACGAAAAACACCGCCGAGATCCAGCCCGTGCGCTGGCTACGAAGGAAAGCATGCTCGAGGCGCTGCAACAGCAACGTGCGGTTCGGTAGTCCGGTCAGGGCGTCATGCAGGGCCGTCTCTCGCGAGAGCTCGGACGCGCTCTTAAGGTCGGCGCGGGCCTGGGCGTTGATGAGATAGGCGGTGGCAACGTCCGCCAGCGTCTGCGCGGCTTTCATAGACTGGTCCGTGAGCCGGCCGGGACTGTCCCGGTAAAGGTCCAGAGCTCCGAGCCTGCCGTCGGCTTGACCGAGAGGGAAGGTGAAGACCGCTGCTAGTCCAACCTCTAAAGCCCGCGGGGTGAAAGTCGGGAACTGAACATCCCGGCGCAAGTCGGGTACTGAGACGGCAGCCCCAGTCTTATAAGCGGCCACGCACGGTCCCTCACCCAGTTCGTCCTGCAGTTTCTCGAAGCGAAGGGCGGCATCATTGGATGCGGCGATGTACCGTGGCTCGCCGTCCAGCGAGATCAACGTGACCCCCGCCGCCGTGATCGGCATGATGTCAACGATGCGCTCCACCAGATGGTCCAAGATGGCCTGGATCGGGAAATCCGTGAGCATCGTTCGGGCGAATTCGCCCAGTACTTCAGACAATTGACGCTCGTTTGCCACGACGCCTCCCGACAGTCAAGCAAATCGCCACGGGGTCTGGACGGACTCGACAACAAATATAGCGTGCGACCGCGGTGAGTGGTGGCATGCCGGGGTATAGAGGTGATGCTCGACCCGGAGGGCCAGACTTTGATGCATCAGGGACGGCTAAGGTCCCGGGCGTTCTCGTCGCCGAGATACGGCGGGCATTCACCAGTCGGATGCGAGATTGCGAGGGACGAGTTGGCACAGGCACAAAGGTTGATCCGCGAGCGGATCGGGTCTGTAATTGACCTGTTCGCGACCCCGCTAACGGCCTCGCATTACGTAGAATTGGTGAATCCCCTTTGGAGTTCACGTCGCCTCCAAGCCCGCGTGGAGGACGTCTGGGATGAGACCAGCGACGCCCGTACCATCACGCTGAAGCCGGGTCGGAACTGGCGCTCACACCGCGCTGGTCAACATATTCGGGTAGGCGTGCCCATCGATGGCATGCAGTACACGCGCACCTATTCTCTCTCTTCAACGCCCGAGCGCGGAGATGGTCGCATCACGATCACCGTAAAGGTCCTCGAAGGTGGCCGCATGTCGGGTCACCTGGTGCGCAACCTCCGTTCAGGCACATACCTGCCGATCGGACTTCCTCAAGGCGACTTTCGCCTGCCCGAGGCCATGCCGATGCTGCCACTGTTCATCACGGGTGGTAGCGGGATCACGCCGGTCATGAGCATGCTCCGAACGTACGCGGCGGTAGGCAACGTTCCTGATGTCGTGCATGTGCACTACGCGCCCCACGAATACGACGTCATCTTCGGCAGCGAACTGCGCCAGCTCGCTGGCCGCTACCCATCGCTCTACCACCTCCACACCGTCTACACGCGCGAGCTGGGTGAGGAGCGGTCATCTGACCGCCACTTCAGTCCTGAGCAGCTCGAAGACCTCTGTCCCGACTGGCGCGAGCGGGAGATCTGGGCCTGCGGACCACAGTCACTTCTCGATGCCGTCGAGGCCACCGCGGGCGCGGCCGGTCGGGCCCGTCATTTCCACGTGGAGCGCTTCCGAGCCGCTCTCGCGCCGCTCGGCGCTGACGTCACAGGCGGCACGGTCGCGTTCCGGCAGGCTGGCAAGTCGGTAGTTGTCGACGCTGACGGCTCTACGCCGTTGCTCCGGGTCGCCGAGGACGCCGGTCTCAACCCTCCCCACGGTTGTCGCATGGGGATCTGTCACACTTGCGACATTCCGCTTCTGTCCGGTCAGGTTCGCGACTTGAGGACCGGCGCCGTCGCGGGTGAACCCGGTCAACGCATCCAGACATGCGTCAGTGCTGCAGCCGGAAGCTGCGAACTCCAGCTCTGACCTGCCAACCTCCACAACCACACGAGGCCACCCTCATGCCCATTCCCCTGCCGGTCGAGATCAGCGAAGAGGCACTCGACGAGTTAGGACGCGAGCTCGACCATATCTATGACTCCACCATCGCCGACCTCGGTGCGGCGGACGAGCGCTACATCCGCAGACTCATCAAGGCCCAGCGGAGTCTGGCGTTGGGTTCGCGACTGGTCATGCTTGCCGGCGCCGCGGTGCGCGGTCGGGCCCGCCAGCCGAGTCCTGGGCGACGGGCCTCCTCGAGGATGATCGGCGGCGTCAGCATGATCGGGCTCGGTGTGGCCAAGATCGTGGAAAACATGGAGATCGGTCATAACGTCATGCACGGTCAGTGGGACTGGATGCGAGACCCCGATATCAACTCGGTCACTTGGGAATGGGACAACGTCTGTCCCTCGGACCAGTGGAAGCACGGCCACAACGTCGTCCACCACACCTGGACCAACGTGATGGGCAAGGACCGCGACATTGGCTACGAGATCATGCGGGTCACGCCGAAACAACCGTGGAACCCCGTCTATCTGGCCCAACCGGTCTACAACACACTCCTCGGTTGGCTCTTTGAGTGGGGCGTAGGTGTACACGAAACTGACTTCAACAAGCTTCTAAAAGGCACGGCCCAAGACAGGGCCGATCAATTGCAGTCGCTGAAGGCGACGGGCGCCAAGGCCGCTCGGCAGGTAGCCAAGGACTACGTACTCTGGCCGGCCCTCGCGGGGTCTGCGTTCGTGTCGGTCCTGGTCCCGAACGTCGGTGCCAATCTCATTCGGAACCTGTGGTCCTACATGATCATTTTCTGTGGCCACTTCCCCCAGGGCGTGTACGTCTTCGATGAAGCCGACGTCGAAGGCGAGACTCGAGCCCGCTGGTACGTCCGGCAGTTGCTCGGGTCGGCCAACATCAAGGGCGGCGCCGCCTTCCATCTACTGAGTGGCAATCTCGACCATCAGATCGAGCACCACCTGTTCCCCGACATGCCGAGCAACCGCTACCAGAGGGTGGCACCCCGGGTCAAGGCTCTGTGTTCCCGATACGGACTGCCATATAACTCGGCTTCGCTCTCGCGCCAGTTCGGCACCACAACGCTGAAGATCTGGCGATACTCATTGCCCGGCGGCACCGACGTCAGCATCGACAGAGACAGGGTCGCCTCCTAACCGTCGGAGCCGAGTCTCGGCCGCGATGAGTTCGCGCCCGGCCGTGCGTCCAACCGTGCATACGAGATGAGGAGTTTGCAATGGGCCAGCCGATGACAACCGTGGATACGCGCTACAGCGATTCCGAGGCGGTACCGACCACCTGGGAGAACACCTCTCGGGCGCTTGCAGAGGCCGAGCTCTTCTGGCTCACGACGGTCTCCGCCGATGGCCGACCACACGTCACGCCACTCGTCGCAGTCTGGTCGGATGAGGCGCTCCATTTCACGACCGGCGCCGATGAGAAGAAGGCTGCCAACCTTCGCGCCAACTCCCGCGTCATCCTCACCACTGGCTGCAATACCTGGTCGGAGGGGGTCGACGTCGTCGTCGAAGGTGAGGCCGTGCTGGTCACCGAGGAGGCGGTGATGAAAAGGCTCAGTGAGGCGTGGCGGGCGAAATGGGACGGACGCTGGCAGTACCACCTGGAAGACGGGAGCTTCCATCACCCCGGCGGGTTCGCGGTACTTCTCTACACCGTCGTACCGACGAAGGTCTTCGCCTTCGCCAAGGGCGCGTTCGCTCAGACGGTCCACCGCTTCCCGCCAACCTGACGATCGGCTTCGGCCCATACTGGGCCAGAACGAGCTACACCCCTCGACAACTTGGCAAAGCAGCAGGTGAGAAGGCTGATCGCAGAGATCTCCGACCAGTCGGTTGGCTCCGGCGTCGTCCCTTGGCCGCCCCGATCGGTACTGTGAGCGGCTGAGGATCGCCCTCGGAGATCGTCGGATGACCAAGACAGAAGCCAACCATGCGGAGACAGAGCCGGAGTGGGTGGGTCGCGCTCTGGATGGATTGGTGGAGAAGATGATTGCTTTGCGTCGGGAAATCCACTCCCATCCCGAGTTGGCTTGGAACGAGGTGCGCACGTCGGCCCTGGTGGCTGATGAACTGCTCCGAGCCGGACTGGCGCCCTCCAGCTTGCCAACGGGAACAGGCCTGATCTGCGATGTCGTGGGCGACCCGGATGGTCCCATGCTGGCACTGCGAGCCGACCTCGACGCGCTGCCAATCGACGATGAAAAGTCTGTCGCGTACCGCTCGTCCACACCAGGCGTTGCCCACGCGTGTGGCCATGACGTCCATACTGCCGTCGTGCTCGGGGCCGGGCTCGTATTGAGGCGGTTGGCCGCCGCCGGCGATCTGCCCGGGCGGGTCCGCCTGGTATTTCAGCCGGCCGAGGAAGTATTCCCCGGCGGAGCGTTAATGGCCCTGGAGAGCGGCGCCGTCGAAGGCGTGGAGCGGGTCTTCGCCTTGCATTGCGATCCGCGCGTCGACGCCGGATCGGTGGCAGTCCGCGCCGGGCCGATCACCGCCGCGACAGATTCGGTGACCGTCAGGCTGTCTGGGCCTGGTGGTCACACCGCCCGGCCGCAACAGACCGTGGATCTGGTGGCGGCTCTGGCCGATGTGGTGGTCCGCACCCCGGCCCTCTTGTCAAGACGGGTGGACCCCCGGGCGGGTCTTTCTCTCGTGTGGGGAACGATGGCCGCTGGGTCGGCGGACAATGTCATCCCTGAGCACGGAGAGGCGTCGGGGACCGTTCGAGTGCTGGACGCGGCGGCTTGGGTATCGGCGGCCCGGATGGTCCCCCAACTGATCCGCGAGGTCGCCGCACCCTACCTGGCTCGGGTCGAGATCGACTACGTACGAGGGGTACCGTCGGCGGTGAACGACCCGGAAGCGACCAAGGCCTTCCGATCCGCCGCCACGTCCCTGCTCGGCCCGGCCGGCGTACAAGAGGCGGCGCAAAGCATGGGCGCAGAGGACTTCGCCTGGTTCCTCGACCGGGTGCCCGGGGTACTAGCTCGCCTGGGGGTGCGTCGGCCGGGGACGCTCGACGCCCCCGACCTGCACCGCGGTGACTTCGACGTCGACGAGACGGCAATCGGGTGCGGCATCCGCGTCCTCCTCGTCGTGACAATGAACGCCCTGCGGTACCCCAAGACCGACCAGATCTGACCGAAGCCCAGGATCGCGATCCGCAGCGTCGCCGTCACATTTGGTCGAGGTGCTTATTCACGGCGAGGGAGTTCCTTACACCCTTGCCGTCGTAGGTGCCCGACAGCGGTGCGACGTCTGCGTAGTCGCGTCCTACCGCGACCACGAGATAGTCGGCGTTGGTTCGTCGGTTGTGGGTGGGATCCCAACCCTCCGCGATCCAGGCGGCCTGACGATCCGGGTGCGGGTGCAGGACTTCGACCCAAGCGTGGCTTCCTCCCTCGCCGGTCAGATGCCCCGATACGTAGCGGGCGCCCAGGCCCGCCGCACGGCAGATTGCCAGCATGATGTGCGCGTAGTCCTGGCATACCCCGCGCCCACCGGCCAGAGCTTCCGATGCGGTCGTGCGGACACCAGTGACCCCCCATTCGTAGTCGATCGACCGGTGGACCCAGGTGCAAATGGACGCCAAGTCCGAACCACTGACCCCCGAAGCCAGTTCGGTGATGATCTCATCGGCTTCGGTCAGGCGGGTGGGTCGGAGGTACCGACGATCGACGTCCGCCTCACAACATCCCGAGCTGTCGGCGCAGGCCTCGACATCGAGCACGAACTCAACCTCATCATCGACCTGCGGCACGAAGACATCCACGGTCACGTTGCCGAAGCGGTCGAGGAAGGTCCGCGTGCTCGACGACAGCACTCCCTCGACGCTCAGCTGCCATCGTCGTCGTCGTTGCGGCCCGTGAGACGCTGGCGGGACGACTCTGAGCCGCTGGCGCAGATTGGTGACGGGTTGGCTGTAGCGATAGCGAATCCTCTGGCCGAGCACGAACGTGCGCACCGTCGGGTCGTCACTCGGTGGGGCCGATGATCGTCGCTGGGTCACTACGCCTGATCACGCCCAAGCCCGTACCGCATGTCCGACAGTATGTCGACCACGTCCGACCGTGGTGGATCCAGACCGTGACAAGTCTGTGAACATGCCGACCAGCCAGATCAACTCCTAGCGATGCCGCCGGCCCGCCGTCACTCGGTCACCTCATCAGCCCACACTGTCATGGCGGTGAGCTCGGGACCCCCATAGCTCGAGATCATGGCAACGTCGAGCGCGTCGCGACCTCTAGCGATAAGGGCGCGACCGACCCGTCGTTGGTTGTTGCGGGGATCGAACGTCCACCACGCACCGTCGAGAAACACCTCCATCCAGCCGGCGAAGTCCATCGGCTCCGGCGCAACTGGAATGTCGATGTCAGGGAGGTAACCGAACGCATAACGGGCCGGGATGTTGAGGGCCCGACAAAAGGCCACGGCCAAGTGGGCAAAATCGCGGCACACCCCAGCACGGCTGGCGAAAACGTCCACCGCGGTTGCGCGTGGTGAGGTGTCGACATACCCAAACCTCACCTCATCGTGTACCCAATCGCAGATCGTTTGCACCCGTCTCCAACCCCGCGGGGACGACCCAAACAGGCTCCAAGCATCGTCGGCCAGCTCTTGGGACGGGCAATAAAAGCTGGGCAGGGTGAACACCAAGGTCTCGTCGGGAAGATCAGGTGGGGCGACTTCGACAGCATCGAGGCGCGCCGGATCCGAAGCATCCGACACCTCCAGGAGGGCGTCATATCGCAACGACGAAGCCCCGGGAGCGAGAGTCGCCCTGCGACACACGTTGCCGAAGCCGTCCACGTAGCGCGACATTGCGATCTGCGGCACGTTCGTCCAATGCTCGTCGAGCGCCCGCACCCCGCCCTCGAGGCGGGGCTCGACCTGAATCACGGCATGAGTAGCCACTTCGGCGTGGTACCCGAACTCACATCCGACCCGAACTCGCATCCTCCTTTTAGTTTGGCCTGCGGGAGCGGGGTGGCGTTGCCGCGCTCGTGACGGGTCGATGAATTGCCTTCCCGGGGGCGACGACCCAAGGCCACCCCCCGGACAAGGGACCGCTAATCAGCCCGCCCGTTGCCATCATTCGCTTGTCCGGGCACGACAGATCCGGACGATCTTTGTCCTGTATCTCCCGCCGATCGGCTCCGACGCGGACCAGGGGGTTTGAGTGAGGAAAATTCGGTCTCTGAGCGATCGGACATGCGAAAGGGTCGTTGACCAGCCAAAACGTTGTGATAGCAACAATGAGTGGGCGCTGACGGACTGGACTCAAACCCAGATCAGGACGCTGATCTCGGAGCTCCAGGCCCCGTCGAGTGTGCCGATCTGGCCCCGTCGCCCGTGTTGGTGGCCCCGACAGCCGGCGTTTGGTGGTGGGTCTGTCCGTTTCGACGGTCGTGTAATGCCCGGTAGGCATTACGGGCATGGTCAGTCGTCCGTGAGGGAGTTGAAGATCGTGCAGAAGCTGCGAACCAACTAGAGCGTCGTCCGCTCGAGTCGGATGTCTAGGCCGCCGCTAAAGTCGGGCCCATGTTGGCGTGCTCCCGCTGCGGAGTCGTGGCTCCGGTGGGGTCTCGGTTCTGCCCGGGCTGCGGCGCCGAGCTGGCAGGGCCGGGCCCCAGGGAGGAGCGCAAGCGAGTTTCCGTCCTCTTCGTCGACCAGGTCGGGTCGACAGCGCGCGCCGACGGTGCCGACCCGGAGGACGTGCGGGACCGCAACCGGGTCTACTACGAGGAGACCCGGGCGCGGATCGAAAAGCATGGGGGCACCCTCGAGAAATACGCCGGGGACGCTGTCATGGCCGTATTCGGCGTCCCGCTCGCCAAGAGCAACGATGCCGAGAGCGCTGTCCGGGCCGCACTGAGCGTGCTCGACGGCATCAGGGAGCTGAACGCTAAGCACCTTGGCCTGGATCTCGAGGTGCGCGTCGGGGTCTGCACCGGCGAAGCGATGGTCGAAATAGACCCTCCTCCTGAGAGCGCGATCGCCACGGGCGACGTAGTCAACACTGCCGCCCGTCTCCAGTCGTCGGCTCCGCCGGGCTGCGCAATAGTCGGGCCTGAGACCTACCGACTCACGCGACAAGCGTTTCGGTACCGCGCTCTCCCACCGGTGGCTGCGAAGGGCAAGCGCGAGCTCGTGCCGGCGTGGGTCGTTGAGCGAGTGCTCGGCTTTGGCGAGTCGCACCGCTCGGGCATCCCGCTTGTGGGGCGTACGAACGAGTTGCTCCTGATTCGTGCGCTGTGGGCCAGGACGGCCGGTGAGCGCCAGCCCCACCTTGTATCTCTGATCGGACCCGCCGGGATCGGCAAGTCCCGCCTCGCCCGGGAGGTGAGCGCCGAGGTGGAGGCTTCGGGCGGTCGTGTCCTGTGGGGACGCTGCCTCGCGTACGAGCAGCAGACGCCATTTCACGCCGTGGCCGGAATCATCCGCCAGGCGGCCGGGGTGCTCGAGGGAGAGCTAGGCGAGACGGCGCGCGAGAAAATGGCGTCGCTCGTCGCGGCAATCTTCCCGCCTGACGAGGTCGCGTCCGCCAGTCGTTACCTGTCGCTCCTCATGGGTCTCGGATTGGACGAGCGCGCCCGGGAAGCGATCGACATCCACTACGCGGCGCGCCGGTTCTTCGAGAATCTCTCGGAGAGCTCGCCACTCATGGTCGTGTTCGACGACCTGCACTGGGCCGACGACGCGTCGCTCGACCTCGTCGAGTACCTGAGCAGCCGGATACGCGACCGACGGGTATTGATCGTCGCCTTAGGGCGCCCCGAGCTGCTCGAGAGCCGCCCTGCGTGGGGTTCGGGTGTCGCCGGCCACACGACTCTGTCGCTGAACCCGCTAGGCGGGGAAGATGCAGGCCGCGCGGCCAGCGAGTTGCTGCCGGATGCTTCGCCGGCGATCGTCGAACGAGTCGTCACCATCGCGGACGGCAACCCCCTCTTCATCGAGGAGCTCGCCGCTTCCGTTGGGGAAGACCCGGCTGCAACCGATCTTCCTCCTACGATTAGTGCGGTCATCGCGGCACGCATCGACGCTTTACCCCCAGGAGCGCGCTCGGCCCTCCTCCGAGCTTCGGTGATCGGAAAATCGTTCTCCAGGGCCGTCCTCGAAAAGGTCGGGGGCACGCACGGCATCGACTCGTCGCTGGATACCCTGGAAGGGCGCGGGCTAATACAGCGCGGTCCCCCGTCAGGGGCCGGCGCCGATTTCGAGTACTCCTTCAAGCACGATCTGGTGCTCGACTCCGCATACGGAACGCTTCCCCGCGCGACCCGCCGCGAGCTGCACGCGGCCGTCGCGGCAGCTATGGAAGAACTGGCCGCAAAGCCGACCGAGATCGTCTCGCTCCTCGCTCATCACTGGCGCGAGGGGGGTCGGCCCGATCGGGCGCGCGCCTACCTGCTCATAGCTGCAGGGAGAGCTATTGACGCGATCGCGGTCGAGGAGGCCTACGACATCTACAGCCAGGCGCTCGAGCTGGCAACCGAGGACGCCGAACGTCACTCGATTAGGTTCCTGCGTGCGCAGGCTCTAGTACAGCTGGAGAGCTACGCCCGCGCTGACGACGAACTCGAGCAGCTTATTCCGTCACTCCAAGGCGAGCGCAGGATAGAGGCCCTCATCGAGCGCGCCCACGCCACGTTATGGACCGAACGCACAGAGGAGACGATGTCAGGCGCCGAAGCGGCTCTCGAACTCGCCCGGAAGTTTGAGCTGCGCGACCTGGAAGCTTCCGCTCTCGGACTCGTCGCCGCCGCCCATGGCATGCGCGGGGAGGCAGGCGATCTGGCTCGGGCGGTCGAGCTCGGCGAGGAGGCGCTCCGGCTATGGCAGCCGGGCGCCCGCAGAAGGGACCTGGCGGAGCTGCACCACATGGCCGGCAACCATTACTACTGGGCCGGCGACTACAACCGGGCCATCGAGGCTACCGAGCTCGCGGCCACGACTGCTGGCGTCGACCTGCACAGTCAAGAGTTCCGGCTCCGAGGCGCAGGAATGCGAGGGGTCATTCTCGCGGGCGTGGGACGGTACCAGGAGGCGATAGTAGCGGCGGAGTATGCGATCGAGCTGGCCCGGGATATGGGCCGGCCGACCAGCGTCGTGCTCAACTACTCGACGCTCCCGTTGCGCGAGGTATTCGCCCTGGACGACGCTCTCGCCCGGAGCGAGGAGGTGGCAGACAACCTCGGGCCGTCGGACTTCAACATGCCGTGGATGAACGCGAGAGCCGATGTGTTCACGGCGATGGTCATGCGAGGTGACTACTCGCGTGCAGATCGCGCCTGGGGGGTGCTCTGGGATGACGCCGTCGAGAGCAAGGCGTGGGAGCGGTGGCTCGTCAGCGGCCGCCTCGCCGCCGTCCGCGCCGAACTCGAGCTGGCGACGGGCGATACCGACGAGGCCATCAGGTGGGCCCGGCGAGCTGTGGACCTGGCCGTCGCATCGGGCCGGCGAAAATACGACGCGATCGCTCGGACCACCCTCGGGCGAGCCCTCACGACCTCCGGGCACTCAGCCGAGGCGGTGAGCGAGCTGAGGGTTGCGGTGGCTACCGCTACCTCGCTCGGCTCGCCGGCAATCGTCTGGCAGGCGCGGGCCGCCCTGGCGGACGCGTTGGAGAACGGCGGCCAGGACCCCGATGCCGAGCGGGCCGAGGCCGCGCGCGTCGCCCAGTCGATCGCCAGCGGGCTCGCTCCCGAGCGGGCGGCCCGGTTCCTCGCCGAACCCGCCGTGGCGGCCCTGCTGGAAGCGGCGACTTAGTCAGGGGCTCGGCCCAGGACCGGGAGGACCTGTCCGGGCAGGAAAACTGCAGTTCGAACGGGTGGTCAGGGGCCGCTTCCCCATCCAATTGCTCGTTTTGGGTAGCATCCGTCCGGGCAGGTGAGCCTCTTCTGCGAATGGGAGGGTCGCACCTCATGGGGACGTTTTTTGCCCGTATCAAGCGACCATCAAGGGAGGGCGGCGTGAGCGATTCAGGCGAAGGCCCGCTGGGCGGTGCCATGTCGCGCCGCAGCTTCCTCGTGGCCGCGATGGCATCGAGCGCCGCCGTGGCGTTGCCGAGGTCGCTCTTTGCCGGACGCCTCGTCAGCGAGCACGCGCTGGCCGACGCCGCCAGCGGACCGACGCCACTGCCCGGCGGACCCTATTTTCTCTCGCACAGCTACACCGACCCTTCGACGGGCAACGTCCACGATCTCTACGCCATCGCAGCCGCCGCCTGCGCCCAGATCATCCCGACAGCTACCAACCTTCGCACCGGCAACGTGAAGAGCCCTGGCGCCAACGAAGCAGGCACCGTCAACTACATCGACCTCTTCATGGCCGCCTTTCAGCCGAACCTCCTGAGCTCAGGGCTCGTCAGCACCAATCCGATCTACCTTGGTGGTGGTTTCAGCGGCCGCTACAACTACGGAGACTCATCACCGACTGCTCGTAAGCTCGAACGGAAAGGGTCTGGACCGAACACCTTCGAAACCTCGAGCAGCGGCCAACCGGAGACCATCAGATTCTTGGAGCTCACCGACGCTCAACTCGCGGCGTGGTACCTGCGCGTCTACGGTCCACCGTCGTCGACTTCGTCACCGCCCTGGCCGTCGTGGTCGAGCCCGGCATGGCAAAGCGCGGTCGCATCGGGGCTGATTCCCGGCGCGCAGCCGCTCCAGCCAATCTACGAGGCAGGGCTCTCGGCGCTGGACGACTGGTCCAATCAGAACTTCAGCACTGGTTTCGCCACCGCTCTCCCAATCGAACAAGAGGCCCTCATCGCGCAAGCCGGGAATCCCGCCCTTGAGGCTGTCGCCGGCGAGAGTCCGCCCCAACTCCCCTCACCTCTCATCAACCCCGTCCCCCCAGCCGCGGTAGCCACCTTGTACCCGATTCTCGCGCTCCATACGATTCAGGGCACGTACGGTCTCCCCGAGTACCGCGGGCAGGCTGACGTCGCCGTGAACGGGACCGGGACCGAGCCGACCCCCGGGACGATCTGGGCCGACGTCGGCTTCGACGGCGACACGCAGCCTCTCGGCAACAGCGTCTACAAGTACGACGCGCACAACGACCTGAACGCCGGCTACCCTTCGCTGACCTACACCGACGCCGCCGGCCATCCCCAGCCCCAGGGTGGCTATTCGGAATTCCGGCCGATCTCGACACTCGACGACAGCGACACCACGCTGGCCACCGTCGCTGAGATCGCCACTCTTTTCACGGCTCTCGTCGATGCCGGGATCCTCACGGTCATCGAAGGAGGACCCCTGTGAGTGCCAAGCCCACTGCCGTCGTCGTGGGATCGGGCGCATCCGGGGGGATGGTGGCCCGACTGCTGGCGAAGAGCGGCCAGTACCAGGTGGTCATCTTGGAGAAGGGGTCGAACCTCTTCCAGGGCCTGGGCGGTCCGGCGTCGGGTGTCACCAACAACTGGGCCAACGACGAGCTTGCCCATGAGGCTCGCCAAGGGCTCGAAGACCAGGACACCCTGCTCGAGCCGCGCAGCTTCCGCACTCAGGGGTACACGAGCAGCTCGAGCCAGTTCGTGGGCGACGTCAACACGCTCCCCACCACCGTCGGGGGTGGCACCACCCACTACGACGCGAAGGCTCGGCGGTTCCGTGAGGTCGACTTCATCACCAACTCGCTGATGCGCGGCTACGCCGATCCCTCCGATGATCCATCGCCCGACACTTCGGCCGTCTCCGGTGCCAACTACGCCAACTGGCCGATTCACTACGAGCACCTCGAGGCGTTCTACGCGGCCTCCGAAGAGGTGGTCGGCATCCAGGGACCGGCATCCGGGAAGCCCGGCGCGGTGTCCAACCCCAACCCTTGGGAGTCCTTGCGCTCGACACCCTTCCCGATGCCCCCCGGCACCGACCAGCTCAACAGCCTGTTGCCGGCCTATGCCGGGGTGAAACTCGGCTACTCGGATGAACCAATCCCCGTGCCGACCGCCGTGTGCTCCCGCCCTTCTCGGGACGGGCGGCCGGCCTGTGTGGACTGCGGCTTCTGCCTCGACTTCGGCTGCCCGATCAACGCCAAGGGTGGCGGTGTCTGGCAAGTCAACGATGCGATCGCAGCCGGGGCACAGCTAATCTCTCGGGCGAACGTCACAGGGTTCTCCTATGCACCCTCGACAGGTGGGCGCCAGGGCGTCAACGCGGTGAGCTTCCTCTTCACAGGGACGCCAACCGACGTCGTCATGGCCGGCGGAGCCACGCCGTACTTCTCGCCCACGACCGAATCGTCCAACACGATCGTCCTGAACCCGGCGAACGGCGACTTGCTGGTTCTTGCCAACACGCCCATCGAGGCCACTCGCCTTTCGCTGCTGAGCGGGATCACTCCGGGATCGAGTCTCGAGCCGAGCGGCATGTTGGGGCAGAACCTGATGTTCCACCTCCAAACCGCGGCGCTCGCAGTCGTCGACCGCGACATTCATTCCAACCGGGGACGCACCAGCACCCACACCATCGACGCGTTCGCCGGCCCCGGTCCCACGGCGTCTGCCTACCTCGCAGGTGGTGGCCCGTCGATTCCGAGAGCCGGCATCGTGGAGATGGGCGGGAATCTCAACCCGATCCAGTCTGCCACCGAGGTCTCCGAATTCCTCTACGGCACGGCGCTCAAGGCCTTCATGTCGCTGGCGCCCTTCACCAAACGGCTCGTGGCGTTCACCCTCCAAGGAGAGGACATGCCCCAGAGCGCCAACGCCGTCGACCTCGACCCAAACATCGTCGACGTCTACGGCCAGCCGGTGCCCCGGATCACCTACTCGAGCCACCCCTATGAGCTGGCGGCTTCTGCATACTACATCCCAAAGATGCTCGAGCTGTTGGAGGCAATCGGGCTGCCGCCGTCGCCGTTTCCGACCGTCCACCCGCTCTTCGCCGGCTCGCTCAATACGACCTTGCCGGCGCTCAACACGGGCAATGCGAATCTCGAGAGCCTCCTCGACGCAACGCCGTTCAACCTCATCCCGGCGAGTCGCCACATTATGGGCACTCACCGCATTGCGCTTGACTCCGACCATGGGCCGTGTGACCCATTCGGCCGCTACTGGATGTTCGACAACCTGTACCACGCGGGCGGCGGCATGTATGTCACCGCCCCAGGCTACAACGTGACGCTCACGATGTGGGCTCTCTCATACTGGCAGGCCGCGTCGATCATCTCTGGGGTCGGTAACCCGAATGCGAGCGGTTACGGCGCCAACTTGGCCGACATGGACACGACCGCGGCATCTCTCCGCAGTGTCATTGTCGCGCTTGACAAGAACACGATGATCGGACGCTACATCAAGTCCGGTGGGTACAACTCCTTTATTCGCTCGCTTTGAGCTGCCAATCATCTCCCCGCGCAGGCTGCGAGCACCGAACGTAAGAACAACAGTGGTCTTGAGGTGGCATAAGGCGAAACCGTTTTCCCAGGCGGATGGCATGCCCCTGCACCTGTCCCCACCGAACGCGGTTGTTCGTCGTGGACCGGGCGATCGCTGATCACTCGCTGTTAACGGGAGCAAAGAAGCTCTGCTGCGACGCGGGCGGGCCGCTTGGTATTGTCGGCCGCCCCACGAGCAGGCGTCACCGCCTCGTCAGATCCGGGAACCTCTGAGGCGGGACACCACGGCGGCTCGACCACGGGAAACAGCACCGGGGTCATCGTGGAGGATGGCCACGATGTCGGTCCCGGCGAGGATCACTCCGAGTTCGAAGGCGAGCTGTGCGGGCTCGTCGGCTGCGGTCAGCTCGCCCTTGTCGGCGGCAGCGTGGGCCTCTTGAAGAAGGAGGTCGCGCCATTGCTGCTGAACGCGGGCGACTTCGTCGTGTAGGCGTCCCGGCTGCGCTCCTACCTCGGCTGATGCGGCGACGAAGAAGCACCCTCCGGGGAAGACTCGCCGTTCGACATAGGACAGATACCCCTCGCAGAGCGCGAGGAGCCGCTCACGACCCGGCGAGGTCGCAGCGAGCGCCGGTCCGACGACCTCGGCGATGAAGTTCTCCCGCGCCGCGTTGATGGTGGCCAGCTGCAGCTCCTGTTTCGAGCCGAACAGCGCATGAACGCTGCTCTTCGCCACGCCGGTGACCTCCGCCAGCCGGCCGATCGACAACCCCTCAAGCCCCTCGATGGATGCGAGGCGCGCCGCATGCTCGACGATCCGGGCCCGCGCCCGGTCCCCCGGCGCCCGGGTTTGCCTGGCTGCTCGTCCCTGCTCGTCTGCCATCGGCTCTCGGTTCTTACGACTCCCGTTCCAGGCTAGACGGACGATCGTCCATAGTATATTGTACGACCGTTCGTCTAAGGAGGACCATGGCCCAGGAAACGACCACGAGCGACGACTGGCGGGAGGCCGGGGAGGCCTGGGGAGACCGGGCGACCGACTGGGCGTACCTGTGGGAGCCCTACGCCCGATCGGCCAACCGGGCGGTCTTCGACCAACTCGCCGTCGCCGATGGCACGCGGTTGCTGGACATCGCCTGCGGGTCAGGCTTCGCCGCGCACCTGGCGAGCGAGCGTGGCGCTGCCGTCTCGGGCATCGACGCCTCTGAGGGCCTCGTGACCATCGCCCGCGCCCGCACGCCGAAAGGCGATTTCCGTGTGGGTGACATGTTCGCCCTGCCGTTCATCGACGCGTCCTTCGACGCGGCCACCAGCTTCAACGGGATCTGGAAAGGCTGCGAGGCGGCCCTGCTCGAAGCGCGCCGGGTACTGGCCCCGGGAGGCCGGCTCGGCCTGACCTTCTGGGGCCAGTTCGAGCATCTCGGCCTCTTGCCGTACTTCGTCAAGGTGATCGAGCTCTCAGAGGCCTCCCACGCCGCGGCCAACGTGGAACACGGCGACACCCAGAACGTGATCGAGGCCATGTTGACGGCCACTGGGTTCGAACGCCTCGAGCGAGGGACCGTCACCGTCGTCAACGAATGGCCCGACATCGAGATCGCCGTCCGCGCGCTCGTCTCGGCCGGTCCCTCGGTCCCGGCGATACGGGCAGTCGGCCTCGACCACTTCTGCGACGCCTTGCGCACCGTCATCGAACCCATGCACATTCCCGGAGTCGGGATCCGCATCACCTCCGAATTCGACTGGATCACCGCTTGCTCTCGACAGTCCCCGCTACAGAGCGCATGAGCGAAAGGGCGGGGGTGTCCCATTGCCGACCTTCCGCGCCCCCACAACAATGCGAGGCAGCGGTCGGCGGATTGGAATTCTGCCTTTGGCGCAGTGGCCGACTGCGATGCCGAGCCCACGGTGAGCTCGGCGAGGACCCGACCGGCCCGCGTACCCGAATCTCAGTCCTTTAAGAAGAGGATCCCGCTCACCGTCGGCAACGGCCGAGCACGGTGTCGCCCGTCAGCCGAGTCAGCCCTGCCCGCTGAGTTTCGCATAAATGACAATTCGTGGGCGCTGAGGTGTCGTGGGCGCTGAGGTGTCGTGGGCGCTGAGGTGTCGTGGGCGCTGAGCGACTGGACTCAAACCCCTTGTGCCACCGCGAACGCTGGCACGTGCTGCGAGCCGAGCTCGCAGAGGACTGAATGCCCTCCGGACCCTAAATGTTGACTAAAGTCATCTTATTTATAGCATTCCAGTAATGTAGTGGGTAATATTGGGCGCGATGGTCGGTCTCGAGCACATGCGGAGGATCTTATGAAGAATCTCAACCGAGCCAGACTCGGGGGTCTCGTGTGCGCTTCCGTAGTCATTGGTGGGACGGTTGCCGCTCTTGCACCATCGGCTGCGTACGCGAGCACGGTGACTACCACGGAGAAGGGCACCGTGAGTTGCACTGTTCTCGGTACCGCTTACACTCTCCCTTTCAAGACCAAGACCACCTACAACAATTCGATAGCTGCTGGTTCTTCAGAGACGGCCAGCAGCAAGGATGCCGTCACGATTATCGGGTCCTTGAACTACGCCTTATATTCAGCCGGCTTCAGGTCCTATACCGGCAACGTGTCCGGTTCGGGGGATTTCGTTTACATCGACAGCACCGATGGGACACCCTCGCCGTACAACGCCTCGACCAATAACACGATATCGATTGCTCCCACGAACATCCCAGTCCCGAGCAGTGGCACCGACACGAGTTCCAAGCTGAAGTTCAAGATCGCCCAGCTCGGCCCCATCACAGTCGGCAGTCCCGGGACCAATCGAGAGATTGTCGGTGACGCCGTCAGTGGCGACTTCGCATCGACGAGCATGTCTCTCTACACCGAGACCAACGAGATGGGGTCCGCGACTCCCATCGCGGTCCCCTGTGGGGTTCCCACAGCTACCGGAGGCGGACAGTTCGTGGCTGCCACGATCACCGTCACGTAGACAAGCGGAAACCTTCACAGGTTGGCGGCCTCAAGGCCGACACGGTATGGCGGTGGCGCCCTACCCCTTGGGGCCGCCACCGTTCGCGCTCGGCCCTTGAACCGGCGAGCCAAAGACACACCGCCGCGCCTTGCCATGACCTATGCATTAGAGGGACTCCTTCCGTACGTGACCTTTCCAACTTCGGTAACCAGCTGCACATAGTCCTCATGCCTGGGTCTCAACGCTCGGTGAAGAGCTTCCTGAACTGAAGAGCCAGCCAAGGCTTGCCGCCCCATCCGACGATCTTGCCTGAGGCGAGGACCCGCGCTTGGCTGATACGGCCGTATCCGTTCAACATGAGGGCGACTGGTTCGGCGGAAATGTGCAGGTCAGCTCGAGGTGGCTTGCCCGGCGCAACCGATACCTCGCCGTTCCGAACGGCGATGGTCCATTCAGGCCCGCCCCTAAGCTTGAGGTGGTACACACCCGTGGCCCTCGCCGCGACATCAGGATCGGCAAAGTTGGCCAGCGTAGGCACGACCCCAGACATGATCGCCACCGCCTGGTCGCCACTGGTAGGCCAATCCTGAGCGATCGTCTTGGCCAAGTCGCGCCCGTGAACCAACACCTCGCCGAGCATCAGCCCGCCCACTCCCGCCACGCTGTGGGTCATCCCGAAGAACTGCACGCCACGAGTTCCGTCATCTCCCAGCTCCCCAAGCAAACTGGCGGTGCCCGCCTCCAACTCGTTGGCCAACTCGGCTGCTGTTCGCGATCCCACGGCCTTCAGTTCGGCGTCATTCAACTCGGTCATGCTGTCGGGCGACGCCCGGAGGCCGGCCATCACCTTCAGATAACGCCTGGGGATGGTTACGAGATGGGCACCAGTCTCACCGACATTCCACGATGTAGGTGGAACGGAAGCTGATTGAGGCAAGCATCGGAGCAGGTCCGCAACCCGAGCCGACACCTGGACGATCTCGGCTCGCAGGCGAGGCCATTCCACCGGCGGAGCATACGCGGTCCGCCCCAAAGTGAGCCGTGAGTTCGAGTGAAGAGCATTCGGTCCCTTGACGTACGGACCATCGAAAAGTGCCGTCCACCAGGGAGAACGTTGTGCCAAGTGGCGCTGAGGTGGGCGCTGAGGGACTGGACTCGAACCCCTTGACTGCCAGAAAGCGGTGGGCTGCGCTGACAGCCGAACTAGGAAAGCAGCAGGTCAGGGCCTTGGTCGCTGAACTTCGGGCAGTCTGACTGACGTAGCGCTGCTCGAGGAACGCTGCGTCGCAGTTGTCGTTGTCATGCCGTAACGCCATCGGTGCTGGCGTTTTGGCGGGGCTCAGGGAGTTCGTCAATAAATCTCTGGGCATGATCGAGGGCGTGCCGCGCTTCGGGAAGTATCCGATAGGCAATCTGGAATACGTGCATTTGACCAGGCCATATCTCCAGCTCGCAGATCCCGCCGGCGGCACGCAAGGCGGCGGCGTACTTTTCGGCGTCGGCCCTCAACATTTCGCGGCCGCCCGCCTGGATCAACATGGGCGGAAGGTCGGGACCGACATCGCGTATCACGTCGAACCGTGCATCCTCGAGATTCGAGCCAGCGGTGTACATGCCGGTAATGCGACGGGCGTCCCGCAAGCTGACGAGGGGATCATTCGAAACCCTCGCATAGTCAGCCGCCATTGAATACGTTGGGTCGATCAGGGGCGAGAACAGCACGAGCGCCCGCGGCAGCACACAGCCAAGACGGCGCAATTCCCCGCACAAACCCACAGCAAGATGACCGCCCGCGGAGTCGCCAGCGACGACGATCTGCGACGGATCGAATCCCTGATCGGTTAACCATTCAAAACCGCGTACAGCGTCGTCGGTCGCAGCCGGGAAACTATGCTCGGGACCCCTGCGGTAGCGGACCACAAAAGCCGGGCGACCTGTCCTCGCGACGAGTTGAGACACCAAGCCGCGATGTGTCGCCGGCGAGCAGCCCACGTAACCACTGCCGTGCAGGAAGTACAACACTCGCTGACCCGGCAACGCCGGCCCACCGACCCATTCCCCGTTCACCCCATCCGGTGCACAGACACGTTGCACCCGGGCCCGGGCAGGAGGCTCGTAGGCCAGGAGGCACAACACTTTTAGCGTGGCTTGCACCTCGTGCAACTCGACGACGAGCTTGTCGAGAAGTTGGACCGGCTAGCCGAACACCAAGGAACGAACCGTTCCGAGTTGCTGCGCCGCGGTGCTGCTGCTGTCCTTGACGCCGCCGACGTTGCGGACGCTGATCGACAACTCCAGGACGCCTATCGGCGGGTCCCCCAGGATCCCGCCATCGTCGCGGCAGCAGCCCGCCTGGCCGCCCGCACGGCGGCTGAGTGGTCGTCCGCGGCGACATAATCTGGGCCGATCTCGGGCCACCAGCCGGTCGCCGTCCGGTGTGCGTAGTCACACGCGACGCAGCAATAGCAGTACTTACCGCCGTCACCTGCGCCCCAATCACACGCAGCGTTCGTGGCATCCGATCAGAGGTTGAGGTCGGTCCACAAGAGGGATTGCCAGAACCCAGAGCCATCACGTGCGACAACCTCATCACGATACCGTCCGACCTGTTAGAGCGCTCCCCGGTCGGGCATCTCGACCTCAATGCTCGGATCCAACTCGACCAGGCACTGCGCTACGCCCTCGACATCCAGTACTGAACATCGACCCCGATTGGTCAAGCGAAGTTCCCCGCAAGGTTGCAATCGGGGGTTCGAGTGAGGAACATTCGGTCCCTGACCGACCAGACGGCGAATTCCCGCTCTGACCAGGGAGAACGTCGTCACAACAACACAGTGGGGGTAATGGGACGCTACTTGAACCCCTCCAAACAGGGAGAATTAGCACGAGAAGTCCTCGATCTCGTGCCTTCTGGAGGCATCCTGGACAGACCTCGGCGACGCGCTCCTACCCCATCGGTGCGCCAGCCCCAGCGCTTTGGAACACCACGACGACTACACATCACTCCGACTGAAGGGTCGGCGCATGGTGTCGGCGGACGACACGTGACTAAGTGTCTCCAAAGCGGCGACGTGGGCGGCGACGTGGGCCGATCCGGCCAGTGCTCGCTGGGCTACGAACCCTAGGGTGATCGACGTCAGCAGCTCGGCCATCGCCTCCGGTTCTGCCGTGGCGTCGACCGTCCCTGACGCTTGCGATCGTCTGACCGCGTCGGCGAACAGTTTGCGCAGACCGGAATAGGAGGCCCGGGTGACCGCCTTGAGCTCGGGATCGCTTTGGGAGTGGCTCCAGCCGTGCAGGGAGACCAGGAGACGGTCGATGTCGCCTTTCTTGTGCCGGCCGAAAGCCATGGCAGTTCGCAGCACCTGCTCGACGAACTCCGGGAACGGCGGCGGTTCAGGGTTGGTCAGGACCGGCGCCAGGTCCTCGGCCATAGCCGCCATCCCGTCGGTCACCACCGCGTTGATGATCTGGTCCTTGCCCTTGAAGTAGCCGTACACAGCACCGGTCGACAGGCCGGAACGGGCGATGATCATCTCCATCGACACGGCTTCGAGACCGTGCTCTTGCAGACAGGCGCGTGCGGCTTCGAGGACTTGCTGGCGTCGGGCTTCCCGCCGCTCGTCAGTTATACGGGGCACACCTTCACACTAGCGCAAACAGAACGAACATTCACTCTTGACAGCCAGGAGGAGCTCTGTTACAAACAGAATATTCCTTCGTTATGGGAGAAGAGGACCATGCCTAGTCACGTCCGAGCCAGCAAACAGCAAGTGAACCTCTCGATTGTCACCGCAGTCGTGTGCATAGCGCTGGGGGCGGTCTCCGCGGCGATGGCGTCATTGAATGTCGCCATCCCCGACCTGGTGCGCAGCACCCATGCCAGCCAGACCCAGCTCGAGTGGATCATCGACGCCTACCTGCTGGTCTTCTCGGTGCTGCTCCTCCCCGCCGGTGCCCTCGGCGACCGCTACGGCCGACGCAAGGCGCTCATCGGCGGCCTGGTCGTCTTCGGTGCCGCATCGGCGGCGGCGATGGCAGTGTCGTCCGCCAACGATCTCATCTTCTTGCGCGGTCTGATCGGGCTCGGTGCCGCGTTCGTGATGCCGGCCACCTTGTCGACGATCACTGGCACCTACCCGCCCGCGGAGCGCACCAAGGCCGTCGGCGTGTGGGCCGCCGTGGCCGGGGGCAGCGCCATTCTGGGGCTGCTGTGCAGCGGGGTCCTCCTTCACTGGTTCTCGTGGCAGGCCGCCTTCGCCATCAACGTCGTGCTCGCCGCCGTCGCCCTGGTTGGCACTGTCCGCTTCGTCCCCGAGTCCTCCCAGCCCGACGCCCCCGCGCTCGACAAAGGCGGCGCTCTCTTTGCCACTGCCGGCCTCGTCGCTGTGGTCTTCAGCATCATCGAGGCGCCCGACGCCGGCTGGCTGAGCGCCCGCACCGTCGGCGGCATAGCCGCCGGTCTGGCTGCGCTGGCTGGGTTCGTAGTCTTCGAGCGCCGCCAGGTGCACCCCCTCTTGGACCCGCGCCTGTTCTCCGACCGCAAACTGTCCGCCGGCAGCCTGTCGATCTGCATCCAGTTTTTCGCCTTCTTCGGTTTCACCTTCGTGTCGCTGCAGTACCTCGAGGGTGTCCGTGGCTTCAGCCCGCTGGTCGCCGCCCTGGCCGTTCTGCCCTTATCCGCGACCATGATGCCGACGGCGAGAATCACGCCTAATCTGGCGGCCCGATTCGGCGCCCGCAACGTTTGTGTTACCGGGCTTGTCCTAGTCGCGTTCGGGCTCGTGATGATCTCGCGGGTCGGCACGGACACGTCCTACCTGGTCATGCTGGCTGGTCTCGTCCCGCTAGGCATCGGCATGGGCGCGGCCATGACTCCCGCCACCGCAGCCATCACCGAGGCGTTGCCCCAGGCCCAGCAGGGAGTGGGCTCCGCGCTGAACGATCTCTCGCGGGAGGTCGGCGGCGCCCTCGGCACCGCCGTCATCGGCAGTGTAGTGACTGCCGTGTATCGCTCCAGCCTCAAGCTCCCAGGAGCTCCGGCGCCGCTGGTCGAGAAGGTACGGGCATCCTTCGCGGTGGCCATTCACGCTGGTGGGTCGACTGGAGTCCACGCCCGCGACGCCTTCGTCGAAGGCATCCACGCCGGGCTTCTCTACGCGGCCGGGGCGGCGATCCTCGCCGCGATCAGCGTCGCCATCCTGCTCCAAAGCGATGCCAGGACCCGTCAACGCGTCGGCGAGGGCGACCAGCACCAGGCGGGACATCTCGCGGACCATAGAAGGCTCGCCCTCGCTCTGATCCCCTCGCGTCAAGAGATCAGTCCGACGCAGGTTGCCGGCGATGAAGCTCCCGCCCGGGGCGCGTCGCTCTTGAGCATCTCTGGGAAGGTGACACGATGAACCCACACAGCGCCACCTCTGCTTCGACGCCCGAAACCCGACGCTGCGAGTTCGACCCTCTGGCTAGCGTTGACGATCTCCTGTCCGAGCTCGGGCTGGACCGAGCCGGGGCCGGCGCCGCCGTCTCCTTCGACGGACAAGACCCGATCCTGGCTTCGAAGCATCGTCTCGGCGCCTGCATCGGTGTCCCGCAGATGGCCGGGGCCGTGGCGGCAGTGGCTTTCCACCGCCATCGGGGCGGGCCGGCACAGGACCTCCACCTCGACCTGCGCCAGGCCGTGCATACCATCAATCCCGGTGCCTTCTGGCACCCGACGCTCAACGGCGAGATGGCCCCGCATCCACTCGTACTCGACAACCCGTTCCTGGTGGCGCCCTACCGCACGAGGGATGGGCGGTGGGTCATGGCCACCGGCGTCTACCCGCATCTGGCCGCCAGGTGGTGCCGGTTCTTGGACGTGCCACCCGACCCGGCCAGAGTCGCCGAGGCGATCGCCACCTGGGATGCTTTCGAGCTGGAGGAGAAAGCGAACGCCGTTGGCCTGCCGATCTGCGTCGTGCGCACCCCCGCCGAGTGGCTGGCACACGAGCAGGGAGCCCTGCTCGCCGCTCAGCCGGTGATCGGCCTCGAACGCATCGGCGACGCGGTGGCACGCGACTTCGGCCCGGCCGAACGACCCTTCGACGGCATCCGCGTGCTGTCGTTCACCCACGCTGTCGCAGGACCTACCGTCGGTCGGACCCTGGCCGAGCACGGAGCGGACGTGCTCGGCGCCACCCGACCCAACGACTACGAGCACGAGCACATTTACGCCGAGGCCAATGTCGGCTCCCGCAGCGCCTATATCGACCTCGACAATTCTGCCGGCAAACAACGGGCCGCGATGCTCCTGGCTGAGGCCGACGTCGTGGTCAACAACCACCGACTGGGCTCACTCGAACGCCGCGGACTCGATCCCAGAGAACTCGCGGAACGCCATCCCGGCCTTGTATACGTATCGGTCAACTGTTACGGGTCGACCGGCCCGTGGGCGCAGCGCGGCGGATTCGATATGAACGGTTCCGCCACCTCGGGACTCCTAACCATCGAAGGCAGCGCAGCTGAGCCCCGGTTTCCCGTCACCTTCCTCATCAACGACTACATCACCGGCTACATGGGAGCCATCGGCGCCATAGCCGCGCTGGTCAAGCGCGCCACCGACGGCGGCTCGTGGCACGTCACCGTCAACCTGACCAGAACCGCGATGTGGTGCGCTTCGCTCGGCCTCGTCGACCCCCGTCTGGCCGGCTGCGACGACGAGCACAGCCTCCGCGAGCCTCTCCCTTACGACACCCCCAGCCCACTCGGCGATGTCCACATGCTTGCCCCACCCGTGCACTTCTCCCACACCCAACCCAAATGGCCCGACCCCATCCTCGTCCCCCGAGGATCGAGCCACGCCGAATGGCGAACCTGACGGCTCACAACGCGGCGGATGTCTATGTGGAGAACACCGACGAATGTCAGTTCGACGTCAACGTACGATTTCGACGAGGAGAACCCATGCATTGAGCGAGGTTCCGACGAAGGTCAACACGGTGCCGGCAAGGATCCAGTACAACCCGCCCCCTGAGCCGGCCAGCAGGCTCCAGCCTCCGCCCGCGTAGGCAAGTGCGGGGAATAGGAGAATCGGAAGGTTCCCGAGCGTCCAGCTGAGTGGATCTCCTTGACTCGGCTTCCTCACCGAAACCCAGATGGCCTGAATGGCAACGACGGCACCGGTCGCCAGGATCTCCACGCCGAGGGTTCGATTGGACTGACCGGGCGCTAGGCCGAAACTGCACACCACCAAGACGCTCAGCAACGTCCCGAGTGTCCCGGCCGCCCTTCCGGGCAAGTGGCGGTGCTTAAGGATGAGCTTGAGGTTGATTGAGATGGCTACGAAGAGCAGCCCAAGAAGAGCCGCCGAAGCCCCCGCGGCTGCGTCGAAGAACTCATGCCAATCGGCCGGCGCGTATCCGCTCACGCCCGCAGTTTGTCATCCTGATCGGACCAGGGCTTGTTTCGCCTTTCCGAAGGAAAGACATGGAGACGGCACCATGGTTAGGCTAAGCAGTAATTGTTAGTTCGCTCGGTTCCTGCCTCGACGGTCAAATCGACCGAGAAGTCGCTGGTATCGCATCCGTCTGCTCGGTTGCGACACTTTCGACCAACGGCACACTGTCGGCAGAGACTCTCGCTTGGGGTGTCGGGCGGATGAGTGTTGCGAGTCCGGCTCCGGCGAGTAGTAGCAGCCCGGCGATGAGGAAAGCCCGGTCGTAGCCGAATGTGACGGCGGCTTGGGCGGATCGGGCGGTGGAGTGGTCGTGTCGTGTGGTCCCGGCCGCCAGGGTGGCTAGCACGGCGAGGCCGACTGCTCCTCCCATCTGCCGGGTGGTGTTGATGAGGCCGGAGGCGAGACCGGCTTCCTTGGGTGGTATCCCCGCGGTGGCGGTGAGCGTCATTGGCACGAACGACAGTCCGATCCCGAGTCCGAACAGGGCGAGAGGTCCGAACATGTGGGCCCAGTAGTTGGCTCCGTAGGTGAGGGTGGACATCCATAGGAGGCCGACGGCGGCCAGTGTGGGTCCGAGTATCAACTGTCGTCGCGGCCCGATGGCCGCTACCAGTCGGGGTGCGGCCAGCGCGCCGAGCAAGGTCATGGTTCCGGCGGGCAGGATGGCCAGGCCGGTACGAAGAGGAGTAAATCCGACCAGTTCTTGGAGGTAGAGCGAGACGAAGAAGTACATGCCGAACAGGGCTGCGCCGATGGTCGCGCCGATGCCGTTGGCTGCGCACAGGGACCGCCGGCGGAAGATGGCGAGAGGGACTAGCGGCTGACCGGCCACCCGCGCTTCGATGAACACCGCCGCCGCCAGGAATGCCGCACCCCCGAGGAGCGCCATGACGGTCTGGGTGGAGGCCCACGAGTGGGTGTCGGTGCCGACGATCCCGTAGACGAACAGGGCCAGTCCGGCGGTGATGGTGAAAGCACCCTCGATGTCGAGGCGAGCGCGGGGTTCCTGGGCTCGGGATTCAGGGAGTACCCGCTGGGCCGCCACCAGCATGACCAGGCCGATCGGCACGTTGACGAAGAGGACCCAGCGCCAGTTCAAGAGATCGGTGAGAATTCCGCCGGCCAGCACACCCGCGGCTGACCCGCTCGCTGCGGTCGCCGACCAGACGCCTATAGCTCGGCGCCGTTCGTTCATGTCGGTGAAGGTGGAAGTCAGGATGGTGAGCGAGGTCGGGGCCAAGATGGCACCGCCGATCCCCTGGGCGGCGCGGGCTGCGATCAGCCACGCCCCGCCTTGTGCCAGTCCACCGATAAGGCTGGCGCCGGTGAAGAGGGAGAGGCCGAGCATGAAGACCCGGCGGCGTCCGAACAGGTCGGCCGCTCGGCCGCCGAGCATCAAGAATCCGGCGAAGGTGAGGGTGTAGGCGTTCACCACCCATTGCTGGCCGGTGATCGACAATCCGAGGGCGTCGCGCATCTTGGGGAGTGCGACATTGACGATGGTGACGTCGAGCACCACCATGAACTGGGCGACGGCGCAGATGGTGAGCACCCCCCATTTCGAAAGGGTTCGGTCGGTGCTTGGCAGTGAGGTCATTGGAAATCTCCTGAGGCGGGTCGTCTGTCCGAAGGCAGGCTCTGGGAAGGAAACGGAACAGCTCTGTTCCGATAATAAGGGACCTAATAACGGAACGCAACAGCTTTGTTTCGTTTAGAGTATTGTGGAGTCATGGAAACGATCGAACGCCCTGGGGGTCGCCAACGCGACCCCCAGACCGATGTAGCTCTGGTCGAGGCGGTACTGGACCTGGTGGGTGCGGGGGCGACGCTGTCGGGCCTTTCGCTTGTGGCGATTGCCAAGCAGGCCGGTGTGTCGCGCAACTCGCTCTACCGGCGTTGGAAGACCAAGGACGCCCTCTACCTCGATGTACTCGACTCGATCAACGGCCCTTTACCGGAGTTCATCGGTCCGACGGTCCTAGACGACATCGCGGAGCACGTGGCCGTCCTGGCTGAGCGCACCGTCGACAAGCGGGCCAGTCGCATGCGCCTGGCCCTCAACGCCGAGGCCGAGGTCTTCCCCGAGCTTCACCGCCGCTACTTCGAAGAGATCGTCACCCCCCGCCGCGAAGCCATGTTCAACGCCATCAGACGAGGCATCGAAACAGGCGAGATCCGACCCGACATCGACATCGCGCTCGTCAACGAGGTGCTCGTCTCACCCATGCTCGCTCGCATGGCGTCACGCAATCTCGACGACCTAGATCCGGTCACCACCAGTCGCCGCATCACCCAACTCGTCCTCGACGGAGCACGACCCCGCTGAACCTAGCTCGTCGAACGAGACCCGGCCCAGGGTTTCAAGTATGCGAAACGGGCTTCGGGCTATACCCGAACACCGCCGACCGCCACCACCGTTCGTTGGGTTCAAGTAACGCGCCGTAGGGAAGACCTTGACTGGCTTACTTGAACCCTGTGGTCCCAGCTTCCCACAATGCGAACCAGGCCCTGATTTTCGTCGGCCCGGAGATCGCCCTGACCTGAGCATTGCGTGTTGCCCTTCCGTCTCCCCCTTCGTCGCAGCCTCCGTGTTAGCGCCAAAAGGGGAGAGACGGTCACCAGCGGGCGCCTGGTGGGACACCAGCCAGGGCTCGGCAGTGACCCGACGGACGCGAATAGGCACGTCACCGGCTCGTTATTGCCTGTCGGCCGAAATCCCGACTCCCTACAACATTCCCCTAGCTGCGCGTCTGATCCGTACCCGACCGAGGCGGCGGTTGCGCCGGTACGCTCCTGCTCACCTTCTGTGCTGACGCGATCGGCACTTCCGGTCCGTCCTCGGCTGAGCGTGTGCTTCGGATATTGAGACGGTGCCCCCTGTTGCCGTAGGCCTCGCCGCTCGTTCGGCCGGTGGCGTTCTACCAGGTGGCCACGAACCACGGTCCGGCGGCGACGATCTTGACTGATGAGCCGTTATCGGTGCTCCGCAGGATCGAGAAGGTATAGGGATTGCTCCCGATCTCCGTGACGAATAACAGGTCCTGGCCGTCGCTGTCCAACGATTGTGGGTAGTCATCTGAGGGCAGGTTGGCGATGGTCGTGACGTTGACTTGGTCGCCGGTCACCTTCAGTTCTACCAGTCGAGTCGCCGGTGAGGTCCCGCCTTCGAATCGTTGAATGGCGGTAATGAGCGTGCCCGGCTTGTTGGCTCCAGCGAGGAAGTTGGCGCCGGAGCCCTCAACGATGGATTGAGAGTCCCCATCGAACTCGAGTGACCGTGGGCCCAAGCGCGACGTCGTGTCGATCAGGAACAGGCGGGCTTGATCGGGCAGTGCCGCCGGAGGGACGGTGGCGGGGAGGCGAGTGGCCTCGCACCCAGGAGGGATCGCGAGAGCATCCGGCGGCACGAGCCGGGCCGCGATCGGGGGCGATGCCCGCGGCTCGAGCCCAGCGGGGCACTCGACCGCGTTCGTCCCGACCGCATTCGGAGCGGTCACCGCGGCGGCCTCGGTGTTGGATGCCCATCCAAGGGAATCCAACTGGTCGAACTGGACATCATGAGGTGTCAGCACTTGCAGGGGCCATCCGCGGCTGGTGCCGGACGCGAGATCCATCACGAACACGCGGACCCCGCTGAAGGTCGTGTCTGCCCGGCCAGAATAGGATGAGTTGACCGCCACACCCCAAGCCAGCCGGGTTCCGTCCGGACTCATAGCCAGGTCTGTCGCGTTGTCGGTCGAGATACAGCGCGCCGCTCCACCGCCAAGTGGCACTTCATAGATTCCGGTTTGGTCGCTGAAGAACACGTCGTGGGCGTTGCTGGCGATGGCTTCAACAAAGTGGCTGTCGGTGTAGACGTGACGGATGACCGTGCCGCTGTTCGAGTCGAGCAGGTCGACGTTGCCCTTCAGGTCGGCGGCGACGAAGGTCGATGGCATTCCGGCTGAGCCGGGAGTTGAGGTGAAGACGACCTTCTGATCCCTGGCGCCGCTGTCATGGACGGCCAGCGGGATCGCGACCGCGGCCGCACCGATCAGGGTGACTGCTAAGGCCTGGGCAGCTCGCCTCTGATGGTGCCGGCGCCGGGCTCGCTGGCGGAGCCGTTCTACCGGAGGTGGCTCCGGGACCATAGCGACCAGGAGGTCGAAACGGTCGCGTTCATTGCTCATATGACCTCCTTGAGGGTGATCGCCAGCGACGAGCGGGCGTCGGAAAGAGTGGAGGCCACAGTGCCCCGCCGGATCCCCATGGCGGCGGCGACCTCGTCCTGGGGCAGGTCGGCAAAATACGTGAGCACCACCGCCATCCTTTGGCGCCGGGGAAGAGCCTCCACTGCCCCACGAAGCTCCACTGCCGGCTCGGGAATCGAGGCAGGTACAACACGCCTCGGCGCGAGCGACAGCAGCCGGCGTTCTACTGCGGCTCTTCGGAGGCGTCGGCGTTGGACGTTCAGCCCAACCCGGAAAAGCCAGCCGGTGCGATTGTCTGTGCACGCAAGGCGAGGCCAGTCGGCCAGGGCCCGAGCGAACGCCTCACCAGCGGAATCGCGGGCTGCCTCCATATCACCATCCACCACGGCCAAGGCAGCGACGAGGCGGCCCCACTCGGCCCGGTACCAATCTTCGAAGCCGTCGTAGCCATCCACCATCCACTATCTAAGTCACAGCCCGGCTCCACCGTTGGGTCGCGATCTGTGGTTGGGTGGCTTACCCGTCGTGAAGCGACGAAGATCCGCTCGGCCCCGAAGAGGTTAGTGCGGTGATCTCTCGTTGCCGGTCTCGATGCCAGTCTCAGCGCCGGTCTCGTTGTCTGCCTCAGAGACCGGCAGGAAGACCTACAACCTGCTGGATGCGAAGTCGCACGTCAACGGCCGGTTGCCGCCTTCCGGCAAAATACCGACTCGTGACGTCAAGTCCGTCTAGCTCTCCGATCCGGCGCCGAGACCGGCGGGCCGAGCCCGCCGTCATCAGACCGCCCACGTGGGACTGTCCTCGATCGCGTGCTCCTACAAACCGACTCCGTCTAGGCGAACCCAATCGCATCGTGGCCCGCCCCCACTCCGACAATCTGTCGGCACGCTCTGGGGTCCCTGGCGAAATCGCAAAGATCGCCGAGCCGTCTGATCTGCGCTTGTCACGTTCCTGACGGTCGCGGGGCTCCGGCGACGCAGGTGAAACAATCTGCATTTATGAACGGCGGTTTGGTAGGTGGAGGCGAAGACGATGGTCGTAGACACGTCCGGCCGGGCGTCGCGGTCGTGGGTCTGGTCGCAGGGCTGCTTATGTCTGTGCTGACCGTCACCCAAAATCTCCACTCGCGGGTCCCCATATTCGTCGCCGTGATCTTCGCCATTGTCGAGCCGCCATTCGTCCTGGGCTTCCTCGGGATGACCGGCATCCTCTACCAGTCAGACCCGACAAGCTCCCCTTGGGTGGGACGGCGAACCGGGCGGCTAGCGCCACCACCGCCCACCCCGGTGTGGCCGCCTCCAGCGCCCAACGTTGGATGGCGTTGGGGAGGCGGGATCAACGCCCCTCACTGGCTTGGCTGGTTCCACAGCCCAGTGGCAAACCTCGAAGTCGATAGCCAACGCCTAGCCATTCGGGTGCCGCTGGGTTGGTTGTTTCTTCTCCGCCCGCTGGAGTTGACAACCGCCGACCACCCAAGCTGCTTTCCCGTAAAAGCCCGGATCGGACGACGAGGGGTAGCGATCCAGCCCGCCGGAGGCAGACCTTGGTATTTCTGGACTCCGGCGGCATCACAGATCCTCTCAAGCCTCCAATGGGCGGGCTTCGAGGTCTCATGGGATGAGCGCCGACCTCGGTTCTTCTGAACACAGAAACTCCGGTGTGGACGCACAGGCAGGCCAACAATGACTGCGACTGAGTTGAACGGCATGGAGAGCCGTGGTTGCTTCAGGACGGCGATGATGCGGCGGGCGGCTCGTGGCTGCCGATGGTCATGCCGCATGACGTGCAGAACACCAACGCAATCCGCATCACGGGATCGTCGCCGTCTACGTTGTCAGCCGCGACCGCTGGCAAGCTCCCGTCCGCCGCCGGGCCTGGTACGTCAACGATCTGGTAGGTGAGTGACTCCGGCAACCTGGCCCGACAACCACTACAACGAGGGGCCGTCCGACGGTTGGAGCGCAAATCGTCTGGTGACCGGTTGGGCAATGGTGTCACGCCGGAGATGACCACCCCGGCGCTGTGTTCTCCCTCTTCGGCGGGCTGGTACCCGGAGAGCATTTCTACGACCCGCTCACGGACCCGGCCCAAGTCGCCCCCCAAACTCATCAGGACCTGAGCGGCAACGCCCTCCCCCTCACACACCAGGCCGAGGAGAAGGTGCTCTGTCCCGATGTACTGATGGCCAAGCTGGCGGGCCTCGCGTCGCGACAACTCCAACACCTTCATGGCTCGGGGGGTAAAAGGCGGCGACCCAATCGCCCGCCCAGCCGAGCCAACGGTCTCCTCGACCTTGGTTCGAACAGCGTCGAGGCTGATCCCAAGTGACTCCAAGGACTTGGCTGCCACACCTTCACCCTCGCGGAGGAGCCCGAGCAGCAGGTGCTCCGTCCCGATGAAGTTGTGACCGAGCAGATGCGATTCTTGGTGGGCCAATACGAGGACCTGCCGGGCCCTATCCGTGAGGTGAGCGAATGTGAACCGATCCGCCCGCGCAGACCCGCGCCGGGACCCTTGGCGAAAGCGCTGGAACATAGTCAGTTCATGATCCCACGCCGGTCAGCAAAAAGTGTTCGCCCTCATGCCACGATCACCAGAGCCATAACATTCTGATTGATAATCCACCTAGGCGCGATGGTCTTGGCCGCCGAATCCAGAGATGCAGATGATCGGGTCCGGCGTATCCATCTCCGGTCTGTCGGACCGCTGCCGCGATGGCGGCAAATAGTTCGGGTGGAATGACGCCTTGGGCCTTGTGACGCGGGAGGTCCATCAGGGCTGGTGGGAATCTGATGCGCTGAGTCTGGTCCATCGTTTCTCTCCTTTTGTCGCACCGGGGCGGGTCGCGGCCGGTTTGTTGGTGCTATTGGCGCGTTCTCGGTCTCGGGCCCACCCATGTCCAGCTCCACGGAATACCCAGCCGATCATCGGTCGAAAGGTGCCGCTCGCGATGCAGATGTCGCCGTGAACGCGGACTTCGTCGTCGGGTTAGAACAGACCCAGTACGCGCGGGCAGTCGCGGCCTTGGCGGACCTGCTGGCCGAACATGCTCGGGGTCGCTTGACAATCGGCAGCGGCAGAGGTGGGCTCGTGGCCCCGCCCGAGAAAGGAACCCCGTGAGGGTCGCCACCTACACCCGCACTCCACCGACGAGGAGCATCAGCCCTACTCCCTCGACGCCCAGCACACCCGCCTCGACTCCTTCGTCGCGTCCCAGGGCGACTGGGAGCTGGTCCGCCGCTTCTCCGATCAGGTCTCGGGCGCCACCTTGGAACGCCCCGGACTACGCCGCGCCCTCACCGAGGCCACCGCTAGCCGGTACGACCTGCTGCTCGTATACCGAGTCGACCGCCTCGCCCGTTCGGTTCGCGGTCTGGCCCAGATACTCGAAGACCTCGACCACGCCGGCGTCGCGTTCCGTTCCGCCACCGAACCCTTCGACACCGCCAGCCCGGCCGGACGGATGATGGTCCAGATGCTGGGCGTCTTCGCCGAGTTCGAACGGGCCACCATCATCGACCGAGTCATCGCCGGCATGGAGCGCAAAGCCGCCCAAGGCCTGTGGTGCGGCGGACGCGACCCCTACGGCTACCGCGTCGTCAGAGGCGAAGGCCGTCTCACCCTCGACCCCTCCGAAGCACCGCTAATACCTGTCATCTTCGACCGCTACGTCAACGCCCGGCTCGGCTCCCACGCCCTGGCCGGCTGGCTCAACACCTCGGGACATCGCACCCGAGCCGGCCGGCCCTGGTCATACAAGGCCGTGCTCAACCTGCTCCGCAACCGCACCTACCTCGGTCAAGTCCACTTCCGCGGCGTCTGGCATCCCTCCACCCACCCCGCCCTCGTCGACACGGCACTGTTCGAAGCCGCCCAAGCCCTACTGGCCGAACGCGGCGAAGACGTCTCCAAACGGGCCTCCAACAGCTCCGACTACCTCCTCACAGGCCTGGTCGTCTGCGCTCGTTGCGGCTCCCACTTCACCGGCACCGCCGCGACCGGACGCAACTCGGTCACCTACCGCTACTACACCTGCGCCACCCGCCAGCGCACTCGGACCTGTGACGCCCCCCGCCTCCCCGCCGACGCCCTCGACCAGGCCGTCATCGACGCCCTCCTGGCCACCTACGAACACAGCGACCTGCTCCACGACGCCGCCCGAGCCGCTGCCAACCGCCAAGACCTCACCAGCAGGCGCCTCCAAGGCGAGCTCGACGCCGCCACCGCCGACATAGCCAAAGTCGAAACCACAATCGAGCGGTACCTCGACTCCTTCGAAGCCAACCGTCTCCCCGAAGCCACCTGCGCCACCCGCCTCCGAGCCCTGTCCGCCCGCCTGGCCGCCCTACGCCAAACCCAAGCCGAACTAGCCGACAACCTCGCCGACAGCGCCACCCCGCCGCCCACAACCGCCGACATCGCCAACCTGGGCCGACAAGCCCGCCAGGCGCTCGCCTCCGGCACCCCCACCAAGGCCAAAATCGTGCTGCAAGCCCTCACCCACGAGATCCGAGTTCACACACGCAACCAAATCCGACCCACCTTCCGGGTCCCCTCTACCCCCCAGCCGACCGCGCACATGTTTCGAGCACCGGCCGGATTGGTGGGCGCTGAGGGACTCGAACCCCCGACCACCGCGTTGTAAGCGCGGTGCTCTAACCAACTGAGCTAAGCGCCCCTAAGGGATTTCTAGCCTTCCGGCTCCTTCTGGGCTACGCCGGGACCATGGAGGCACGTTGTCGAGGTTAGCCCGTGAAGCCAACGGTCGTAACCGAGTACGGCTCCCTCATGGCCGTGCTGGAGCCCCTGGCACGGGTCAATGCCACGCCGTCCGTGCCCTATCAACGGGGACTCGTGGCCATTGATTTCCACATCCTTGAGTCCCCCATCCCCGCGATTCCGGCGACTTCGCTGACGCAATTCACGAACAACTAGGAGCGGATCACTGTTCTATCGAACATGAACTATGTATGGTCGTGACAGGAGCCATCGGATGAATCGGAAGCAGTGGATCGGGGCGGCCGCGGCGGTAGCGGTCCTAGGCACAGGCATCGGGGTCATGATGGCCACGTCCGGGTCGTCGCGTCCTCGCCGGGTGATCGCAGCCACACAGGGTGTGGTGACGTCGCCGGCATCCCACACAATCACCACCGTTGCCGCGTCGACCGGAGCGACGAACACCACTGTGACCTTGGATGGCGTGGTACCCGCGGACGAGGCAACCACGGTCGCCGTGCAAGGCGACCCGCCCACAACGACCACAGACTCGACCACCACCCTCCCAGCAGACACCACAACGTCGAAGACGTCGACCATCCCCATCGCCCGAGCACCATTTGCCACCACGGTGACCATCTCGTGCGCGGGCTCGACGTTGGCCCTCACCGTCTCCGCCAACCAGCCGGTACCACCCCGCTCCGCCGGTTCGCCCGGCGGCGAGCTCGTGGTCGAATGGAACGGCAACTCCGGCGACGCTATGCCCTATCCGCTCAACGGAGAGGGTTCCGGGCTGGCAACCGCCACCGCGTCGGTGCAAGCGGGGGCTTCGACGGCGATGGTCACCTACAACGGGTACGCGGGCGTCTGGGAAGGCTCTTCGGCCAGCGCCCCCACCTGCTGACCAGCAGGACCGATCAACTACCGAGACGAAATGATCCGCATCGTCGCCGAAGCCTTCTCACGGCGCTTGCCATCACCAGGCCCGAAGGATGGCAAAGAGCGGTGCCTCAACCAACCGCGCTCAGCGCCCGGAGGGCCCGGACCGGGTCAGCCGGCCTAGCCGGAGAAAGCGAAGCCCGGCGTCGAGACCGAGTCTCACAGGTCATCATCTGAGATGACTGCTACGCCGGCGCGTCGCAAAGCCGACGCCGTGAAGCCCTCGCCTGAGATCAGAACGCCCGAGTGGGAGCCATCGTAGATCTGGCGGCTACCGCAGGAAGGCGAGCGGGCCTTGAGGATGGCCCGACGGACCCCCGCCGCCCGGGCGAGCGCCACCGCTTGCTCGGCGCCCCTTTCGTAGAACGCGGTCAAGTCGTCGCCGACGGCGGTTCGTACCCGCCCGTCGCTGCCGCGCTCGGCCCGCGGTCGTGGGGTCGGTAGCCCCCCGGCTATTTCCGGGCATACCGCTATCAGGTGCGCCTCGGACCTGAGAGCCTCGACCGCGAGGTTGCTCCTGCTCTCGCCCCGATGGGTGCAGGCCACGCCCAGGAGGCACGCCGAAACCAGCACGGAGGGGCGCTCGGTCGAAGGTGACACGGGGAACTGGTCCACGGTCGACACCATAATTCCCGCCCCACCGGGACCGGCCGGAATCGCGACCGACCCAGCCGGACCCAACCGACTCGCCCACCAATCTGGTGGTAACCCACGCATCCTGTAGCCAAATCCGATCGTTCAGGGCACGACCGCTCAGGGCATGATCTGACGACAGGATCCACGGGGCCCGCCAAGAACGTGCGGGCGCCACCCAGCCGGGTGGCACCCGCACGCCACCCGCCCCCCAGATGATCACTAAGCCGTCATCTGGATGTCAACGGGCGGGTTTTTCGGTGGGCGGCCCCGCTTGCGCTTCTGAGCCAGGATCTTGCCGTTGAGGAACAGCTGCCCGCCCCATACCCCCCACGGCTCGCGGCGCTCTAAGGCGCCGTCGAGGCACACGTCGAGCAGGGGGCACGAGGAGCAGATCTCCTTGGCCCTGATGATGTCGGGGATCTGATCCGAAAAGAACAGCTCCGTCAGGCCCCCGGTTTCGTCTCGGCAGCTGGCCTCAACCCACTCATCGGTGGGCTCGCCCGTGTCGATCAACTCCTGGAGTAGCTCGATGGCGAACATGTCGCCGTTCCTTTCTCGTAGGTCCCTGTAAGTGCTTGTCCTGGAAAACGAAGAGGCCGCCGGGAATCCCGGCGGCCTCTGAGCCCTTCGTGGAACTGGTCGGTGTCCTAACCAGACGACCATTCCTCAGGGCTCAGCGGCCACACATTGACGTTGATAGCGGTCATGGGAAAACGCTTCTGCGAATGCTTCGCGAGCCCGTTTTCCGCCACGGTCGGCACGGCCCCTGTGGCAACCGACGGGTAGCGGGCACCCGTCGTAGCTGCGTGCTGGCCACGCATGGCCCGAAGGGAAGGCGCGCAGGAGCATGCAGATGCGGCATACGCTGAATCGAGATGGCTCGTCACCGACGTGCTCCTTCCATGCTCAGTGCCTCCGGATCGAGCGCCGGTGCAGCCGGCGCCAGGGACCTTCCCTGCCGATTAGATAAGACCACGGTTGGGCCGGGCTCGTCAAACGATTTATTCCAACCGGGCGAGGTTGGCGAACCCAAGACTACCCAGCGTGTCTGCGGATCGGCCGGGCATCTGGCGGCCAGCGTCGCGACCTGCCCCTGTCCGATATCGACGGTGCGCACCACGCACTCCTCACCCCGAGCGTCGCTCGCTTCAACCCAGCAGGCCCCGGTGGGATAAGGCACGACGGTGGTCGAAGCTTGGCGGAGGCCGAGGCCGCTGAGCTTGCCGATTGCCTCCTTCGCCGTCCAGCGGGCCACCCGCTCCTCGGGCGTGAGGACCGTCATCAGCCGTTGCTCGGCTTCGGCAAACACCGCGCTCGAACAGGGAATGACGCAGTCCGCCGACTCGATATCGACTCCGGCCGGCCCCTCCCCGACCGCGACGATGACGCACCGGTCGGTTTTGGCAATGCTCGTGTATATCCCGTCACCGAGATGGGGCGCACCGTGATCGTCGCGGCCACACGCAGCGCATCTCCGGAGTACCTGGGCACCGATCGGGTGGTCGAGGCGGGCGGCGACGTGACGAAGCAGGGCCCGAGCGGTCAGCCATCGGTCCCGCGCCGCCGGCAGGCGCAGTCGGTCGCCGGTCGCCGCCTCGGCGGCGCTCACGAGAGGGCGGTAGCGATTTCCGTCACCGGGCCGCACGAGGGCCAGCCAGAGCGATATCTGCGCCGCGGAGGGCGGGGGCGTCACGTCGAACTCGGGCCGAGCCCGACGACGTCGCGCACAAGTTCGAGGGTTTCGGTAGCTTCCATCCGCGCCCGCTCACCTCCTTCGAGGAGAAGGTCTTCGACGTCGCGCCGCTGACTCAGCCACTCGCGCCTCCTACTCCGAGGTTCGGCGAAACGTTCGCCCACGGCCTGGGCCAGTCGGGCTCTGGCTTCCTGGCCGCTGAGGTCCGTCGATCCGACTGTGGAAGGCGGATTGCCGTCGTCGAGTTGCTGCGATGTATGGCGTGTTCCGGTGACCGCTTCGAGCAGCTCGAACACGACCCCGTCGCTCTCTATTCGCTTCACCGAGGACTCCAGCTCGTCGGGTTCGGCAAAGACTGGGATGGAGTTTCCGGCCGACTTGCTCATCCTCAGCCCGTCGGTACCGGGCAGCTCGGGAAACAGCGACAGATTGGGCTGTGGGACCGGGAACACGTTGGTGTGATAGTGCCGGTTCCAGCGGACGGCGATATCTCTCAGGATGGAGACATTGGCGATCTGGTCCGCGCCGATGGGCAGGTCCGTGGCTCGCAGCGCCAGGCAGTCGGCCGCCATCAGAGCGGGGTAGATGAACAGCCCCGCGGACGCAGTGGACAGGTCCGAAGTGGCGAAACCTGATGCGCCGGCCAGCCAGGCGGCCGGCGTGACGCAGGCGAGCATCCACATCAACTCGGTCACTTGGGGAACGTCGGACTGCACGAAGAAGGTGACCATGTCCGGTTGGAGCCCGAGGGCCAGGTAGTCGATCGCCGAACCGATGGTCCGCTCGCGCAACGCCGGTCCCGGTGCCGACGAGGTCATCTCGTGGAGGTCGGCAATGAAGTAAAAGGCCCCTCCGACATATTCGTACTGCAGGTCGAGGCAGTCGTGGATGCTGCCGAGATAGTTGCCGAGATGCAAGCGACCTCCCGGTCGCACCCCGGAGACGATCCGCCTCGGAAACCAACCAGGCTCTTGTGCATGCAGTTCAGTCGGCACACCCAGAGTATGTCGTGGCGGCACGGCACCGCGCGTGGTCCTCGCGGCCAGCTCCTCCGGGATCGCTGAGACAGCTAGTTCTCCCACGAAAGTACGGGGCGGGCTCGGACGCGCCGGAATGGAGGTTCCGGGTCACTCCACGCTTCCAAGCGGACCGCCTCGTCGTTCGAACCAACGACCCCGCTGATCCGATGGTGGTAGAAGCCTTTCAGATAGGCGGCTCCGGCGGTTCCTCCGGTACCGGCTGTCTCCGCCGGAAGGTATCGGCGAGCCACGCCGTAGTGCGCAGCCCGCCACCTGTACATCTCCCGGTCGAGTTTCAAGGCTTCCTCGATCGCAGCCGCACCATCAGGATCGCCGCTGGGAATCGACGGGAGTATGGCCGACAAAGGCACGAAGTGCGAGTTGGCGTAACGAAGCAGATAGGCATTCTCAGGAATGCTGGCCAGCGCCTCCGACTTGGCCGGGTCGACGCCTTGCATGAAGATCTGAACCAGGTGATTGGTCGTCGACTGCACCGCTGATGAATCACCGGTACTGGCCCGAAAGGCCAAGAAGTCGTCCTGCGAGATCGACTTCATGACCTCGAACACGGAGTTCTGCACATGGACCAGCCGATTCGCTCGAGCCAGGCAGGCAGCCGCCTGCTCCCACCGGGCCGCTTTGAGCAGCTCGACCGCCGACATCAGCCGGGTGAGTATCCCCCATAGACACGTCTCTGTGAGATGGATCGTGCGCAAGAAGGCCACCTCTTCATGGTCCTCGGTCTGGGGGAAAGCCGTGAGGAACTCGAGGCGCCGCCTGCCGTCAGGATCGGGAAGGTAGTCCGCCCACCGTCGCGGAGGCTGCGAGATCACCATAGGCAATGGACCATCCCCGACATCTCTCGCAATAGCCCGGAGTCTCTCGCTTCGTGTCGCCAAGACGCGGTCCGGGGGCCGACGGGCCTGGCTATATGGCTCGGTCCCCGACAGGGTGCGCTCTTCGAATGAGGCCCACGACGAGGCGAGGTATCCGATGGTCGACCAGACAGCGCGCTCCACTGTGGCATCAGTGGTGTGTCGGTTGGCGCCGAGCACCTGCGTGAGGACCCTCAGATTGCCGTAGCTGACGTAATTCTTTCCTCGGCGCTCAAGCGGGGAGGCCCAGGGCGGCCGCCTCCCGGCGGCCGTCGACTGGTCGTGCTCCTCCCCGCTCGGCGCCGAACTCATGAGCTTCCATTCGGCCTGGAGGACCGGCTCGACGAGGCGTAGAACACTCCGTGACCGAGGCGAGAGCCGGTCGCTGCGGAGCAGCGGACGGAGATCCTCGTAGACCTGCGCCATCTCAGCTCGCATCTCCCGATCGAGTCGTTCGCGCCCGCGGGCGCGAGCCTCTCGGACATAGGTATCGGCGGCGATCCTGTCGATACGAACAACAAGAGCCGACTCGCTGGTAGTCGAGCCGGTGGGCGCGATCATCGGCCTACGGCCGCGGTGTCAGACACATCCGACTCGGTGCTGAGTAGCTGACCTTCGAGCAGGCGGCCGAGCCCGGCCACCCGCTCGGGCTCGAACATCCCGTCATGGGTTCCCTCGACCGGATGGCTCGCGATGCGTCCGGACGTGACGGCATTCCACCCCAGGTGGGCATGGCCACCGGACCGCCTCCGCCCCTGGTCGGTGCTCAATACGATCAGATCCGCCGCCGAGGGTTGGGGTCGGTATTTCTTCACTGCACCGTAGTTCGCCCGGTTGAACGAGACGATCGTGTCCTCGGCCCGACGCTGAGAAGTCGGTGTCTGGCCCCGGCGCCGGAAGACCACGCGGCGGTTCCGGGTTCGGTTCACGATGAATCTGCGGGTGTGCTGCACGAGGGCCCGGACTGGTCGGTCCCGCATATCCGGGAGATTCCAAGCCAGCTGCCCGATGACGAAGTGCAGTCGACCCTCAGGGACGGGGGCGTCGAAAAGGACAACCCTGGGCACCGACTCACCCTGACTCCGGAGCTGGACGGCCATCTCATAGGCGATGAAGCCCCCGGTCGAGTGCCCCCCCACGACGTATGGGCCGTGAGGCCGGACGGCCTGCAGCTGCTCGATAGCCCGCGCCGCCATCGCTCCGATTGACGAGAGCCGGGGCTCGCCCGGATGCTCGTCGTGAACGTGGATCCCGATCAGGGGCCGATCGGCTGCAATGTGGGGCTGCAACCGGCGGTATCGAACGACCGGTCCCAGCCAGGCGTGGACGAGCACAAGAGGCGCACGGGTGCCGTCGAGATTGGCGGTCAAACAGCCACCCGGCTCGTAGCTTCGGACCGCTCGAGCCAAGCCCGCGACTGTGGTGTCAGCGAGGATCACCGTCATGGGGACAGGAAGGCCGAAGCGCTCTTCGAGCTCGAAGAGAAGGCGAGTGGCCGAAAGGGATGTGCCGCCGAGGTCGTCGAGGAAGTCGTCCTCGGGATGGATCGGGCCCTCGAAGTGGAGAATGTCCCGAACCAGCCTGGCCACCACGGCCTCGTCGGGGTCCAGGTCGCCAACAGCTTCCGTTTCGTCCGCACGTCGATCGCCATAAGGCGAGGGCAGGCAGGACGCGTCGACCTTGCCGCTACCGTTGACTGAGAAAGACCGGACGGTGACGAAAGCCGACGGCACCATGTACGACGGGAGGATCGAACGCAAGTGGGAACGCAGGTCTGGCGCGCTCACCTCCTCGGCGACGGGGATGACCCACGCCACTAGCGATAAGTGCTCGTCAGATCCGATCGCGGCGACAAAGGCCTGGTCGACTCCCGGATGAGCAGCCAGCCCGGCCTCGATCTCCGACGGCTCCACTCGGAAGCCCCGGATCTTCACCTGGCGATCCAGTCTTCCCTTGAATTCGAGTGCGCCGTCCGGTCGGAGACGAGCGAAGTCACCCGTTCGATATACGCGCCGGCCGTCGCCTCCGGTACGAAAACGGTCACTCGTCAGCAAGTCGTCGCCGCAGTACCCCGTGGCGACCTGCACTCCTCCGAGTTGGATCTCACCTACCGCCCCCTCCGTGACGAGGGAGCCGGCGCCGTCGACGAGTTGCACTTCGACCCCGGGGAGCGGGCCACCGATCGGTACCGGGTCGACCGCGGGGTACTCGACCTCGAAGGCGGTAGCTGTAACGGTGGCCTCGGTCGGTCCGTAGGCGAACACCAGCCGGTGTGCGCTGGTTCGCTCGAACACCTGGTTGGCGAGGCGGGCGGGCAGGGGCTCCCCGCCGGTCATCAAAGTGCGAAGCGATTTCGGAAACCGGCGGGACCGGATGAGCTCGCCGATAGCCGACGGCGCGGCAAGGGCCATGGTCGGCATCGGCCCCTCGGCCAATTCGGCGAGGCTCAGCGCGCTCGCCAACACCCGCAGGAGACCTCCGCTGGCCAAGGTCACGAAAATCTCGAACACCGACGGATCGAAGCAGAATGAGGTGGTTCCGGCCACGACGGCCAACTCTCCGGGAGTGAACGCCTGGAGCCCCCAACCGACAAAGTTGGCCATCGCCTCGTGGGGTACGACCACACCCTTGGGGCGGCCGCTCGAGCCCGAGGTGAACAGGATGTACGCAGGCGCGCCCGGCTCGACGTGGGTCGGGACCTGGCTGCCGGGCGCCCGCCGAGAGTCGCCCAGGCGGTCGCACGAGACCAAGGGCAACCCGGCGAAAGTGACCGCACTGCCACCGGAGGGCACGACGATAGTTCGGATCGCGGCCGCGACCACCATCCGCTCGAGACGGTCTGAGGGGTAGGAGGCATCCAGGGGGACGTACGCCGCGCCCGACCATGCGGTGCCGACAATGGCAGCGACCGTCGCTGCGTCACGTCGGGCCACGACTCCCACCGCGTCGCCCGCCTTGACGCCGGTGTGATGCAACGCTTCGGAGATGGCGTCGGACTGGTTCCGGAGCTCCTCATAGGTACAGCGGATCTTCCCGTCATCGACCGCGATGGCTCGCGACGAGTCAAAGCTGCGCTGCCACAGCAGCTGCGGAACAGACGACCACCCTCTATCCCCGCGCCCAATGTGGTAGTCGCCGGATTGGGCGGCGCTGGTGGGGTGCGGATGTAGGCGTCCAGCCGGCATCTTGTCGTCCCAAGTCGTCTTTTCCATCACCGGCAATTCGGTCCAGTGGTTTCAGCTACACCTAGAGAGACGCGAGGAAATAGGAGCTGCTCGACCAGCCCGAACACGATGTGGCCGCTGGTGATGTGCAACTCCTGAATCTTTGCCGTCTCGTGCGACGGCACGGACAGGACCAGATCGGCGCGGCTCATGTCCCGGGCGTCGGCGCCGGTGAATACCACCGTCGTAAGGCCCTTCGCCCTTGCCGCGTCCAGAGCGGCAACGACGTTGGCCGACCGGCCCGAGGTCGACAACCCGAAGAGCACGTCGCCCGGGCGGCCGATGGCCTGGATCTGACGAGCGAACACCGCCTCGTAGCCGTAATCATTGCCCAGGGCAGTCAGAGCCGACGTGTCGACTGTGAGGGCGATACCCGCAGCCGGTGGACGGTCGTAGTTCTGCCGGCCGACCAGCTCGGCTGCGAGGTGTTGAGCGTCCGCGGCAGAACCGCCATTGCCGCAGAAGAACACCGAGCCACCGCGTTCCAGCGAGTCAACTACAGAGCGGGCGATGGACGCGAGCAACTCCAAGTATTCCTCCCGGCACATGACGTCGAGTCCATCTCGGAGCTTTCGGATTTCTTCCAACGCGAACGACGTCTGCGACTTGAAGGTGCCAGGGATCGTGTTAAGGCTCATTCCAGCTCCGGCTCGAGGGGTAAAGGTCGTCTGGGCCTGCTCGACGGGGCCAGGACCGCCCACGGCCCTGGACTGGGGATGTGCGGCGCCGCGGACGGCGGTGAGCCATCCGATCATGTCGCCTGCGTTGGCGTCGGCTACGCGGATCTGGGCGCCACCGACCTGATCCAGCCAGGCGGCGGCCTTGTGCTCGAAGACCAAACCCAACGTCGGGCGTCGCATGCACACGGAGAAGACCAGGGCATGAAATCTCATGCCGATCACCGCCGACGCCTCGCCGAAGAGCGCCTTGGCCACCCTGGGCTTGATACGTCCGGGTAGCACCACGACCCGGTCCGGATGACTGGCCGCGGCCCGGATCTGCTCGCCGAGGACCTCGTCGCGATGTTCGACTCCCAGCCCGTAGTCACCCTGCGCCGACAGCGGAACCACGACCACTGGATCGCCGAAAGACGCGGCCCACCACGACGCCACCTCGGCCAGCGCAGCGACGACCCGCTCGTTGGCGGCGGGGTCAGGGGTGGGCTTGACCGACAACACCAGGGGCTTCTCGCCAGGTCGCACGCCGAACTGGGCGAGCAGGTGCCGGGCTCGCTCAGGACTGTCAGGCGTCATGAACACAGCCGGGTCCCCCACCAGCCTGGCCTCGACGTGGCGACCCAGGCGCCCCTTCTTCATGGTGGCGATCGATCTCTCGTCCCGGAGATGGACTGCGACGGCCGAGCGCGCCACCAACTGCAGCATCCGGCGCGTCGTCGCCGGGGTGTCCGGGTAGACCCCGAGCGACATGAGCACGACGCGCTTTCGTAGAAGGTGCTGCGACACGAGCAGAACGGCTGGGAGGACGGCGACCAGCGGTGGCAAACCTCGCCCGAACATGCCCCCGCCGCCGACTGCGACGACGTCGGTGGCGAGCAACGCCCTCAACGCTCCGAGCGACGTCATGCGTGCGGCCCGAACCCCGTGCAGGCGAGTCACCCGGCGAGGATCCCGGCTGAGGACGGTGATGTCAGCGTCGAGAGCTATCCATTCCGCCAGCCCGGCCAGGACTGCTTCGTCGCCGGTGTTGCCCGCTCCATAGTTGCCCAGGGCCAGGACCCGGACCCGTCGCCCAGCTCGCCTTCTTCGGGTCCGCCCCGCGATGGCGGCCCGAACAGCCTCACCCGGGTTGGGCCCGACGCCGGGGGGTACGTGGGCGATGATCTGGGGATCCCCTCGCCGGGCCGGGGCCGACGTCGACGTCTGTGGGACCTGCGTGGCGGGGGCCTCGGCCGCCTCGGCCGCCAGGGCCCGGCGGTACTCGGCCCCCTGCTGGTCGGCGACGAGGTCCCACCGGAGGGGGGCCAAGGATGCCGGCCCGGAGCGGCCGATCCGGTCGCGCCGTTCTGGATCGTGCATCAAGCGGCACAACGCCCGCCCGAAGAGATCTGTCCGAAACGACGGCACCAGCTCACCCGTCTCAGGGGTGACGAGGGCCCGCAGGCAGGGGATATCGAAAGCCACGACCGGTGTGCCGACGGCCAGGGCTTCGGCCGCGACCATCCCGAACGACTCGAAGCGGCTTGGCATGGCGACCAACGCCGCTCCCGCCAGGAAATCGAGGCGGTCGGCGCTGTCTACCCGACCCACAAAGCGCACCCTCCCCGCAATACGCAGTCGCCTGGCGGCTGCTTCCAACGTCGGGCGGTCGGGACCGTCTCCACCGATCACGAGGTCGGCATCGATCTGGTGCGCGACTTCTGCGAAGGCCACCAGCAGAAGGTCGAGTCCCTTCTGTGCGATTTCCAAACGGCCTAGATAGACGATGTTGGCTCGAGGAGCGGTGCTCGGAGCCCGGAACGCTTCGTCCTCGAGGCCGTTCTGGACCGCGACCACCGTCGCCCGCCTGTTGCGCTGACGCAAGGTGGTGGCCAGCTCCTCGGACACCGCCACCAACTGCCGGTGGGCCCGCAACCCGGCTGACTCGACCAGGTGGAACGGCAGGTGATACTGACGCGCCTTGTCGCGGGCGAAGAGCCACTGAACCACTCCGACGACCGGTCGCCCCGTCATCCACGGGACGCCGATGGTGGAGAACGGAGCACCGAAGTCCTCGACGACGAGATCAGACGGATAGCGAACGAGTGCGTAAGGGATGGTCGCGAAGTAGGCCAGCACGCTGGTGAAGCGACCGAAAGGGAGTCCTATGTGGACATAGCGAACTCCGTCTTCCACCCGCGGGGTGGCGCCCTTGTAGCGAGCACACACCACTGTGATGTCGAACTCGCTCGCCAAGCGCTTGTTGATCGCATGCGTGCGAATGGAGCCGCCACCCGAACCGGGACGGCAGGGATCCTCGTAACCGAGATGCAAGACGCGGCGTCGGGGCCGGGCCGCCGCGTCGGCAGCGGGATGGCTTCGTAACCGCGACAACGCGATGGTGGCAGGCAGGGCGCCGCCCACGACCAACCACGCCGCCCACAGGATCGGCTTGTGGCTCAGCTCCATAAGAGGAGCCGCCAGTACGGCTGCCATAATGACCTGCCGGGCGAGGCCCGACGTGCAGCCCGGCCAGCGTCGCCTGGCTCGGGCAATCAGGACGACGCAGGTCGCCGCGCCACCCACCGCCACCGACGCGGCCATCCCGACGGCTCCGGCGAGATGCAGGCCGAGCAGCACCACACCGATCTGGGCCAACACCCCGTAGGCGAGAATCTGGGCCGGTCGACGGTAGTCGCCCACCGACTGGAAGAACGTCGTCACCAGATTGACCGCGCCCATGAGTGCGCCTCCGGCCGCCCCCCAAGCCAGGATGCGTCCCACGTCGCCGTACCGGTTCGGAATCATGTGCCCTACGACGACGGGAGGGATGGTGGCAACGGTAAAGGCCACCGGGACCGTGATCCGCGCGAACAGCGCCAACGAGTGCGAGACGACTCGGGCCGCGTCGCCACGGCTCACGGTGAGGCGGGGGAAGGCGACCATCGACAGAGCCGCGCCGATAAAAACCGGGACCCTGGTCAGAACCTGGGCCACCTGGTAGGTAGCCAGCTGGGAACGATCGGTCAGCGCCAGGCTGGCCGTGACCACGTCAACGCTGACAAGTACGGCCACGCCGCCTTGGATCGAGACCAGCCCGGCGGCGTGGCGGGCCAGACCCCGGTCGATCCGCCACGACGTCGGCAATCGAACATCGGGCGCCATGACCAGGAAACCAGCCCCTGCGACTACGAGAGCGCCCAGCCCGAACCCGGCCACGGCACCGGCAGCTCCGGCGCCCAGGCGGACCAGCACGGCACCGGTGACCATCTTTACGACGACCTCGGTGATGCGCAGAGTTGCGATCAGGTGGAAGCGCTGGAGGCCCTGAAGGTATCCAACCGCGGTGGCGGCGGTGAAAATGGCCACCACCGAACCGAAGATCGCGGCCATGGTGGCATTGCCCGAGTAGTGGGATGCGATAGCGGTAACAACCACGCCGGAGGCGAGCGCCTCTCCCGCAGTCATCAGCCCACAGAACGTCACGGCTGCCTGCCGGCGAGACGCGTCTTCAGGCGACACCGCGACTTCGCGAGCAAGCACCCACGGCATCGATGCGGTCGAGACCGTCCCGCAAATGAGCAGCAGCGCGGACGCGGAGCCGACAACGGCATAGTCGGAGGATGGAAGAAGCCACACCAGGAGGAGCGTGTAGGCGTAGTTGAGGACGGAGACGGCTCCAAGGGCACCGACTACGGTGGCCTCGGCGCAGCTTCGAGTCGTCGCCGGGCGGGAGGGATCGCCCAGCGTCGCTCGCTCGGGGCTGAGCTGCACCACGGCGGTAGTCAAAGCGTCACCCATCGAGCTGGGGTCGCCGTGAGGACTGGTGTCATCCGGCCGCCTGACCGCGCTCGCCCCGGAACGCCGCTATCGACGCTGGCGAAGGGGTCCGCGGTGCCGCGGCCCGGGGCACGAGTGGGGTGGCATGAGCAATCGACGAGGCAGCCGCTAACGAACTGAACGCAGGAGCGATGTGATCGATTGGGCGGGCGACGGCGAAACGAACGCGAGGATCCTCGACGACCTCGGTCGCCAGGCCGCTGCGCCGGAGAGCCAGCCGGGCCGACCTGGCGTCGGTGCCCGGAAGGAAGATGCTCATTCCGTCTTCGCTTCCCATCACCCGGTCCGTGAGCCGGAAGCTCGGTGACCAGCCTCTGGGGATCAGGACGTCGGGTACGTAGACGACCATGGCCAGGTCGGTGCGTTGACGCCGGTCGTTCCTTCGGTGCTGAAGCCGGCCCCGCTCGGCTTCGAGGATCTGAGCAAGCTGCTCGGCGGTTTCCTGCCAGCTGAAGCGGCCGGACCACTCGACTGCCCGCCTGCTGATAGCCAAAGCGGCTTCGGGCTCGTTGAGGTCGGCCAACGCGTGCGCGATGGCCTGAGCCAGGTCTGCGTCCTCGTCAATCAGCCATCCGGTCTCGCCGTGTCGGATGGAGTCCCGCAGACCCGGCACCCTTAGCCCGAGGACGGGTACGCCCATCGCGTTGGCCTCGACGACTGTCAGCGCCCAACCTTCGGCTTCGGAGGTATTGACCGCCAGCCAGGCCGTCGACAGGATGGCGTCGCGCTCCTCGGCCGCGAGTGCCCCTCGGATGGCAACGGCCTCGGCGAGGCCGAGCCGATCGACGAGCTCGCTGATACGGTCTCTTTCGGGGCCGTCCCCGACGATCTCCAAGCGGAGGTCGGGGAGCCGATCGATCAAGGCCGGCATGGCCTCGACCACCAGGTGCGGCCGCTTGTGACGGACGAGACGGCCGACGCAGACGATCTTGGGGTGCCGAGCCCGGTCCCGCTCAGCGGGGTCGACAGTCGACGTCACGGTGCACCCGGGCGGCACCACGAATATCGGCCCTCGCAGCCGGAGTTGGCTGCGGGTGCCGTGGCGGGTCGACGGGGACATTGCGGCGACCGCCCGCTGCCCATAGACCCATCTGGCCCCCGTCCGCTCGAGCCAGCGGCCGAGCATGGCGGTAAGGGGAGAGAAGTACTCGCCGAACTGACTCTGGTGCACGTGATGCATGAGCAGAACGACGGGCGTGGCCGTCCGCAGGACCAGCGGCGAGAAGAATGGGATCCCGTTTTGAGAGTCGATGACCCCCGAGATTCGCCGTCGGTGCCCGGCCAGCCACAGCAGCGCGCCCACGTACACCGAGAAGCGGCCCCCCGTCCGCACCACCTCGTATCCATCGCGCCGCTCGCGACGGGGGCGACCGGGGATCCTGGCCGTCAAGTACACGACCTGCTCGCCCATGGCCGCCAGACGGGCCGCCACCTCCTCGCAGCACCCCTCCGCTCCGCCTGCCTCCGGGTGGTCCGAGTCCCGCCAGTTGGCGACAACGAGAAGCCGCCGATTAGGCGGAGCCCTCATGGAATACGGACGTCGTCGCGCATCGCTCGTTGGACTTCGATCAGCTCGCGGAGAACGCGGACCCCGTCGCTGACCGGACGGAACGTCGAGCCCTCGCGATCGGTCCAGCACACGGGCATCTCGACGATTCGCAGTCCGCGGCGAACGGCCTGGGCGAGGATCTCGATATCGAAGGCAAACCCGGCAAGATGGCTCGAGGCGACCAGCTCCCGGGCGATGTCACCACGGAAGACCTTAAAGCCGCACTGAGTGTCGGCAATAGGGCCGACCAGTCGCGAGGAGAGCGAGTGGAAAGCGGCGCTGCCCACTCGGCGCACCGCGGGTTGGGGCAGGACGTAAGCGGCTCCTTCGCACTTGCGAGACCCGATCACGACATCGACTCCGCTCCTGACCAACGCCACGGCCTCGTCAATGGCCTCCGGTGGCGTAGAGAGGTCGGCGTCGCAGTATCCGACCCAACGGGCGGTCGTGTTGCGTATGCCCTCACGCACGGCGGCACCCTTGCCCCGTTGACGGCAGCCGATGACTTCGATGGGCACGCCATCGCTATTGCAGAGGTCGACGACCTCGGGTGTCGCGTCGGCGCTGCCGTTGTCTACGACGATCACCTCGCTCGACCAGGGACGGCTAGACAGGTGGGCGCACAGCTCCGCGAGTGTGCGTCCGATCCGTCGCTCCTCGTTGATGGCAGGAACGACCATCTGCAGGTCCACCGGATACGCCGGTGCGACCCTCGGTGGGTCCTCTTCGAGCGTGGCGAGGTTGCCCTCGCGAACGCGTTCCGCCGCCGTCGAGCACGGTGCGGCGGCTACTTCAGAGGGCAGGAGTATGGGAGATTCCAGGGATCTAATCAGACTCAATCGAACGCCTCCGATAAACAGCGACCATGGCTAATGCATATGGGTTTAGCGAGTCAACTGACGGTGCTGAAGTCTCAGGTGTCGATTCTCCAATCTATGGCTACGGACAGTGGTTCCTCGGTGACTGACCGTAGACCGAACAAGTGCTACGTGGGTAGCCATTTGATGGCGCGGAGTTGGCCATTCGGTGTCCTGGGCCTTCGAAGAGCCCTCTGACGTGCCGAAATGTCGAAACGTTTCAGGCATGTGAACGGTCGAGTCGGTTTCGCTATTTTCGCCTTTGACTCGACACATCCGAAATTTCTCCGCGTGTGATAGCAGTGTCAGAGGGCCTCCCGTTGGCGCTCGCACCTCCCGGTTACGCTCCTATCAGCCTCTTGCGTATCCAAGGTTCTTCGGTACAATAGGCCTATCCTGTTCCCCTCGCCGTCGAATTAATACTCCGAAGATAACGTTCGATTTACGGTAAATCCGTCCACTGACAGGACCGCATCAATCCGGGTTCTGCGCACCCCCAGGCAAATACGCTCGAGGAGTTCCATGCCCACGCAAACAGTGACCGCGGCGAGACGGGTCCTCTGGGACCCGTCGGCGACGGGAGCCAGGCAACGGGTCGTGCGTTCGCGCGCGCCCCTCCGCCTCGGTCTGGCCGGTGGTGGGACGGACGTGTCGCCGTACTGCGACGATCACGGTGGCCTCGTGCTGAACGCCACCATCGACCGCTACTGCTACGCCACCATCGAAGACGGGAACCCCGGGGACGTGGAGATCCAGGCCGCCGACATAGGTAAGGCCATGGACCTGCGCTGGTCCGATGAGCTGCCCTCGTCGGACGAGCCGGTGCTACCCCTGCACGCTTCCGTCTATCGCCGCATCTGCAAGCTGTTCGATCTCGGTCGGCCGGGAGTGAAGTTGACGACCGTGAGCGAAGCGCCGCCCGGTTCGGGTCTGGGCTCGTCGTCGACCCTGGTGGTGGCGTTGGTAGAAGCGTTCCGGGAGTTCTTCGGATTACCCATGGGCACCTACGACGTGGCGCAGATGGCGTACGACGTCGAAAGAATCGATTGCGGGCTGGCAGGCGGACGCCAGGACCAGTACGCCGCCACATTCGGGGGGTTCAACAGCATGGAGTTCGGCGCCGGTGGACACGTGATCGTGAGCCCGTTGCGACTCCCTGCGGCAATCGTCAGGGAGTTGGAGGCGTCCATGGTCCTGTTCCAAACCGAGGTGTCGAGGTCGTCGGCCGGGATCATCGAGCGCCAGGCCGACCATATTCGCGCCGGCGCGGCCGACCAACTGGCGGCGACCCACGACATCAAGGCCGAGGCCGTGGCGATGCGACAGGCCTTGGTACGCGGCGACCTGGGCCAACTGGCCCAGGTCCTCGACCGGGGTTGGGAGGTCAAGAAGCGCTTAGCGGAAGGGATCACCACGGATGAGATCGACAACGTCTTTACAGTGGCGCGTGGCGCCGGCGCCCTGGCGGGCAAGGTGTCGGGTGCAGGCGGCGGGGGCTATCTCATGCTCCTGTGCGAGCCGACCCGCCGACCGGAGCTGCTCAAGGCCCTGGCTGGGCTGGAACATGGGCGGGTCGAGCCCGTGCACTTCGTAGACGATGGAGCCGTCGCCTGGACGGTGCGGTGATCTGCTGCTGCTGTCGCTGCCATCCCGGCTACCTGAAGGCCCGACCCGCCCGGGGGTCCCTCTCGCCGGCTCGGCCTCAGCGTCGCCGTGGCGTTATGTGAGACAGTGATCACTGACGTCAGACCCCGGCCGACTACGCGCCCGGCAGTCGATGTGGTCTTCGACGATCCCAGCCGAGGCCTCGACATCCGGCGTCGGCGGGGCTCGACCCATCCCCGGTGGCAGACGTGGGGCCTAGGCGGTGCGCTGGCGGCACTGACCGCGACGATCCGCCTAGTCGGCCTGGGAACGGCCAACCAGATCACGGTGGACGAGATCTTCTACATGAACCTGGGGAATTCCGTGCGGCACGGTCGCATACCCCCGACATTGCCTCCCGGGGAAGGAAACGTGCACCAGGTGTTCCTGTTGCACCCACCGGGCTTCTTCATGCTGGAGGCCCTCTGGGAGGTTGTAGCCGGCCGACCGGCCGGCCTGGTGGCGCAAGTCATCCGGGCCCGAGAACTGAACACGGTGGTGGCCGCCATCAGTGTCGTGCTGATCTTCGCCCTGGGACGGCGGCTCGCCGGTCCGGGCGCCGGCCTGGCCGCCGGCCTGCTTTTCAGTATTGACCCGTACGTGATCCGCGAAAACGGTCTGGTGTTCCTCGAGACATCCACCATGATGTGGGTCCTCGCGGGGATGCTGCTGATCGTCCGGGTCGCCCAGGGATCCTCTCGCCGCCCCGCACTCGAGGCTGGATCCGGCGGCCTTCTGTTCGGTCTCGCCGTCCTCACCAAGGATCTCGTGGCGTTAGAGACCGTGGCTGTCCTGGCGGTACTCGCCGCCCTCGGGTGGGTGATGGCGCGCCGGCTGACCTTGTGGGCGTTGGTGATGTCCGTTCTTCCGTATTCCGTCTACGTGGTTGCGTGCGTCGCGCAGGGCTATGGCGGTGCGCTGGTATCGGCGAAGACGTCGGGGATCCGCCGGGCCCTCGGGATCACGATCACCACTGGCTTCAACCGCCAGGGGTCCCCGTCCCTCACGGGAACTCTGACGTCCCAGGCCAGCACCTTCGCCTTCAGCTATCTGATCGTCGGGGTCGGCACGGTCTGCGGCGTTTCGCTACTGAGATCGCGCCGCCCGGAACACCGACTGCTCGGATTGGTCACCGCGACCGCCGTAGTCCTCATTGGCTACAGCCTGGTGTTCGGAACCATAGAAGAGCAGTTCCTCTACTACCTGTCGATACCGGCCATCGTCGCCAGCGCCGTCGTCCTGCCCGGCGTCATCCGTAGGGTCCTTGGCCCGGCGGCCTGGCGGCGGCCCCGCGCTGGATCGCACTTCCGGCGGGTCCAAGAGCGCCATACGGTGCGCTTACGGGCAACCGTCGCGGTGGCATCTCTGATGGCGGTGACCCTCATGTGGAATGGAATCGCCTGGATCGACACTCAGTCCCACCCGGTGGACGAAATGCAGCTGCTCACGACCTGGCTGCGGGCCAACGTGTCCTCGGGTTCCTCGATCGCCTACGCCGAGGGCGTGATCCAGTTCGCGGTGGAATACGAAGGGTTCCAACCCGTCCCGCTCGGGTTCCCCCGCAACATGGTCGCCGACGGGGTCCGCTACTTCGTGGCCATCCCCAAGGAGGTCGAGGGTAACTACGCGTTCGTGAGCCCGCAGTCCTACCAGTACTTCGTCGACAACGGCCGCATCGTCTATCAGACCTCGCCGTCCGATTCCAGCGGCAACATCGTGGTGATAGAACCCAAGAATCCGGCCGCTTGGTAGTCGGGCCCGACCTAGGAGTCGGCTTGCATCCCCCAGCCGAAGGCGTTGCAGACCCTCGTCGCCACCTCGCCTGGATCGTCATCGTCGGCCACTAGCACCATCCGCTCCGCAGGTATCCCCGCGCTGATCGCGGCCTCCCGATCGGAAGGCTGGTCGCCAATCGCCACCGACCTGGCCAGGTCGATCCCGAGGTCGTCGGCGGCGGCGAGAAACAGCCCCGGCGCCGGCTTGCGGCACCGACAGTCCCGATCCGACACGTCGGCTGCATCTGGGTGGTGCGGGCAAACGTAGACGGCGTCGATCCTGATACCGACGCTACTCAGCTGCGTGAGGAGCGTGGCATTCACGAGCAAAACCTCCTCGCTGGTCGCGAGGCGTCGGCCGATCGCACCCTGATTGGTAACCATCACTACCGTCATCCCCAGGTGCGTGGCCGCACGAAGTGCGGGCAGGGCGATCCCGAGGACCTCGACTTGAACCGGTGCGGTGACATAGCCGCCGGGGACTCTCCGATTGAGCACGCCGTCGCGATCGCAAAACAACGCCGGCCGTCCCGAGACGACCCGACCCGGTGAAACGTAGCGCCCTATCGAGAGCGTCATGTCGCCCGCCGGGGCACCGGGTGACGGAGGCCGGTCACGTGGCCCACGATAGGCCTTGGTGACTGCGGCGAGACGCTCGCCCGGCTTCGTGTCGCAAGCGCCGAGGTGGGACCGCCGTTTTCGGAATACTCGGAAACTCGGGACCCCGAAGGAACGGACTTCCGCTCAACAAAGGGCAATCGCGAGTCGACAGTGGAGTAGTGGGAATACGCCTGATCCGGGCCATCCTCTGTTTGGCCTTGGTCTCAGGCGGGCTGGCTCCGACGGTGGCGTCCGCGACGACCTTCTCGCCGGTCGCCCACTTCCGGGCCGCGACCATGTTCGCCGCCAAGACTGCGTCGACCTCGACCGATCCACAGTACGGAGTGTTGATCGCCAACCCTGTCTATCGGGCCTCCGACTACAGCGCCGGCATTCGCCTCGCCATGGTGAGCCTCGACTGGTCGCAGTGGGAGCCGTCGAGCGGAACGTTCAGCGAGTCCTACATCGCCCAGGAGGCATCCATAGTCGCCGGCTATCGGAGCGCCGGCTTCACCATCGGGATCAACCTCGGCCTCAACCACGCTCCGGCCTGGGCCCTTGCCCTTCCCGAAGGCCAGTTGGTCGACCAGCTCGGCCACAGTTCGGGCACCATCAACTTGGAGTTCAGCCAATCGGCCCGCCAGGCGACGCAGGCCTACATCGACAACGTTGAAGGGTCGGTCGGCACGGTCAGCTATTACACCATCAGCTTCTCGAACTCGAGCGAGGCCGTCTACCCGTCCACCTCGACCAACCAGTGGTGGGCGTTCGATGCCGCCGCCCAAGGCACCACGAGCGGCCTGCCGGCCGGGACGACCCCCAGCCCCATGCCGGGATGGGTCCCCGGTTCGGGCACCTGGGACGGTTCTCCCGTCGCGGTGGCCCAGGTCCAATCCTGGTTCAACTGGTACGAGGGGGCGCTGGCGAGCGCCCTCGGGTGGGAAATGAGCACCATCCGAGCCGCCGGATTCGCCGGGAGTTTTCAGCTGCAACTGGCCGGCGATGGCGCCAACCCGTGGGTCTACACAAACCGGATCGACTCCAACCTGGCACCCGAGTCGTACGACCCGTACTTCACTCTCAACGGCGGTGCCGTGTACCCCGTCCTGCTGGACGACCTGCCATCTCTTTCAGGCGTGGTGATCGACGTGACGAGCGTGGGCGACGGTAGTGGAACCCCGGCCGACAACGTCTGCACGGCCTCGGACGCCTCGGTGCACTGGCAGACCGACTCCCAGGTCGACGATTGGTCGTCGATACGGTGGCTGAGCTACCTCGCCGGCCAGCACGGCCTGTCAGTGATCGGCGAGAGCACCGGAGAGAACTCGGCCACCCAGATGGCGCTCGACTTCTCTCTCGCACACGCCTGTGGCCTGATCGGCCTGATGTGGGCGTTCGACAGCCAGCTCTACGGCGGCGAATACGCGACGGTCGCCGACTACGCCCAGCAGATCGGCACGCCGATCACGGTCAGCGCCTCGTTGAGCCCGACGTCGCACGTGTACTCGACGAGATCGAAGGGCACGACCTCGGCGGCCGCCACCTTCGTGGTCACCAATACCGGCACCGGATCCCTGACGATCGGCTCCGTCGTCGAAGCCGGGACGGCGTTCAACGTCGCCAGCGACACTTGCCTCTCCGGTCCGCTCGCGCCGAGCGCGTCATGCTCGCTCGGAGTGACGTTCAGCCCCCCTGCGGATGCGTCCTACACCGCCACCGTGACGATCGGGGACAATGCGCCCAGTTCCCTTCCGGTGATCCAGCTGTCCGGACGGGCGCTGGGATAGGCTCTCTCATCCCTCCAAGCTGAGCCGGGCCGCGACGGCCTCCGCCAGCAGCTCCGGCGTCGCTGCTGCGACCGGAACCCTTCGGCTTTCGTGATCCCGTACGACCAGGTCCTCCCCGAAGGCCTCGGCTACGAACCCGCCGGCCTCACCGCATATCAGCACCCCGCCCAGGTAGTCCCAAGGAGCCAGGGGCCTGGACGCACAGTCGATGAACGCGTCTACCTGCCCGCAAGCAACCGCGCACAAGTCGAGGGCGGCGGCTCCCAGAGAACGGTACTGAGACCACCCCAGCCAGTGCCTCGGGTAGCCCGACAGGGCCACGATGGAACGCCCCATCGTGGGGCTGGACGTCGGTCGGATGGTCACGCCGTCGCGCCGGGCTCCCCCACCGCGCGTGGCTTCGAAACGGGTGCCCGTCGCTTGGTTGACCACCACCGCCGCCAGCGGCCCCGAGGCGTCGAGGGCGCACGCGCTCGTCGCCCACCACGGTATGCCCCGAGAGGCGTTGGTGGAGCCGTCGACCGGGTCGAGCACGACCATGATCTCCCTCTCGGTGTCGTGCAGGCCCGATTCCTCCGAAAGCGCGGCGAACCCGGCCCGGTCTATGACGTCGAGGGCGGCCCGGTCGGCGACGAGGTCGCTGCGATACTGCCCGTCCCGGGTGCCGGCCAACCCCCAGTCGTCGAGGCCGTCGAGGCTGGTCGCCACCGCGGTGGCGATCTCGTGCAGGACTTCGAGGACCGCCGAGGCAGAGGTCGTATTGGGCACAAAGCGACGGTATCCGAACCCGGTGTCGCGGCGGCCAAGTAGGGTTCTTCGAGTGGCGGTTATCGACGTCGCCGGATACATAGCCGAGCTCAAGGATCATGCCGTGGACCACGGGTTCCACGTGCATGACGAACGGCATTTTGTGGAGACCTACTCGCTCCGTCAGGCGTGGGAGGTCGACTTGCACCCCGAAGAGGCGTGCAACGGGCCGCTGGACTTGCACCTGGCCCTCGAAGTCGACCCGCGGGTCCTGCTGGCGTTCGAGGACGTCGTGGTCGACCTGGCCGACGGCGATGACCCTCCCGACGACTTCCGGTTCCCGCTGACCTTTACCTGGGCCCTTCCTCCCCTTCCAAACGGGCCCGACCTGCTCCGCTTGGCCATAGACCTGGCCGGGATAGGCGGGATCGAGCTGCCGCTGGAGTCGTCCGCGATCGACAGCTACGCGTCGGCGACCGACCCTGCGGAGCGAACCGTCACCATCGTCGCCCGGCTTCAGGTCTCGCTGGCCCGCGTGCTCGCCGGCGAGGAACTCCTCTGCGAGACGTTCGACAAGGCGCTGGCCGTGAGCCAGTACCTGCTCGAACGGGCGCCCGCCTGGCTGGACAGCTAGTCCCTGATCCTCCGGATCCGATCACGGCGCCCTGAGCGGCGGTGGAACAAGAACGACACGATGAAAACGCTCGCCACCGCCGTGAGCAACAAGATGCCCGCCAACGCCACCACAGGTGTCGCCGACAACGGCTGAACGACTGCGTTTACTACCACGGGAGATCGACCTCCTCCCTTGGGGATGGAGGACGGTCTCCCCGGAGACTTGGAGGCCGGTGCTTGCGCATGGATTTTCGGACGTGATGGTAGCAAGCGGCCGGGTCGATGCCAACCCCCGGGCTCAGCCGGCGCGCCGAAGGAGCGCTGCAGGCGTTGAGTCGTCGTAGGAATCGAGGAACGTACTCAGGCTGTCCTCGAGCTCGGACGGCGATGACCACGAGTACAGCAGCGGCTGGAAGCGCGTGATGTCGTACTCGGCCTTTCCCATGGCCAAGAAGTCGAACGGGCGGACGTCGGCCTCTCGGAAGCCGGCCGTCTCGCCCACCGAAGACAGGATCCCGGCCCCGAAAGCCTTCAGGTCGGCGCCCTCCCACACCACTCCGAACTCCATCGAGTACCAGAACACGTGCGACAGAAACCGCAGCGCCCCCTCGCCGCGGGTCCGGTCCACGGCCGCGCCCACCAGGCGGTAGATGGCGGCGTACCCGGGCGCGGCGAGCTGGTTGGCGTGACCGATGACTTCGTGGATCGCGTCGGGCTCCGGTGTGTACAGCGGCTCGGACGGGTGGCGCAGGTATTGGGTCGACCAGAAGACCCCGTCCGAGAACGACCGGTAGAAGTCCCGCAGCGGGGCCAGGCCGGCCACGGGCTGATAGCGGAATCCGACCAGGGGTTCGAGGCTGGCCGTAACTTCCGAAAGTTGGGGCACCCGGTCGGCGGGAAGACGCACGGCGTCCTTGCCTTCCAGGAAGGCGACGCAGGCCAGCTCCTCGTGCAGTCCTTCAAGCGATGCGCTCACCGCCTCCCACACCGAGTGCTCCACTTCGGTGTAGGCGGGAGTGGGAATGGGAAGGTCGGGCCTCCAGCCGGTGGCGAGGCTGGCCAGCTGGTCCCGGCGGGCGCGGTACGCGACATCGGTGAAGCCGGGGTGGTCCCCGGCCAGCTCGACGGTCACCTCTCCACCCGGACCGGTGTGAACGGGCGAGTATCGGCTCGGGATGACTCCCATGCGTCGATCTTGGTCGCCGTCCCGGGCTATGTCCAGCACCAACGGGGGCTGTCGGGCAGCAGCTCAGTCGGCGTGCACGACGGAGCGGCTCCGCGGGGCGATCCGCGTGGCCAGGATTAGCGCGGTGGTGGTGCGCGCGATCCCGGGCACTTCCAGGATCCGACTGATGATCTGCCCCAAGTGATCGTTGTCGCGGGCTACCACCCGACAGAGCAGGTCCGAGGGTCCGGTCGTCATGTAGGCCTCGACCACCTCGGGGATGGCGGCGAGGTGGTCTTCCACCGCCGCCCCTCGGCCTTGCGATATCTCCAGGCTGACGAATGCCGACACGGCGTAGCCCAGGCGGCGCAAGTCGAGATCGGGGCCAAAGCCGGTGATGACCCCGGCGGCCAGGAGGCGATCGAGGTGGGCCTGGGCGGTGTTGCGGGCCACCCCCACCTCCCGGGCCAGCTGCAGCAACCCGGCCCGGGGAAAAGACGCCAGCGCCGCGATCAGCCGCTCATCGATCGTGTCCAGCTCGTGGGCCTGCACTATCTGCTCAGTATAGTGACCGAAGATTGATCAAGTTGTATAGCAAACGCTGGGTATGTTGACCTTTTGGCGGACCTGGCCTACTCATGGGGGCATGGCACAGACCACGCTCGCCCCCGCCGCCCCCTCGGTTGCCAGCCAGTTGCACGGTTGGGACCACATCGAGTGGTGGGTCGGCAACGCCCGGGCCGTCACGGCCTGGATGGCCTCCGGCTTCGGCTTCGACGTCATCGCTTACGCCGGCCCCGAGACGGGCGTGGCCGACCGCGCTTCCTACGTGCTCGGTCAGGGTGACATCCGCTTCGTGATCACGGCCGGCCTGGGCCCCGAGAGCGAAGTGGCGCGCCACGTCCTGGCCCACGGTGACGGGATCCGCCACCTGGCTTGGCGGGTGGACGATGCTTACGCCGCCGCTTCAACCGCGGCCGGGAAGGGGGCGACGGTCGTGGCCGAACCCACCAGCGTCAATGGGGACGCCGGTACGGTCACGACCGCCGCCATCGCCACCTACGGTGAGACCCGGCATCTGTTTGTGGACCGGTCCGGCTGGCACGACGGTTGGGGACCGGGGTTCAGTTCTGACCGACTGCCGGTGCGCCCGGCCGGACCTGGCGTCGGGCTGGCTCTCATCGATCACGTCGTCGGCAACGTGGAACAGGGCCGTCTCGACGATTGGGTGGCCTGGTACATCGAAGTCCTGGGCTTCTCCGAAATGCGCCACTTCGATGCCGATCAGATCTCGACGCAGTACTCGGCCCTGCGCTCGACGGTCGTGCACAACGGCGCCGGCGTGGTCATGCCCATCAACGAGCCGGCGCCCGGGCTCAGGAAGAGCCAGATCGAGGAGTATCTCGACGCCTACCGCGGCCCGGGTGTGCAACACATCGCGCTCGGCACGAGGGACATCGTCTCCGCAGTCGGCTCCATGAGAGACCGATCGGTCCGCTTCCTCACTATGCCGGCCGCGTACTACGACGACGCCAAGGAGCGGCTCACCGGGTTCCGCTTGCCGTGGGAGGACCTCCAGCGCCTGGAAATCGAGGTGGACGCGGATTCGGGCGGATACCTGCTGCAGATCTTCACCGAGACGGTGGTGGACCGGCCGACCCTGTTCGTGGAGATAATCCAGCGGGAGGGAGCCACCGGTTTCGGGGAAGGCAACTTCAAGGCCCTGTTCGAAGCGATCGAACGCGAGCAGGCCCGACGCGGCAACCTGTGAACCCTCGCGCCGACACGGGGTTCGGCCTTGGCAATCTCCCATATGGAGTCGACGACTCAGGCCACGTCGTGGTGGCCTTCGGTGACGAGGTCATCGACTTGGCTTCCGCCCAGGGCCTGGACGTCGGCCCGAAAGTGTGGACTTCCGGGTCGCTCAACGCCTTCATGGCTCTGGGTCCCGACGCCTGGGCCCACACCCGCTCCCAGTTGCAATCGGTCGCGCCCCAGCAACCGGCCCGGGCCCGGCGACCCCGATCAGAGGTCCGGCTGGTGCTGCCGTGGGAGATCGGCGACTACACCGACTTCTATGCGTCGCGCGAGCACGCCGAGGCCATGGGACGTTTGTTACGGCCGGGCGAGGACCCGCTTCCCGCGGCCTGGTTGCACTTGCCCATGGGCTATCACGGTCGGGCCGGGACGGTCGTGGTGAGCGGCTCGTCGGTCCCGCGCCCCTCCGGACTTCTTCCGGGGCCGACCGGGCCCGTGTTCGGGCCGACCGCCCGCCTCGACGTCGAAGTGGAGCTGGGCTTCGTCGTGGGCACGACCGTGCCGCGGGGACGACCACTCCCCGCCCGGGCTGCCGACAGCCACATATTCGGGGTGGTGCTCGTCAACGACTGGAGCGCCCGAGACATCCAGTCCTTCGAGTATCGCCCCCTCGGGCCGTTTCTCGGCAAGTCCTTCGCCACCTCGGTCTCCCCCTGGGTCGTCCCCCTGGCCGCGGTCGACCCCTGGAGGGTGGAAGGACCGGTGCAGACGCCCGAGCCGGCCGAGTATTTGAAGACTGGCGAGCCGCGCGGTTTGGACGTCAAGCTGAGCCTGGCCGTCAATGGGACCGTCATTTCAACGGTGTCTTCCGGGGGCTTGTACTGGTCGATGGCCCAACAGCTCGCGCACCTGACCGTCAACGGGGCCGGCCTTCGAGCCGGCGATCTCTTCGCTTCGGGGACCATCTCCGGCGCGCTGGCCGGCAGCGAGGGTTCTCTGATGGAAAGGTCCCGGGAGGGGTCCTGGCTAGCCGATGGCGACACCGTCACCATTTCGGGGTGGTGCGGGGATCGGGCCCGGGGACCGTGGATCTCGTTGGGCGAAGTGGTCGGCGACGTCGTGCCTGGCCTATAGGGCGCCGCGTTGCCATTCGATCATTCCATGGTCGCCAGGATCTCCTCGACGATCTCAACGGTCGTTTCTGGATGGAGGAAGGCAAACCGGGCGACCGTCTCACCGTTCCACTTTGTAGGCGTCACGAATCCGATCTGATCGGCCAGCAACTTCTGCGACCAAGCGTTGTAGTGGGGCTCGGTCCAGCCGCGCCGTCTAAACAGCACGACCGACAGCTCCGGTTGTCTGAGCAGGTCGAGATGAGGCTTGGCCGAGATGGCCTCAGCCGCCTGCCGGGCCACCCGGAGGGCGCTTTCGATGGCGTCGCGATAGGCGTCCGTTCCGTTGACAGCCAGGGAGAACCAGAGCGCAAGGCCCCGGGCCCGCCGGGTGAGGTGGTAGGCGTAGTCGCTGGGATTCCACTCGTCGGGCGAGTCGGTATGGATGAAATCCAGGTAGCTGGCGTCCTGGGTATGGACGCCCCTGGCCAGATGCGGGTTCCGGTAGATCAAGGCGGCGCAGTCGAAAGGAGCGTAGAGCCACTTGTGCGGGTCGACGACAAACGAGTCGGCTCGCTCCACCCCGGCGAAACGATGCCGTACCGACGGGGCGAACAGAGCCGCGCCCCCGTAAGCGCCGTCCACGTGCATCCAGAGCTGGCGCGCCTGGGCGACGTCGGCGACGCCGGCCAGGTCGTCGATGATGCCGGCATTCGTGGTGCCCCCAGTTGCCGCCACCCCGACCACGCTCGTCGGATCGCGGTCAGCAGCAAGCGCCGCCTCGAGGGCCGGCCCGGTAAGGCGATAGTCCTCCGCCGGCACGACCAGGGCCTCCATGCCGATCACATGCAGGGCCTTGCCTATCGACGAATGGGCTTGATCGCTCACCGCGATGCGGAGCTTCGAAGGCGCCGCGGCTCCGAGCCGGTGGCGGCCCACGTCGCGAGCAACGACCAGAGCGGACAGGTTGCCGGCGCTTCCTCCCGATACAAAGCACCCACCTGACGACGCCGGCATCCCGGCCTGATCGGCCAAGAGCCGGAGGGTCTGGTTCTCCGCCGAGACGGCGCCGGCCGATTCAAGCCACGTGCTGCCTTGCAACGAAGAGCAGGAGACGACCATGTCGAATAACAGCGACGCCTTAGTCGGCGCGGCCGGGATGAAAGCCAGGAAGCGGGGGCTGTCGCAAGAGAGGACGGCCGGGGCCAGGGTGTCGGCGAACAACTTCAGCACATCGGCCGGGTCGCTGCCGTGAGGATTCAAGACCCCATCGAGGGCCCGGTCCAGGGCTTCCTTCTCCCCCGGGAAGTCGAGCGAGACGGGATCTAGCGCCAGACGCCACCTGCAATAGTCGAAGATCATTGAAGCCAGATGGTCGTCGGGAGCGAACATGGGGTTGTGCACGGAGCCCAGCTTGCCCCACGCGGCGACGCCTCGCTGGACCGGGTCGCCCTCGGTCAGGTCGGTCGCGGCCCGTCACCGCCGCGGTTCGTGGCCCCGCCCGGCCAGGTACTCGGTGACGGCCCAGAGATCGGTTATCCGGCGAGGGTCGAACAGGCCGTGCCCCCCGTCGTCGCCAACCACGGCGGCGACGTCGCGAGGGTTGCGGTGTCTCACGAGCCAGCCGCCGTCGAAGCGCATCAGGTCCCCGACGTCATCGCCTGAGTAGCCAAGGCCGGCCAGTCGCGCCGCCACGTCGGAATCCAGCTGGGTCGGGTCGAACGATTGGAAATGGGGGTCGGCCACGCTCTCGATCTCCCCTCGCTCGACGGCGGCGTTGTGCCTATCGGTACGGTTCATCGCGAACACGATGGTGGCCGCCGCCACGCCGGTAGCGAGGACCGCGGCCGTGACGCCCGCCGTCAGGTTGACGAGCAGCACCACCACGACCAGGGCCGACGGGAGGCCAAGGGCGGCGATCCGAACTCTCCGGTCCAAGCGGAGCCACTGGTCTCGCACCGGCGGGAGCAGGCCCGGGTAGGGATCACCGCGCTGGGGAGGTTCGATCACGCCCCCAGTATTCCGCAGCGACCGACGCCGTCCTGCGGACCGCCAATCCTCGACGGGGCGTAGAAGTACGAGAAATCGCAGCAAAATGCGGAACGCGCCTTCTCACAATCCGGGCCAAATGAGACGATGGTCAGGGGATGGCGGGCGCAACGGAGGGCCCGCCCGATCGAAGGGATCGTAATCAGCCATGAGTTCCGTCAGGCGTCACCAGACAGTCCGGATCGTGAAATGGTAGGGGCCCGAGTTTCTCGAGCGTCGCGATCGGAGCGGGCCAAGAAGGTCCTGTACTCGTCGGCCGTTCTCAGCATCGTCGCCAGCGCGGTGGCGGTACTGGGCGCGCCGTTCAAGTGGATGTAGCGGCGCTCCGCCCACCGCAAACCTTCTAACGCCCTAATTCAAAATGCCCCCCCGGCGTAGAGTCCTCTACTACGTGGGCGCGGTAGTCGCGCTCGCCGCGGCCGGCCTCACCTACGACTCATTCTCGTCGGGCCGGTACCTCTTCGGGCACGACCCCGTGGCCTTCTGGCTGTTCGCGGCGTGCGCTCTCCTGACCGAGATGCTGCCGCTGCGGTGGTTGGCGTACGAAAACAGCGGCGAAGTGACGGGAAGTTGGACATTCGTCATGGCGATGTTGTTGATCGCGTCGCCCATCGCCGCCGTCGGCGCCACCGGGATTCTCTTTCTCCTGGCCGACCTTCGAAGCGCCAAGTCTCCGATAAAGCTCGTCTTCAACGTCGCCGACATCGTGCTGTCCCTCAGCCTCGGTGCTGTGATCCTGGGCCTCACCGGGCAGGCCACCCAGCTGCAACACGGCGGTCAACCCGACCTGGTTTGGTTTCCTGTCGTCGCCTTGGCCTTCGCCGTGGTGTTCGCGTCCAACACCCTGCTCACGTGCGGGGTCATCGCTCTGAACGCTGACGTCCGCCTGCGGTCACTGCTGCGCGACCACGGCACCGACGCCCTCCCGACGGACGGCATGCTTCTCGCCCTGGCCCCGATATTCGTGGTGGCCGCTCAGCGGAGCCTGCTGCTCGTGCCGCCGCTCCTCATCACGTCGGCCATCGTCTATCGAACCGCCCATCTGTCGCTATCCCGTAGGCACGAGGCCACCCACGACCTCCTCACTGGACTGGCCAACCGTCGCCTGTTCGATCAGCACCTCGGAAGTGCCATCAACTCAAGCGAGCGACGCAGCGAGAAGGTCGGCGTGATCCTCGTCGACCTGGACGGGTTCAAGGCCGTCAACGACAACCTGGGCCACCAGACGGGCGACCAGGTATTGGCCGAAGTGGCCCGCCGGCTCACGTCGGCCTGCCGGCCACGTGACCTGCTGGCGAGGATCGGCGGTGACGAGTTCGCGGTGGTGCTGCCGCGGATCGGCTCCTCGGACGCGGCCGCCGAAGTAGCGTGGCGGATACTGGGTACTTTCGACGAACCGATCGACATGGAAGGTTTCTCGGTCTCGCTCCGCGCCAGCGCCGGCGTCGCTGTCGCACCCGAACATGGAGCGGACGCCCATCGGCTGTTGAGACGGGCCGACGAGGCGATGTACTCGGCCAAGAGCGCCAAGAGTCGGGTGCACGTCTTCCAGCCAGGCCGTGACAGCGCCGCCATCGGGCGCCTCGGGCTCGTCACCGACTTGGGACGCGCCATCGAAGCCGGCGAGCTGTTTCTGGAATACCAGCCGCAAGTGACTATGGAGACCGGCCAACCCATCGGCGTCGAAGCCCTGATCCGGTGGCGCCACCCGACGATCGGGGTCGTCCCGCCGGGTGTGTTCATGCCTCTCGCGGAGCAAACCGAGCTCATCGAGCCGATTACCGAGCTCGTGCTCGAGGAAGCCGTCAAGCAGTCGGCCCTGTGGACCGCCCAGGGGCGACGCCTCTTGGTGGCGGTCAACGTCTCCGTCCGCAATCTCGAGAACCCTCGGTTCCCTCGTCTGGTGCAGCAGATCCTGGCCAACCAACGGGTAGACCCGTCCACGCTCATCCTCGAGATCACGGAGAACACCAGCGCCCTCGACAGCAAGACGGTTCGGTTCGTCCTCCAAGAGGTGAGCGAGCTCGGAGTCGCCCTGTCCATCGACGACTTCGGCACGGGGTATTCGTCGATCATCCAGCTGCGCGACCTTCCGGTTCATCAGATCAAGGTGGACCGACAGTTCGTGGCCACCATGGCAGACGACGGCCGCAACACGCTCATCGTTCGAGCCATCCTTCAGCTCGCCGACGCGCTCGGCCTCGACACCGTGGCCGAGGGAGTCGAAGACGAGCTGGTCGCGTCGATACTCCACGACCTTGGATGTCGCCATGCCCAGGGCTTCCTGTTCGCCCGGCCCATGGCGGCGGCCGAAGTCGGCCCGTGGCTCGACCGACCGTCGCGCTGGGACCTCCCGATGGAGCTGCGCCAGGCGCCCGCCGCGCAACCGCCGTACCGACGGTCATGATCCTGCTGCTGGCGCTTGCCGTCGGCGCCGTCGGCGTCCCGCTGCTTGGAGGCTCCCTCTCCAAGCTCCAGTCGATGCGGATCCGGTGGCCGTGGGCCATCGCCGCCGCCCTGGGCCTGCAGATACTGATCATTTCGGTGCTGCCGAACTCTCTTCCCGAGGCCGCGGCCCGAGGCTTGCACCTGGCCAGCTACGCCCTGGCCATCGCTTTCCTGTGGGTCAACCGGCGGGTGCCCTGGCTGTGGCTGATCGCGGCGGGAGGCATTTGCAATCTCGTCGCCATCGGCGCCAATGGAGGCGTGATGCCCGCTTCCAAGGCGGCCCTCGCCGCCGCCGGACGGATGCCCAGATCGGGCTTCGTCAACTCCGCCTATCAGCCCGGCGCCCACCTTCGCTTTCTAGGGGACGTGTTCGACGTCCCACGCAGCCTGCCCCTCGCCAACGTGTTCAGCATCGGAGACGTCACGATCGTCATCGGAGCCATACTGCTCCTGCACTCTGTTTGCGGCTCACGACCCCTGCGCTGGGCGCCGACGCTTCGGTGGCGCCATCCGACTCCGATGACGACCGGGGCGACCGAGGGCTAGGCACCGGGCTCGGAATGGCGTCGCTCGTCCCGGGGTGAGAACTCAGTGGCAGTGACCGTTGATGCGGTCGTTGGGTGGTACGTCGAGGGCGGGGTTCTGGTCGAAGAACCCACACGGCACCAGGGAGAAACCGGTGTACTCGACGGGCATGACGGGCCAGTCCTCCAGGCGGGGCACGTGATTGACCCCGAAGACGTGCCACAGGACTACGTCGGTGTCCGTCACGGATCGGTCACCTGCGACGAACGTCGGCAGGCCGCCTTCGCCGGGAGCACAGACCGGGTAACCGGCGGCTCGGCGTTCGGTCGGGCTGTAGGGGGTAACCCAAAGATTGTGGGTGGCGAAGCGGGCTCGCTTGGCGACCGACGAATCCTCCCCGGCGAGAAGCGTCGGGGCCAGACCGGGGACGAGCCGGTAGGCGACCGGCTGGCCCAGCCGGTTGAGCGAGCCGCTGTTGACGACCTTCCAGCTGCGACTCCGGGCGGAGTCAGCCAGTCGGCGGGCCTGCAACTCCGTCGTTAGCGGCGTGGACTTCAACATCATGGCCGCGCCGAATTCATTTCCCTCCATCTCCGGGGGAGCGGCGACCAGTTCGACCTCTTCGACGCTTTGGTGACTAGGTCCGTCGACATCGAGATCGATGCGAAAGCAGAACAGGTGCTGGTGGAAAGGGGCGGCCAGGCCGGGCGCCACCAAGCTGGAATGGACCAGTTCACCCGGAAGTTCGCCGACGGCCTTGGTCTGGAGGATCCCGGTGAGCTTGACTTCCATTTGGATGGTGCCGTCGAGGTAGAAGTACCAGTAGAAGCCGTAGTCGTAGTTGCCCACGGTGTGAAACGAGCTGACCACCAGCCTTCGACTGCGCCGGACCTCCGAGGTGAAGGTGTTCTGGTCGGTGTGCTTCCAGAGGATGCCGTAGTCCTCCTCGTGTATGCAGACGGCATTTTCGCTGACGTACGGTTCGCCGCTCTCGTTGACGTGTACTGCGTCGAGGTAGTGGATGGCACCCAGGCAGTCACACCCCAGCGTCAGCGAGTTGAGGAATGGGAACCTTCCCAGGGCGATCTCGCCTGAGTCGAAAGCGTTCTTCCACCTTTGGCCGATGCCGGTGTCGCCGTAGGGCACGACCATCTCGGCCAGGCTCGCCCGATGCAGTATCGGCCGCAGTCTTTCCCCGTCATCCCAGCCCACGTCGTGCAGGACGAGGGCGTCGAGAGGGTGCATCGACACCCTGAGACGCCAGTTCTCCCATCGGATCGCAGAGCCTTCGACCACGAAGCCGGGGGCGTCCGGCTGAACGATGTCGAGCGGCTTCAGGCTGGTCCGCCAAGCCCCGACGCCCGCCTCGTCGTAGTTGGCACACTCGCTCGGAATGGCAGCCGCTTCGGGATCGTCGAGGATCTCCAGGATCTCGCCGGTCGTCACATCGAAGGTGGCGACCAGGCCTTCGATCGGATGGGCATACCCATTGTCGGTCTTATGGTGACGGACGTAGCACACGATGCGCACCAACCGTCGACCTTGCTCGCCCGCAACGCCGAAGTTGCCGGCCGGCCACGGGTCGTGCTGGACCCGTTCGATATCGTCGATCCCTCTGGCCCTCAGAGCCGCCAGCCACCGCTCGTCTTTCTTGACGACCTCCACGGCGCGCATGTACTCCCCGAGCAGGTAGGCGGCGTGGCAGTCCGCCAACTTCACCCACCCGACCACCTCCGCCCCGGCCAAGCTGACCGTGACCTCCTCAGTGGCGCCGTCTCCACGATCGACGAGGATCACCTCGGCCTGGCGATCTACATCTCCGCCGACGAGGTCCTTGTCCGGCTCGAGGAGAGTCACGGAGAAAAACCGGTGAGACCCCCGGAATCGGGCATCCCGCTTGACGGCGGCGACCGCAGCGCGGATCTCGATCTCGTCCAAGGGATCCAAAGGATGGGCCAAGCCGGTGGCCACCGCGTCGACCATGCCCACAACCCTTGCATACCGGGCGACTCCGAACCCCCTAAGGACCGACACCGGGCCCCCAAAGCCGGTCTCTGACGGGCCAGCCGACCTCCCGGGCGACGGCCCGCGCTCCCACTTCCGGCCCGCCACCCCACCTCCGCCGTCCGACGCGCCGAAGACCCCACCCGAATTTGACCTGCGGAGGTCCTCAACCCAAGTCAGGAAACCTGGCTCGAAGCGGCGGGAAAATGATCCCAGCCAGGCCGCGAATGGTCGCCACTGAAGTGGCGCGCCAGTCGAAGTAGTCGCGCCACAGCGTCACCTGGCCATCGTGAACCTCGAAGACACCGCAGACCCAGAACTGCATGCGGAACGGGCCCAGGATGACCGCGTCTGTGCGCTCGGTCAACACCGACGATCCGTTCTCCGCGATGCGATGCACGACGACCTGAAAGCGCAAGTGGTTGCGGTAATACGCTCGGGCCGCTCGGGCGAAGCGATCTCGACCTCGGATCGTTGGCAGCGACACATTGCTGTAGAGGATGTCGTCGGCCACGAGCGAAATCACCGTCTCGGGGTCCGCCTCCTGCATGGCGTGGAGAAAGTCGGTGACGACATCGAGCGGCGCTCGAGCGCCGGCTGAGTCGCGTGGGAGGACAGGATCTGGACGCAGAGTCGGTGCCACGATTCGCTCCTCAAGTGCTTCGAAGCCTGGACGAGGCGACGGTAGCACCGAGGCGACATCCGCCGGCGCGACGTCGAGCGCTCCCGCGCTCCCCTTCCCTTTGGTGCGAGCACTTAGTGCCAGTCGACGACCTCGTTGGCCAGGTTCGGGTACATCTTCCTGACGTCCTGGTTGATTTTCATGAAGTGAGCCTCATTGAGCTGGCGCGCCGCTTCGGCGTCCCCGGCGCGAACGGCCTCTGCAATCTCCAGGTGCTCCCGATGCACCCGTCGGCGTTCCTTCAGGGTCCACTCGCGATGCTCGTCGTACCGGGCCCGGTCGGCAAAGATAAACGCCACAGCACCGGCCATCAGCGTGACCACGTCGTTGTCCACCAGACCCCAAAGAGCACCGTGGAAGCCTGCGGATTTCTCGATCCACTCGCCGTCATTCATCTGCCGGCTGGGCGGTTCGAGGGTGGAGCTCGGCACGTGCTGTTCGAAGGTCTCGGGCCCGTCCGCCGCGCACCGCTGAGCCGCCAGCGCCGCGCACATGCCTTCCACGGCTGGGAGGGCTTCGAGCACGTGCGAAAAAGGCGTTCCCGTGATCTGCAGGAAGAGGGTCATGGTCTTACCGAAGTCGATGGGGCTGGGCCGGCCGACGATGGGTCCGCCGCCGAGGCCGGGCCTCATGACGATCAGGCCTTGGGTCTCCAACAGCCGCAGGGCTTCCCGTACCGAGGACCGGCCCACGCCGTAATTCTTGGCCATGACGTGCTCGGGCGGGAGCGGCGATCCGGGTTGAAGTCCTCGGTCCGCCACCTCCCGGGCGATCAGCCGAGCGACCGCCTTGGACACCTTTTCGGATCGGGCCGAGGTGATCTCCTTCGGAATGGAGACGACTGAGAGCCCCCGAAGGTGTTGTTCGGAGCTTTCCCGGTCAGGATCGTTACCGGTTGGCATTACAGAGTCAACATACTGAGAGAGCCGTGATCATCGCTGTCATCGGGGGCGTTGAACCGTCGCTCATCCACTCGGCTTCGTCGGGCTGAACCGCACCGGCAACGCAGCCAGGCCCGACGTCAGGCTGGTGGCTGCCCACTCCTCCGGCCCGGATTGTTCGAGGTCTGGCAGCCGGGTAAAGAGTTCGCGCAGCATGACGGTCCCCTCGGCCCGGCCGAGATGGGATCCGACGCAGAAATGGGGGCCGCCGGCGCCGAACGCGATGTGCTCGTTGGGGGAACGGCGAATGTCGAAGCGGTCGGGATCGTCGAAAACGGCGCCGTCACGGTTGCCGGAGCCGAAGTAGACGGCCACCCGTTCGCCGGCTTCGATCGCCTGGCCGGCGAGCTCGGTTCGTTCAGTGGCGACCCGTCGGATGTAGGTGACCGGCGACAGCCACCGCAGCATTTCTTCGATGGCAGCCGGGATGAGGTCGTCGAACTCGACGCACAGTTGGCGGCGCTGGTCCGGGTGGCGGAACATTTGGAGCATCCCGCCCGAGATGAGGTTGCGCGACGTGTCGAGGCTCCCGTCGGTCAAAAGGATAAAGGTGCCGAGGAACTCGAGTTCGGTCGTGCGACGGCCGTCGATCTCGGCGTTGGCGTACATGCTGAACACGTCGTCACGCGGCGACTTGGTCTTCTCGGCGAAAACCGCCTGCCCCAGCGTGAACAGCTCCATGGCCGCGTTCACCATGGCGTCCATGCCTTTGACGTCGGGAGAGCTGTGGATGATCATCAATAGATCGTGCAGGTGTCGTCCGTCCGATCGGCTGATACCGAGGAAGTCGGCGGCGGTGTACCCCGCCATGAGGCCGGCGCACTCCTCCACCAGGTCGCACTCGCCCCTCTCGCAGATCTCGTCGACGACGGTACGGGCGATGTCTTGCAGCGCCGGAACCCGGTGCCGGACCGCCCTCGGCATGAGGCGCGGCACGATCATCCTCCGCAACACGGCGTGCTCCGGGTCGTCCATGGCCAAGAAGTGCGGGACCATCGCCGCCGCACCATCCTCGATGGTGACAGTGGGGGCGCTCGAGAAGATGGCCGGGTTGCGCTCCACGGTACGGATGTCCTCGTATCGGGTCACCGCCCAGAACGTGCCGCCATCGGGGGCGGGATGCCGGTACACCGGCGCTTTCCTGCGCAGCCAGGCGTACTGATCGAAGGGATGCCCGTTCGCGAAGGATGCGGCCGAGTACAGATCGATCGACGGCGCCAGCTCGGTCATCGGTTGGTGAACCCGGCGTCGACCGGCAGCGCCACCCCGGTCACCCACTTGGCGTCGTCGGACACCAGCCAGGCGACGGCAGCCGCCACGTCGTCGGGTTCCAGCAGGGCGACCGGCATGGGGTTGGCCAGGGCCCCGGGATCGTCGCCCACTGCGGACACGGCCCATCGGGCGAAGGCGTCGTTTTGGACCATCCCGGAGTTGACGCCCGTCGGATGGATGGTGTTGACCCGAATGTTGTGGGGCGCCAGCAAGTTGGCGTAGAAGCGCATGAGGCCGACGATGCCCGCCTTGGCCGCGGTGTATCCGTCGAGTCCGCCCCACCCGCCGACGTAGCCCTTGAGGCCGGCGGTGGAGCTGGTCAGCACGATGGCGCCGCCCCGGCCGGCGGTAATCATGTCGCCCGTGACGACCTTCAACGTGTTCCAAGTGCCGACCAGCATGAGCTCCAGCTGCCCGGAGAAGGCGGCGTCCTCATCCTGCTCAGAAGGGTAGGCGATGCCTCCCGCGTTGGCTATGAGGACGTCCACGGAGTCAACCCGCAGCTCGGCCAGACCGGCCCGGTACGCCCGCTCCAGTGCTGCCCTGTCCCTGATGTCGGCGACCTGGGCCGACGCCCGGGCCCCTTCCTTTTCGACCAGGCCGACCGTCTCGTCCAGGTCGTCACGGGTCGCCATGGAATAGGGCAGGGAGGGGATGTCCTGGCAGACGTCCACGGCGATGATGGCGACGCCGGCCCTGGCCAAACGCAAGGCGTGGGCCCGACCTTGCCCGCGGCCCGCTCCTGTTATCAGGGCGGCCTTGCTCGTGAGACTTCTCACTTACCCGTCTCCTTTACCGATCATCAACGCAGGTGGTACACGTTGGCTGCGTTGTCGTGCAGCACTTTCTGCAGGACCTCCGGCCCGAGATAGCCAAGCTTCTGGGCGATGAAGTCCTTCGGCGCCAGCGCCTCGCTCGCCGGACCGGGAGACATACTCGTTGGGTGGGGGAAGTCCGTCTCGTACAAGATGTTGTCCGGGCCGATCGTGGCCAGCGCGGCATCCAGCCCCGGGCCGTGCTCAAACCAGAAGCACCCGTAGATCTGTCGCTTGAAGTACTCGGTCGGCAGGAGGTCGTATTCGGGATGCTCCTTCGTCACCGCGCATTCGCCCCACATCCAGTCGAGCGCCTCCAACGCGAACGTGAGCCAGCCCACCCCACTTTCGACCGAAACGAACTTCAGTCTCGGGAAGCGGTGGCACACCCCTCCCCCGATCAAGGCCGCGACCGTCTTGGCGTTGCTGACGAAGAAGGTCACCGGAAACGACGCCCAGTTGGCGGCCGTCCCCGCCGATGGCGGCAAGAGCCCGACGCCGCTCATGTCCCCGCCGCCGATATGGAAGTTGACCGACAGCTCCATGTCCTGCGCCGCCGCCCACAAGCGGTCCCAGTGTGGATCGGCGAGGCCCGGGCTCCCGAAGTACTCAGGGCCTTGCGACATGATGATCCCGCGGTGGCCCATGGCTGCGCAGCGATGCATCTCGACGATGGCCACATCGATGTCCCAGAACGGGGTAGCCATGATCGGGATCAGCCGTTGGGGATCGGCCGAGCTCCAGTCGGTGAGGAAGTCGTTGTAGGCCTGAATGAGGGCCAGCGCCAACTCCGGGTCCCCGACGTCGGCGAATCGACCCGCGCCGAACCCGGCCACATTGGGATAGAGGATCTGGGCGTAGATCCCGTAGCGGTCCATCAGCGCCAGCCGGTCCTGGGCCCGCCACAGCGACGGGTCGACGACGTCGAGGCTGGGCGGATGGTGGGGAGGAGCATCCTTCCACCCAGCCTGCGCCGCCGCCGCGCCTGCGCCCAGGATCTTGTCCCCCGCCACCCAGAGGTCGATCCCGAGGTTCTCGTCGCGGCGTATGTAGGGCACCCGGTCGCCCCACTTCTTGGTCGACACCCTCGACGTCCACAGGTCGTACGGCTCGATGACATGGGTGTCGGCGTCTATGACGGGGATCGAGGCCAGATCCAGTACTTGCGTTGCGCTCATGAGATGACGCCCTGCTCCTTGAGTTTGGTGATGTCCTCCCAGCTCCGGCCGAGCTCCACCAGGACGTCTTCGGTGCTCGAACCCAACTCGGGCCCGGGAGTGAGGTCGGGTGCGAAACCATCGATCAGGACCGGGACGCTCACCAAGGGGAGGGTCGTGCCGCTCGGGTAGGTCACCGGCTTCAAGTATCCGTTGATCTTCCCTTGCTCATCTTGAAGTACTTCGGCGCAGTTTTGGATGACGGTCCACTGGCCCTCCTGTGAGTCGAGCACGGTCTTCCACGCCTCGAAGCTCCGCTTGGCAAAGACGTCGTCGAGGAACTCCACGCACTCGGTAACGTTCTGCAGGCGCTTCTCTGCGTTCTCGAAGCGCGGATCGGTCGCTAGTTCAGGAAGGCCGATCGCTTCGCAGAAGCCGGGCCAGTACCGGTCCGCCTCCAACATGGCCAGCACGACGGTTCGGCCATCCGCGGTGCGGTAGCCGTTGGTGAGGGGATTGCCGGGACGCAGCCGGTTGCCTTTTGGCAGCTCGTCCTTACCGATCACGTGGGAGCCCACCAGGCTGGCCTGCATGGCCCACATGCCCGACGCCAGCAGGGAGGTGTCGACCAGGGCCCCTTCACCCGTCTTCTCGCGCCGGTACAAGGCGGCGGCGATCCCACCCGCCAGGTGCATCCCGGTCTGGATGTCGCCGAAAGCCGGACCCGGCATCGGGACCGGATAGCCGTAGTCGGCCGGGCTGGCAGATGAAGCCGCCGCGCTCCGAGACCAATACGAGAGGCCGTCGAAGCCGCCTTTGTCGGCGTCAGGCCCGATCGGTCCGTGGCCGGTGCCGCGGCCGTAGATGATCCGCTCGTTGCGCATGCGCACGTCGTCGACGTCGATGCCCAAGCGCCGGCGAGCCGGTCCGAGGAAGTTGGTGATGAACACGTCCGCCTGCTCTACCAGGTCCATGACCACCGCCAGGCCTTCGGGTGTCCCGACGTCCACACCGACGCTGCGCTTCCCCCGGTTGAACACCTCCCACAAGTACGTAACCCCGCCCGCACCGGGCCGGATGCCCCACGCCGACAGCCCGCGAATCGGGTCGCCGTGCTCGGGGTGCTCGATCTTGATGACGTCGGCGCCCCAGTCGGACAGTACGGCGCCGGCGGTCGGGACCAAGCCGTACAGGGCTACCTCTACCACGCGGACACCGTCCATGACTTGGGCCAACCGTCCCCTCCTCTGTGCAGACCCGGCTCTCTGGGCCTCGATGCCAACCCGAGAGAACTATATGTATATTTAGTAGAGTAGTCAACGTACCTTGGCGTTCGTTACGCAACAACTTGGAACATGTCCTCGTGTATAACGAGCTTTCATGGCGAAGAACTTCGTCAACTTGCTTCGGAGCGAGCCCTTAGCGGGGGGAATATGTACGATCACCGAGATCGATGCGCGATTGTCGGCATCGGCACCACGGACTTCACCAAGGCCTCGGGCCGCAGCGTCCTGACTCTCGCCACCCAGGCCGGGGCGGCCGCGATTTCGGACGCGGGCCTGGCGGCCACAGACATCGACGGGATCGTGCGCTGCGAGCACGACGAGGTGCGGCACAACGATTTGGTCGAAACGCTCGGCACCGCCAACGTCACCTACTGGTCGTCGGTGGGAACAGGCGGCGCCGCCCCTTGCGGCATGATCGGCCAGGCAGTGGGAGCGATCATGTCCGGCCAGGCCAGGACGGTGCTGGCCTTCCGTTCTCTCAACGGCCGCTCCGGCCGGCGCTTCGGCCAGGCCGGCCGGGCCAGCCCGAGGTCTATCGGGGGCAATGGCAGCTACGACGAGTTTTTCATCCCGTACGGGTTGGCGGTGCCGGGACAGATGTTCGCCATGATCGCCCGGCGCCACATGATCGAATTCGGCACCACCTCTGAGCACCTCGGATCGATCGCGTTGACCTGCCGCCAACGGGCGAACGCCAACCCGAACGCCCAGATGGCCGATCGTGAGTTGAGCATGCAGGAGTATCTGACCGGCCGGCCCATATCGCTCCCCCTTCGTCTGTTCGACTTCTGTCTAGAGACGGACGGGGCCTGCGCCGTGGTCGTCACCGACACCGAGCGGGCCCGCAACCTGCCCCACCGGCCCGCCCTGATCCGGGCCGTGGCCCAAGGAACCTCGCGCCATCCCCAGATGGGCCTTGTCTTGCCCACGTTGCTGCGGGAATCGCTTACTACGCAACCGTCCGCCGACGTCGCAGAGACCCTGTACCGGCGAGCCGGGATGGGCCCCGAGGACATCGACGTGGCCCAGTTCTACGACTGCTTCACCATCACTGTCCTGCTGCAACTCGAGGACTACGGCTTCTGCAAGAAAGGTGAGGGAGGGCCGTTCGCGTCCGGCGGGGCGCTCGACATCGGCGGGGCCATCCCCATCAACACTTCTGGGGGGCATCTCTCCGAAGGCTACATCCACGGCATGAACCACGTCGTCGAAGGCGTGCGCCAGATCAGGGGAACATCCAGTTCCCAAGTCGCCGGCGCTGAGACGTGTTTGGTCACTTCGGGCATCCCGGTCGCCACTAGCGCCATGATCCTGACGGCGTAGTCCGATGGCGCCGTCTTTGATGCCCTACACCATCGATGCCGACACCGCAGGCTTCTTCGAAGCCGCCCGGGAGGGCCATCTGGTCGTTCGTAGCTGTTCGGACTGTGGCGCCAATCTGCACCCGCCGCGCCAGTACTGCCGACACTGCGGGGGCTGGAACACCCGTTGGCGGAAACTCACGGGCCGGGCGACCCTCGTCACCTGGACCATCGTGGAGCAGCAGATGCTGCCGACCTTCGAAGTCCCCTACACCGTCGTCCTGGTCGAACCAGACGACGCCCCCGGCGTCCGGTTCGTCGGGTCGCTACCCGGGCGAGTCGAGTCCCTGCAGGCGGGTATGGCAATGGCAGTCACCTTCGAGACCGTCGGCGACGGGGTCGTGCTACCGCAGTGGTCGCCGACCGAGTGAGCCACACCGGCCTTCAAGTGGAGCTCGGCTGCACGCGACGACCAGCGGGTCACCCCACCGTGGCGGCGGCCTCGGCGAAGATCACCTGGAGTTCGTCGGCGGATGGCCTCACCAGATCGATGACGGTATCGACTTCTGCTTGCTCGTCAGCGGAGGCGGCTTCTTGGACGGCATCTATTGCCAAGGCCAACCGGTCGCCTTCGGCGAAGCCCTTGTCGATTTGTGCAAACGGCGCCGGGTAGTCACTTTCCGCCAGGGACCGAAGGATTCGGTGGGCGGCGGCTGCGCTAAGCGGCTGGTTGACGATGCTCATTAACTTGATCTCCCGGTGTCAGTGGTCGCCCTTCGGCGTACTGAGACCAGGATTCCGAACCGGTCCCAACGGGCGACCTGTATTCGGCACAACATCCGCCCAATGGCCTCCTCGCAACCCGTTGTCGAAACCGCGAGCTCTTGAGCCCGATCGGCCATGATGCGTGGTCTTTGTCGCGGAGCAACACGCCGCGCCTTAGATCGTCGGACTGGCGTTCCACTCTTTAGGCGAACCTGCTCGACACCGTTCACTTCATAGACGTGCAAGCGCCTGTGTCTGCGATTGATATATCGCGTGGGCGGCCATGTCGGGACATAGTACGATTTGTCCGTTTCTTAGGGGCGAAGTGTCGTAGCCTGACTGCCGTGGATCGACTGCTGTCGGCCGAGGATGTAGGACCGTGACGACCAACGCCGCCCCTGTCGGCGGACCGCCCTCGTTTCGGATAGCCCGACTTGACGATCACGACTCTGCCCGTCTGCTTGCTGACTATGAGGCCGAACTCGCCCGCCACGGCATCGTGCTCGACCGTGACGAGGGCGGCGGCGTCGGGGTAGAGGAGATGCTCGCGCCGCAAGGCGTTTTCCTGCTCGTCGAACTCGATAACACGACCGTCGCGTGCGGGGGAATCCGTCGTCTCAGCGACGACATGGCCGAGGTCAAACGCATGTACGTCGCTCCCACGGCGCGCCGGCGTGGCGTCGGCCGCGTTCTGCTGGCCCGGCTCGAGGACGAAGCACGTGTACTTGGCTGTCGACTGGCGCGGCTCGACACCGGACGGCGGATGGTGGCCGCTCTTACGCTGTACAAAGCGGCTGGGTACCGGCAAATCCCCGACTACAACGGCAACCCGCACGCAGGACATTGGATGGAGAAAGCCCTCTAAGAACAAGCTATTGGGCGCAATGAGCTGGCCGCCGTACACGAACCGACACCAGGTCGGAGATGGCCCATCACGTGGACTACGAAGGGCGACCTCCACCCGCTGTTGTAGAACCACCGTTTGGCCCGAGCGAACCGCCAGATACTCCGTTGAATCCGGCACCGGCGCCAAAGGCCTAACTCCGGTGCGGGCCTCATACACGATCGAGCCTCGACGAATAGCGGGAGATGGACGATCTGCATGCGGGCGAAGCCACCTGCGGTGATGGGCTTAGACCTTCTATTCGCGGCTATGGACTGCTGCCGCGACCAAGGCCTGGCGAGGGTATTACCGTTGACTCCGTGGTCACCCTCGAGGAGCTGCTGGAGCAGATTAGGACCCTGCCTCTCAATCTCGCCTCAGTGGAGCACGGGGCGGACGAGGATCACGTGGAAGACGACGTAGCGGCAGCCGTCGCAGAACTAGCGGTCGCCGCGACCATCGCCCGCGTGGCCCAGGAGAGCTTGCGGTTGCGAGTCGAGATCGCTCGCAGCCGCGGTGCTACCTGGACCACGGTTGGGAAGTTGATCGGGTTGACACCTTGGCGAGCTCAGCAGCGGTACTTCGAGAAGCGACCTTTTGGCGCCCGGTGGTAGCTGCTCGCTGAACGAATGCGAGCCTCGTGAGCGCGGTGAGCAGGAATCGCGGGCTGCTACAGGCGGCGCTTGGTGATGATCTGCCCCTTCACGATCACTCGGTTGGCCATCTCCGCCTCGTAGGCCAGTCGCCGCTTCTCGGCCCGTCGGCGGCGCAGGACCGGCCAGAGGGCAACGGCGGCGGCAAGGACGACAGCGCCGGCGGCCCAGGCGGCCGTGAGCCCCGCCGGATACTCCTGCACGGTGAGGCCGACCTGGCCGCCCTGGCGTTCGAGCACGGCGTACTCGCGTGCCGCGAGAGACGCCGCATCGGTGCTGACGCTCGGCGTCGTCCCCACCGCCTCCGAAACAGAGACGATTCGGCCGTAAAAGAGCTCAGCGACCTCTAGGGAGGGAGTCCCCTTCGGGGCCTGCGCCGAAGGTTCGTACGTCACGGTATAGGAGCCGGGAATCCCGGCCACGCTCCCGGTGGACTTACGATCCAGCGAATCCGCCGCGTACGTCGTGATGCCCATTTTCTGGCTTCGAAGCTGCAACAGGGCGGCTCGGGCGCTAGCGACGTCGGGCAGAAGGAAGGCGATGATCCCGGCCGCTGAGGTCTGCGACGCGTTCCAGACGATGGAGTAGATACCGGTCCGCGACGGCGACGTCTTTGCCGCGCTGGTGACAGCGGCCAACCCGGTCTGGCTGTCGTTTTTCTCCACGGCCTGCGGAGTGGTCTTGGCGAAGGCGGCGAGGCCGGGGGTGTTGGGTACCAGCCGGGCCAGACGGGTCCCGTCGATGTGGGTGTAGGGGATCACCAGCTCGTAGACGACGGCCGCTACCACCAGGATCACGACTGCCCGTCCGACAGCGGCACCGGCGTGACGTCTCCGGCCGGTACTCCCTCGGCCCGCCTCGACAGCCGGTTCTGTTACGTCCGCTTCACGTTCCGGTTCCGGCTCGCCGTTCGTTCGCTGTGCGTCCGTGTTGGGCTCTGACGCGACGGCTGCCTCGTCCTCGTCCACGACCTCTTCATCCCGTCTATCTGTCACGGGCCTCCAGCGAAGACCCCTGAGATGAACGGAGCCTGAACCACCGCCGGACGGGTCCGTTCGGCCGCGCGGTGGGGTCATCAGCTCCGCCGACCACCAGGTAGGGCGCCAAAGCAAGCCGCTGTTCAACAATGGTCATAGACAACATTACGCCCGGACGAGCCGAGCGCTAAATATGGCGTCAGGCTGGGCGTCGGCCCTCAAAGTCTGGCTGGCGGTGCTTGATCGTGCAGGCGGGCGGCGCCGGCAGCGCCTCTGCGTGGGTTCAACTACCGCCGCGGATGTACTCGACTGCTCAGGAGTGCTATTTACATCCGGCGAGACACGAATCGTCCTGGACCGCCCGGCCATGCACAGCCCCAGCTGGCGCGCCGATCCGACCGAGCCCGGGGAGAGAATTCAGCTGCGGTGGGACTCAGCTCTCAGGCCATTTGACGTCGGCCAGACGAACATCCCATCCGAAACCACCCCGGCGGTGCTTGGCTGCGTGCTGGGAACACCCTGGACGGATTGTCCATTGGCAGCACATGTGTTGAACACCGGACTGCCTTGTCGCTGGCCTCGTGCCGACGCACCCTGCGCGGTACTCACCGAGTACATGGGGTTCTGTTCACACCAAAAGACCTCGTTGGAGGTCAGGGCTGTCAGTGTCCCCGTTGTAACGTCGAGAAGAGCGCGCTCCCCTGACAGTTGCGTTACGACCAAGTGTGTGCTGTCGGCGAAGGCCACACCTGTTCCCAGGGAAAGAGCCTGAGCCCCCTGGACAGGCAAAGACCATTTGATCGTCCCCGACGTCGGATTCACTCCTTCGAGGGTGAGGCCAACTCCAGGCATGCTGACCGAGTTTCCTGTCTCGCTGGCCGTACCCGAGTACCTGCAGATGACGTCAGCGGTGAGGAACTGCAGTCCTCCGCCACACATGAAATAACCCGGATCGTTCCAAGTGATAGTCCCGTCAGAGACCGAGATCCCGACGGTCTTGAATTGGTCGAGCGGGTACGTGGCCCCTGAGGGAGCCGCACCAACGCTGCCCACATCTAGGCTTCCCTGCGCTAGGAAGTCCCAACCGTAGTTCGGGTCGTACTGCGTCCCTCCGAAGATTTTTGCAACCGCCTTCGACCAAAGGACCTGACCGGCAGGCGAGATCTGGTCGAACGTAGCCTTCGAGTCGCTGGTCTCCCAGAGCCCGCCACTATTGGATAACCCGGGCGGCGATACCGACATGTTCCGCATGGGACCTTCCGGTACGGCGACTACGTGCCCCGTTGCCGGGTCCAACAAGGGCAGGGCGGTCGTCGTATCCGAACTAAAGGCCGCTATACAGAAGTCCCCGCCGCACACTGCGGGAGCGTCTGAAAGCACAAGAGGCTGAGGCACGGACCACACGACGTTCCCCGTTGCCGCATCGAGCCCCTCGACCGTGACGCTGGGATCATCGGACCCTCCAACAGGAGCCAATTCCAACACGGTGTCTCCAAGCACCGTTGGACCGAATGCCACTCCCGGTGTGATCTGGGAGGCAGAAAAGGTGCGGGTCCACAGAGTTGCGCCGTTTGTCGGCCTGATTGCGGTCAATTGAAGTTGTCGATTGGACGTTAGGTCCAAGGCGAGCACGACGCCATCAGCGGCGACAGGGCTTCCGACCACTCGAAGTGAAGAGTCGGTCCATCCGGGGCGGCTTCCTTTCGAGATGATCATGAATCCGCCAGTTATCCCAAGAATGCAGAGGATGACGATGGCGATCGTGATGACCACGCGGCGCGGCGGCCGACGTGAGCGTGTGAAGTCGCTTTGACCCCCTGGCCAAGCCTGAGGTGCGGGGTACCCAATGCCTGGGGGCCATGGCTGGGACGGCGTGTTCCAATCAGCGACAGACGGCTGTGCCGGCGTCGCGCTGGCAGACGGTGCGGTCCAAGATGGGGACGCCCCGGTGGGTATTCCAGCTGGCACGCCTGACGGATGTGGTGACGATGGACTCCCCGCAGAGGGCATCGGGTACGGGGCGGCGATCGGGGATCGACAACCGTCGCAGAACGAGCCCGCCACAGGAGTGCCGCAGTTGGGGCACAACAAATTCCGTTCGGACGGTATCGACCCCGGGGCCGCCTGCGTCTCGGGTTGCGCAATCGGGGGCGATGTCGCCGGAGTAAGGGAGGGCGGCGTCTGGGTGTAGTTCGTGCCCGCCGGGACTTCCCGCAGCATCCCTACGATCTGTACGCACGCGGCGATGCGTTGGTCGGCCGCCTCAGGATTCTTGGACCCGTCGAGCTTGATAGCGAGCAAGTGCTCCCTGGTCTGCGACAATGCCGCCGCCAGTTCAGCGGTCATGGGAAGCGTCCCGGCCCGGTAGGCGTCATGGATGTCGCGGACCTGGCGTGTGGTGTCGGCCACGAAACTCAAGTCGTCAGCCCCGCCTACCACCGTATCTGCCATCGGTCAGGGCACTGCCGGCCGGCTGGCCGCGGGGCGGCAACCACAGCAGACAGGCCTAGCGAGGGCTCCGACACTCCAACTCAAGACGGGTCCTTTCGCGCCACGGACAGCGCTGTCGCCCCACAGCAGTTAGGGAGGGTATCGGCCGAGTTTCAGTGAACCTGAAGCACATCTATCCATTCATCGCTGCGGATCCGGTCGACGAAGTACCGCTCGCCCACGCGGAGGAGGCTCTTGGGGAGCCAGGGCTCGGGCCGGCCAGCGCCGGGAGACGGGTTCTCCTCCGTCCTCATCAGGACTCCGAGACCGAGGAGGTCGGTGCTACCGTCACGACATTGGGCCGCACCGGGCGGTCGTTATCCACGAGGTGTGGCCATGATCATTCGTGATTCTCTTTACATAGACGGAGCCTGGGTCTCGCCGTCCGGGTCTGACACGTTGGACGTCATCGACTCGACCACCGAAGAGGTGTTCGCCACGATCCCGGCCGGGACCTCGGCCGATATCGATCGAGCAGTCCAGGCGGCGAGTCGGGCCTTCCCCGGTTGGGCGGCCACGCCGGCCAAGGACCGTGGGGCGTTCATACAGAAGATGGCCGAGGGACTCCAAGCCCGCGCCGGCGAGATTGCAGACGTGATCAGCCACGAGGTGGGGATGCCGAGGAGCTTCACCGAGACTTTTCAGGTGGGGCTGCCCATGGGGGAGTTCGCCGATAACGCCGCCCGTGCGGCGTCTTACAACTGGCAAGAGGAGATCGGTAACTCCCTCGTCATCAAGGAGCCCGTCGGTGTCGTGGGTGCCATTACGCCGTGGAACTTTCCCCTCTACCAGATCGCCCTCAAGGTGGCACCTGCGTTGGCCGCGGGATGCACGGTGGTGCTGAAGCCGAGCGAAGTCGCTCCGATCAACGCCTTCATCCTGGCCGAGATCATCCACGAGGTGGGACTGCCGAAAGGAGTCTTCAACTTGGTCACCGGTCTCGGGCCGGTGGTCGGCGAAGCGATCGCTGCCCACCCTCTGGTCGACAAGGTCTCCTTTACCGGCTCGACCCGAGCGGGCAAGCGGGTCATGGAGATCTGTGCGCAGAGTATCAAGCGGGTGTCGCTGGAAATGGGAGGGAAGTCGGCGAACATCATCTTGGAGGATGCCGACTTGGCGGCCGCGGTGCCAGCTGGCGTGTTCGGCTGTTACTTGAACTCGGGCCAGGTCTGCTCAGCTCCGACGCGGATGCTCGTGCCGCGTTCGAAATTGGCAGAGGTCGAGCAGCTGGCGGCAACCGCGGCGGCAGGCTTCGCTCCCGGCGACCCGTTTGCCGCCACGACGGGGATCGGTCCGCTCGTCTCCGCCGTTCAACGCGACAAGGTCCGTGACTACATTAAGAAAGGCGTCCAAGAGGGGGCGACCCTGGTCGCCGGCGGGGCCGAAGCCCCCGAAGGGCTCGAAAAAGGCTTCTTCATTCAGCCGACCGTCTTCTCGAATGTGTCCAACGACATGACCATCGCCCGGGAAGAGATCTTTGGACCGGTGCTCTCGATCATCCCGTTCGATACCGAGGAAGAGGCCATCGAGATCGCCAACGACACCGACTACGGCCTTTCGGGAGGCGTCTGGGCCGGCACCCAGGAGCACGCCATCGAGGTCGCGCAGAGACTCCGTACCGGCCAGGTCGACGTGAACGGCGGCGGCTTCAACCCCCTGGCGCCCTTCGGCGGCTACAAGAAATCAGGTATCGGTCGCGAACGAGGCGCTTTTGGATTCGAGGAGTTCCTCGAAGTGAAGGCCATTCAGAGGTAGTCGTCGACACGATCGGGATTCCCCGGTCATGACGAGAGCCGACCCTGAAAACCTCGCCGGGCATCTGTCAAGCGGTGTCAGTGTCGCCACAGCGAGTCGCGGGCGGTGTGGATTCTTGGACGGGAGGTGAGGGAGTGCTGTGTCTGACCTGAAAGAGGAGCTACACCGTAAGCTCCAGGCCAGCCGGGCCGCGCTGGGGTCCAAGCTCGACAATCTGAGTGAATACGATCGTCGGCGCCCGATGACGCCGACCGGCACGAATCTGCTCGGCTTGGTGAAGCACTTGGCCGGGCTGGAGTATGGGTATCTGGGTGAATCGTTCGGCTACCCGGCCCCGGAAAGCATGTCATGGATCGAGGACGGCTCGATCTGGCAGGGCGCCGACATGTGGGCCAAGCCCGATGAGTCCAGCGAATACATCACTGGTCTCTACCGGCGCGCCTGCGCCCATGCTGATGGCGTCATACAGGCCCTCGATCTCGAGGCACCTGGGTCGGTGGCGCACTGGCCCGAGGACCGGCGGGATACGACCCTGGGCGTTCTGATGATCCGGATGGTCGCGGAAACAGCCCAGCACGCCGGCCACGCGGACATCATCCGGGAACTCATCGACGGAAAGGGTGGCCCGGATCAGTCTGCCTTCGACGAAGCCACATGGCGGGAATACATCGCCCAGGTTCAAACCGCGGCCAACACGTTCGCCACCGGCTCCCAGGCGACCACACGACCCTGAGCCCTGGTGTGCAGATCGGGGCAGGGAGCGGGATTGATCTGTTGGCCGATCGTACCGCGGTTCCTAGCGCTCCTGCTCGGTCGGGCGGATGAGCACCTCATTCAGGACGACATGGCGAGGTTGCGTCACCGCATAGGCGATGGCGTTGGCAATGTCGACCGCTTGCATGGTCTCAATGCCATCGAAGGTCTTGGCCATATCCTCCAAGATCTCGGGACGATTCTGGAACGGAAGCTCGGTCGCGGTAGCGCCTGGCTCGATCGCCGTAACCCGCACGTGACGCCGCGTGACCTCTTGACGAAGCGACTCGCCGAAGGCCACCACGCCGACTTTCGTCGCCGCGTACACCCCGTTGTTGAGACGGGCTATTCGCCCGGCAACCGAACTGATGTTGATGATGTCGGCAACACGTCTGGGCTCCGACTCTGCGGCATGCAGCAGATGCGGCAGAGCTGCATGAGTGCAGTACATGAGCCCGAGCAAGTTGATCTCGATCATCCGCTTCCATTCCCCTGTCGGCGCGCCGCTGATCGGACCGAGCAACATGACCCCCGCATTGTTCACAAGGATGTCGAGCCGCCCGAAGGCCTCCACTGTTTCCTCGACGGCGCGCCGGCATTCGGACTCCTTGGTGAGGTCGGCCTCGATGACGCACACCTTCGAAAAGCCGCTGATTCGTCCGGCCACCTCGGCGAGTCGGTCACCTCGTCGAGCCGCGATAGCCACCTTGCTACCGTGGCCTGCCAAGGCCAAAGCCGCTGCTTCGCCGATCCCGCTCGAAGCACCGGTTACAAGGACGGCGGTGTCGTCAAGTACACCCATGAGAGACCTCCTATTGTCATGCCGGTGTGGGTGCCAAGCCCTCCCAGCCCAACAAGCGAAGATACCCGCATTGCTCAGCGCTTGAGGACGTCACACGGCCTGGAGGTGCGGTTCAGTAGCAACGAACATCCAGTCCGTGTGACGTCCTCGGCCCAGTTACCAGGATCCCCCCACGCAATGTCGCCTTCGCCGTCTGGCGAACCGAGCCCGAGACCTTGATCGTTCCCTTAACGCCGTAGCCATGCAGGGCCCGATCCCTCGGCTCGGATCCTAGGCGTACCCCAGGGACGCGGCTTCGGTGCTTTGGGACCGGGCGACGCGCAAGATGTCGCTGGGCGAGATCGAGCCCTGCGGCCCGGTGAAGATGAGGTGGTAAAAGAGGGGCCCTCTCACCATATTGATGTCCTGCGCAACCTGACTTCCAGTCGGTGCCGTGAAGGATCGCGTGAAGCCGGAGGTGTCGGCTAACCGGGGCGTCGGGAAGGTGGTCAGTTGACTGGACGCCTGGCCAGCGAAGGTCAACAGATTGAAATACCCAAGAGCCTGCCCGGGCGACCCCATCACCTGAACCCTGATGATCAGCGTCTCGCCGGTGCCTTTGACGGCCCACGTCCGTTGGTAGGCACTCCTAAAGCCGTACTGCCGCAAGATCGCCTCCTGTTTGGCACTCTCCTGGTCGTCCACAGCTTCTGCCGTGCCGGCAAGGCCAAGGGGTCCATCCAGATCAGACCCGGCGGGCGCCTCGATGTAGTTGGTGGGGAACCGGTCGAAAATTGTCACTCGGAGATCATCGGACACGGCGCTGGGGAGCGCCACGCTCCTGGCGACAGTCGTCGTGGTCGAGCCCGTCGATTTGGTGGAGTTGCAACCCGCCAGAACCACCATACCGAGCATCGAAACTACGGCCGTCCGCCACAACAGGCCCGAGTATGTCACCCAACGACACTAATCCGGACCTACCGGCTCTCATTGCGATCGTTGCCCTCTCAGAGATGGCCTTGGTCTGACTGATAGTTGGACGTTGCTCATGAAGCCCTTCGGACAGTTCGTGCTGATCGCCGACTACCCGCAGATGAGCAGACTGCTATCAAACGCCTCGTGGTCGAGACCGAGCGAATCGTCTACCGCTCGTAGCCTTTGGCTCTTGGGGCCGCAGTCCGTTCCTGGGGTTTAGCCGGGGATGAACTGCCCGATCGAGTTTAACTGCGGGATGGTGAACCACAGCGCCCCGTCTGGGCCGGCGGTGATGTCCAGGGCTCTGTTGCTACCGGTGGGGAAGCTCTTCACTTTTACCACTCCGGCTTTGATGGTGATCCGCCCGATACCGTCATTGGCGTTCGCGAACCACAGGGCCCCGCCGGGGCCTTCTGTGATCGTCGATGCGCGGTGGATATCGCTGCCGGTGTAGTAGGTGACCGCCCCGGCGGTGGTTATGCGACCGATCGAGCTGTTGTCGTCTGCGAACCACAGCGCCCCGTCCGGGCCGGCCACGATCCCGTCAGGGGCGGGTTGACCAGGCAGTCTGTACTTGGTCACCACTCCAGCGGTCGTGATCCGCCCGATCGAGCCGCACGGGCCCGAACCACTACCGCATCCGGAGCCGAGCGAGTTGGTGAACCACAGCGCCCCGTCCGGCCCGACGGTAATTCCATCCGGGCCGTCGATCTTGGCGCTGGTGTAGTTGGTGACCACCCCGGCGGTGGTGATCCGCCCGATCGAGTTGTTGCCATAGTTGGTGAACCACAACGCTCCGTCGGGGCCAACCACGATCCATCGCGGGTTGTCGATGCTGGGGTCGGTGTAGTTGGTCACCACCCCGGCGGTCGTGATCCGCCCGATCGAGCCGCATGGACTGGTGCCAGTCCCGCATCCGGCTCCGTTGGTGAACCACAACGCCCCGTCCGGTCCCGCCACGATCCCTTCCGGGTTGTCGATGCTGGGGTCGGTGTAGTTGGTGACCACCCCGGCGGTCGTTATCCGCCCGATCGAGTTGTTGAAGTAGTTGGTGAACCACAGCGCCCCGTCAGGTCCCGGCGCGATCCCATACGGGTAGTCCATACCGTTGGTGTAGTTAGTGACCACTCCAGCGGTAGTGATACGACCGATCGAGTTGTTGAAGAAGTTGGTGAACCACAACGCCCCGTCCGAGCCGGCCGCGATCCCCACCGGGCCATCGATGCTGGGGTCGGTGTAGACAGTCACCACCCCACCCGTCGTGATCCGCCCGATCGAGCTGTTCCCGTTGGTGAACCACAACGCCCCGTCAGGACCGGCCGCGATCCGCACCGGGTCGTGGATGCTGGGGTCGGTGTAGTTGGTGACCACCCCAGCCGTGGTGATCCGACCGATCGAGTTACTGCCGTTGTTGGTGAACCACAGCGCCCGGTCCGGACCGGCCGCGATCCCCCCCGGCTCGTCGATGCTGGGGTCGGTGTAGTTGGTGACCACCCCAGCGGTGGTGATCCGCCCGATCGAGTTACTGCCGTTGTTGGTGAACCACAACGCCCCGTCAGGACCGGCCGTTATCGCATCTGGGGAGTCGATGCTGGGGTCGGTATAAAAAGTGACCACCCCTCCGGTCGTGACCCGTCCGATCGAACCGGTCCCGTTAGGCCCACCAGACCCGTTGGTGAACCACAACGCCCCGTCCGCCCCACCAGCCATACCGTAAGGGCGGTAGACACCCGGGTAGGTCGTCACCGTCGGCGGCACCTTCGCGCTGGCCACGCCAACAGACGCATTCAACGCCACCAGCGGAAGTCCCAGCACGAATGCAACCAACACCGCGACACGGCGAACAAGAAGGACACGTTTCCGCCCAGCCGGGGAAACCGCCAAACCAACCCGAACACGACGCCAACCACTCTGGGCCATGCCGTCCATAGTCCCTCCCCAAGCTCCGCAGCACGAAACTCGCCCCACCAAACCTATCTCACCCCACGGACGATCGCCCGCCTACGTCCTCAGTTTGGTGGCGACGATGACACCACTGGCCACGGGTAGCTCCGCACAGACGAGATCGGGATGGGTGACGATTCGTTCCCTCACCGAGGCAAGGCCCTCTCGCAGTTCGGGATCCTCGTGCGCCGTCAGGTCCATGTCATCGACAAGGAGGAAACCTCCTGGTCGGAGCGTGGAGATTGTCTTGCGAAGCTTGAAGATCTTCCCCCCGGGGGCATCGGGGAAGATCAGGTCGAAGGCTCCGATCGTTCCGACGACATCGGCCCCGTCTCCCTCCACGATCGAAACCCAGTCCGGCCAGCCGACACTTCTCGTCGACGCTGCGATCGCAGAATCGATCTCCACGCTGACCACCTCCACGTCGAGCCGAGATCCGAGGCCGTGGACGATCCAGGACAGACCGACGCCGCATCCTGTGCCGATCTCCAGGATCCTTCCCCCAACGGGGACGGCGTTGGCCAAGCAAGCCATCAGTTGTCCCACCTCTGGCTCTGAGGAGAGTTCGAAGCCGAACCTGCTCGCTCGATCGTGCGCTGCGGCTACAGACTCAGGAATGTCCATACCCCACGACCGTATCCATGGAGGTCCGGCGCCGTCCACGCTCAACGGGACCTGTCCACGATCGGCTACGACGCTGCCCGATCGCGCCAGCACGACGACGGCTCTGGAGCTCGTTGACCGTCGGCGGCAGTGGCTCTCCCAGAGCGCGAGATCGGATCTTCTGGGAACGATCGTCGGCGAGGCGCCCGCAAAACGGGGTCGGTCGCCATTGCGAGGTTGCTGCTAGACATAATGGATGGATGGCACCGGTCAGCTCCTATCGGACGCGGCCGCTCAGTCCTGAGACCTGGGACGACTTTGCCCGTCTAGTGGAGACTAACAACGGGGTCTGGGGCGGCTGCTGGTGCATGGGTTTCCACCCAGAAGGCGTCGGCAAGGGTCATACCGTCTCTGGGAACCGTCTCGCAAAGCAAGCCCACGTTCGCAACGGAACGGTGCACCAGATTCTCGTTTACGACGGCGATGAATGCGTCGGCTGGTGCCAGTACGGGCCGCCGGAGGAGCTTCCGAACATCAACAACCCGAAAACCTATGCCAAGGGCCTGGCCGAGCTGCCCGACTGGCGGATCGGTTGCATCTTCACTGGAAGCGGGCACCGGCGCAGTGGGGTTGCACGGGCCGCCCTCGGCGCCGCGCTGACCGCCATCCACGATGCTGGAGGCGGGCTCGTCGAGGCCTACCCCGAGCAAGTCGAGGAGCGCGCCCCTCAGCGCGGTGCGTATTTCCATACAGGGCCGGCCGACCTGTTCGAGGAGCTCGGCTTCGAGCGAGACCGGAAGATAGCGAAGTGGCGGTGGGTGATGCGGCTGCGAATCCAGTCGTAACCGAGTCCTGCAATCCATTGCCACGGTGGGTGACAGCCTCGAAAGGGCTCACACGGCTACCGGCCGCCCCCTCTGCGACCGGTCGAAGTTCGTACCACCACTCCTGCTTTTCACGCAAAGCCGGACTGGGGGTGGACGACCGAATCGCTGCAGGTTGCGAGTGGATCGCATTTGCTATGCCTTGGCGTCAGGTCTCCGGGGAGATGCTGACGACGCTGTTGTTGCCCGGGCTGGTGCACCAGAGCGCGTTATCAGGACCCGAAGTGATGTCGTCGACATGGCGGGTTCCCGCCTCGGTGTACATCGTGATCTGTCCGGAGGTGGTGATCCGTCCGATTCTCTCACTTTTGTGGTCGGTGAACCACAGCGCACCGTCGGGCCCAACCGTGATCGCGTTTGGCTCGTCGATTCCATGCTTCGTGTAGCTGGTGACGACGCCGTCGGTCGTGATCCTTCCGATGCTGTTGTTCCCGTTAGTAAACCAGAGGGCTCCGTCGGGGCCTGCGGTGATCGCAGTGGGGCTAGCGATGCCGGTGCCCGAGTAGTCCGTGACCGTCCCCGAAGTAGTGATCCTTCCGATGCCGTCGATCCCGTTGGTAAACCAGAGGGCTCCGTCGGAGCCGGCTGCGATTCCGAGTGTGTCGTTGAACCCCTCGCCGTTGTAGATGGTGACGGCGCCAGAGGTAGTTATCCTGCCGACACCATGCGAAGCCGGATCGGTGAACCAAAGTGAACCATCGGGACCTGCGGTGATCTCTTTCGGATCGATGACCCCGTTCGCTGTGAAGTCCGCAACAGAGCCGGACGTCGTGATCCTTCCGATACTGCTATTTCCGTCGTTGGTAAACCAGAGTGCCCCGTCTGGTCCCGTCGTGATCCCGTAGGGTTCGTCGATGCCGGGGCCGGTGAAGGTCGTCGTCGTTCCGGATGCGGTCATCTGGCTGATGCTGTTCCCAGCGTAGTTGGTGACCCACAGTGCTCCGTCAGGCCCGACTGTGATACCGGATGAATCGTCGAACCCGGGTCCTAAAAACGAGGCGAGCGCCCCCGAAGTGGTCAGTTGTCCGATGGCGTCTGTCCCGTAGGACGCGAACCACAGCGCAGCGTCAGGTCCTGATGTGATACCTCGCAACATTCCTCCGAGGCCGGTCGCGGTGTAGGCCGTCACGACGCCTGATGTCGTTATTCGATCGATGTTGCCATCGGCTGAGACATCACTACCGCTGGTCAACCACAGGGCTCCGTCGGATCCTGTCGTGATGCTTTGAGGTCAGTAGATCGTGGATGCCGTGTATTCCGTTAGGGCACCCGAGGTAGTCATCCGCCCGACGCTGCTACTTGGGGTGTTGACGAACCAAAGGGCTCCATCCGGACCGGCCGTTATCCCCGTAGGTCCCGCGATTCCCGTTCCAGTGAAACGCGTGACCGTACCTGAGGTCGTTATCTGCCCGATGCTGGCCTGCTGGTATCCGTAGTCGCCGTCGTTGGTGAACCACAGGTTTCCGTCAGGTCCGACCGTGATCTGCTGGGGCGAGTTGATCAACTCTCCGGAGAATATAGTCACCATGCCGCTGGTGGTGATGCGGCCGATGCCTCCGCCGACCATCGTGAACCAGAGTGCACCGTCGGGACCTGACGTGATCCCTCGGGAGGCGTAGGCCGTCCCACCCAGTGCAAAGTTGGTCACCTGTCCGGATGGAGTTATCCGTCCGATACTTCCGTTCTCAAAGTTCGTAAACCACAGCGCACCGTCGGGTCCTGATGTGATCCCTTCAGGTCCGTCGATACCCACTCCCCCGTAGTTGATGTTGGCACCCGAGGTGGTCATACGCCCGATCGTGTCGTTCTTATAGTTCGTGAACCACAGCGCTCCATTCGGACCATCCGTAATGCCGTCCGGTTCATCAACCCCGTAATAGAATGTCGATGGTAGCGACATCGATGCAGGACTATCCTCAGTCCGCGCCGCGCCAGTGACCTTTGTAGCTCTGAAGACACGAACGGCGGCTCGAGCCGTTTGCGCCGCAGCAAAACCGGAGCGGACCGAAGCCCTAGTGCTTCCAACGCTGACGGACGCGTCGCGCCTTACCGACGCAGACGAGGCCATGCCCCACGGTCCCCCGGCCAAGAACAGAGCCAGCACCGACGCAGCAACCCCCCTACGAACAGCACCCCCGACACTCATGCCCGTTCCCCGTTCCCAACCGCGAAGGCTGACGTCGCGAAGGTAGCACCAGGCACGGACCCAAGCTCCCACCCGTGGCCCCGAACGCACCTCATAGACGCCGCTAGCAGCCCAAGGCCATTCCCCCTCTCAAATCCAAACAGAACGCCACATCGGGAAACCAAAATGACTGCGACAAGCACCGTTTCAGAAAGCGCCTAGCGACGGGACTGGCTCCAGCCAACGGCGAGCGCGTCTCGAAACTTCGCGCTCGGCGAGGCCCGGCGTCTCCGCACGTTGCGGGTACGTCAGGAACTGGGCGGCATGGCTGAAGGGTTCGGCTTTGCCACGGACCGCCGCTTCCGTCTTTCGCTCAAGCTCCACGCTGAGATCGCTGAGGCCACCAGGACTCCAGCAACGCCTAGGAGTCGATATGCGACGGCGAACGGTGAGAGGGCGAATGCAACCATGCCCACGCCGCCAAGGACGAACGACAACGGCACAACCAGCCCGATACCGAGCGCCACTTCCTCCACGGTCTCCTGATTGGGGTGGTCAACTTCGAACTCGAGCCGCGGAGGGACCAACTCCGGCCGAGTCTCCAGCAGATTTTCAATGTCATGAGCCGTGACCAGCTCGAAGTCAGCTCCGGCTAGACGGCAGAGCTGTTCCAGGCAGTCCGGTTGAAACGGCGAAAGAACGTTGGAAGTGTCGACTCGATAGATCACTTCGTCTGACTCGTTCTCGGCCACCACGAAGTGATCTCCCCGGCTCAGATACCCGACCGGGCGCCGCTCGACGTCCACCCAGACCAGCTTGTTTACCCGAGGAAGACTCGACGTGTGCCAGTCAGGCGAGCCTGGGGTGGCGCAGCACAGATGGTCTGCCCCATTGATAAGCGTGAGGCCGCTCGAGTTCAACAGGATCATCCTCGACTCACGATGAACGTGGCCCGACACCAACGTCACGTCCTCCCCTGGGGTTAGGACATAGGTTGAGTCGGGCGGACACGGAGCAAGGTCGGGCAACCGATCTTCAGCGACTGCTCTCTCAATCTCGTCGGGACTCCTGTCGGCGATGTGAAGCGGATCCCGGTCAACAGTCTGCTCTGGTTCAACCCGGGCATTGAAAACCGGAAAGGTCGAGGACTGATCTGACACGACACCATTATGTGGCCAAGGATCAGCCGATCTGCGGCGCACTCCTCGTAACCACGCAACCGCGGAAACCGCCAGGCCTTCACGTGAGGCTGCTTCAAGACGCCACCCACCCCATCTCGACTCTGCTCGTCCACAGGACCCAAGCCCACGAGTCCTCCCGTGAAGACTCGTCCACAGGACCCAAGCCCACGAGTCCTCCCGTGAAGACTCGTCCACAGGGCCCAAGCCCACGAGTCCTCCCGTGAAGACTCGTCCACAGGCGCGTAAGGCCGAGTGTGGCGTCCCTCGCGATCGTGCGCCTCTGCCAGACATAGGGCCAGACGGGATGGTCTGGCACTATCTCGTCCGTGGCCCCTGTTCGGTTGGAATCGAATGGTGACGGTCGGCCGATCTAGGTACCCATGGCCGGGTCCAAAATGGCCCGGGCAACGAAAGAGCGGCTGAGGCGTTCGCTGGCTTTCCCGAGCGGATCATCGAGCTATGGAAGCGGAGGATCGGCAGTGAGCTGAGCGCGGCGGAGGAGGATGAACTTCGCCTTCTCACCGAGATTCTTGGCAGATCCGCACCCGAACTGCTTCCTGCGGACTGAGAGCGCCGATCGATGCCGACTCGGTATCCGGCCTGGCTCAAAACGACCAGCAGCCGTTGTTCCAAATGCTCTGAGCGTGCCACCAGATCATGTAACCGAGCCCGGCGTCAGCGACGAGAACAACGGACCCGGCCACCACTGCCACCACCGCCGCGGCCTTTATCGCGGCCCCCGTCGAGCCGCGACGGCGGGAAACGTAGAAGCAGACCCCAGCAACCACTACGCCAATGGCACCTACCACCGGCCCGAGTGCCTCCACGTCCACGAAGCGCACCCCGCCCGGTGGGCAGGCTTGACGGGTGGTCAGATCCCAGATGGACAAGGCAACGCAAAGTGCCGAGGCCACGAGCGCGACGGCGCCGGCCACCGCAGCTAGTGAGCGTCCGGGCGGGGCTGTGGTAGCGGGGAACACGACAGGCACTACCAGCAAGGTAACTACTGTCGCCGCTGGGCTGCGTTCACCGTCCATAGGGGACAGATCCCATTCCGTCACCGCCCACCCACGATCAGTCCCGACCGACACCAACCTGGCGAGTATGCGCTCGTGGACTCCTCGGTGGGCCCGCTCGCGACCGAGATTCATTGCTCTGCGAGTTCCTACCCGGGTCTGGCCGACGTCGCGAGGGCAGACCGCGGTGGGAGTGGAATACTTGGAGCTGTGTTGGAGAGGGATACCAAGGGCTACTGGCGGTCCGCCGACGGCCCCAGCCTCGCCGCCGTGCTGGCATCCCTCGGCGCAATCGGGTCGTACGTCTTTCTGGTCGTCTACGAAGGGTGGGCCAGGGGCTCTGCCGCCATGTTGGGTTCCTTGGGTGGCTACGGAATAGTCCGCCTGGCGAGGTGGCGGTTCCCTGATACATACCGACTTATCACCGTTGCGATGGCGGTTCTCATCTTCTTGGCCCTCGTGCTGTGGATCGGCGCTGCGGTCATCTAACAGAGCAGAAACGAAGCTCTAGCGATTCCTAGACCGATGGAGCGCGTATAGCCGAATCGACGTCGATACTTTATCCGACCAGCGATCTCGACGACCGCGCGTTCTGGCGCGGCCAAGACGGGACGGGAGACCACAGGTAATCCTCGCCGGTAACTACCCCATGGATCACCTCTAGAGCTGCCGATTACCGGAACGCAGTCACAGGTCAGCGCGTAGGCTGACCGTCGTGGGGAACGACGCGGCGCCGATGGGCTCGGGCCAGGTTGAGTGGCTGGTGGTGTGGGGTCAGCCCGGACGGTCCGATTGGAGGGTTAAGCGGATATTGGCTTTTGACGACGAAGAGGCGCTGGTCCGCGCACGCGAACTCCACCATGAGTTGGGGAACCCCACGGCGGCGTTCCTGGCCCACCCGTCCACTGCGCCATGATTCCCTGTATCGGCGCGGCCCAGTTGCGGTCCTGCTCGCCAGCGCCTCGATCCCCCTGATCATTGTGCCGGGTGTGCTTCGACGTCGTTCCGTTGTTGCCATGGACCTTCGGCCGGAGAGCCTGCCGACTCCGCGTCGCTGTTGCTGCAGCGGCCACCGACGCAAATGCGACGACTGCGAGGACCATGTGGATCTTGCCCTTCACCGTTTCAAAACGGCTGCCCGGTTGGTCGGTGGGGAACGCAGGCATCAACAAGCGCGCCGCTGCGTTGGCGAAGAGCAGCACGACGACGACGGTGGGCACATACGGATGAAGCCCTGTTAGGGCGATAGCGACGCTGGTGCAGGCCAACGCTCCGGCAACGAGTTGCGCCCAGAACCAGCCGCGGTAATCCCCGACGCCATAGTCGCTGATGGCGTCACGGACCGGGTCGTACTTAGTCGGAAGAACGTGGAGGGCGACAAGGAGGGCCAGTTGCGCCGACACTGCCACTAGGGCGATCACGCTGGAGGTATCAACCATTCTCAGCTCCCTGACCGCAGAACGTCGCTATTTAGGGTGGGTGGTTCACTAAGGAGTCGCGCCTGGGGGCGCCGGATTCGGGCCCTCCGTTGTGGGCAGCAACTTCGCCCTTTTTGCAGCCCGCCGACGCTTAATCCAGGCCCAAATCAACACGACACCCTCCGGTTCCGGTAGACGCACTTGCTTCGAAGCCGGGGTCCGGGGCGACGCCCCCGAGAAGGCGCCAAAATCGCCAGCACCGTCGCTCACGGGCCGGGGACTCAATCCGTGTCTGTTAGTAACGGTACACCCATCTGACCGAAGCCGCTCCCAACCCTGAAGAAGACCGGCTCTTAGCTGGCCACGATCGACGGGCCGGCGGGGTCTTGAAAGCAACCTCTAAGTGACAACGGCGCTGAACGGTCGAGGACCCGCCTGGAGTCAAGGCATGCCGAGACCCGTTCCCAGATCGAGCGCCCAGAACATCGTGGAAACCCGTCATCGGGCGAACACACATCAGAGAGAACTGGCTCCAGCCAATTGCGAGGTCGTATCGCCGTTCCGCGCCGTCCGTCTACCGAGCGCTGTCGCTCGGTATGGAACATTCGGCATTTGCGCCAGAATCGTGGGTTGGACCTCAACGCTGCGGAGATCGCGGCACGCCGCGAGTCCTGGAAGGATCGTGCTGCGGCCTGGATGGTACTCGCCGCATGGGCCGGTGTCGCCAAGCGCGAGCTTCTCACCCAGTTGTTGCGGGACGACGACCTCGCTGTGATCAAAGCGACCGCCGATTGTCCGTGGCCATGTAAAAGTCCTCGCGGATGGCCAGGAGGATGTCCCCGCTGGTGGCCATGTAGAGGTCCTCGCTCCTTGTTGAGCATCCACTGAACGCGTCTCCTGGTCG
>Ga0302324_100000201_pt1 | contig 159255 bp, 158 predicted proteins | sample Palsa_T0_1_FD_201949 | JGI IMG/M metagenome (GOLD analysis project Ga0302324, IMG submission 201949) | Peat permafrost microbial communities from Stordalen Mire near Abisko, Sweden - Palsa_T0_1 | ecosystem: Environmental > Terrestrial > Soil > Palsa > Peat permafrost | place: Sweden: Abisko...
AACTCCAATCAGCTTCGTGCTCGGGCCTTGACGACGTGGTTGCACATCTACAACCATCACCGCGCCCACACCAGTCTCGGTCAGCTCCCACCCATCTCACGCCTCAACAACGTGTCTGGGCATTACAGCTAGGGACCGTTCGAGATGTATCTAGGAGGGCATTGGGATAGCTCGTTGCTCCATGATCAGATAGCTCTGCTAGACTCCTTAGATATCCGAGGAGGAGGCATGACTGCCAGAACCGGGTCCAGCCGCGAGCGCAAGACCACAATCGCCGTGGATCGTCAGGCCGCCCGTGAGGCGCAGGACGAGCTCGGTACCAGCACTCTCGTCGACACCGTGAACGGTGCTCTTCGAGAGGTTGCAGCCCGGGCTTCCCGCCGGCGGTTCGTGGAGAGGCTCTCTCAACACAAGGACATCGAACTCGACGACCCCGACGTGATGCGGTCTGCCTGGCGCTGATGGCGGCCTACCTCGCCGACAAGAGCGCGCTGGTTCGGGTCGGCTTGGCGGGGGCCGAATGGTTGGCGTCCGAGATCATGGACGGCACTGTGCGGCGCAGCTCCATGACTGACCTGGAGATCCTCTATAGCGCAACGAGCCACCGCGCTCTCCTCGAGGTCATCGAGGAACGGCAAGCGGCGTTTCGCCTCGTCGACACCCAGAAGGAGGATTGGGACCGCGCTGTCGAGGTCATGGCGCTGCTCGCCAAGAAAGGCAAGCATCGCTCAGTCGGGATCCCCGATCTCCTGATCGCCGCGGTTGCGGAGCGTCACGAGCTCACACTCGTTCACTACGACAGCGACTTTGATCATGTCGCGGAGGTCACAGGCCAGGAGACCCGATGGCTGGCGCCCCGTGGCACCTGGTAGCCGAGGGGACTATCTCCATATCTGCCAGCCACCGCCGATATCGAATTTGGTGGAGCGGAGGGGATTCGAACCCCTGACCTCTGCCGTGCGAGGGCGCGGGTGGGGATTCGAATTCGAGGCGGGCCGAAAGTGCCTGTTTGATCTGTTCCCTCGCGATGGTGGACACCGCGAGGCAAGCGTCGACTCCGAGAAGCAGCCGTGTCCGTGTGAGGCCGCTGCGCCACCAGCCGCGCTGTGCAAAAGCGCCGGTCGGACTCGACACCTCGCCAAAGCTGGAACCGAACGTCTGTTCGTGACGCCGGGTATGCTTTGGGGGTGAGAAGGTCGGGTTCCGCCGCGACGCCTGCGCGCTTCCCTGAGCGCGCTGCTACGCTGCGCCATGCCTTGGGAGAGCTTGAGCGTCCCGGAAACACGCCCGTGGGCTGGTATCTAGCGTCGGATGTAGCCGATCTTGTCGGTGTGTCGCGCCGGTCGATCGTTGAGTGGACCAAGCACCGGTACATCGATGCGACGAGGCAATTGGGGCCTCCTCACGTCTTCTCGTATCAGGACGTCGCCGAGGCAATGGTTGTTCACGAACTCATCGATCGCAAGGTGCCGCGCGTTGAGATCCGGGCAATCGTCCGGAATTGCGCGGCGCAATACGGCTCCTGGCCGCTCCAGATAGCACCGCTTGCTCTCTATGAGGGCGAGAAGGGCGCGCGCGCGGCCCTCGTTGGAGAGCAGGACGGGATGGCATACGACATCGGTCGCGGCATCGGCAATCAGGTATTCCTTCCGGGCCTGGAGGAACTAACGAAACTTGCGAGGGAGCTCCGTTCGGGTGGCTGGGTCGTCCGGATTCACCCCGAGATAAGGCACGTCGAGGTCAATCCGGACATCCTCAGCGGTAAGCCGTCGGTCCTTGGCCGGCGCATTAGCGTCCGGCAGGTCGCGGCTATCGCCGCCGAGCCGGGGGGCCGTCGAGAGCTTCGTCGTGGGTTCGATCTGACCACCGCAGAGATCGACGACGCCGTCGGGTGGGTCGAGGGCGTGTCCGAGCTACAAGCCGCCGCCTAACATGCGGCCGGTGGGCCGCCTACTCATAGTCGACGCGTCTCTCGACAAACGGCTCGCGTCGGAACTCCGCAAGCGCGGCAGGAACGCCAGAGGCGGCGCGGAACTCAATCTCCCCATCCTCGACGACGACCTTCTCGATGCGATCGCCGCGCTGGATCCGGAGGCGGTTCTCGTTACAGAGGACGACGACATGCCAGCCGAACATCTAATCGCGCTGGAGAGGACCGGCCTCACCGTCGCGATCGTCGACCCCATCCCGGCCGCTGGCTTCAGTCAGGCAGCCTGGCCGCACGAGGTTGTCCACCGATGGGCGCACCGCATGGAGGAGCAGGCACGAGGAACGATCCGCCGCTACAACCTTGCCAATCTCGTTTGGACAGACCGCAAGAGGCGCGTGGCGTCTCACCAGGAATAGGCGACCTTTCCAACCTCGGGCGGCGCCACCATCGTCCCGATCGAGTGGACCCGCCACGCGCGCAAATCCGGCGAGGACCTGATACGGCGGGCAAGGCCACGCTCGGCAGCGCGCTGACGACGCGACGTCACTCGATCAAATCAATTGCGTGCGATTCTGGCTAGGAACACCCCACTGAATCGGCACTCGGGCTAGTATCGCGACCACCGCCAGAGGAACCGACAGGAGCCAGATTCCCTGCAACGTGGGCAAGCGATCCGAAACAGGCGCTGATCCAATCCTCAACGCGACGCCACAAGCAGCGCCGCCGCTCGTCCACGTCGCAGGTCGCGCATCTGCACTTTGGCGCTGGGTCGAGGCCCATTTCGTCATTGCGGTTTTGTGTTTGACAGTCGTTGCTGCTGTTGTGCGATTCCACGACTACACGGTCGCCCCCCCCCCGCATTGGACGGGGACGAGATGGCGTGGACCTGGGCAGGTCAATCTCTTATTGAGCATGGCAAGCCCACGTCATGGACCTCGCTTCCTGGTTACTCCCACGTCACCTACGAAGAGACGACGCTCGGGGTAGTGCCGATCGTTACACCATGGCTCGACGAACCGCCTGTCTTCGCGCTCCTTGAGGGCGGATCCGTGCTGCTCGCAGGCGAGACGACCATGCAAGAGGCCAATGTTTCCGCGGCGCGTGTGCCTGTCATCCTGCTGTCGCTGATTAGCCTGGTGTTGGCTACTCTCCTGTTCACACGATTGTTCGGCGCCGGGGTCGCACTCCTCGGAACAGCTCTGCTCGCGTTGAGCCCCGCGATCACTGAGGCGAGCCGTACCGTCGAAAGTGAGGCGTTGCTCACGCCTCTGCTGCTCGGCACGCTTCTCCTCTGCCACCAGATCGGGCGTGGTCGATACGGTCGTGGCGCCGTCGCGACGTTGCTTGTCATCTGCTTCGTCGCGCCGTTAGTCAAGCCCACCGGTCTCGTTTGCGCACTTATTGCGGCCGGACTCTTGTGGTCCTCGCATCGTCGCGGCCTCGCCGCTGCAGTAGTCGGTGCTGGAGCACTGGCAGTCGGCGCCTTTGTTCTGTATGGGGCCTTGATGGACTGGCACCAGTTTCTCGCCATCATCGGAACAAATGGACGACGCGTCGACGGGTTCCTCAACGCCTTCAGCTTCATTACGTCGGCGATTCCAGCGATCGCCGGTCCGAATCCTCTTAACGATGTCGTCTGGCTGATAGGGTGGATCGGCATCGGTTACCTGGTCCTCGGACGGCGCGGGGACGCGGAGCGGTATCTGGTCTGGCCGTGTCTCGCGTACGTGCTCGTCATGGTTGCCGCCGCGAGCCCATCCCTCGCCGGCGCCGCAGCCTGGTATCGCATCCCGGTGATGCCCCTTGTCTACGGAGCAGCAGCGCTGGTCATCTGGGAAAGCATTGTGCGGTTCAATGCAGTCGCCTTCGGTTTGGTCCTAGCTGTCATGGCTACCGCGGCTTTTCGCGGTCTTGGGAGTGGCGCGAACCCTGCCGCCCCGCAAGGCGTCCTAGTGGCGGTATTGATCATTGGTGTCGTGGGGGTAATCGCCCTCGGGAGTGCGCCCGGAGCGAACGCGGCGCTGCGTAGGTGGCGCGTCGGGCTCCCTGTCGCGCTAATGGGCCTTATCCTCGTCGCCAACGCCGTCCAGTCGTGGTCGCTGGCGTCGATCCGACTCTGACCGGCTCGGATGAGAAGGCCGCCCTTACCGATCCTCCGGCCTCGCGCCTCGGTAGGAGACCCGAGACTGACGACGGCGTAGCCGACGTTCATGCCACTTAGCGTAGTCCGTCTGGAAGTTGTTTTTGGGAGGATTGCCACGATCTCCTCGATCTTCCAGACGTGATCGCTCACGCCAGCGGCCATCGGCGGAGTAGCCGCTACTACCGTCGGCTGGCCCATGAGTGGTTGAGCAGGGTGAGCTCGTCCTCAGTCGGGCGGTCGACGTTGGGCGCGTCCCGGTGCGTCGACAAGCATCGCTGCGCGATTGGCCGCAGCAGCCGGTCATTTATTCGATAGATGGCATCCACCCAGAGGATGGTGGAAGAGGGGTCGCTCAAGCCGCCACGTTGCAGCGCGGTGTGCCAGTGCCGAAGCGCTCGGAGTGCCACTACCACGCCCTCGTGCTTGTACCAGCAGCTAGGGAAGCGTTCCGAGAGAGCGAATGCGCGCGCCATCCAGTTGACCCAGTCCAGGAGGGACGCGAACTCCTCGCTCGACCGCTCGTTCTCGGCAATGCCACTGCTGACGTCGGTCGCGGATACCGCGGCGCGCTGAGGGTCGTCCAGACGGGCCCGTAGCTCGGCCACCTCACCGGCGACGGACGCAAGGCCGACGTCGAGCTGTGCCGCCCATTTGGTGAGCGCGACGATCCGGGCGGCTGTGCTGTTGGTCGTGCGCGTCACGGCTCGAGCCCCGGACCGATTGCCGGCGCGAGCGCCTCGACCTCAAGAAGCGCGTGGTAGGGGTCGAGCAACGCCTTTGGAGCCTGCATGTCGCCCGGGTTCTTGGCTCGGATTAGACGCGCCTGATCGGCGTCATCGGGTTGCGGTGCGCCGGTGTGCCTGACGAGCTGCTCCAGCCGGTGCTCGCCAGCATCGGTCTCGCGCAGCCACTGATTCAGCCCTCTGCCCCCGGTCTGCTCGGACCAGCGGTCGATCTCGAGGGCGGCCTCGAGCCGGGTTGCGTGCTCACCCGGTTCGGGAGCGCCGAGGTCGGCAAGCGCCTCGCGCTGGGCTTCCGTCGCGGGGGCGTAGACGTCGAGCGCTGAGACGCTGTGGTCACGATCGGTCTCGCGGTATCGCTCCGGGTAGTCGAGCGCCGACTCCTTCTGTAGCGAGCGTTCCCAGGAATGCACGATCCGCTCCTCTGCGGGCTGCGTCGGGGCCGCCATGTGGCTGACACCGAGGCGATCACGCTCGGGCGGCTGGGCGACGGCGTAGTAGTGGGTGGCGTCGGTGCCACGCGACATCGCCGTGTACGTCGACTCCCGGGTGGCGCCGTCCGACCCCACCACGAGGGCAACGTCGGCGGTCATCCCCTGGGCCTTGTGCACGGTCATGGCATAGCCGCGGTCGATCGCGTCGTATCGCGTGGTGTCGATGACCACGTGGCGATGATCGCCGCGCTCCAAGGTGAGCGTCTGCCGCTCGACGTCCACCGCGATGACCGTGGCGCGGGTGCCGTTGCTCACGCCGTTGCCGCGGTCGTTGCTCAGGCAGAGGACCCGGTCGCCCGCCTGGTACTCCTTGCCGTCCACAGCCAGCGCGGGCCCGTGCACACTCCCGGCCTCGACCGCGCTCGCCCGGGCGAGCTCGTTGAGAGCAGCAACCTCGTCGCGCCGCTGGGCCAGGATCACTGCATCGACCCCCGTGGCCTCGAGCCGCGCATGCTCGGCGACCACCTCGGCAAGCCGCTCGGGCACGGACTCGGCGACGTGGATGCGGCCGTGGCTCCGATACAGCTCGTAGGCGGCGCGCGCCTCGCCGTCGCGCACCAGCTGAAGGGCGGCTCGCTCCCAGGGTTCCTTTTGGCGCACGTTCTCGGTGACCAGCACCTTGCCGATGTGCTCGCCCAGGGTGCGCATCGGTGCCCCCGCGCCAATGGGTTGGAGCTGCGAGGGGTCGCCGACCACGACCAGCTTGGCGTTGTCCCGTGCTGCGAGTGAGACCAGCTCGGCAAGCTCGCGATCGCCGATCATGCCCGCCTCGTCGACCACCAGCACACCGCCGGGTGGCAGGTGGTCGACCTGGAGCTCGTTGAGCATGCCGGTGACCGTCCAGGTGGGGATGTCGGCACCGCTCTCGAGCACGTCGGCGGCACGGCCCGCGAGCGCGCAGCCGACGACCGCGATGCCGGTGACCTCGAACGCCTCGCGGCACACGTCGAGGGCGAAGGTCTTGCCCACCCCGGCGGCACCCTCGACGACCACCACCCCGGCGGGGCTTTGGCAGACGGTCCGGACCATCGACCGCTGGTCCGTGGTCAGCGTGGGCCGGGCGGCGATGGCCGCCTCTGTCTCCCGAGCGTCGGCGACACCGACGCACGCTGCCGATCGCTGCTGGGCGGTGGCGATCATGCCCCGCTCGATGGCTAGCATCTCCGGCGTGGTGTAGCGCAGCTCGTGGCCGGTGTCGACCCATCGGGCGATCGCGTCGGCGTCACGTTCTCCCTCGAGCCGGTGCGGCACCAGCGGCCGAACCGCCCCGTGGTCGGCGAGGATCGAGTCGGCGGTGGCCTCGAGCTGGGCCCGGCTCATCCCCAGGGGCGCATGTGCAGCGACAGTGCGGATGACGTCGCGACGGGTGAAGGTCGCGTACTGCGCGGTGAGCCCACGCTCACCGACCAGCTCGGTGCTGCGCTGCACGTCGAGCCGGCGCGGCTGCAACGCCGCGGGCTCGCGTGCCAGCAAAGTCTGGATGCTCGTGGCGTCGAGTCCGACGCCTGCGGCGCGCTCGCCCCATTGGGCGAAGAGGTTCTCGGTGGGAGCGACTTCGTCCTTGCTCTCGCGCGTCGATACCACTGCGAGCCTGTGTCCGTACGGGGAGTCGATGCCCAGCTGGCGCTCGAGTGCCTCGATCTGCTGGGTGCGCCGGGAGAACTCACGGCGGTGCGCGTCGGTGACGCCGACGATGGAGAAGCAGCCCTTGCCGTCCACGACGGTAGAGATGCCCAGCTCGCGCACTAGGCGGTCGCGCCATTCCGCCTGTGCGATGGCACCGGCGGCCGCGGCGTGTTGGTAGAGGGCCTCGCTGTACAGTTGGCTCCAGCTCCCGTCGGGCCGTTGCACCCACGTCGGCACGGTGACGTGGGTGTGCAACTGCGGGTCGACTGTCACCTTGCCGGTGCCCGGATCGGTGACCGGGCGAGCGGTGCGGTGCACGAACTCGGGCATGACCAGCTTGGCGCGCACCGCCTCCGTCGTCCTGGTTTTCGGGTTGAACTGCCGAGCCCAGCCTGCGTTTTCCTGGAGATAGTCGGCGGCTGCCTGGACTCCCTCGCCGTGGATGCGCAGGATGGTGGCGCGGGTGCGTTCGTCGCCGAGTGCGTACACGATGCTCACGTCCTTCGGTGCGGACACAGCGACGTCGAACGCGACCACGGACTGCGTCCGCCAGTGTTTGCCGAGATCCTCACCCGTGCGTGGATGTGTGCCGCTGAGCACCGCCGCGAAGTCGGTGTCGATGACCTCGCCACGCAGCCCGAGCGCCTCGGCGGCGGCGCCGTTCCAGCGTCCCGGCGATTCACCGTGCGCGGTGTAGTACTCGATCTGCTGGTGGGCGATGGCTTCGCGGAGATACCGCACCGCCTGCTCGACGCTGGTGAGCTTGCCGATGGAAATCATCGCGAGAACCCGTGTTGCACGAGCTCCAGCGTAGGGGCGAAACGCCTACAGAGCGCTTACATTTTCTCCACGCAACACCGATCGCCACCACAGGTGTAACTGTCTGCGGATGAGCCCTGGATGGTGCGTGTGCGCGAGGCGGTGACGGGCGGCAAGAGTGTGCGATGCGTGTGCCGTTGTCGGCAGGGGAGAAGAGATGGCCGGTCAGTGGAGGACTGAGTGGTGATGGCGATGGAGCACCGCGGCCCTACTGAAGCGTCCGACCCCGCAGGCCATCGGCGCGCGGGGCCCTGCCCGATGGGTTCGCTACTAACGCGAACTCCGCCGAACGCGATTTGTCGTTGCGGCCAATGAGTGGTGATGCCTCTAGAGCGAGAGCGCGCCGCAGCCGCCCATGTGCTCCTGGTTTCTCTTGCAGTTGCGTCGTCCCTCGGCACTTGAGGCACCGTCCTCCAGCTCGCAGATCGTCACGCTGCTCCACGCCCGAATTGCGAGCAACTTGCGCAATCGGGCAGAGGGCGGATCCGCGAGCACGTCAGCCCGCGACAGTGAAGAAGACCGTCGGTGTCACGTCCCGCGGACTGAATGGGTAGTGATCCTGGGCGACGTACTCGGCATACATCGCGTACTCAAGCCCCGGTTTGACGGTGATCGATTCCGACAACGAGTACAGCATGGGGATCAGCTGGTTATTGAGGAACAGATGCACGTGACCCTTGGTGGGTGAGATGACCACACTGGTGGTCTTGGTGATGATGCCGCCGACGATCGACACCCGAACCAGCAATGACGTCCCGTGCACGACCTCACGGTTGGTTGGCGAGAGCAGCGTGAGCTTCACCGGCGACGAGGGCCGGTACCCAAGGCCGCCGACCGGGGTGGGATAGGGCGTAGGCGCGACGGTGCCCGTGGGGTCCGCGGCCGACGCCGACCCGCACGCGGTGACAAGCACCAGCATCACGCTCAGTAGGAATAGGGATGGACGTCGCATTGTTCAGTTCCCTGCGCGCTCAATTATGAGCGGCGGCGAGCCCCCGGACCCGCTGACCGGTGATAGCCGGCCCGACCAGAAGTGGGAGCAACCTGCCAAATCAACCGGAGTGCCGCGCGGAGAGCGAGACGCGCGCAATCCACTTGATCAGCGTGGCACGCTGACTGCGCGAACGTCGCGAGTCAAGCGGCATGCGCGGGATGCGTCTGATTTGCGATGTCCGCTTCAAGGGTGAAACCTGCTGAAGACGCGAGACTCGCGAACCTCGCGACGTGACTAGAGGCGCATACACGAAGGCCGCCCGGACGCATGGCGTCATGATCGACGCACCAGGCGAATCCAACCGCGTCGGGATCGGGCAACATTGGCACCGCTGTGTAAGTCCACCTCACGCTTGACGACGCGTCGCAACGAAAATGTAAGCGGTCTGTGAGCAAAAACCTGGCATGCTCAGAACATGCCTGCGGCTGAGTCGACGGTGTCTCTCTGGGATCCGGCCTCGGGGCGATTTGATGGATGTGCGCTGCGCGCTGCCGTCGTGGCGCGCGGCTGGACGGTACGAGAGTTCGCTCGTACAGCTTGTCTCAGTCGAGCCTGTATCTATCGCGCGATCGGTGGACGGCCAATGAGCGACAGGGCGGCAATCCGCGTGTTCGAGACTCTCATGAAACGCGCGCCAATCCTCGTGGTGCGATGCCAGCACGCGGTGGCGCGCTACAGCGGCGACGAGGCGACGAGTCTCGCGTAGGACTGGAGCGCAGCACGTTGGTCCGCCGTGTAGTAGCGGCGAACCATCTCGATGCTCTGGTGGCCGAGAAACTGCTGCAAGTGAAAGATCGGCGTCCCAATGTCGACGGCGCGGGTGGCGAAGGTGTGGCGCAGCTTGTGAGCGTGGACGTAAACGCCGCTGCGTTCGCTGAGGCGTTGCATCAGCTGCTGCACACCCGTGACGGTGAGCGGCAGCGCCCCAGGTCCGACCTTCTGAGTGATGCTGAGGAAGACCTCGCGAGCTGGGCTGGTCCCCTTTGGGTCGCGCTCGGTCGCGATGTACCGCTCGAGCCGCCGGGCAAGGCTGGTCGCCTCCGATGCCCCGCCGCCATGCGCCGAGAGCAGCGGCACGGTCCGGTCACGGCCGTTCTTGGTGAGGTCGGGACTGTGGGCGGTCCGCTGCACCACCACGAACGGCGGCCGATCCCGGACGTGGATGTCATCGACGCGGAGCGCCACGAGCTCGCTCACGCGGATGCCGGTCGCGAGCAAGGTCTCGACGATGAGCCGGTCGCGGGTGCTCTCACAGGCGTCGAGCACGCGCTGGACGTCCCCAGGACCGAGGGCCTCCGGCCTCTTGTACTTCGCCTGGCGGGGCCGCGGGATGCGTTCGATGCCGGTGAGCCCGATCGCCTCGTATCCGGGTGTGCCCGCGCAGAACCGTGCCAGCGCACGGAGGTAGGTCCGGTACTTGGCCACCGACGCGCCACTGAGCACGCTGGCGAGATCAGCGAGGAACCCCTCGAGGCGTTCGACCGTGAGGTCCTCGAGGTCACGGATGCCGGCCTCGTCCCGCCAGAGCGTGAACCGGCACGACGGATTGATCAGGTAGTGGCGGCAGTTGCGAAGCGTGGTCGGCGACCAGTCGAGGGCGTGACGCCGGAGCATCGCCTCGACAGCGTCGGTGACGGAGGGCCGTTGCCCGGGCAGCCAGGCCGCGGCGTCGCTGCTTCCGCCGGCAGGGGAGCCCGGTCCGTGGCGGCGCGACGGGGTCGGACGCATATACGCCGCCACAGTTCCGGGACCAGTGGGTGGCTCCGAGTAACCGCCTTTTTTCAAGATCGCGGTCATAGTACCGAGTCACCGCTGCCCTTTGCACAAAAAGGCAACGGGCGACCCGGAGAGACGGCGTGCATCCACACTGAGATTTGAATTCAAAAACGGCTCTGGAAGGCCGGTGGTGGAGCGGAGGGGATTCGAACCCCTGACCTCTGCCGTGCGAGGGCAGCGCTCTCCCAGCTGAGCTACCGCCCCGAGACCGGGTCACGTCGAGGCGTTTTGCAGTATAGGGCGGGCGCTGGAAGCGCCTACGAGGCGGTGCGCGTCGCGAAGAAGGTTTTCACCGCTTCGGCGAGCGCCGGCAGGTTGAAGGGTTTGGGGAGCATTCCGTCCGCGCCGGCGAGCCGTGCTGCCTCCGCTTCCTCCGACAGGGCGCTGAACATGAGCACTGGCGTCTGCGAGGTTCCGGCGTTGGCCCGGATGCGGCGGCAGGCTTCGATGCCGTCGATTCCCGGCATCATGATGTCGAGGATGATCAGGTCCGGGCGGTCGGCCTCCGCGATCCTTACCGCTGCTTCGCCATCGGAGACGGTGGACATCTCGTAGCCCTCGAGGTCGAGATATCGGGAGACGACGGACAGCACGCGCGGGTCGTCATCGGCGAGCAGAACGCGCGGCCGGGACATTGCTTTTATGGTACGGAGGCACCGCCGAAACGGCTGCCTCGCATCCATTCCTTTACAGGGGAGATTCCAGATGCACGCACCTGCCGGGGAGGCCGCGCCGGTACCCGCGGTGGCTATACTCGCCCGCAGGCATGTCGAGTACCCCGGCGTCGCTTGTTCTGTTCGGGATAGCGGTCGCTGCATACACGCTCGCAGTGGTCGCTTTCGTGCTCCACCTCGCGTTCCGGAAGCGGATCTTCGGCGACATCGGGATGGCCCTTGTGCTCATCGGCTGGCCCATCCATTTCGCCTCGATCTTCACTCGCGCGCTCGAGGCCGGGCACTGGCCGCTGGGCAACATGTACGAGTACTCGACCGGCATCGCGTTCGTCATCGTCACGGTCTGCGTCATCCTCATGGTGCGAGCACGGATGCGCCTGATCGGGCTGCCGGCGATGATCGTCACGGTCGCCCTGATGGGTGTCGCGTACATGCTCTACGTCCCGCCCGGCCAGCTGGTCCCGGCGCTGCACAGCTACTGGCTGACCATCCATGTGACGTCGATGGCAACGTCTTCAGCGGTCCTCAGCTTCTCGTTCTTCTTCGGGATGGCGTACCTGGCGCGCCGCTGGGCTGACAACCGTCTCCTCGCAGTTGCACCGGCCGTAGCGCCGGCGAGCGTCAGCAGTGGTGGCGTGGCGACCATGACGATGGGTGGCGGCGGATCTGGCACCGGCAGCTTCAGTGGCGGGAGCGGCAATCACGCGATGGCGAACTGGCTGCAGCGCGCGCTCCCCAAAGCGGGAATGCTCGACTCCTGGAGCTATCGCTTTGTCATGCTCGGCTTTCCCATCTGGACATTCGGGGTCATCTGCGGTGCCATCTGGGGCGAGCACGCCTGGGGCCGCTACTGGGGATGGGATCCGAAGGAGACATTCGCATTCATCACGTGGGTGATTTTCGCGATCTATCTCCACGCCCGTGTGACCTACGGCTGGAAGGAGAAGCGCGCGGCGATCATCACCGCATTCGGCTTCGCGGCCATCCTGTTCACGCTGTACGCCGTCAACCTCTGGATCGCAGGGCTGCACTCGTACGCTCGCGCCTGACGGGCGACTTCGCGGCCGACGTCTTCACTGCGCGCACGCACGCCCTGAGCAGTTGCGGACTCCTTGGTGGACGCGGACGTGTTCGCACGTTCCACCATGGAGAACCGGCGCGAAGCGAAGCGGAGGAGGCACCGTCGCGGCTAACCGCGGCGAGCCCACCTCGTCTTCTTCAGCATTTTCTTATGCTTATGCTTGCGCATCTTCTTGCGCCGCTTCTTGATTACAGAACCCATCTGTCAAGGACTATAGCGGCCCGAGGCGAGCGAAGGCGTCGCGAAGCGTGGCGGCCGTCGTCTCGAGATCCTGTGGGAGCACCTTGACGTCGCCGAGCACCGGCATGAAATTGGTGTCTCCCGCCCACCGCGGCACGATGTGGACATGGATGTGCTCCGCGCTGGCGCCGGCGGCGCTGCCCTGATTGATACCGATGTTGAAGCCATCCGGATGCATCGCATCAGTGAGCACTCGGACTGCGCGCTGTGTCGCCTCGAAGATCGCCGCACCTTCTCCAGGCGTGAGCCCGAGCACTCCCGGCGCATGACGGATGGTGACCGCCATGACATGGCCGCTCGTATAGGGATAGCGATTCATCAGGAGGTAGGCGAGTTCGCCGCGATCCACCACGAGCGGATCGTCACCATTGGCGGCCGCGCAGAGGAAACAGCTCCCGTCGCCGCCGGGCGGCGACCCGGACACGTAGGCCATTCGCCAGGGAGCCCAGAGGTGTTTCACGCGACGACGGTAGCCGACGATGCCCATGGCACGTGGAGCGTCCTCATTCCTACAGCAGCGTGAGGGTCACCTCGACATTGCCACGCACCGCATTGGAGTACGGACAGCGCTGCTCCGCCTCGTCGACGAGTGCCTGTGCCTGCTCGCGGTCCGGAATCGAAGGCAGCGTGATCAGGAGTTCGACGGCGAGGCCAAGGCGACCGGCCTCGATCCGTCCGATGCCGACCCGTGCGGTGACCACCGCATCCTCGACGTCCTGGCCTTTGCGACGTGCGATGCCGAGCATCGCGTTCTCCCAGCACGCGGCGAATCCGAGCGCGAAGAGCTGCTCGGGGTTCGTCCCGCGAGCTCCATCGCCGCCGAGTTCTGTGGGCGAGGTGAAATCCACTTCCAGCACGCCGTCGGAGGTTCTGCCGTGTCCGCGACGCCCGCCCTGGACGGTCGCCTCTGCTGTGTAGAGAATGCGGGGACGCTGATCGGTGTCGCTCATGGCTTCTCCAGGAATCGCATGCGGATTGCCGGACCATGGTAGGAGCGTGGGCTGCGCCCGCGGCTGCACCGCCGCCCCGTGGTGGAGCCAGGGGGGCTCGAACCCCCGACCTCTTGCATGCCATGCAAGCGCTCTTCCAACTGAGCTATGGCCCCGCGCCATGGTACCGGGCCTGCGCGGCCCGCCGCGAGCAATGGACCAATGGGATTGCAGTCGGTGAATGGGGCAATTGCAGCGCCGAGCGTCGGTGTCGGACAATGACGACGCCAGTACAGTGCTGCGATTTCGGCAGCGGGACTGCACCAGACCCACTTCGACGCCAGGAGACCGCATGCCCGACGCAGCCGCCCTCGACAGAGACCCGGCCTCGGGCGCCAATTCGCCGATCGTGCAGGCCGCAGAGCGGCTCGTCTCACGAATCGAGGCCCTGGTCAGTCAGGTGGCTGAGCTCAAGGCGGACAATGCGACCCTGCGCCGCGAGGTTCGCGAGGCGCTCGCACTGATCGATCGCGCCACCGACGCGGCTGCGCCGGTACGAGCGACGCGGAGGGCAGCTGCCGCGCCCGCGAGGCACGTCAAGAACCGGCGCCGTGGAAAAGGCCCGAAGGGGCGAGCAACGCCCGCCTCGGTGACCCCGGATATCGTCCTTGCGACGATCGGCAAGCTCGGATCCGCTTCGGCATCCGAGATCGCGAGGGAACTCAGCGGCTTCGGCGACCAGGTGTCAGGCCGCGCCGTCCGCTGGCTCGCCGAGCGTGCGGGCGCCGCAACCGTCGTCGGCGATGACGGCCAGTTGCGGTACCGACTGCCGAGCTCGCCGCCCCGAACGAACTGACTCGCTGACCCGGCCATCTCGGGTCTGGCGGCAGCCCATCCACTGCCGGCGACGGTGCCCTGCCGTGATATACACTGCGCTGCATGAGTGCGAACACAGATACACAGACACGAATCAATCCTCGGTGGCTCGCTCTGGCGATCATTGGCGCGCTCGCCCTGGCAGGCGTGGCCGGCTGGTCGGTGATGAGCCAGGCTTCGGCGGCGGCGCCAGTGCCGGTCGGTGAGACGGTCGACCCGCCGGCACCGCCGACAGTCCTGGTCTTCGTCAGCGGCGCTGTCGCACACCCCGGTCTCTACGAGTTGAGCCCGGACGCTCGGGTGGCCGACGCGATTGCGGCGGCGGGAGGCTTCACGACCCTTGCCGACCCAGGCCACCTTCCGAATATGGCCGAGCGCGTGAATGACGGACGTCAGGTCAATGTCCCGTTCCTGAAGGCCGGAACGACCGAGGCGAAGCTCGACATCAACACGGCCGCAGAGTCCGATATGGACGCAGTGCCGGGAATGCCGCCCGGACTTGCCGCGGAGATCGTCCAGTACCGAGAGGAATGGGGGCCGTTCACCTCCATGAGCCAGCTGCACTCCGACCTCGGCGTCGACTCGGCCACGGTCACCGGACTGGAGCACTACCTGAGGGTCGTGCTCCAACAGCAGTGACGCGTCTTGCCGGATCCCGGACCGGCCGTTGGGCCTCGTGCGTCTGGGGAGGCTTCGCAGCCGGTTGCGGCGTCGCCTGTGGTGCCTCACTCACGGCGAAGTTGGTTGTCCCTGCGGGCTGCGTCATCGCCGCGACGTCGCTCGTCAGCGCTGCACTGATGCCGCGCCGGATGGTTCCTCTCGCCCTGATCACCATGGCGATTGCCCTCGGGCTGGTTCGTGGAGCCTCGGCGGTGACCATTCCCGGGCCGGGATCGATCGATGGCCATCTCGGCACCCGTCCGGTCGTGATCGAGGGCACAGTCCAGAGCGCCGACCCCGGCACCGGGACGACGGCGATCATCGATGCGAGTCATCTGTCGGACGCCGACAGCGACGGGCACGTCACCGGCGGGGTGCTGGTCAGCGGACCGCTGATTCCGGCGCTGTCGCCCGGCGACGACGTCGAGATCGATGCGTCCGGTCTTCGCCCCCTGGATCGCCGTCCGGGCGCCGACTCGGCAGAGACGCTCGAACGTGACGACGTGGAGGCGGTCGCAACCTCTCCGCAAGTCTTCGTGACCGCAGCGGGAGGTCCGTCGCCGGCGCGCTGGATCGCCTGGACTCAGGCGGCATTGGTGTCCGCTGTGAATCGCGCACTCCCGGAGCCGGGTGCGGCGCTCACCCTCGGCATCGCGTTCGGCATCCACGAGCCGCTCAGCGACGACGTCCGGACATCGCTGCAGGATGCCGGGCTGATCCACGTTGTCGTGGTCAGCGGCTTGAAAATCGTGCTCATCCTGGGCCTGGTCAGCGCCGTCGCTCGGGTCTTCGAATGGTCGCGCCGCCGCAGCCTGCTCGTCGCCCTGCCGCTCGTTGCCGCCTATGTGCTGATCAGCGGCGCCGGTCCCGCCGCCATTCGAAGTGCGCTCATGGCCGGCGCGGCGATGCTTGCAGCGGCCGGAGCACGACGCACCGATCCGGTGCCGATGCTCGCGCTCGTGGCGGCGCTCATGCTCGGGATCTCCCCGCAGCTCATCGAGGACCCGGGCTTCCAACTGTCCTTCCTTGGAACGGCCGGGATCCTGCTCCTCGCAGGGCCGATCGCCGGACGGATCCCGGGGCCCCGACTGATCGCCGAACCCTTCGCGGTCACGGTCGCCGCGCAGCTCGCGACCTTCCCGGTCATGGCGGGGACCTTCGGAGTCATCTCGATCGCAGGTCCGGCGGCCAACGCACTCGTGCTGCCGCTCCTCCCCGTGATGATCGTGACCGGCGCGACCGGCGCGATCCTCAGCGCCCTGAACCCAGCCCTCGGCTGGTGGCTGCTCCAGCTGACCGGGCTTGGGACGTCGTTCGTCACCACGGTGGCGCGCGTGCTCACCGCCATCCCCGGCGCGGCGATCCAGGTGGGGAACTGGCCCACGGCGTGGTCGGTCGCGGAAGGCGCGGGCGTCGTCGCCGCACTGGCGACCCTCGCAGTCATGAGTCGCCGGACCGTGCTGATCCGTTGAACATCCGAGCGATGCTGGCGTCCGGTCTGGCCGGCATCCTGATGGCCGGCGCTGCGTTGCTCGTCTCGTCCCGCCCGGACGGGCGCCTGCACGTCACTGTGCTCAACACGGGATCGTCGACGGCGGTGCTCGTCAAGAGCGGTGATGGAAGCACCGTGCTTGTCGATGGCGGCGCGTCGCCAACAGCATTGCTGGCCGCGCTCGGGAGGGTACTGCCGCCGGCGACGAGCCACATCGACATGGTGGTGATCACTGGAGGCGAGGAGGCAGCGGTGGACGGGCTCGGCGGGCTCCCGGGTCACTACACCGTCGGGACCGTCGTGCTGTCCGGACAGCTCAATCCGGGCGGGAACGACGTCGTCGCGGCACTCGAGGGCGCCGGAGCGAACGTCCTCGAGGCAGACGGCGGTGCCTGGTCCTTCGGTGGGGCGAGCTGGCGGTGCTTCGGTTACATTGCCCTGGCCACCGGACGCCAGATGTGCGCACTGAGCGTCCAGGATCCGACCGGGCGCCTGCTCGTCCTCGGCGACACTGGAACCGCCGACCAGGAGAACCTGTGCGCCGTGTATGGCAGTGCACTCGACGCCGACCTGGTGGTCACTCCGCCGGGGGGCGCGATATCACCGGTGCTCCTCTACACCGCTCGTCCCGACGAGCTGGCGGTGCCGATCGCAGCGGGCGTTCCAGCGGTTCCGGCGCCGCCGGGGTACCCGGTCGATCGCACCAGCACCGACGGTGATCTCAGCTACACGGGGGGTCCCGATGGTCTCGTGGAGGGCACGTGATCCCGCTTGCGATACTGCGTCAATGGCGGCCAGTCCTCCCCTCAATCAGCTGACGCTCATCCACGGCGAGGACCGCTTCCTGGTCGATCGATCGGTCAGAGCCTGGCGCGAGCGAGCGCGGCCGCCACAACTGGACATCGAGGTATTCGACAGCCCTGGGCGGCTCGCCGAATTCCGTCATGCGGTCGCCGAGATGCCGCTGTTCGATCCCGAACGGGCGCTCCTGCTCCGTGATCCGCCCCAGCTCACCGGGTCGGCGAAGCGTGGCGGCGCCGACCCTCCCGAGCGGCTCGTCGCGATTCTTGGGGAGCTGGCGCCAACCACGGTGCTCTGCCTCGCCGCCCATGCCAAGGTCCCGGATCGCAATGCCGTCCTCGCCGCGGTGAAAGCCCGAGGCGGCGCCGTCGTCTTCCATCCGGCGGTGAAAGGTCGCGAACTCCGATCCTGGGTTGAGCGCGAGATCGCCGAGCATGGTCTGCGGCTCGCCACAGGCTCGGTGGATCACCTGATCCGAGTAGCTGGCCCCGACCTTGGCAGCATCGACTCGGAACTCGACAAGCTGGTCGCCTTCGCGGCCGGCAAACCACTGTCGATCAGCGAAGTGCGCACGGCAGTCGCCGGGGACGAGGCCACGGGACTGTACGAGACACTCGGGGAGTTGCTCGGTGCCACGCCGGCGAAGGGAGCCGAGTCGATCGACCGGCTGCTCTCCGAGGGTCGGGCCGGTCCATATCTGCTCGCCATACTCGCTGGGCAGATCCGGGACCTCGTCCTCGCTCAGGCATACCTTCAGAAGCACAGCTCGGGCGCGGGTCTCGCCGCAGCCCTTGGCAAGCCCGACTGGCAGGCCGACCGGCTCAGCCGTCAGGCAAGAACTGTGTCCGCGACACTCGTTGCCGGCTGGCTCGCCGCGCTCCACGACGTCGACCGAAAGCTCAAGACGGGCGAGATCTCGGAAACCGAGGGCCTGCGGCTTGCCGTCCTCCGCGCCGCGGCCGAGGTCACCGCCGAGCGCGGTCAGCGTCGCCGATAGGGCCGGGTCCGGCCTGAGCGCTACTTGCTCTTGGGTGTCTTCGCCGCCGGCTTGACTGCCGCTGCGGCCTTCGGCGCGGCTGGCTTTGCGGCAGCGACCCTCGGCGTGGTGGCCTTGGCCGCAGGAGCTTTCGGGGCGGACTTTGCCGCGGAAGTGGAGGCGGTCGCGCGTGCCGGTTGCTTCGCACTCCGTCCCTTCGCCCCGCCGGCGGCGGCGGATCGAACTGCGGCTCCTTCGACGCCCTCAGCGACATTCGCGAGACGGGCAGCCATGGATGCCAGACGAGACTTGCGGCGGCGTGCGTTGTTCCGGTGGAGCACGCCCTTCTCCGCCGCGCGATCGAGCGCCTTGATGGCGGCGTGCAACTCGGCCTCGCCGGTGGCGCCGCCCTCCTCGAGCAGAGCGTGGCGAGCCTTGATCACCTTGGTGCGCACCGCGGACTTCACCGCGCGATTGCGGATGTGTTTCCGCTCGCTGGACCTGATGCGCTTGCGCGCGGATCGGGAGTTGGCCATGCTCGCTCTTCTAGATCACTCGATAACTGGTGCGCGCCCCCCGGGCAGAGACGAGCCAGGGACGCACGAAGCCAGCAGTATATCAGCGACTGTGTCTCGCCTTTCCACGTGGGTCGTTCCCGCATACGCAAAGCTCAATCTCTCCCTGGAGGTCGTCGCCCGGCGAGCGGATGGCTGGCACGACATTGACAGCGTCCTCGTCCCGATCGATTGGCACGATCTCGTGGGGCTCAGCGTCGAGCTCGCCGGCACCGACAGACTGGCGCTGAACGTGGACGGGCCGGCGGCAGACGGGGTACCCGACGGCGAGAGCAATCTGACGGCTCGAGCTGCACAGGCGCTCCGGGAACTGGCCGGACGCCCGCTCGCGATCCGCGTCTGGCTCTCCAAGAGCGTCCCGCACGGCGCCGGCCTGGGGGGCGGCTCGGCAGACGCCGCGGCAGTCCTTCGGGCCGGGATCGTCAGGCTCGCGGAGCTGGGCACCGCCGTCGACTCGGACCGCGCGGCTTCGCTCGCACTCGCCATCGGGAGCGACGTTCCGGCGTTGCTCTCGATGTCAGCCCAGCGCGTCCGCGGCCGGGGCGACCGCCTCGAGCCGGTCCGGACCCCGCAGCTGCACCTGGCGATCGCTGCAACGACGCCGAGTTCCACCGCCGACACCTACGCCGCCGTCGCGCCCGGCGAGATCCTGGACGATGGCCGCTCGGCGCGGCTGGCTCGCCTCCTCGACGCCGGCCAGGCACCCGAGCCGTCGTTGATGGGGAGCGCCCTCGAGCCGGCCGCGTGCCGGGTCAATCCCGTGCTCGCCGACGCCCTGCGACGAGCGCGTCAGGTCATCGACGGCGTCGACTGGTACCTGACCGGGAGCGGTGGTGCGGTGTTCGCCGTCACCCCCGACCACGCCGCCGCGGAACGGCTCGCGGTTGCCATGCGGCGGGCCGGCTACACGGCGCGCGCGTGCCGCACCGTCGGCTGAGGCTCGCAGCACTACAATCCGATCCTCAGTGGCTGTCGCTGATGCACCTTCCGTCACGCCGCCGACGCCGGACACCTGCGATCACCCGGCTCCGGTCACCGGAATCATGGCGCACGAGTTCGCCCACTACGAAGGCGCCGTCGGCCCGGAGGGGCTCCGCCGCACGGTCACGTACTACGGGCCGATCGTCGGTGGTCTGCCGATTCGTGCGTGGCATTGTGAACAGTGCGGTCTGCTCCGGCTGAGCTTCCCGGACGGGCGCACCGAAGAGCGCCGGCTCTTTCCGGGGCCGCAGCCGGGGTTGCTCGCCGCCGCGTCGCCGGTCGCCACCGAGCGGGTGCACTACGGCATGCAGGCGCGTGTCTCCGGTCTGACCGCGCAGCCGGCCTTCATCGATCAGCTGACCGGAGGCGCGTCGGTCGTCCGGCCGATCCAGTTCCCCACGGTGACGTTGCCGGAGTGGGACGCGATCACATGGCTGACGGTGCTCGGCATGATCTCCGTGCTCGTCGGGCTGTTGCTCGCGGGATTGTTCGCGACTCTGTCCTACAGCACGCCGAGCCTCGAGCTCCCGCTCGTGCTCACGATCGTTTTCATCTTTGTCGGGGTCGTGGCGCTCCGCCTCATCGTGCTGGCGATCCGGCACTTCGCCCCCGCGGAAAAGCTCAGTCCCAGCGTTGCAGTGTCGATGCGGGGCACGCCGGAGCTCGACGCGGCGACGAGAACGGTGGTGGCGCTGCTCGTCATCTGCGTCATGGGGCTTTTCTCGGCAGCGGTCCTGGCGACGTACACCTACTCGACGCCGGGCGCCGAGTTTCCCGTGGTGGTGATCAGCGTCGCGTGCGCGATCGTTGCCGCCGTGATCAAGGTCGTTGACGCCGCGGTGCGTCACTTCAGCGGCAGATAACGGACCCCTCGGAGTCCATGCCGCTCCACGCGCCGCCCGATCAGGACATCGTCATCGTCGGCGCCACCGGCGACCTCGCACAGCGCAAGCTCATCCCTGCGCTGTACAACCTGCACCGCCAGAAGTTGTTGCCCGCAAACGGCCGGATCATCGGCGCGGCGCCCTTCGACTGGGACGACCAGAAGTTCCGTGACCTCGCCGAAACGGCGGTGAAGGAGTTCTCCCGGACTCCGCTGCAGAAGACGGTCTTCGCGTCGTTCGCGAAACGGCTGAAGTTCGTTCCACTCCCCCCGGACGGCAATCTCGGCGCCGTCCGTGCCGCGACCACGCTGGATCGCCGCATCGCATACCTTGCAGTGCCGCCGTCGGCATTCACCTCGCTCATTGAAGGTATCAAGACGACGGGCCTCGCCGACGGCACATCGATCATCATCGAGAAGCCGTTCGGTCACGACTTGCAGTCCGCTGAGGAGCTGAACCGGACGCTGCACGACGTCGTTCCCGAGCAACGCATCTTCCGCATCGACCACTACATGGGGAAGGAGACCGTCCAGAACCTCCTGGTCTTCCGGTTCGGCAATTCGCTCTTCGAGCGGCTCTGGAGCCGAGAGGCGATCTCACGGGTCGAGATCATGGTGGCCGAGTCGCTCGGTGTGGAGCAGCGCGGCAAGCTGTACGAGGAGATCGGCGCCATTCGCGACATCGTCCAGAACCACATGTTCCAGGTGCTCTCGCTGGTCGCGATGGATCCGCCGCTCTCCTTCGACGCTGAGGCGATCCGCAACGAGAAGGTGAAGGTGCTGCAGTCGATTCAGCCGATCCACCCACACGATGTGGTCCGTGGTCAGTACACGGCCGGGATGATCGACAACGAGAAGGTCGTCGGCTATCGCAAAGAGCCGGGAGTCTCAGCGACGTCGACAACGGAGACCTACGCGGCGCTCCGTCTGCATCTCGAGTCGTGGCGGTGGTCCGGCGTGCCATTCCTGCTGCGCACCGGCAAGCGCCTGCCGACCCGCGACACGCGCGTGGTGATCACCTTCCACGACGTTCCGCTCCATCTCTTCAAGACCGCCGGCGTGCACACCCTGCATCGCAACCGGCTGGTGGTACGCATCCAGCCCGACGAGGGGATCGCGCTCTCCTTCGTGGCCAAACAACCGGGCCCGGAGGTGACCGCTCAGTCGGTCGACATGAACTTCAAGTACGGCGACTCGTTCAAGACGTCACCACCGGAGGCGTACGAGCGCCTGCTCCACGACGCACTCAACGGTGATCACACGCTGTTCATCCGTGAGGACGAGGTCGAGTACGGATGGAAGGCGGTGGAATCGGTGATCGAGGCGCCGCCACCGATCACGTTCTACCCGGCGGGCACGTGGGGGCCGGACGATGCCGCGCGAATCGCGAGCCCGAGCCACTGGGACGACTCGGTCGCTGCGGTATGACCCCGGCGCTCATCGGCGTCGACCTCGGCGGCACCAGCATCCGCGCCGCGGTGGCGATCGGTGACGTCACTCACGGTGAACCCGTGATCCGGGACACCCCCTCACGTGAGGGTCCGGCCGTGGTGCTCGACGCGGTTGCGGAGTGCGCCCGGGAGGCGGCCGGCAGCGCGCACATCCGGGGGCTCGCGATCGGCATCCCAGGCCCGCTCGACCCCGGCGCCGGCATCGTGCATGACGCTCCGAACATGACCGGCTGGACCGAGACCCCCGCTGCGGCGATGCTTTCGGAGCGAGTCGGATGTCCGGTCGTGATCTGTCACGACGCGGCCGCAGCCGGGTATGCGGAGTTGAAGGCCGGCGCGGGACGCGGAGCGCGCCATCTTCTGTTCATCACGGTGAGCACAGGGATCGGCGGCGCGCTCTTCATCGACGGGGACCTGTACGACGGAGCGACCGGTTCCGCCGGCGAGGTCGGGCACACGCCGATCAGCGACAACGGACCGCGCTGCGGGCAGGGTCATCCAGGCTGCCTCGAAGGGATGTCGTCGGGGACTGCGATCGCAGCCCGCGCTCGAGCCGCCCTGGCTGCCGGCACGGCCTCGTCGTTGCAGAGTGTCGATGCTGCCTCGATCGACGCCCGCGCCATCGTCACGGCCGCCAACGCCGGCGATGCGCTCGCGCTCCAGGTGTTCAACGAGGCCGGCCACGCGCTCGGCCGGGCAATCGGCGGGTTCATCAACGTGCTCGCCCCGGATGTGATCGTCATCGGCGGAGGGCTCATCCACGCGGGCGAGCTGCTGCTCAAACCGGCCCGCACCGCGGCGACCGAGATCGCGTTCGAGATCCCGTATCGCCGCTGCAAGATCGTCTCCGCGGCGCTCGGCACCGACGCCGGCCTTATCGGTGCAGTGGCGTGGGCGGTGCGCAGCTTTGGTGGCGCTCCGGTGGGGATGCTCTAGGGGCGGCCACCGGGGATCCCGGCTCCGGCTTCAAACCGGACGATTCAGCCTCCGCCGGAATCCCCGCCGGCCTTGGCTTAACCCTGGGCGCCGGGAGGCGGCGGGACAGGGTGGGAGAGCATGTCGGCGCGACGCTGCAGATACTCGTCACGGCTGATCTCGCCGCGCGCGTAGCGGATGTCGAGCTCGTGGAGTCCGGGGCTCTGCCAGCCACCGTGCCAGTGTCCGTGCCACTGACCGCCGTTCCATTGGCGCGGATACACCGCGTGGCGGCGCGACGAACGTGCGACCAGCACCACCGTGGTGATGATGGCGACGAGCACCACCAACCAGACGACCCAGCCGATCCAGAACGGCCCGCCGTCGTAATAGAACACTCGCATGATCGAATCATACGGGTGGGCGGTGTCATTTCCATGACGGGTCGATTCGGATTGTGCCGTTAACGCAGATGACCCACCGGCTGCGAGCCGGTGGGTCATGGAGTGATCAGCTCCGAGGTTGTGTTACGCGACTGCCGGTGCCTTGATCGTGGTTGCCGGCGACACGCGTGTCGTGGAGACCGGCTTCCTCGCTGTCACGAGGCTGAAGATCTCGAACACGAAGGCGACGAGGACCGCAAAGGCCGCGATTGCGAGCCCGATGGCTGCGTAGCCGGCGAACATGCCGATCTGGCCCCAACCGTAGGCGTTCAGCAACATGCTGCGAAGCGTGGTGCCCTTGAAGATGGTCGCCACTTCGCCCGCGAGCTTGACGTTGGTCGGCGCTGCCTGAGCCGCAGCGCTGAGCTGCGAGTAGGTCTGGCCGTTGCCGATCAGGCCGAGGTGCACGTTGATGAAGTTATTGGCATAAACCTGAGCCTGCTGACCGGTGAGGAGTTCCTGACCCGCGTACTGGGTCATCGCCGCCGCATCGACCTTGGGCAGGACGGTGATCTCGGCCGAATTCGCGGCTGGGAAGTAGATCTGCTGCGCGGCCAGCTGATCGTGCACGGTCGAGGTCGCAAAGCTGCTCGCCCAGAAGGCAAACCCACTCACGAAGCCAAGAATGCCGATCATCCCGATCTGTAGTACGAAAATCCGCCAACGCAATCCACTGGTCATGGTGGGTGTCTCCTTTATTTGATTGGACCTGGACCCCATCCTCGACCTCCAGGCGCACTGAGGCCAGTGCCACAAGGCATCAGACCAAGTGCCTCCGCGCACCGACGAGTGGGGACGAAGGTCCCGGTCTCGCTCAGGACCAGTCTTGGGCGTCGCCGCCGCGATTCCGCTTCGCCATGAACGCGGCCACCTCGGCTCGGCGGGAGAGGTCGAGCTTCATAAGGATGTTGCTCACGTAGTTCTTCACCGTCTTCTCGGCAAGGTGGACCCGCTCGCCGATCTGCCGGTTGGTCATTCCCTCGGCCACGAGGCTGATGATGCGTCGCTCTTGGGGGGTCAGCTGCTCGACGCCCGAGTCGTCACTTCCGGCGAGAACGTCGCCCCGGATCCGTGCCAGAACACGCCCTGTCACTGACGGGTCGAGGAGGGATTCGCCATTCCCAACGCGATGGATCGCATCCAGGAGGTCGTTGCCCCGAATCTGCTTCAGGACATACCCGGACGCGCCGGCCATGATCGCGCTGAAGAGCGCCTCGTCGTCCGCGAAGGACGTGAGGATGAGCACCTTCGTCTCCTCGCGGTGTGCTCGGATGTCCCTGCACGCCTCGATTCCCGATCGCCCGGGCATGCGGACATCCATGACCACCACGTCGGGAACCGTCGCCGCCGCGGTCGTGACCGCCTCGTCCGCGGAGCCCGCTTCACCGATCACCTCGATGGTGAGATCCGACTCCAGCAAGGCTCGGAGCCCGCGGCGCACCAGCTCATGATCGTCACAGAGCAAAACACGAACTCGGGTGGACGCCATCGATTCAGTGTAGGCGGGTCATTGGTCACACGGATCGAAGCCGTGATGCTCTGGCCCGTGCGCCGCGAGCATCCGATGCTGAGTGGCGAGATGCTCATCCAGGACTTCATGCAGATCGACCGCGACTTTGACGAGATCAGGGCGCGGGTGCTCGCAGACCCACGTGGGCTGATCGCCGCGAGTGCGGGGGCAGCGTACCGGCACGGCGAACGGGTCGCCCTCCGTCTGACACCGCTCCTCGGCCTCCCACGGCTTGGCAAGAGCATCAGCGTGGACCTGGCCGAGCCGTACGAGCGCGAGGATCGTCTCGTGGTCCCGATGCACTGGTGGGCACCAGGTGCGACCCGGCTGTTCCCGCACCTCGACGGTGACCTGGAGTTCGCGCCGCTGGGGGCCAAGACCAGTCAGATCACCTTGATGGCGAGCTACGACCCACCGCTGGGCGTCGTCGGGAGGCGCGCTGACGTCCTGCTGCTCCACCGGGTCGCCGAAGCGAGCGTTCGCTCATTCCTCGTCCGCGTCGCGCGGAACCTCGAACGGCCCGCGCGCACGCCGGTCGTCGCGAGGTAGATCCGTCAGCCCTTCGGCTGCGCGTCTCGCGGCACCGACCAGACGCCTCGTACGCCGTGCGGTGCAGCCGATTCAAGGGTGAACGATCCGTGCAGGGTGCGAGCCCGTTCGGCGAGGTTGTCGAGTCCGAGGCCGGCGCTGCGTCGCGCGGGTAATCCGGCGCCGTCGTCCTCGACGGTCAGGATCACCTCCATGCCCGCCCGGAGGCGAATCTCGACGCCGGTCGCGCGCGCGTGGCGGATGACATTGCTGAGGAGCTCGCGGAGCGCGGCCAGGAGATGCTCCGCCAGGTCCGGTCCGACGATGGTGTCGACGGGGCCGACAAAGCGGACCCTCGGCTCGAATCCAAGCGCCGGCGTCATCTCGGCGGCAAGGGCCAGCACGCGCACCCGGAAGCCTGAGAGGCCGCGGTCCGTCGAACTCAGCTCGAAGATGACGTCGCGGATCTCTCGAATGGTCGCGTCCAGGTCCTCGACGGCAGCCTGCACCTTGTCGGCAACGCCGACGTCGTCGACGAGGCGAGAGAGCGCCTGGAGGCCGAGCCCGGTCGCGAAGAGCCGCTGGATCACGGTGTCGTGGAGGTCACGAGCGATCCGTTCCCGATCGTGGAGGAGCGCGAGCTCCTGGACGCGTTCGTGCAGGCGTGCGTTCTCGATAGCGACCCCCGCCGCGCTGGCCAGCGCCACCGCGAGCGTCTCATCGGTCGCCGTGAACGGCCCACCACCGCGCTTCTCCGTCAGATAGAGGTTGCCGAAGACCTCGTTGCGGATGCGGATCGGTACCCCGAGGAACGTGCGCATCGCCGGGTGTCCGTCTGGAAATCCCACCGAGTCGGGATGCGCTCCGAGGTCGTCGAGCCGCAGCGGCTGAGGTTCGTGGATGACGAGTCCGAGGATCCCCAGGCCTCTCGGATAGTGGCCGATCCGGCGCACACCCGCTTTGTCGATGCCCTCCGTGATGAACTCGATCAACAGGATCTCGCCGTCGTCCGACACGGCGCCGAGCACGCCCAGCGCCCCGTACTGTGCGTCGGTCTGATCGCACGCGACCTGCACGATTCTCTGGAGGACGGCGGGCAACTCCAGGTCGGACGAGATCGCGAAGATCGCGTCGAGAATCTGCTGGACTTCGCTCACGCCGCCAAGCGTAGCCGCGCCGGGCTCGCCGTGCCTCCAGGGTTCCGTCGTGATATTCTGAATCTACTGAATATGAGCGGCCCGACCAGCGCGGCACAGATCACCTTCATCGAGGACATGGGCCAGATGATGGTCGGGTGGGGGATCCCGCGAACCATCGGGCGCATCTACGCGTATCTGCTGCTCAAGGCAGAACCCGCGACGCTCGACGACATCGCGGCCGATCTCGGCATCGCAAAGAGCGGCGCCAGCGTCGCGTCGCGCCGGCTGGTGCAACTGGGGCTCGCACGCGCTGCCGGTCAGCCCGGCAGCCGGCGCGTCGTGTACGAGCCGCTCGACAACCTCGAGGCGATGACGTCAGCGCGGACCGCGCAGATGCATCAGCTGGTGGCGCGGCTGCGACAGGGAGCGCGCGCCGCGTCGGGCACGCAGGGTCGCCGGCGACTGTTGGTCATGGCGGATTGGTGCGACGAACTGATCAAGGAATTTCCCCTCCTGGTGCGCAGGCTCGACAAGCGGAGGATCAAATGACCAGCGCGATCGTGATGCACGGGCTGACCAAGGACTACGGTGCGGATCACGGACTGTTCGACCTTGATCTGGAAGTCGCGGAAGGCGAGGTGTTCGGGTTCCTCGGCCCCAACGGCGCCGGCAAGACCACCACGATCCGGCTGCTCATGGGGGTCATTCACGCGTCCGCCGGAAGCGCGACCATCTTCGGTCTCGACTGCGACCGCGACTCGGTTGCAGTGAAACGCGAGGTCGGTTACCTCCCCGGCGAGTTAGCCCAGTTCGGCGGCATGCGCGGCAGCGAGGTGGTGACCTATCTCGGTGGCATGCGGGGTGGGATCGACACCGCGCGCGTCAAAGAGCTGTCGGAGCGCCTCGAGCTCGATCTCGGCCGGCGCTTTCGCGAGTACTCGCGCGGCAACAAGCAGAAGTTGGGACTGGTGCTGGCATTCATGCACCGCCCCCGGCTGCTCATCCTCGACGAGCCGACCGGCGGCCTCGACCCGCTCAATCAGCAGACGTTCCACCAGCTTGTCGGCGAGGTGAAGGTTTCGGGGACGACCGTCTTCCTCTCGTCGCACGTGCTGTCGGAGGTGGAGGAGACATGCTCCCGAGTCGGCATCATTCGCGGCGGCCGTCTCGTCTCCGACATGACCATGGACAAGGTCCATGAGTTGCGTTTTCACGAGGTGACCGTCGAATTCAGCGGTGACGTCCCCGCTGCCGCGGTACGCGCCGCCGCGGGTGTGGAGGATGTCGCTGTGGACGGCGCGCGCCTCACCTGCACGGTGCACGGTGGCTTCGACGGCCTGCTTGCGGCGCTGAGCGGCCACACGGTGGTCGACATGGTCAGCAGGGAGCCCAGCCTCGAGTCGCTGTTCCTCAGCTACTACAAGCAGTGATGTCGCCTCGCCTCCTGCTGCGCCTGCACCGCATCGGTTTGATCGCGATGGCGTACTTCGGCATCTTCTACGTGCTCGTCAACAGCGCCGCGTTCCCGCTCATTGCAGGCAAGACGCGTGCCGCGCAGGAGGCATTCGGGCATTCGGTCACCGTGCTTGGCGCAACGTTCAGCTGGTTGTTGCCGCTGCCGATTCGACCGGACACGGCCGCGGGATACCTGCAGTGGCGCGGCTACGGATTCTTCGCCATCATCTTCGCCGCCTGGGGTGTGTTCAGCGCATGCGGTGCGGTGCGTCGTGACGAGGACCGTGGACTGGTCGAGTCGTGGCTGTCGACAGGTGTTTCGCGTCTGCGCCTGCTCGCCACACGGAGCATGTTCTTCGCGGTCGTAAGCGCCGGAATCGTCGCCCTCACAGGGGGTGCCGGGTGGCTGGGATGCCTCATCGCAGGAACACCGGCTGACGTCGCGGGGTTGGTCGGAGAGAGCGCTGCGCTGTGGGCACTGACGCTCGCATGCTTCGGTCTCGGACTCCTCGTGGCCCAGCTCGTCGGCGAATTCCGCGCGGCGGCGGCAGCCGGGAGCGCCTTGCTCGTCCTAATGTTTCTCCTCGACAGCATCGGGAGGTCGAGCGTCCATCGCGGGCCGTTGTCCGGCATCTCGGTGTTCTTCCTCTTCAACCAGTCCAACGCGGTCGCCCCTGGCGGATCGTTCGACCCCACCGCGACGCTCCTTCTGTTCGTCGTCGGCGCTGTCGCGACCGCCGCCGCAGGCGCCGCGTTCGTGCGGCGCGATCTTGGATCGGGATTGGTTCGCCAGCCGCCCCGTCGCGCGACCGAAGTGCACGACCCGTCCTCCAATCCGCTGCTGCGGGTCCCGGTTGCGCGGGGACTGTGGATTCGGCGCGCCGGTACGCTCGCGTGGACGGTGGGGATGGGCGTCCTCGCGGCCGCGGTCGTGCTCCTGGTGAACACCACTGCGACGTTCTTCGCCACCACCCCCAGTCTCAGCCCGTACCTGCGGGGCCTCGCCGGCGACGTGCACACGGTGTTGCTTGCGCTGATCTGGCTGAGCTTTGCGCAGGCGCTCGTCGCCATCCTCTCGATCACGACGGTATCCCGCTGGTCCGCCGACGACTCGTCCGGGGTGCTCGAGATGCAGCTTGCGGAGCCGCTCCCGCGCTGGGGAGTCCTCGTCGAGCGTGCCACGGAGCTGACCGTGACCGTCACCGTCATGTCCTTTGTCGCCATGGCGGTGATTCTCGCCCTGGCGCCGGCCGAGGGGATCGGCGTCGATGCCGGGAAACTGCTCATCGCCACGGCGCTGCTCATCCCCTTCGCGCTCACCTTCGCCGCCGTCGGCGCGCTGCTCGCCGGCTGGCGGCCCCGGGTCGCCGTTGTCGTCCTGTCAACCGTCGGCGTGATCTCGTACCTGGTCTTCGAATTGGGGCCGCTCTTCAAATGGCCGAAGTGGGCGGACAACCTGTCAGTCTTTCAGCTCTACGGCACACCCCTGATCACGCCGGTGTTCGTGGGTGGGCTGATCGCGATGCTCGCCATCGTTGTCGTGGGTTTCGGATCCGCCGGCGTCGCGCTGGCGCGGCGGGATGTTGCCGCATAGGAGGTTGGCCGTGGCGGACGACGCGACGACGAAGGATGCGATCCGGTGGATGTGGTCGCTCGGCGACTACGGCGCGATCGCCGCCCACCTGGAACCGCACGCGGTCGAGCTCGCCCAGCGCAGCCGCCTCCAGGCGGGGTCGGAGGTCCTCGATGTCGCCGCCGGCAACGGCAATTTCGCGATTGCCGCAGCTCGCCTCGGGGCCACGGTGGTGGCCACCGACCTCACGCCGTCGATGGTCGAGATGGGCCAGGCCCGGAGCCGCTCCCTCGGCCTCCCAATCGAATGGCGCGAAGCCGACGCCGAGCACCTCCCGTTTGCGGATGAGCGCTTTGATGTCGTGGCGTCGGTGTTCGGTGCGATGTTCGCTCCAGATCCGGAGCGGGTGGCACTCGAGCTGTTCCGGGTCGCCAGACGCGGCGGCCTCGTGGCGATGGCGAACTACGGCCCGAAGGGATTCCTCGGGCGCTTCACGGCGATGCTCGCTGAGCGTGGCCCGGCGCCGCCCCCGGGGATGCACTCGCCGTTCGAATGGGGGGTCACCGACGAGGTGCACCGCAGATTCAAGGGCCTCACGTCATCGATCGAGATCTATCCGCAGGCGCTCACCTTCGAGTTCGACTCGATCGACGCCGGGTGGGAGTTCTGGGAGCGGGCAAACCCACCGCTGAAAGCGATCCTCACGATGCTCGACGAGGAGCAGGCGGCGTCTCTGCGTGAGGACGGCAAGAAGCTGTTCACGGAGCTGAACCAGGTCTCGGGTGGCGGTCTGACGCTCGAGTCAGACTACCTCCAGGTGCTCGCTCGCAAGGCTTAGCGTGCCTGATCGTTCGCGCGTTGCCACAATCGCGTACTCGAAGGCGTCAGCGAGTGCGCTCCACGACGCTTCGATGATGTTGGTGCTGCAACCCACGGTGCTCCAGCGCCGGTGGTGGTCGCCGCTCTCGACGAGCACCCGGACCCCGGCGGCCGTACCGTCCCGACCGTCGAGAACGCGAACCTTGTAATCGAAGAGTTGGGTCGCCCCGATCTCCGGATAGCTCGGGGTGAGCGCCTTGCGCAGGGCCGCGTCGAGCGCGTTGACCGGTCCGTTGCCCTCGGCGACGGTGTGCACCACCACGTCCCCCACCTGCACCTTGATGGTGGCCTCGCAGACCAGTGAACGGCCTTCGCGCTGCTCGACGAGCGCGATGTAATCGATCAGCGTGAACGGCGCCGCGTTGCCGCGGGCGCGATGCACCAGCAGCTCGAATGACGCCTCGGCGCCCTCGAACGAATGGCCGCTGAACTCCAGCTGCTTGACCTCGTCGGCGACACGCCGCGCCAGCGCTCGATCCCCGGTCAGGTCGACCCCGAACGCGGCCGCCTTCTCGAGCACCGTGCCGCGTCCCGACTGCTGGGTGATCACCGAGTGTCGCTCGTTGCCGACGCGAGCCGGGTCGATGTGTTGATACGCATACGACGCCTTGCTCATCGCGTCGATGTGCTGGCCGCCCTTGTGCGTGAATGCCGCCTGGCCGATGTACGGCGCCGAGATGGGCGGCGCGATGTTGGCGATCTCGGCAACATCGCGCGCGACCTCGGTGAGGCGTGCCAGCTGCGCATCCTCGATGACCTGGACGCCCATTTTGAGCTGCAGGTTGGGAATCAGCGTGCACAGGTTCGCGTTGCCGGTGCGCTCGCCGTAGCCGTTGATGCAGCCCTGCACCTGGACGGCGCCTGCCCGTACCGCTGCGAGCGTGGCGGCCACCGCACACCCGGAGTCATCGTGACAGTGGATGCCCGCGATGCTCCCGAACCGAGCGGTCATGTCGCGGACCACCGACTCCACGCGATCGGGGAGCGTCCCGCCGTTGGTGTCGCACAGGGTGATGCGCTCGGCACCGGCGCCGACTGCAGCGTCGAGGCACCGCATTGCGTAGTCGGGGTTGCTGCTGTACCCGTCGAAGAAGTGCTCGGCGTCGTACACGACCCTGCGACCGTGGTCGACGAACCAGCGCACCGACTCGCCGATCATTGCGATGTTCTCGTCGGTGGTGGTCCGCAGCACGTCGACGACCTGCCGGTCCCACGCCTTGCCGACCAGCGTGATGATCGGTGCCATCGAGTCGAGCAGCGTGCGCAGCTGCAGGTCGTCCTGCGCCGCCAGCCCGGGCCGGCGCGTCGCGCCGAACGCCGCCAGCGTTGCGTTGTGGAGCGGATGGTGCTGCATGGCCGAGAAAAACTCGGTGTCGGTCGGATTCGCGCCCGGCCATCCGCCTTCGATGACGGTCACGCCGAGCGTGTCGAGGTGGTCGGCGATGCGCAGCTTGTCGGACACGGAGAAGTTGATGCCGACACCCTGGGCACCGTCACGCAATGTCGTGTCGTAGATCTCGATGCTCACGACGCGGCTCCGACGAGCGTGCTCAACTGACGCACCGTCTCGCGCGCCACCGCGGCGGCGACGGCCTCGGTGCCGGACGTCCCGCCGAGGTCGGGGGGGAGCACATCCTCGGCAATGCAGACGTCGACCGCGGCCTCGATCGCGACGGCGAGATCGTTGCGGTGCAACGAATGCCGGAGGAGCATTGCGACCGAGAGAATGGTGCCGTACGGGTTGGCGATGCCCTGGCCGGCGAGACGGGGCGCACTGCCATGAATCGGTTCATACAACCCCTGGTCGGATGCGCCGAGGCTCGCCGACGGCAGCAGGCCGAGCGAGCCCGCGAGCACCGCCGCCTCGTCGCTGAGGATGTCGCCGAAGAGGTTCTCGGCGACGACGACATCGACGGTTGCGGGCTCGCGCACCAGGCGCATCGCGAAGGAATCGACAAGCTCGTGCGTCAATGCGACATCGGGGTACTCGGTCGCAAGTCCGGTCACGATCTCTCGCCAGAGCTGGCTCGTGATGAGCACGTTCGCCTTGTCGATCGAGATCAGTGCCCGGCGTCGCGACTGCGCGAGCTTGAATGCGACCCGCGCGACGCGCTCGATCTCCGCGGCGCTGTACACGATGCTGTCCCGCGCGATCTCGTCGGCGCCGGTGCCGGTCCGGCCGCGCGGCTGTCCGAAATACGCGCCGCCGGTCAGCTCGCGAACGATCACCAGGTCGGTGCCTTGCACGACCTCCGGGCGCAGCGTGGTGCGATCAACGAGATGCGGGTGGACCTTCACCGGGCGAAGGTTGGCGAAGACGTCCATCTCGCGGCGCAGCCGCAGGAGGCCCGCCTCGCAGCGCTGCTCGCCACGGAGGTGATCCCACGCCGGCCCGCCGACGGCGCCGAGCAGCACGGCGTCGGCCGCCTTGCAGGCATCGAGCGTCTCATCGGGCAAGGGCACGCCGAATTCATCGATCGCACGTCCACCGATCAGATGCACATCGATGCTCACCTCGGCGCCGTCCGCCTCGCACACCGCCGCGAGCACGCTCAGCGCTGCGTTGACGACCTCGGGTCCGACGCCGTCTCCCGGCAGCACGACGAGGTTCGCCTTCACGACCTCGCTCCGGCGCGCGCCAGGTCCGGCATCCATGCGGGGCGCCGCTCCTCGAACGCCGTGATCTCCGCCTCGTGCTCGAGAGTCAACCCGATGTCGTCGAGGCCTTCGAGGAGGCGGCGGCGCTCGAATGCATCGATGGTGAAGCTGAACCGCAGGTCGCCGCAGGCCACGGTTTGCGCCTCGAGGTCGACGGCGACGGTGATTCCCGGTTGCTCGGCGGCGAGGTCGAGCAGCGCGCGCACCTCGTGCGCCGGGAGCGTCACCGGCAGCAACCCGCTGCCGAGTGCGTTGGTCCGGTAGATGTCAGCAAAGGACTCGGAGATGACAGCGCGAATCCCGTAGTCGGCGAGCGCCCAGACCGCGTGCTCGCGCGACGAGCCGCAGCCGAAGTTGCGTCCCGCCACGATCACCGTGCCGTTCGCGTACGCGTCCTGGTTGAGGACGAAGTCCTGCCGTGGCGCGCCGGACGCGTCGCGGCGCCAGTCGTTGAACAGAAACTCGCCGTAGCCCGTCCGCTCGATCCGCTTGAGGAACTGCTTCGGGATGATCTGGTCGGTGTCGACGTCGGACCGATCGAGCGGGATGAGGACGCCGTCCTCGTGGTGGAACGGTCTCATGCGCGTCCCGCCGCCACCGGCATGCGGCGGACGTCGACGAAACGGCCCTCGACCGCGGCCGCGGCTGCCATCGCCGGAGAAACGAGATGGGTCCGCCCGCCGCGCCCCTGACGACCCTCGAAATTGCGGTTGCTCGTGCTCGCGCAGCGCTCGCCGGGTTGGAGGATGTCGGGGTTCATGCCGAGGCACATCGAGCACCCCGGGTTGCGCCATTCGGCGCCGGCGCGTATGAAGATCGCGTCGAGCCCCTCGGACTCGGCCTGCACCTTCACCTGCGCGGAACCAGGCACCACCAGGACGCGCAGGCCGTCGTGGACGCGCCGGCCGTCGAGCATCGCAGCCGCGGCACGCAGGTCCTCGATACGACCGTTGGTGCACGAGCCGATGAAGACGGTGTCCAGCGTGATGTCCTCGATCGCAGTGCCCGGCTCGAGGCCCATGTAGGCGAGCGCGCGAACCGCCGACTCACGCTCTGCCGCATCCTCGAAGGACTCCGGGTCGGGAACGCGTCCGGTCACCGGGACCGATTGTGCCGGGGTCGTTCCCCACGTCACGGTTGGCTCGAGCGTCGCCGCATCGATATGGACGACGCGGTCGTACACGGCACCCTCGTCACTGCGCAACTCGCTCCACGCCGCAACCGCCTCGTCCCAGGTCGCGCCGGTCGGCGCGTAGGGGCGGCGCCTGATGTACGTGAACGTGGTGGCGTCCGGGGCGATCATCCCGGCGCGGCCCCCGCCCTCGATGGTGAGATTGCAGAGCGTCATTCGCTGTTCCATCGAGAACCCGCGAACGACCGAGCCGGTGTACTCCACGACGTGACCGGCGGCGCCTGCCGTGCCGATCGCGTTCAGCACCCCGAGCGCTGCGTCCTTCGCGGTCACGCCGATCGGCAGTGTGCCCTCGATGCGCACCTCCATCGTCGATGGACGGGACTGACGCAGGCATTGCGTGGCGAGCACATGCTCGACCTCGGATGTTCCGATCCCGAGCGCGAACGCCCCGAAGGCGCCGTGCGTGGCCGTGTGGGAGTCGCCGCAGACGACGGTCGTCCCCGGCAGGGTCAGTCCCAGCTCCGGCCCGATCACGTGGACGATGCCCTGCCAGCGATGTCCGGCGCCGAAGCAGGAGATCGCATACTCGTCGCAGTTCGTGCGCAGCGCGTCCATCTGCGCCGTGCTCATCTCGTCGGCGCCGGTGATGCCGTCGCCGTCAGTGGGGACGTTGTGGTCCATGGTGGCAACAACCAGGCCCGGCCGGCGAACAGTCCGGCCCTCGAGCCGGAGACTCTCGAACGCCTGCGGTGAGGTGACTTCATGGACGAGGTGCAGGTCGACGTAGAGCAGCGACGGCTCGCCCGGCTCACCGGCCACGACGTGCGCGTCCCAGATCTTGTCGAACAGGGTGCGTGGGGTCATTCGACCCTCGAGGGTGCAGCAGCCGGCCTGCCCACGGCGTGTGCCGCTGCGGGCGTCTCCATGGCCGCCATGCGTTCGGGTGGGACCCTCGGTCCCTCCGCGAGGCGCGCGGTCAGACGGTTCAGCGCGTGCACGTACGCCTTTGCGGCTGCAACGAGGATGTCGGTGTCGGCGCCATGCCCCGAGCTCAACGCTCCGTCCCGGCGCAGGCGGACGCTGACCTCTCCGACGGCGTCCATGCCTTCGGTGATCGCCTGGATGGCGAATTCCTCCAGCTCGGCCTCGACCTGGACCAGTGAATCGATGGCCTTGTACGTTGCGTCGACGGGCCCGTCGCCGATGGACACCGCTTCGTGGCTCACACCGTCGTTCAGGAGCATGCGCACGGTGGCGGTGGCGCGCAGGTTGGTGCCGCAGCTCACCTGCAGATGCTCGAGGCGGAAGGTCTCCTCGGTCCCCTGGCGTTCGTCGGCGACGATCGCCTCGAGGTCGCGGTCGGTGACATCGCGCTTGCGGTCCGCGAGCTCCTTGAAGCGCACAAATGCGCGCTGCAACTCCTCGCCGTCGAGTCTGTAGCCGAGCTGCTCGAGGCGGTCGCGGAGCGCGTGACGCCCGCTCAGCTTGCCGAGGACGAGCGTCGACCCCGCACCAACCTGGCCCGGCTCCATGATCTCGAACGTCCTGCGGTCCTTGAGCATGCCGTCCTGGTGGATGCCGGAATGGTGCGCGAACGCATTCGCGCCGACCACCGACTTGTTCGGTTGCACGAGCATCCCGGTGAGCTGCGAGACGAGCCGCGAGGTGCGGTACAGCTGCGAGTGGTCGAGCTGGGTCGTGACGCCGTACACCTCGGGATGCAGACGTGTGGCCATTGCGACCTCTTCAAGCGCCGCATTCCCCGCACGCTCGCCGATACCGTTCACACAGGTCTCGATCTGGCGCGCGCCGCCGAGCACGCTGACCAGGGAGTTGGCGGTGGCGAGCCCGAGGTCGTTGTGGCAATGGACCGAGAGCACGACGTTGCGAAGCGCCGGAACCTGGATGTACATCCACCCGATCAGGTCACGCCATTCGTCGGGAGTCGCGTAACCCACGGTGTCCGGCAGGTTGATCGTCGTCGCACCCGCCTCGATGCAGCCGTTGACGATCTCGGCAAGGTAGTCACGTTCGGTGCGGCTCGCGTCCATCGGCGAGAACTCGACGTCCTCGCGAAACGACTTGGCGAGCGCGGTCATCTGCACGGCGTGGTCGTAGACCTCGCGCTGGGTCATGCGGAGCTGGCCTTCGCGATGAATCGGCGAGGTGCCGATGAACACGTGGATGCGCGCACGGGTGGCCGGCTCGAGCGCCGCCGCGCAGGATCGGACGTCCGCCTCGAAGCAGCGCGACAGTCCGGCGATCACCGGCCCCTCGACGCGCTCGGCGATGGCCTTCACCGCCGCGAAGTCGCCCGGCGAGCTGTGCGGGAAGCCCGCCTCGATGACGTCGACCTTGAGGCGCGCAAGTTGATGCGCGATCTGCAGCTTGTCCTCGGCGTTGAGCGAGACCCCCGGCGACTGCTCGCCGTCGCGCAGCGTGGTGTCGAGAATCGTCAGCGACTCGGTCATACCCGCGCCTCCTCGCGGTCTGATTCGGCCAGCACCTTGTCCATGCCGGGCGCGGTCTTCTTGTCGAGCCAGCCCATCTTCGAGCGCAGCTCGGCGCCGACTCGCTCGATCGGCAGGTGCATCTCCTCGTCGCGGTACTCGACGAAGTTCGGCCGTCCGGCTTCACTCTCCTCGATCCACCGCTTGGCGAATGTCCCGTCCTGGATGTCGGTCAGCAGCTTGCGCATGGTCTCGCGGGTTCGCTGATCGACGACCTTGGGACCGCTCACGTAATCGCCGTACTCGGCGGTGTCGCTCACCGAGTAGCGCATCCAGGAAAGACCGCCCTGATACATGAGATCGACGATGAGCTTCAACTCGTGCATCACCTCGAAGTAGGCGAGCTCGGGCTGGTACCCGGCCTCGGTGAGCGTGTCGAATCCGGCCTTCACCAGTGACGTGATGCCGCCGCAGAGCACCGCCTGCTCACCGAACAGATCGGTCTCGGTCTCCTCGGCGAAGGTTGTCTCGAGCACACCGGCGCGTGTGCCGCCGATGCCGCGCGCGTAGGCGAGGGTGCGTTCGCGGGCGAGGCCGGTTGCATTCTGGTGCACGGCGAACAGACAGGGGACGCCCTGCCCGGCGGCGAAGGTGCTGCGCACGAGGTGACCCGGACCCTTGGGCGCAACCATGCTCACGTCGACGCCCACCGGTGGGTCGATCAGCGCGTAGCGGATATTGAAGCCGTGCGCGAACATCAGCATCTTGTCCGCATGCAGGTGCGGTGCGATCGCCTCGTCATAGAGCGCGCGCTGTCCGGTGTCGGGCGTGAGCACCATGATCACGTCGGCTTCCTCGCATGCCTCGGCCGGAGTCAGGACGCGCAGTCCCTCGGCCTCCGCCGCGGCGCGGCTGCGGCTCCCTTCGAGGAGCCCGACGCGCACGTCGTGACCCGAGTCACGCAGGTTGAGGGCGTGCGCATGGCCCTGCGAACCGTAGCCGAGCACGGCGATCGGGCGGCTGGACAGCGCCTCGGGATCCGCGTCTGCGTCGTAGTACATCCGAGCGGTCATTGATCGTCGCCTCCTCTGCGGTTGTTCACACGGTGCCGGTGGTGTCGCCGGCAACGCCCGCGACGCGTGACGGCTCGGCCTGCGCCTCGTCGCCGTCGATCACGAAGTCCATGAGACGGATGCGTGCCTGGTCGCCGCGCACGAGCGCGACGACGCCGCTGCGCGCCAGTTCCTTGATCCCGTACGGCCGCATGAGCTCGATGAAGTTGTCGATCTTCTCGGCGCTGCCGGTGACCTCGATGATCACCGAACTGGCGGCGACGTCGACGATGCGGCCCCTGAAGATGTCGACGAGGTTCAGCAGCTCGGTGCGCTCACCCGGCGGCGCGTGCATGCGCACGAGCACGAGCTCGTGGGCGACGTTGCGCAGCCCCGTGATGTCGTCGATGGTGATGACGTCGATGAGCTTGGCGAGCTGCTTGGTGGCCTGCTCGGCCTGCTGGCGTCCGACGTGCACGGTGATGGTCATCCGCGAGATCGTGTCGTCGTCGGTCGGTCCCACCGAGAGCGAATCGATGTTGAAGCCGCGCCGGCGGATCATCGACGCGACCCGCTGCAGCACCCCGGGCTTGTTGTCGACAAGCACCGACAACAGGCGGCTCTGAGACATCAGCTCGCCTCGACGAAGTCGAGCATGCCCTTGCCGAGCGGCACGATGGGGTACACGTTGGCATTGGGGTCGATGTTGAAGTTCAGGAGCACCGGGCCCTTGTGCGCCATCGCCTCGTCGAGCAACCGTCCGACATCCTCGAGACGGTCGGTGGACATCGCCTTCATCCCGAAGGCGTCGCCGAGCTTGACGAAGTCAGGCGTGAACGTCAGGTCGACGGCCGAGCGCACACCGTCATAGAAATCGTCCTGGAACTGGCGGACCATGCCGAGCGAGGAGTTGTTCAGGATGACGACGTTGACGTCGATGTTGTTCTCGACCATCGTCGCCATCTCCTGCATGTTCATGACGAAGCCGCCCTCGCCGGTGACGCAGAACACCGTCTTGCCAGGGTTGGCGAGCTTGACCCCCATGGACGCGGGAAAGGCGTACCCCATCGTTCCCGTGCCGCCGGAGTTGAGGAACAGGCCGGGCTTGCTGTAGTTGAACCACAGTGCCGCCCAGATCTGGTTCTGGCCGACATCCGCGACCACGATCGCCTCGTCCTCGCAGCGCGCGTACATCGCTTCGAGGACCTGTTGGGGCTGGAGCAGGCCGGTGTGATTGGTGAATCGCACCGGATGCTCTTCCTTCCACTGGTCGATCTGCGTCAGCCACGCATGCTCCCGCTTGGGCTCGACGAGGAGGTTCAGCTCGCGCAATGCCACCTTCGCGTCGGACACGACGCTCACGTGGGGGACGACGTTCTTGCCGATCTCGGCGGGGTCGATGTCGATGTGCACGAGATGCTCGACGCGGGGCGCGAACGAGTCGAGCCGGGTGGTGACCCGGTCGTCGCAGCGCATGCCGATCATGATCAGCACGTCCGCCTCGCACACCGCCTTGTTGGTGTATCCGGCGCCCATGAACCCGACCATCTGCAGCGCCATCGGGTCGGTGACCGGGAAGGCGCCGGTGCCGAGCAGCGTCCAGCCCACCGGGATGTGCGCCTGATGGGCAAGCTCCGCGAGCTCCTCCTCAGCGCGGGCGATGAGCACGCCGCGACCGGCGAGGATCACCGGGCGCTTCGCTCCCTTGATGAGGTCGGCGATCTGCCGGAGCTTGGCGGGGTCGGGCCGCGGCGGCGCCGGGTACGACCGTCGCCGCACCGGGGTGTCCGGATAGTTGAACGCCGTGACCGCCGCCTGCAGATCCTTGGGGAAGTCGATGAGCACCGGGCCGGGGCGGCCCGTGCGCGCGATGTGGAACGCCTCCTGGATCGTCGGAGCGATGTCCTCGACACGCGTGATCAGGTACGAGTGCTTGACCACCGACATCGTCGAGCCGATCACGTCGGACTCCTGAAAGCTGTCAGTCCCGATGGCGGTCGACGGCACCTGGCCGGTGATCGCGACGACCGGGACCGAGTCCATGTAGGCGGTGGCGAGCCCGGTGACCAGGTTCAGCGCGCCAGGGCCGCTGGTCGCGAACACCACGCCGACCGACCCCCGCTTGCTGCGCGCGTAGCCGTCGGCGGCATGAGCGCCGCCCTGCTCGTGGCGCACCAGGATGTGATGGAGCGCCGGGTACTCGGGAAGGTAGCGGTACAGCCAGAGGTTGGCGCCACCGGGGTAGCCGAAGATTGTGTCGACACCCTCGCGGACGAGCGATTCGAGGGCGATCTGCGCGCCGGTGAGCATCCGTGGCGGCTCCGCCAGGCCGTCGGGGTTTGCCGCTGTCGTCGCAGCCGCACTCGAGCGTTGATCCGGTCGGGCGGTGATCATTGGTAGTAGCGGTTGAGCGATCGGCGCACGAACTCTTCGCTCTCGTCGTGCCGGGGCGTGCCGGGAGCGAAGCGATCCGCGCGTGCGGAGTCGAGGCGTTCGGACTGGGAGCGGTCGTCGCGGGTGCTTGCATCCCAGCGAGTCGGTGTTCCCATGCCGTCATAGGGTGCGGGTGCCTTTCCGGGGCCGGCCATGACTGTTCCTCCAATCGCGTTGTGCCGGGGGACAAAAAAAGGCCCCCTCCTGGGAGGGGGCCTTTTGCTTGATTCCGGCTTGGTGCTGTGCCTACCTGCGCACGCGCCTGCCCTGAAGCTTCAAAGCCCCGCTCCTAATCAGGAGCAGGCCTACCAGCAGGACCAGCGCGGAGCCGTACAACATCTCGGCGCAGAGAATACGGCCTCCGTGCCTCTCCAGTCAATGCACGGACTTGTGACAGTCGCACCGTATGCTTCCGCGCATGCCTGACACAGCCGCGACCAGACCGAGCTCCGTGATGCTCCATGGGCCCGATCGCGCACCGGCGCGCGCCATGCTGCGTGCGATCGGCTTCAGCCGCGAGGACCTGGAGAAGCCGATCATCGGCGTCGGCCACTCGTGGATCGAGACCATGCCGTGCAACTGGAATCATCGCGCTCTCGCCGAGAAGGTGAAGGAGGGCATCCGTGCAGCCGGCGGTACGCCGATGGAGTTCAGCACCATCGCGGTGAGTGACGGGGTCACGATGGGAACGCAGGGGATGAAGGCCTCGCTCGTCTCCCGCGAGGTCATCACGGACTCGATCGAGCTCGTCACTCGAGGGCACAGCTTCGACGGTCTCGTCCTCATCGTCGGATGTGACAAGACGATTCCGGCGGCGGCGATGGCGCTGTGCCGGATGGATATCCCCGGCCTCGTGCTGTACGGCGGCACCATCCAGCCCGGACGCTGGCGCGATCGTGACCTCACGATCCAGGACGTCTTCGAAGCCGTCGGCGCCTTCAACGCCGGCCGGATCGACGCCGCCGAGCTACGCTCGGTGGAGGAGCACGCGTGCCCAGGCGCCGGCGCATGCGGCGGTCAGTACACCGCGAACACGATGAGCACCGCCCTCGAGTTCCTGGGACTCTCGCCTGCAGGCAGCAACGCCGTCCCCGCGACGCACCCGGACAAGGATGCGGTGGCGGTGGCCGCCGGTCGCCTCGCCGTGCGCCTCGTCGAGGAGGGGACCAGCGCTCGCTCGATCGCCACCCGCGCGGCTTTCGAGAACGCGATTGCCTCGTTCTCCGCATCGGGCGGCTCGACCAATGCCGTGCTCCATCTCCTCGCCATCGCCGCGGAAGCCGGCATCGAGCTCGAGATCGACGACTTCGACGCCATCTGCGCGCGCACGCCGATCCTCGTCGACATCCGGCCGGCCGGCCGCTTTGTCGCGACGGATGTCTTCGCGGCCGGAGGGCTCGCCGTGCTGATGCAGCGACTCCTCGAGCTCGGACTGCTCCACGGCGACGCGCTGACCGTCGATGGCCGGACGATCGCCGAAGTGGCAGCCGCCGCCACCGAAACCCCCGGTCAGCAGGTCATTCGCCCTGCTGATGCGCCGCTCCGCGAGCACGGTGGCATTGCCGTGCTGCGGGGCAACCTCGCCGCCGACGGGTGCGTCGTCAAGCTCGCCGGCAACGACCGCGACTCCCATCGCGGCCCGGCTCGGGTCTTCGACTCCGAGGAGGACGCCTTTGCATCGGTCCGCGATGGCGGCGTCCACGCGGGCGACGTCGTCGTGATCCGCTACGAGGGGCCGGTGGGCGGGCCCGGCATGCGCGAGATGCTCGGCGTCACGAGTGCGATCGTCGGAGCCGGCCTCGGCGACGACGTGGCGCTGATCACCGATGGTCGCTTCTCGGGAGCGACGCACGGGTTCATGGTTGCCCACATCGCGCCGGAGGCAGCCCTCGGTGGCGCGCTCGCGGCAGTGCGCGACGGCGACATCGTGAGCATCGACGTCACGAAGCATCGGATCGACGTCGAATTGGATGACGAGGAGATCGCGAGCCGGCTCGCCGGGTGGAAGGCTCCCGCGCCACGCTGGCCGACCGGGGTGTTCGCCAAATATGCAGCCACCGTCTCGTCCGCGAGCCTCGGAGCGGTTACCGGGCGCTGACCCCGATCTTCCCGACAGCCCCGCGGAGGCCGCTGCAGCCGATGCACCCGATGCAGCCGACGCAGTTGGAACAGGCGATGCACGCGATGCAGCGCGTGCAGCGGACGCACGCGGCGATCAGCACGGAGCGCCGGATGGCGGCGCTGAAGAGGGTGGCGACACTGCCGCTGACGGCGATGCTCCCGGCGGTCAGGCTGCTCCCGACGACGGCCACGCTCAGGCTCGTGGCAGCGCTGCCGGCGACGGCGGCCGATGCGCTGGTCAGCGCCGAACCGGCAACCGCCGCTGAATCGAGCGTCACTGCGGAACCGGCGACGGCCGAGGAGCGGCGCGTCGCCACGCTTCCCGCGACGGCCGCGCTGTCCACGCTGAACACGCTCCCGGCAACGGCGACGCTCGAGCGGGTCTTCAACGACCCGGCGACGTCATCCCAGTCCTCTTTGTCCGCCGCGAACTCCCGGCGCATTGCAAGGACCCGGGCGGCCGCCGTTGCAGCAATGAGGGCGAAGCCCACGGCGAACACCACACGCTTCGGTCGAATCTCCGGCATGCACGCAGTCTAAGCCGCTCACAGCAGCCCGGATCCGACCTCCACCTCGACCGGTGTGGCACCGCCCAGGTCAGTGGCAACCCCCGAGGCGGCGGGCTCGTCCTGCGCCGGGATGCCGCGCGCCTTGGTCCGAAGCGGGACCTCCTTGATGAACAGCGTCAGCACGAAGGCGATCACCAGGATCGGCACAGCAGTCAGGAACACGACATGGAGGGACTCCGAGACCGCATACACGAGCCCGGTGTGAATCGCCGGGGGCAGGTGTGCCAGCTGCGCCGGGTTGCCCTCGAGCGAGGCGGGATTGATCCCCGACTGGAGTGCGCTCACGGGCAGGTTCTTCTTCAGGTTGGAGGCGAGCTGATTGCTGAAGATTGCGCCGAAGATCGCCACGCCGAATGAGGCTCCCATCGAGCGCAGGAACGTCGCGGAGCTGGTGCCGACGCCGAGATCCCGTTGTTCCACGGCGTTCTGGACGGCGATGACCAGAACCTGCATGACGCACCCGAGACCGAGGCCGAGGACGACCATGTACAGCGAGAGGAAGAGGCGCGGTGTCGTCGGATCGATGGTCGACAGCAGGAAGACGCCGATTGCGGCGAGGGCTGTGCCGATGACCGGGAAGATCTTGTATCGCCCGCGGCGGCTGATGATCTGACCGCTCGAGATCGATGCCACCAGCAGTCCCGCCATGAGCGGCAGGATATTGAGCCCGGAGCTCGTCGCGCTCGCGCCGTCCACCAGTTGCAGGAAGACCGGAAGGAACGTGATGGCGCCGAACATCGCGAAGCCGATCACGAAGCCGACGCTGCTCGCGACGTTGAAGACCTGGATGCGGAAGAGCCGGAAGGGGAGGATCGGCTCGGAGACGCGCCGCTCCACGACGACGAATCCGGCGAGCATGATCACGCCGAGCATGGCCAGACCGATGATCGGGAACGACAGCCAGGCGTACTGGGTGCCGCCCCAGGTGGTCATGAGGATGAGTGACGAGGCCCCGGCGCCGAGGAAGAACGCGCCGAGCCAGTCGATGCTGTGCGAGATGCGCCGCGTGCTGGTCTTGAGGACCGTCGCGGTCACGAACAGCGCCACCGCTGCGATGGGGACGTTGATGTAGAAGATCCAGCGCCAGGAGACGTCGTCGGTGAGGAAACCGCCGATGAGCGGACCCGCGACGCTCGCCAGCGCGAAGACCCCACCCATCCATCCCTGGTACTTGCCGCGCTCGCGAGGTGGGACGACATCGCCGATGATCGCCTGGGCTCCCACCATCAGACCGCCCGCGCCGATGCCCTGCAGGGCGCGGAAGCCGATGAGCTCGAGCATGTTCTGGGACAGGCCGGCGAGCATCGACCCGACGATGAAGATGACGATCGCCGCCTGGAACAGGAACTTCCGGCCGTACAGATCTCCGAGCTTTCCGTAGAGCGGCGTGGAGACCGTCGATGCGAGGAGATAGGAGGTGACGACCCACGAGAGCTGGTTGAGTCCCCCGAGGTCGCCGACGATCGTCGGCAACGAGGTGGCGACGATGGTCTGGTCGAGGGCGGCGAGGAGCATGCCCAGCATCAGGGCGCCGAGAACCGCGTAGATCTGGCGCTGTGTCATGCGGTGGCCCTCCGTAGGTGCTCTCCGTCCTCGTCGTGCGCGGTCGCGGCGATGCGCTCGGTCAGGTCGACATATGTCAGCAATTCGTCGTCAGTGAGTTCCATGAAGACTTCCATCGATGCTCTGCGCATCCCGGCTTTGAAGCGTGCGGCGAGATCCTTTGCGCGCTCGGTTGGGACAACGTGTTGCACGCGGCGATCGCGAGCGTCACGCACCCGGGTCACCAGGCCGCTGCGTTCGAGGCGGTCGACAAGCTGCGTGGCGCCACTGAGCCCGATGCCCTGTGACTCCGCGACCTCGCGCATGCTCATGACGTCGCCGAGGAGCAGGCGCCGGACCACCTCCATCTGGTGGATGGTCGTGCCGCCGACCTCGGCGAGTTCCGCCTGGAGGCTCGGGGACGACGCATCCACGACCCTGCGTCGAAGCTCGTGCTGAGCCGTCATCAGGCGCTCCAGGAGTATCGTGCGGTCCTTCATGTCGCACATAATACATCACGTGAAGTATTTGTCGCAAGCGGTCAGCGAGTCCTCTTTCCCGCCGCGGCCAGGACAGCCTCGCGCTGTTTCGGGTCGAGGTACTTCACCGCCTCGCGAAGGGTCACCCCCGAGGCGCGGCTCGCGCGGGGGAGCAGCCACCGGTAGACCTCATCCGGGCGGTGTTTGCCGGTCTCGCGCAGCACCCAGCCGATCGCCTTGCGGATGAAAAACTCCTTCTCTTCCAGCATGGCGTCGGCGTAGCCGGCGAACGTGTCGAATCCGGCCCCCCGTTTGAGCGGCAGGAGCTGAGCGAGGAGCGCGGAGCGCCGAACCCAGAAGTTGGCGTCGACCGCCCAGGCATCGATGCGCGGTCCGAGCTCCGGGTTGCTGACCAGAAGCGAGCCGGCGGCGTGGCCGGCGAGGTCGTCGGGACCGAGCAACCGGGCTTCGAGCTCGAGCAGCATCACGGCGGCCATCCGGCATTCGTGCACCGGTCGCGCCCAGAGTGCCCCGATCAGCGCGCTGAGCTCGGCGCGGGTCAGCTCGCGATGCGTCGTCGCGAAATCCCTGGCGACGCGCCGGATCTCCCAGACGCCGGCGCCGTGATGCTCGAGGTCACTCTTCAGGGAGGCGCGCTCACTGACGGCTCGCTCTGCACTGCCGGCCTCGCGGCAGCGTCTCTCGATGTCGCGGGCTGTCGACGTGGCATCGATCATGTCCCACCGATGATGCGACGCACGTCGGTCTCATCGCGGGTCGCAGGGCGCCGTCGCGATCGCGTATAAGTCCGGGGTCGGAACAGGCGGCTCTGGCGAGACGGTCGACGAGCCGGGTGCGGGAGGCAGTGCAGCATGGGAAGCCCGATTGTTCATTTCGAGCTCATCGGCAGGGACGCCGCCGGGCTCAAGACGTTCTACACCGAGCTCTTCGGCTGGGAGATCGGCGACCTGATGCCCGACATGGGCAATTACGGGCTCATCGACGCTGCGTCGAGTGGTCTTCCAGGAGGCGTCGGACAGTCCGACGACGGCAAGCCTCGGGTGACCGTCTACGCGTCGGTGCCCGACCTGCAGGCAACGCTCGACAAGGCCGTTGCGCTGGGTGGGGCCGTCGTGATGCCGCCGACGGAGATCCCCGGTGTGACGTGGCTGGCGCTGTTCACGGATCCGGACGGCAACGTCTTCGGCCTGACCAAGAGCTAGGCCACAGCAACCGGCGGATGCGACGCGCGCAGCGGCGCCGTCTCGTCGCGCCGTCGTTCCCGTCACCATTGGTCGCGCCGTGATCCAGCATCCATCCGCGAGCTTCGCGTTCACCGCCCGATGCCGCATCGTGAACCGGCCGGGGATGCTCGGCCAGCTCACCTCGGCCATCGGGAGTGTCGGCGGCGACATCCGCGCGCTCGATATCGTCCGCGTCGAGGGGAGCGGCATCGTTCGCGACATCACCGTGCTGGCCGCTGACGCCGACCACGCCCAGCGGCTGATCCAGGAGATGTCGTCGGTGCCGGGCGTCGAGGTGCTCGAGTACTCGGATCGCACCTTCCTGGCCCATCTCGGCGGCAAGATCGAGGTGGCGCCCCGCCAGGCGATCCGCACGCGCGACGACCTGTCCATGGTGTACACGCCCGGGGTCGCGAGGATCTGCCTCGCAATCGTCGAGGATCCGCGTCGCGTGCGAAACCTGACGATCAAGCGGAACTCCGTGGCCATCGTCAGCGATGGCAGTGCCGTGCTCGGTCTCGGCAATATCGGCCCTGACGCGGCGATCCCGGTGATGGAGGGCAAGTCCATGCTCTTCAAGGAGTTCGGCAACGTGGACGCCTTTCCGCTCTGCCTTGCCACCCAGGACGTCGACCAGATCGTTCAGACCGTGGTCAACATCGCGCCGATCTTCGGCGGCATCAACCTCGAGGACATCGCCGCGCCGCGGTGCTTCGAGATCGAGCGCCGGCTCACCGCGCTGCTCGACATCCCCGTGTTCCACGACGACCAGCACGGCACTGCGATCGTGGTCACGGCCGCGCTCATCAACGCGCTCAAGATCGCGGGCAAGCGGCTCGAGGACGTGCGCGTGGTCTGTCTCGGTGTCGGGGCGGCGGGGACCGCCGTCTCGCAACTGCTCCTTGCGGCGGGTGTCGGCACAATCATCGGCGTCGACCGCATCGGCATCCTCAGCGATGACATGCCCGATCTCAGCCCGGCGCAAAGGTCCTACGCGACGACCACCAATCGCGCAAACGTTACCGGTGGCCTGCGCGAGGCGCTGACCGGAGCCGACGTGTTCATCGGCACCAGCGTCGGCGGAGCCCTCGACCCCGATCTCGTTCGCCTCATGGCGGCCGGCCCCATCGTGTTCGCGCTGGCCAACCCGGAGCCGGAGGTACAGCCCGAGGCGATCGAGGGTCTCGCCGCGGTCATCGCCACGGGTCGGAGCGACTACCCCAACCAGATCAACAACGTCCTCTGCTTTCCCGGCTTCTTCCGGGGCCTGCTCGACTGCGGCGCAGGCCAGATCACCAACGGCATGAAGCTGGCCGCCGCGCACGCGATCGCACGTGTCGTCGGCGACGATCTCCACCCCGAGTACATCATCCCGTCGGTCTTCAACAGGGACGTCGCGCCGGCCGTCGCCGCCGCCGTGAGCGGGGAGGCGAGGCGCCGCGGGCTCGCCCGCGAGTACTCGGAACTCATCGACCCGCTCCACGTCGCGGGCACCGGCCGAGACCGCACGCCCTGACCCGAGCCGCCGGGAGTTTTCCACACCCTGCCGCTCCGCGCGTCTCTGGGCAGAGCGGGGATCTCGTCAGTTATCCACAGCTGGATGTGGAAAGCTCGGCGACCCTAGGGCAGCGGCACGGTGACGTCGCCGTTCTGCTGAAGGAGCTGGTTCCAGGTGTCGAACGACATGCAGAACCGGCCGCCGACGCCGAAGACGGTGCCCCAGCTGTTCCAGAACCACACGAGTTGACTCGGCGCGTCGATCTGGTCGGCCACCACCTCGTGACCGCCGCGCACGGTTGCACCGGGAGCGATCGCGACGAGACCATCGGCTGACGGCGTGTCGAAGCTCGTGTACCAGTTGATCCCGGTGATCACCGGCCGGAGCACCAGCGCGAGCAGCGCTTTCTCGACTCCGAATGCGTGCTTGTAGGAGGCGATCCATCCGAGCTGCTTCGCGGCCTTGCAGACTTCGAGGCCGCTGCCGCCCGGGTCGTTCGGCGGATAGGGATCGCCCTCCAGCTTGGTCTCCAGCTCGTAGAGGGTAATCGCGTTCGCCTCGGTGCGCGGCGAGCCTCCCGTGAAATCGGGAGCCGAGTTCAGGGCCCCACAGAGCGCGTTGGCGGTGCACGAGCCGATGTCACCCTGGTTGAGCGGCAGCCCGAAGGCCTGATGGACGACGCTGGTGATGGCGGCGGCGCCGTCCGCTGGGAAGTCGCGCGAGCGAGGGTCGTGGACGATGTGCCGGCCGAGCCGCTTGCCCGGCGTCACCTGCTCAGGGATCACCGTACGGACCACGTCACCATTCACGGCTGCGTTCCTCCATGACGACGAGTGCCGGTCCCACGGCGCCGAGGCGCGAGCGTCCGGGCAGCAATCTTCCTGCGGTCCCGGATCGGAGTCAATTTCGCGCGGACCACCCGACCGGTGGTGCGAGACTCCATCGCGATGGAGACCGATCAGCAGATCGCGCGGATCCGGACGGACGGCGAGGCGCTCGTGCGCGCCGCCGAGGCAGGGCCGCTCGATGCGCGAGTCCCCGGCTGTCCGGACTGGGACGTCGAGGCATTGCTGCGCCACATCGGCGATGTGCACCGCTGGGCGGCGACCGTCGTCAGGGAGCGCGCTCCGGAACGCGTGGAGCGCGACTTTGAGGGACCGGCCGGCCGCGAAGCGCTGCTGGAGTGGTACCGCGCCGGCTGCCGCGAGCTGATCGAGACACTCGAGGCTGCATCCCCCGAGGATGCCTTCTGGTTCTGGGGACCCGCACCCAACGCGCTCGCCTTCTGGGCCCGCCGTCAGGCCAACGAGACGGCGGTGCATCGGTGCGATGCAGAGGCTGCGCGCGGCCCGATCACCCCGCTGGCCACCCCGGATGCGATCGACGCCCTCGACGAGTGGCTCGGCCTGGCCGTACGCCGTGCGAAGGCGCCCGACGGCAACGGACGGATCCTCCGGCTGGTTGCAACCGATGCCGCGGTCACGTGGAACCTGATTCTTGGGGAACGGGTCGAGATCACCAGCGACCGTGGGAGAGGACACTGCGAGCTCCGCGGCGCGGCACCCGACCTCTATCTCTGGTCGATGAACCGGCGCGGGACGGACGGCATCATCCTCTCCGGTGACGACACCCTGCTCCAGGTTTGGGCCGACAATGTCCGATTCTGACCCGGGGACTGCAGCGGCACACATCCCGAGCCCGGGAGAACTGCGCATTCGCGCGGCCACCATCGGAGAGCCGCAACGCATCGACGGAGCGGTCGAGCTCTGCGCGTATGACCCGTCATGGCCGCTGCTCGCTGCGCTCGAAGCGCAACGCGTCAGCGGTGTGCTCGGCGACCGGGTGCTCCTCGTCGAGCACGTCGGATCCACATCGGTGCCGGGTCTCCCGGCCAAGCCGATCATCGACATGCTCCTGGTGGTCGCGGACTCCGCGCGCGAGGAAGCCTACGTCCCACCGATGGAGGCGGCCGGCTACGTGCTGCGCATCCGCGAGCCGGACTGGTACGAACATCGAATGTTCAAAGGGCCGGACACGAACGTCAACCTGCACGTCTTCTCGGCAGGCTGCGTCGAGATCGAGAGGATGGTGGGATTCCGAGATCACCTCCGGTCCAGCGCACCGGACCGTGCGCTCTATGCAGCGACGAAGCGCGAGCTCGCGTCGCGGCACTGGAACTATGTGCAGGAGTATGCGGACGCCAAAACCGAGGTGGTGGAGGCGATCATCGCTCGCGCTGGGATCGGGGTCGGCTCATGAGACGCCGGCGACCGAGATCTCGTACAGGGTGTACGCGGTCCCGTTGATCATCTTCTCGTCGACGGCGACGAAGCCGAAGCCTTCGTAGTACCGGCGTATCCCGGGGTTGTCCTCGAGGCAGTCCAGGCGGACGAGCGAGCGCCCGCGTCGGCGCGCCTCGTCGATGCACCAGAGCACCGCGGTCCGACCCGCGCCGGCGGCTGACCGCCGGACGGCGAATCGGTGCAGATACATCGCTTCATCGCCGGCGTCCGGCCAGAAGATTGGATCGTCCTCGAGCAACGACAAGGTTGCCACCGCGTCGTCTCCTCGCCAGACGAGATACAGGCCGCCGGCAGCGATGTCACCGAGCAGATGTGAGCCGCCCCGGCTGTCCGGTCCGGCGAACGAACCCGGAATCCAATTCGGGAACCCTTCCGATGTCCCCCAGGCCGCCACCTCCTCGATGATCGCAGCGCTGACCTCCGGCGCATTGGACTGCGCGATGCGGAGACCCGGGTCGGAGTGTGGGTGGCTGCTCACGCGTCGAGCGTAGCGGCCGAACCGCAGTGTGCGGCAGAGCTAACTCGCCTGCGCGGTGCCGTCGGCGACGGCCTGAATCTCCTCGAGCCCGTAGAGGAAGTGCGCCCGCATGACCTCGTCGAGCGCGGCGCCGTCAACGTCGTTCTGTGGCACCGGAGCGGCTGCGAGACCCTGTGCCGCCGGCCTCGCAACCAGGCTCGCGTCGACGTCCTCGAGGCCGCCGCCCACCGGGATGTAGCCGAGATCCTTGGTCTCCGCAACCTTGATCATCCAGCGTGCCACGCCGGCGCTGATGGGGGAGAGGACCTCCTGATCGAGCCACCGCATGTCCGCTGCCGTCGGCTCGCTGAGGTCGCGATTGAACGGCGGCGGCACGACATTGACTTCGTGGCCGTTGACCTGGATGCGAATCTCGGTCGGCCGGTCCTCGTCGGAGCTGATGCAGACGCGGATGGTGACGCTCGTCGGGGAGAGTGTCTTCCACTGCTTTTCCCAGACCCTGCTGTGCGACACCGGGTTGAACCGGCGGCGCACCGGCTCGGCGACGAGCATCTCGCCGTTCAGCGCGCAGAACACGTTGAGCGTCGCGATCACCTCGTCCGCCGCTGCCGAGGAGATCCACTGCAGGATCGGCACCGTGCGGCTGTCGACGTCGGGATGCGACGCGGCGCCGAACTCCCACTCGATCGCCTGCATGGCGTGAGCATGGAGCGCGCAGTAGATCTTGCCGTCGACCACACTGCGGTCCGCGGGACACCACGCCGTTTTGCAGCGGCGGCCGCGGCGGTCGACGTAGCAGCACGGCATGCCGACGAGCGATGAGCAGCGGAGCGCCGAACACGGCTGATTGCCGGCGGCGGTCTCCGGGCGGCGTACGGAGTCATCCCGGCCGGCAGCATCGTGCTGCTCGGTCGTGCCTGTTCGCCACCTCAGCATTTCTTGACCCACGTTGATCGGGCGGATTGCTCGATGTCGCACCATGCTAGGTGGCGCTCGACGCTTCGTGTGGCGAGCCTGTAACAACCGTGACGGCGCGTGCCGGCGCGGTCAGGTTTCGCGCGTGGAGCGGCGTTTCTGTGTGAGCTTGCGAATCCCTTCCACCTCCGCTGTGGGCTCGCGATGCGGCGGACGCTCCGGAGGTTGCAGTCTCGGTGGGAGATTCCTTCGTGGGCCGGCCCAGAGCGCCGGTGGGGCATTCACGGCGTCGGCGATCCCGTAAGCGGTCGACTCGTAGTTGACACGCCAGCCGCGGAAGTGAACCCACGACTCGGCGGCCCCGCGCTGCATCGTCCACCCCACGTGCTCGAGGTGGTGGATGGCGTCCCGAAAGTTGTCCTCGGTCAGCGTGATCGGATCGTCGGGCTTGGGGTCGGGGTCAAAGGTGAGGCCGACGACCACAGCGAGGTCACGCAGGCACATGTATCCCATGCGGAGAAACGCGCGCGCCTCAGACGGGGCAAGGAGCGGCTGTGTCGCCTGCTGCATCGCGGCCGCATCCATGACGGCAAGGAGTGCGATGACCCATGAACGGTACGGGTGCGGTGACCGGAACCAGAGGAGCACCGGGTACGAGGAATGCGACTCAGCCACATCGGCGGCCCACTCCTCCCAGCGCTGATACACGACGCCGAGGCTCTGGACGTTGTCGACCAGCTCGCTTCGCGCGAGCAGCTCCGGTCCCCATGCCGGCGACCCTGCTCGGCTGTCGAGCATGGTGACCAGGGTTTCGCGCCGGTTGTACGCCCCGTAGAGCACGGGCAGATATGCGATCTGCAGCGCGACGATGGTCAATCCTGCGGCGGCAGCGCAGAACACGAGGAATCGCGGCGCCGCTCCGGACTCTGCAGCGAAGCCGAGCGTGAACAGCGACGATCCGCTGACCGTGATGGCGTGGATGAGCCCGCCGGTGTGGATGAACGGCCAGAGCATCAAGGCGAATCCGACCAGCAGGGCCGCCAGCCAGACCGCGAGGATCACGATGAGGTAGAGGGGTGCCTGGAGGGCGAGAAAGCGGTCGCGCGCCTCATACGTCTCGAACCGATGTGAGATGCGCGTGAAGAGTTTGATCATGCCTCTGCCCGCATAGTTCTGAATCCGCGACGACCCCAGGCGAGGCAGCACGAGCGAGGTCACCACGCTCATCAGCGTCGAGAGCACGATGACCAGCCCGAGCGCAGCGGCGATCCACGAGACCACGGTCATCCGCGCATCATCGCCGAACCGCGGGCGCCACGACCCGCGGTGCTCGCGACGCCGGCGCCGCTGTTGTCACGACCACGGACATCGAGCCCACTCCCCTAGAGTCGGCGCATGAATCGTTCACCACTGCTCATCGGAGCTCACGATCAGCGTCGGCGTCTGCTGCAGATGGGCGTCGCTCGCATCTCGGTCGGGGTCTCGATTGGGGTCGCGCCCCGACTCGGTGCACGTGTCTTCGGCGCCCCCGCCGAGCAGGTGACGCCGGTGGCCGCATTGCTGGCGAGGCTCGTCGCCGTGCGCAACGTCACGTTGGGCATGTGGGCGCTGGCCCTCCGTGATGCCGGCGCGGCCGAGCGGCGTCGCTTCGTTCGGTACAACCTCGCCGTCGACGTCGTTGACCTGGCGGTGATCACTCCGTTGTTGCTGCGGCGCGATCTGCGTCGAACCGCGGTCATGGCGGGGGCGCTCGCCACGTCGGCCATATTCGGCTGGCTCGATCTGCTCGCCGGCGACTGAGCCCGACGACCATGACGTCCGGAGGATCGCGATGACAAACGCCACACGCATCACTCGCATCGGCACCGTGATCGTCCCGGTCAGCGATCAGGAACGAGCACTGGCCTTTTACGTCGACACCCTCGGATTCGAGAAACGACTCGATGCACCCTTCGGCCAGGGTGGTCGGTGGATCGAGGTTGCGCCGCCCGGCGCCTCGACGACGATCGCGCTGGTGCAGACGGCCGACGGTGACGCTGCCGGGATGGTGATCAGCCTTGCGACGGACGATGCCGACAGCGACCACGCGACGCTCATCGATCGTGGCGTGGACGCTGACGCCGAGGTCCTGAGGATGGGGGAGTATGTGCCGCCGATGTTCACGTTCCGGGATCCCGACGGTAACCGCTTCCGGATGGTCCAGCGCGACTGACCGCAGGTCATCGGGCGGCCGCATTGTCATACCGTCGAGCCATGGATCGAGATGCGCTGCTGCAACGCTACCGGGAGGGCCCCGATGAGCTCGAGGCTGCTGTGCGCGGCCTCTCCGACGCCGAGCTCGACTACCTGCCGCGCGACGGTGGCTGGTCGCCACGTGAGGTGGTGCACCACACCGCCGACAGCGAGCTGACGTCGGCGATCCGCCTGCGCAAGCTCCTCGCGGAGGAGAACGCCGATATCCAGGGTTACGACGAGATGGAGTTCTCCCGCCGTCTGCACTACCGCGAGCGGCCGATCGGCGCGTCGCTCGGAGCGGTGCGCTCCAGTCGCGAGACCTCTGCGTCCATCGTCGACCATCTGAGCGAAGCCGACTGGGGCCGGACCGGAACGCACAGCGAGAGCGGCCCGTACTCGGTGGAGATGTGGTTGGAGATCTACGCGGCGCACTGCCACGATCACGCCGAGCAGATCACCCGGGCCGTGCAGGAAGCGCGGCAGTAGCCGGCGCCATCTAGACTGTCGCCGATCCGACTGCGAATCGAGGAGCGACGGTGGCACAAGGGAGCGGGACCCGAGAGGATCCCTGGCAATTGACGACGCCGAGCGGGACGTCTGCGTACGAGATGTATCGGGACGAGACGCTCGATCCCCCGGCCCTCGTCTGCACCGTCGGCACCACGCAACTCGGGTATCAACTCCGATGCCTCGACGACCTCCATCAGATGCTCAAGGAGCGCGGCGACTGGGTGCCGCTCGGCAGCGCGGACGAGCAGAAACCCGCGGCGGAGGGAACCGTCGAGGCCTGGGGGCGTTCGACGGACAACCCGGTGCGTGGGTGGTACGGACTGAAGAAGGGTTTGCGCGGCCGTTTCGGCATGTACGTGCCACCGCTGCTGGAGGCACTCGGGCTGGCCGAGGTCGAGCACAACCCGCGCAACAACCGCATGCGCGCGATCTAGCATCAGCGCGAGTCGCGCCGCTCCGCGGCGCGGTTACTCGATCTTGTTGATGTAGGCGCCGACGAGTGTTGCCGTGTGCTGGTCAACTCCACCCTCGCGGCGCTCGCCGTGTCCGTCCTGGAAGTGCGCGAACGCAGGAGTCGAGCTGATCGGATTGACCTCGTCGTCACCGTGATCGTGGAATGAGACGTGGACGAATGAGCCGTCGTCGAGGCGCAGCACGATGTAGCTCACATTGCCCGGTTTATTCGCTTCGAGTTCGGCGAAGACTCCTTCAACGCGACGCTGATTCTCGTCGGCTGCCTCTGTGGACTTTGTCGCGTAACGCGTGACCAACCGCTTCTGCATGTGAGCTCCTTATGTGGATCTCGATAGACTACGCGCATGGACTGGAAGATCGAACTTGTCGCGATACCGGTGACCGACGTGGACCGTGCCAAGGCCTTCTACGTCGACCAGGTTGGCTTCAATGCCGACCACGACCAACAGGTGCACGAGGGCCTGCGGTTCGTGCAGCTCACGCCCCCGGGCTCAGCATGTTCGGTGGTCATGGGCGTCGGGATCACGGACATGGCACCGGGGTCGCAGCGCGGCGTTCAGATGGTCGTCTCGGACGTCGCTTCGGCCCGAGAGCAGCTGGTGAGCCACGGGGTTGCCGCGAGCGAGATCGATGTGCAGCCGTGGGGTTCCTTCGTCACCTTCAGCGACCCGGACGGCAACACGTGGTCGCTCCAGCAGCTTCCCCCCTGGGCCGCAGGCGCCTGACGCGCGTCTACGGAGCCGGCTGGGCGGCGGCGCCGCCGATCGAGATGCCGAACGCCTCCTGCAGGAGCAGCTTGACCAACTGCGGCTTGACGGCGACGGTCGCGACCGCCACGGCCTTGCGCACGTACTGATCACTGCCGGCCTGGTGCAGCAGGCATGCTGCCAGGTCCGCGCGTGACGTGAAGCGCTCGCGAAGGAAGCCTTCGGCGAGCCGGTACTCGGTGACTGCCGGTGTCTCGAAGAGGCCCGACGGCCGGACGATCGTCCAGTCCACGTCGCTTGCCATCACAAGGCGTTCCATCCGCACCATGTCCGCATACAAGGACTTGCCCATCACGTTGGTGATGAACGGCTTGAGGATCTTCTCGAAGAAGACGCCGCCGCCTGTGTCCGTCGACCGCGTTTCGGGATCGGTGGCGCTGGAACTCACGCAGACGAGACGCCGGACGCCGTGGTCTCGCATCGCCAGGAGCATGTTCGCCGCGCTTTCAGAATCCAGCGTGATCGGCTTGCGGCTATACCGGGTGCCGATGGTCGAAAGCACTGCGTCCTGCCCCGCGATCGCCTCGGCCACACGGGCCGGATCGAGCGCGTCTCCCTCGATAACGCGAAGGCGCTCGTGAGCGATCGGGAAGGCGCCGGCATGGCGGGTGAACGCCGTCACGGCATGCCCGGCAGTGAGCGCCTGCGCGGTGAGGAGACGACCGGTCGTGCCGTTGGCGCCGAAGATCGCGAGTTTCATTGAGTTCTCCGGGTGGCGTGGTAATCAATCAGTTGATTGAGAGAGACTAGCAGGCCGGTCGAGCCGAGTCAATCAACTGATTGAGTGATACGCTGGCCGGCGCAGATGACCAGACAGAAGAACGCCGGTGAATCGACGCCCGTGGATCGCCGCCAGGCGCTCGTCGGCGCCGCCTACGAACAGATCGCGCGCCTTGGATTCGAGGGGCTCCGCACGCGCGACGTGGCCGCCGCCGCGGGGGTCAACGTCGCAACGCTCCACTATTACTTTCCGACCAAGGAAGCGCTGATCGGCGATGTCCTCAAACATGCGATGCAGCGATTTCGATCGACGATGCCGGCCGACGGATCGCCCGCGGATCAGTTGCGCGAACACTTCGCCGGGATCAAGCGTCTGGTGCGTGACGAGCCCGAACTCTTCGCGGTCATGGGGGAATTGGCGCTGCGCTCGGCACGTGACCCGGTCATCCGCGAGCTCTATCAGCAGACCACGGAGATCTGGCAGGCGACGGTTCGTGGCCTCCTCGCCAAAGCGACGCGCAAGGGCGTGCTCGCCGGATCACGAAACCTCGACGCGCAGGCGTCGCTCGTCGTGTCCGCCCTGACGGGAGCCGCGATGATCCCGCTCTCGCGGCCGGCGCGCCTGAACGAGACGATCGGGGAACTGGAGCGGTCGCTCGGTCTCACGTAGGCGCGATCGGCGCCGCGGGCGTCGTCAGTCTTCGAAGGCGCGCGCCACGGCAAGAAATCCCGCTCGGTCGCGGGCGGCAACGCCCTGGAGGGCTTGATCTTCGACCGACTGCAGGGCCGCGACGACCGCGCGAGCCACGACGCGACCGGACCTCGTCAGGCTCACCAGGAACGAGCGCCGATCCGCGCTGTTCATCGCCCTGCGCACCAGTTTCCGCGCCTCGAGCCGATCGAGGATGCCACTCAGCGTGGATGGGCGATGGGCGAGGCCGCGCTGCAGATCACCGACGGTGTGCTCACCGCCGTCGGCGAGGAGAGCAAGGACGTGCACCTCCCCCTGGGAGACGCCGGAATCGGGGAGCAACGTCTCCAGCCGCACGCCCGCGGCATGGGTCGCTCGCTGCAGCTCGATGACCAGCAGCGGCGACGCGTCCTGGGTGGACCGGCGGACTCGGCGCTGCTGAGGAGTTTCCGCCATGACCTCACGATACTACGAGATGGAATAGTTCGTGATGGTAGCGGTGGCTTGACGTCCGGCCTGGGGATGAGCTACGGTTGCGTAAAGTACGAATCCGAAGTAATCGAGGAGGTCGAAGACCATGACCGAGCATCCGACTCACCACGCCGACGACGACGTCCCGGCACTCGTCATGCCGGATGCGGAGTTCCTCGCGGTGTTCGAGCGCGGCGGGTTCCCCGGCAACGCGTTCCCGCACCGCGCGCATCTGCGCATGGCCTGGCTGTACGTCACGTGCCTCGGGCCTGATGCGGCCATACAGAAGGCTGCCGACGGCATCCGCAACCTCGCGCTGCAGAACGGCCTGCCCACCCTGTACCACGACACACTCACACGGGCGTGGGTCTACGTTGTCGCCGCTGCGATAGGGCACTCCTCGTCGGGGTCGTTCACCGGATTCATCGAGGAGAATCCCCGGCTCCTCGACAAGCACCTGCTCCTCGAGCACTACACGGCAGACGTGCTCACCAGTGCCCAAGCACGCGCCGCGTGGGTCGCGCCCGACGTCAGGCCGATTCCGGGCGCGCCGACGGGATCACTGTGAGGTGGTGAAGGTGGGCGTGACGAGAGTCCAGGTGGATCCCGCGTCGGTCGTCTGCCAGAGCTCGTCGGGTGGAGTCGGGTACGGAGTCTGCCCTGGGCTCAGGAGCGGTTGGTTCCCAAACCAGACGGAAACCGCCCATCCGATCCGGGGACTGATGAAATCGAGCTGCGACTCCTCGTCGGGGCCATTCCCATGCAGAGCCCCGTCAGGTGCTTCGCCCCAATGCATCCCGCCGTCCGACGTCGTCCAGAGAATGATCGACGGGTTGTCGTTCCCGGTGACACCCAGTGCGAAGCCATGCTCACCATCGACGAAGTCTGGCCAGACCCCCGGCGCCCCCGCGCGGGCGTTCCACGTCCGACCGCCATCAGTGGTCACGAAGAGCCCGGACTCGCCGCTGCCGCCCATAAGTTGCCCGTCAAGCGGCGAACTGAACTGCGGAGGGTAGAGAGCGCAGTTGATGCATGGGAACGCCTGAGGAGCCCACGTGGCGCCGCCGTCGTGCGTGACGTCGAACAGAGTCGCCAGGCCGCAGCTTCCGGTGACCCACCCGGTCGTCGGGCTGACAAACGTCATGCCGTACGCGGAACATCCCACCGGAAGCGAGCCACGGGCGGCCTTTCCGGACGCGGGCGTCATTTCCACCTGTGACCAGTGCAGCCCACCGTCCACGGTGCGGTAGATGAATGTTGGACCGCCGACAGAGACGATCTGATTGTCGAAGAACCAGCCGTGCGTCGGATCGACGAAATCGAGATCTGCGTATATGGGTCCGTTGGTCGGATCCGCACCCGCCTCGAGCAGCACGCGGAACGGCTGTCCCTCCGTCCATGTCGCTCCCGCATCGTCCGTGATCCATGGAGTCACCGTGTAGGTTTGTTCCAGTTCGTTTTCGGAGGCACCTGGGGCCGTCAGCATTCGCGCAGAGTCGGCGCCGGCCCAGTCGACTCCGACAACCACCTGGCTGCCGATCGGTGGCGGCACGATGGTCCAGTGCCCCACGCCGGATGTCGTGTGCATGATCTCGTCGCCGCCGGCCCACGCCCAGCCGTCGTTTGCGCCGAACATGTGCAGGTCGAGCACCGGCGTTGTCGATGCGCTGGAGCTGCCGTTCACGCCTGTGCGCGGGAACACGACGACGCCCACCGGCACAGCGACGACGAGCGTCGCGACGACTGCGACGAGCGAGGTGACAACGCGCCGATGCCGCGGCTTCGCGGCTTGCTGCTTGAAGAGATCGCGCGTGACCGTCGGTTCCGTACCACTCGAACTGTATGTGGCATGGAGCGCTTGCCGGATGTCGTCGTCGTCCATCTACTCCCCTGCCTGGTGACCCATGAGCTGTCGGAACCTGAAAGCTGCTCGAGCGGTGCACGCCTTCACGGCCGAGACCAAGATGCCGAGCACGCCGGCCGTCTCCTCCACGCTCATATCCATGAGAAAACGTAAGGAGAGCACCACGCGATCGTCACGCTTCAGCTGCCGCATCACGGAGCGCACATCCAGGCGTTGGTCGATGCTCAGCGGCCAGCTGATCGGCTCGGCGCCGGCGTCGTTATCGGAAGCGACTGCGGTCCGCTTGCGCCACACCGTCTTGCACTCGTTGACGACGATCGTGAGGAACCATGCTCGCGCGCTGCCGTCATCGCGAAGCTGACGGATCCGCTGCCACGCCTTGAATGCCGCACTCTGCACCGCGTCCTGCGCCGCGCTCCGATCGGCCGAAAGCGCCTGGGCGAACGCAAACGCATCCCCGAGATGAGGCTCGATGAGGCGTTCGAAGCGAGCTTCCTCATCGGCGTCGGCGGCGCGGGCCACGTAGTCAGTCATGACGCCTGCTATTGAGGCAGTTCGCATGCTGTTAAGACGTCCCGACACGGGATCCGGACACACCCTGACGCCGGCCAAGCCGTATGGTGCCTGGCCGCGAGCCAGCCCTACAGCGCAGCGCGTGCTGCCCGTGCCGCTGCCTCAGCCGCATCCGCCACCGTCTCGGCGACGGACGCCCTCTCGGCGGCGACACGTGCTTCCTCCGTCAGCCGATCGGCCTCGCGCCGCGCCGCCACCGCGGCTTCGCGTGCACGTTCTGCGGCCGCGAGCAGATTTGCGGCGCTGCGTTTCGCCGCGCGCCGCGAAACGAGATCGACGGTCGTGGATGCCCGATCCTCGTCGCGTGACCGAGGCTCCGTCGAGGGCATTCGCCGCAACGGAGCAACGACGGCAGCAAGCTCTGCCGGATCGCCTTCCGACTCGTGGATGGCGCCAAAGCCGGACACATCGAGATCGCCGCTCAGCGTCCCGGCCCACAAGGCCTGTCGATCGACGGCGCCGCCGGTCGCCGCAGCCTGCAGCGTTGTCCGAATTCTGCGGGCTGTCTCGTCGTCGGTTCCGTGCCCGCCGTGCTCCAGCACAGCGATCGCTGCCTGGGTTGCCGCTTCGACCGCGTCGCGAAGCCGGCCACTGGCGACGACGAGACCCTCTCGACTGACCGAGCCGGCGGCGACGCTCCACTGCGCGTCACGCGCGTCGGCTCCGGCCGCGAGCAGGTCGGCGACCAGCGCTGCGTTTTCAGCCGTCAACTGATCGATCGCCCACACCCCGGCCGCCGGTTTGCGCAGCTTGCTCAGGGCTGCAGCCGCGTCCGGGTCGGTGCGTCGAAGTTCGCGGGCCATCGTGGTCCGACGCGCTACGAAGTCCTCGAGGGGTCCGCGATAGAGAGCGGCTGTGTCCACTGCACAGCAGTGTGACTCCCGGCCATCAGTAGCGTGTTCCCTCTGATGGCGGCATCTCGTCGAGCTCGGCCAGATCCGCACCGCTCAACGTGACCCCGGCCGCCGCCGCGTTCTCCTCGAGATACTTCGGCGTCTTGGTTCCCGGGATGGGCACGACCTGGGGGCCGTGGGCGAGCACCCAGGCCAGCGCCACCTGCGCCGGCGTGACGCCGATCCGATCCGCGACGTGCCGGACGCCGGCGACGATTGCGAGGTTGGCACGGAGCGCGTCCTGCTGAAAGCGCGGCAGCTTGCGCCGAAAGTCGTCCTGGGGCAGGTCATCGAATGAGGCGAAGCGTCCGGCGAGAAACCCGCGACCGAGCGGTGAAAATGGCAGAAACCCGATTCCTTGCTCCTGGCAATAGGGCAGGACTTCCGGCAGGACGTCGCGAGTCCAGAGCGACATCTCGGATTGCACGGTCGCGACCGTGTGCACTGACTGTGCCAGCTTGATCTCGTCCACCGAGACCTCTGACAGTCCGATATGCCGTGCCTTGCCCGCGCTCACCGTCTCAGCCATCGCGCCCCAGGTCTCCTCCAGCGGCACCGCGGGATCGACCCGGTGGAGCTGGTAGAGGTCGACGTGGTCGGTGCCCAGCCGGCGCAGGCTCTCGTCGATCGATGCGCGCACGTGCTCGGGGCGTCCGTTCCGACCGGCACCGGGCGATGCCGGTCCGGCTGCCTTCGTGTCATCGGAGGCACCCATGATCAATCCGACCTTGGTGGCCAGAACGGCGCGTTCCCGATAGCCACTCGCCAGTGCACGACCCACCAGCTCCTCATTGGTATACGGGCCGTATGCATCAGCGGTGTCGATCAGGGTCATCCCGAGCTCGAGTGCCCGGTGGATCACTGCGGTCGATGTCGCGTCGTCGCGCGCGGTCTGCAGGTCGTAAGACGCCGTCATGCCCATGCATCCGAGACCGATGATCCCGACCTCAGGGCCACCGTCGCCGAGTGGTGTGGTTTGCATGCGGTTCATTCTCCTTGTGAACGCCGCCGAGTCGCAGCGGCGAGTGTCAAGCATCAACCGAATTCGCAAACCCGCAGGGCACGTACGTCAGGGTGGCGGCTCCACCACGGCAACGCCGTCAGCGATGTGGATGCGCCAACCATCCTCATGGACACGGCGGTGATGCCGACGGCAGAGCGAGACCAGGTTCTCGAGCTCGGTAGGGCCGCCGTCCCCCCAGTGGATGATGTGGTGACCGTCGGTCCACGCAGGCGGCCGGTCGCACCCCGGGAAGCGGCAGCCCTGGTCGCGGAGGACCAGCGCGGTGCGGATGTGTGCCGGGATCGTGCGCGTGGCCCGTCCCACCGAGAGCGGCACGGGAGGCGTGCCGGTCATCCAGGCCGAGCCACCATAAGACGGCGCAACCGTCACCACCGTCCGGACCGCGTCGCAGGCGATCCGGCGCGCCGTCTCAGGATGGATCGGACCCACGCCGCGCAACTCGGCCGGCCGTAGATCCGCGTGACCGCGCAGCGCGTCCGAGCGCAACGTGTCCGCGCCAGACCGCAGTGTGTCCATGTTCCGCGTGTGCGCGCGCAGCGTCTCCGCGCTCACCGTGACCGTCAGATGCGGCCGCTGCCCGTGGACATCGCGGTGATCACCGCAGCGCAACTGCGTGGCGGCCATATCGACGAGCGCGTCGGCACGGCGCTCCGACGCGGACCGCGCCTCGCCACGATTCATCCCGTGACTCATCGCATCGATCGCGGTCTTGAGCAGGGCGCCACCTACGGCATCGAACTCACCACGGAGGATGAACACGCCGCCGTAGGTCTCATCGCAGTCCAACCAGCGACGCTCGTGCGCGTGATTGGCATCGGCGAGCACGCCGTCGGGATCGATGCCGAGCCTGGTGGTGCGGGTGAGGAAACGCATCCGATCAGGCTCGAGCGTCTCCGCCGCTTCCACGAGGATGTCCTCGTACGGCCGCACCTGCTCCACCCCGACATCCCCGGCGAGGTGGGCGATCATCGTGACGTTGGTGAAGGAAGCGCGACCGGCACGAGCGCCGTCGAGCACGGCCGGGAGCTCGCCGAGGGTCCGGGCCAGATGCACGCGATACGCGGCCGCCTTGGCCGTCATGCCACAGCAGCGTCGCAGCCATGACACCGTGCTCCCGCCGCCATCGGACTGCGCGCCGCGACCGGCATGAAAGCGGTGCAGACGACGGAGGCACTCGGCTTCGAGCCGATCGATCTCCCGCCGCATGTCGATGATGTCCGCGCCCAACTCGAATGTCGTGACCCCGTCGATGGACTCGTCGACGAGTGCGTCGACAGCGTCATGCAGACGGGACCTCGTGTCCGGGATCGCGAACGCTTCCATGGGCATATTCTACCAAACATCTGTTCGCCACCGTACGGACCCAACACGGACAAAGTCGTCCCAGTACAGGTTTGAGCCATCCTCGGCAATAACACGGCGGAGCCGGCTCAGCTCCCTCACGTGGGGAGTGTCAAGCGTCAGCGGAAGGCGCTGTCAAGGATCAGCCGAAGCCATCATCGCGCCCGACGCGCGTTCAGCAGTCGAACACGAACCAGCAGATGTCGTTCCGCAACCGCTGGTCGTCGAGAACGAGCTCGCGAATCGCCTCCGGGAGCTGATCGTGCTGCCACCGGCACTCGAGGTGTCCCGCGCTCTCGCCCTCTCCTTCTGGCGCGGCAGCACGTGCGGCCTTGATCGCATAGGCGGCCGCACCGAGCTCGTGCGCGGCGACGTGTGCAACGGCGGCGGCCTGACCGGCAGCGTACGCGGCATGCCGCGCTGCCCCGCGCAGGTCTCTGGCCGCGGCCATTGCATGGCCGGCCGCCGTGCGAGCCTGGGTCATGGTGATCTCGTCGCGCGCCCAGGCCCGCCCGAGTTCGATCGCGCGACGCGGTCGCGGGTCCTGAGGCTGAGCCGACTCGAAGAAGTCAACGACGTGCACCGCGCACGATGCCGCCCACAGGGCGAGGAGCTTGTGATCCGAATCGGTGAGGGTCCCACCGCGGCGGATCGTCACAAAACGAGGGTCGCGGTCTTTCGGAAGGATCACAAATATCTCGCGGTATTTGCTGGGGTGTGGAGCTTCGGTTGATTCTTGACGAATCAGTTCCGGTTGATGCTTGACACTCCCAGGCTTTCATCGAGGCCGCGGGGAGGTTCCCGCGGCGTTCTTCTTGCGGATTTCACCACTCCCGGTGCGGGCGACGGTCTTGAGCAGTTCGTTGCCGATCCAGAACTGGAGCACGCCGTCGCCGACGAGCACGTTGCAGGCGCTGCCTCCGTAGTGCTTGTACCGGCGCAGCTCGAGCACCATCGCCTCCAACTCCGCGGGCAGCTGATGCGGGCATTTCGCCGGGCCGGTGTGAACCGTCGCCCAACGCCTCCAAACCACCCGCTTCATACCGGGCGAGCCAGCTGTGCAATGTCTGCCGGCTCACCCGCCACTCTTGGGCCACCTCGGTGACCGTCCTGCCCTCGCCGATGACCGCGAGGACTGCCTTGTATCGCTGTTCAGCCACGCTCAGTTCCCTCATGTGAGGGAGTGTCAAGAGTCAGCCGAAACCGATGTCAACCATCAACCGAACTCGTGTCAAGGATCAGCCGAACCCCTTTTGTCGGGGATCAGCCGGATCTATACATCACATTTGCTGGGGAGGAAGGATTCGAACCTTCGAGTGGCGGATCCAAAGTCCGCTGCCTTACCACTTGGCGACTCCCCAGCGGCATGTCGATCCTACCCGTGGATCGCGATGGGGACGGGAATCGTCAGCCCTTTGCCCCGGACCACGTGGCTGCGACAGCGGACGCGGCAACGGCACCCTGTCGCTCCAGCCAGTCGCTGAGTACCTCGACGAACTCGACCGGCACCTCGAGCATTGGCACGTGGCCGGCATTCGCGAACTCGTGGTACTCCCAGTCCGGACGCAGCGAGGCGATGTTCCGGGCGGAGGCCACCGGAACCAGGCGATCACGATCGCCCTGCAGGAGCAATGTCGGCGCCACGACCTCGTCCACCCATCGGAATACCTTTCGCTTCAAGGCCAGGATCGCCACGAGTGAGCGTGTCGCCGCGTAGAAGGACTCATGCCAGGCGGACTCGGCAAGCCGTTCGGCTTCCAGGGCGATGTGCGCGTCGACAACGGTCGGCTCGATCCGGCTCGGGTCGGCGCTCACCAGACGCATGGTCTCGCGCACGAGGCTCTCCGGACCCAGGACGGCGACGGCTCGGCTCAGCCGTTTCGCGCCCCATCGAGGCATGAAGGCAGTGGCGATGAAGGTCCTCGACACACGGTCGAGGCGGGGAGGGAATTCGCCACCCGGCGCCGGCACCGCCGGGTCCACGAGCACCAATGCATCGACCAGGCTCGGATGCTGCGCCGCGACACCAAGCGAGAGGAGCCCACCCATCGAGTTGCCAACCAGGACGATCGGGCCCGGTGACAGCCTCGCAATCGCCCGAGTGAGCAGGTCCACGTTGGCGCCGATGGTCGATCGCCGTCCGGCGAGCGGCGACCGTCCGAATCCCGGCAGGTCGAGGGCGTAGACGCGGTGGTCAGCCGTGAGCTGTGGAGCGACCGCCATCCAATTGAGGTGTGCTCCGCCAAGCCCGTGAACCAGCAGCATCACCGGCCCGTCGCCACCGAAATCGGCGACGAAGACGGGGCCTTCGATGTCGAGCATCGAGGATTGCATCCCGTCCATCGTACGGACGCCGCCGGCAAGCCCGGCTCCGGCAAGCCCGTATACTCGAAGGTACATGGGTGACGGGCCCCACGCGGTGATCCTCGCCGCGGGGCAGGGCAAACGGATGCGCAGCGCTCTCCCCAAGGTGCTTCATCCGCTCGGCGGTCGCCCGTTCATCCTCTACGTCGTCGAGGCTGCGCGTGCCGCCACAGGCATCCCACCCGTCGTCGTCGTCGCGTCCGGGGATGGACGGCTCAGAGACGTGCTCGGTGAGGCCGCGATCTGCGTCGAGCAGGATGCCCCCCTCGGCACCGGCGACGCGCTCCGGAGCGTCCCCGAATCACAGCGCGGTCAGGGTTCCGTCATGGTCCTGGTCGGCGACGCCCCGCTGATCACGGCGGAGACCCTCCAGCGGCTGATGGCGGCACACGCCTCGTCGCCGCGCGCCTGCACCGTGCTCCTCGGCGTGCCGAGCGATCCGTCCGGGCTGGGCCGTGCCGTCCGCGATGAGGCCGGTCACGTGCTCCGCATCGTCGAGGAGCGGGATCTGCCCGCCGGCGAACCGGTGCCGATTGAGTGCAACGGGGGCATCTACGTCTTCGAAGGCTCCCAGCTCTGGCCGGCGCTCGACCGTCTGACCAGCGCAAACGCGCAGGGCGAGCTCTACCTCACCGACGTCATCGAACTCCTCACCGGACCGGTCGAGGCGCTGGTGGCCCCCGATCCCGATGAGTTCATCTTCATCAACGACCGACGCCAGCTCGCCGCCGCCGAGGCAGCGCTCGGGCGCCGAACACTGGATGCGCTGATGCTCTCGGGTGTGACCGTGGAGGATCCGGCCACCACCTACGTTGAGCCGGGGGTGCAGGTCGGGCGGGACACCGTCATTCACCCCATGACCACGCTCAGCGGGTCGACGGAACTCGGAATCGAGTGCGAGATCGGGCCGATGGCCGTCCTGCGCGACGTTCGAGCCGGGCAGCGGGTGGTGATCGGCGAGTCCCGCCTGGACGAGTGCGAACTCGGCGACGACGTCCGCGTGGGCCCCTACTGCAGGGTCCGTCCGAATACGGTGCTCGCGTCCGGGGTAGAGTTGGGGACGCATGCCGAGGTCAAGAACAGCACCGTGGGCGCCGGAACCCGCATCAGTCACTTCTCCTGCGTGCTCGACAGCGACGTGGGTGAAGCGGTGAATATCGGCGCCGGGACCGTCACCTGCAACTACGACGGCGAGGCCAAGCACCGAACGACCATCGGCAACGGGGTCTTCGTCGGGACCAACGCAACCCTGGTGGCACCGGTCCGCCTCGGCGACGGCTGCTACGTGGGCGCCGGCTCGTTCGTGGACCACGACGTCCCCGCCGGCGCGCTCGCGGTCGGCAGGAGCCGGCAGCGCAACATCGAGGGATGGGCGGCCAGGCGACCGTTCAAGCCATGACCGACTCCAACCCCTACGGCGAGCTGCTGCTCCTCTCCGGGAGCGGCAACCCCGAGCTCAGTGAGCGGATCGCGCGCGAGATCGGCGTCCCGCTCGCCGAGTGCGAGATCACCCGGTTCGCGGATGGTGAGTTCGACGTCAAGATTCGCGAGTCGGTACGCGGCCACGACGTGTTCCTCATCCAGCCGACGTGCAATCCGGTCAGCGACAACCTCATCGAGCTGTTCATCATCCTTGACGCGCTGCGCCGTGCTTCAGCATCGCGTATCACCGCCGTGATCCCGTACTACGGGTATCAGCGCAAGGAGAAGAAGACCCAGGCTCGCGATCCGATCAGCGCCAAGCTGATGGCCAACATCATCGAGCTCGCGGGCGCGAACCGCGTGATCTGCGTTGACCTGCACGCCGAGGCGATCCAGGGCTTCTTCGACATCCCCGTCGATGCGCTCATCGCCACCAAGATCCTCGCGAGACGCGTGCGCGAGCGTCATGGGCACGACGTGGTGGTGGTGTCGCCCGATACAGGCGGCGTGAATCGCGCTCGCAACCTTGCGCGCATCCTCGACGCACCGATCGCCTTCATCGACAAGCGGCGTCCGCGCGACGACACCGTCGAGGTGGTCAACGTCATCGGTGACGTCGACGGTGCGGTCTGCGTCATCGTCGACGACCTGATTTCAACCGGGGGCACACTCGTCAACGCCGCGATTGCGCTCCTCGCCAGGGGTGCCAAGTCGGTCGATGTGGTCGCAACGCACGGGGTGCTCAGCGACGGCGCCGTCGCCCGGCTCCACGCGGCGCCCATCGACGAGATCTGCATCACCGACACGATCCCGTATCACAACGGCAGCCTCAGTTTCGACGACGCTCCCAAGCTCCGCATCCTGTCGGTGGCGCCATTGATCGCCGAGGCGATCGTGCGCGTCCATGAGGGACGGAGCGTGAGCGAGCTGTTCCGGTGAGCGGCTCAGACCCTCCGCCGTCCCCGAGGCGATGACCCCGCTCATCGTCGTCATCGTCGTCGGCCTCGTCATCGCGGCGTTTGCGGCGGCGGCGGAAACGTCGCTGACAAGCGTGAGCAGGATCCGGATGCGCAGTCTTGCCGAGGACGGCAACAAGCGCGCCAGGACCGTCACCCGCCTGCACGCGGATCCGAACGGCTATCTGTCGACCATCCTCAGCCTCAACACGGTCGCCGTGATCGTTGTCTCGACGGCAACCGCGCTGCTCATCGGCAGCTACCTCCGCACCGTCCCGCAGGCCGTCGGCACCATCGTGCTCTCGATCGTTGTCCTGATCTTCTGCGAGATCGCGCCGAAATCACTGGCGCTGCGCTTCAACGAGCGCTTCGCGCTAGCGCTCGCCCGCCCGGTGCAACTCCTCACCAGGCTCCTGCGGCCGCTCATCGGCGGACTGAGCGCGCTGTCACGTCTGATCGTGCGCGCCGCGACCAGGGGTCACAGCGTGCGCGGGCCGTTCGTGACTGAGGAGGAGTTGAAATTGCTCCTCTATGTCGGTGAGCAGGAGGGGATCGTCGAGCAGGAGGAGCGCGAGATGATCCACGGCATCCTTGAGATGACCGACAAGACGGTGCGCGAGGTCATGGTGCCGCGTGTCGACGTCGTCGCCTCGGAGGCCACCGACGCAATCGCCGACGTGATCAAGGTGATCATCGAGTACGGCTACTCGCGCATCCCCATCTACGAGGACAACATCGACAACATCGTGGGCGTCGTCTACGCGAAGGACCTCCTCCGCCATGGTGTCGTCGGCGACGATGAGCGGCCGCTCACGGCCGTCGCGCGCGAGCCGTACTACACGCCCGAGGCCAAGCACGTGGGCGAGTTGCTCCGCGAGATGAAGGAGCGCAAGGTCCACATCGCCGTGGTCGTCGACGAGCACGGCGGCACGGCCGGCATCGTCACTTTCGAGGATCTGATCGAGGAGATCGTCGGACCGATTCGTGATGAGTACGACATGCGTGAGGTCGAGGAGCTCCAGATCGTCTCGGATCACGAGGTCGTGGTGAGCGCCCGTTTCCCGGTCGACGACCTCAAGGAGGCGCTGAATCTCGAGGTTCCCGACGTCGAGGCGGACACGGTCGGCGGTCTCGTCTACGAGCAGCTGGGAGAGATTCCGAAAGTCGGCGCGACCATCCAGATGGGCAGCGCGACCCTGACCGTCGAGGCGATCCGCCGTCAGGGGATCCAGAGCGTCCGGATCACCAGCCCGGTCTCGCTGGTGCGCGAGCGTGGCGCGCGGCCACTCGAGTCTGACGGCCAGGAGGCTCGGGACACCCAGGAGGAGTCCTCGGCGCACGCAGGCCGCCAGTAGTCCCCATGATGGTCGGATGCCGACCTACAGCGACGAGGGAATCGTCCTGCGCCGCATCGACTACGGTGAATCAGACCGCATCCTGACCGTGCTGACGCTCGAGCACGGCAAGATCGGCGTCATCGCCCGGGGTGTGCGCAAGAGTCAGAGCCGGCTCGCATCGCGCACCGACCTCTTCACGCGCAGCCGCATGCAACTCGCTCGCGGACGCGGCGAGCTCGATGTGCTGACGCAGGCGGAAACCGTCGCAGCCACCCCACTCCGCAGCGACGCCCGTCGCGCAGCGTGTGCGTCGCTGTGCGCCGAGTTGACCGACCGTGTGCTCGAGAGCCATCACGCCGACCCGGAGATCTACGCGCTCGTGGCACGAGCGCTGACCGCGTGCGCGGATCCCGAGCGCGATCCACGCGCGGCGATCGTCTGGTTCGCCCGCCGCATGGTGGACCGGCTGGGCTACGCGCCGCAGTTGCTCAACTGCGCGAGCTGCGAACAGCGCCTCCCCGAGGAGCCGGCGTGGTTCAGCGCCGCGGGTGGAGGGCTCCTCTGCGTTCGCTGCGCGCCGGGCGATCCCGAGGCCGTGGAGTGCTCGGTGCGGGTCATCAAGGTCCTGCGCGCGGCAGCGGACGGCGACGAGGAGCTCTGGCTGCGGCTTCGCCTGGACGTCGTCACCCTGCAGACGCTCGAGCGCATCGTCGAGGCCGAGCTCGCCCATCACCTGGACCGCCGCTTGCGATCGATCGACGTGCTCCGGGCGATCGAAGGGCGGGGCGCCGTGAGCCTGCCGGTAGACTGACCCGCCATGGCTGAGGACCAGACGCAATCGGACGTCATCGAGAAGCTCGTCTCGCTGTGCAAGCAGCGCGGTTTCGTCTACCCGTCGAGCGAGATCTACGGCGGTCTCAACGCCGTCTACGATTTCGGGCCCCTGGGGAACCGCCTGCGCCGCAACATCCGGCAGCGCTGGTGGCAGTCGATGGTGGACCTCCGTGACGATGTCGAGGGCATCGAATCCGCGATCCTCATGAACCCGGAGGTGTGGGTCGCCAGCGGGCATGTCGCCGGGTTCACCGATCCGCTCGTGGACTGCACAGGCCCGTGCAAGAAGCGCTGGCGCGAGGATCACCTCGCCGACGAGCGGCGCGCGCGCGGCAAGCCGGCCGACGCGCCGGGTTGCCCTGAGTGCGGCGGCGTCCTGACCGAGGCGCGTCAGTTCAACCTCATGTTCAAGACCTTCATCGGCCCTGTCGAGGAGGACGCCGCGCAGATCTGGCTTCGTCCGGAGACGGCGCAGGGGATGTTCGTGAACTTCGCCAACGTCGTCAACTCGACCCGGCGCCGCCTTCCCTTCGGCATCGCCCAGCAGGGCAAGGGATTTCGCAATGAGATCTCCCCGGGCAATTTCGTCTTCCGGCTTCGAGAGTTCGAGCTCATGGAGATGGAGTACTTCTGCAAGCCGGGGACAGACCGCGAGCTGCACGAGTACTGGTGCACCGAGCGCCTTCGCTGGCACGTCGACGAGATGGGTGTCCGGAAGGCCAATCTTCGCCTTCGCGCGCACGCCAAAGAGGAGCTGTCCCACTACAGCACCGCGACCAGCGACATCGAATATCACTACCCGTTCGGCTGGGGTGAGCTCGAAGGCGTCGCCGATCGCACCGACTTCGACCTCAAGACGCACATGGAGCACAGCGGTCGCGACCTCTCGTTCTTCGATACGGAGACGAACGAGCGCTACGTGCCCTACGTCATCGAGCCGGCGGTGAGCACCGACAGGATCTTCATCACCGTGCTCGTGGACGCGTACGACGAGGAGGAGGTTCGCGGCGAGAAGCGGGTGGTGCTCCATCTGCATCCGGACGTCGCCCCGGTGCAGGTCGCGGTGCTGCCGCTTTCCAAGAAGCCGGAGCTCACCGAGCCTGCGCGTCGCATCGAGCACGAGCTGCGGCCGCACTTCGCGACCATGTACGACGAGACCCAGGCGATCGGCCGCCGCTATCGCCGGCAGGACGAGATCGGCACACCACTGGCGATCACCTTCGACTTCGATTCGCTGAACGACCAGGCGGTGACCATCCGGGAACGCGACGGGATGCAACAGGTCCGGGTGCCCATCGAGGGACTGCGCGACGCGCTTCGCGACCAGCTCGATGCCGGTCGCGCTCGCTCGCGCGAGCGAGCGAACGGCGGGCACGACGGCTAGCATCCGAGCGTGGTGAGTGCTCGGGGCGACACCGACGCGGTCGCCGCCGGTGTGCTCGACCTGCTCGCGCTCGGCGAGACGCCGGACCTCGACACGGTGCTCGAGCGGATCGTGCGCGCGGCACGCCGTCAGGTGTCCGCTCGGTACGGAGCGATCGGGGTTCCCGACGGCCGTGGCGGTTTCGCCCGTTTCGTGACCTCGGGCATCAGCGAGCGGCTGGCCGCCACCATCGGCGAGCTGCCGAGAACGCACGGTGTCCTGGGTGCGCTTCTCGAGGAGGGTCCGATCCTGCTCGACGATATCCGCCGGCATCCGCGTTTCTCGTACTACCCCGCGCACCACCCGACGCTCACCGACTTTCTCGGGGTGCCGATCACGCACCGGGGGATCGTCCTCGGCAACCTGTTCGTCAGCGGGCACCGTTCCGGCCATTTCACCAGGACCGACGCGCGGAAGCTGGAAACGCTTGCGGCATATGCGGGAGTCGCCATCGCGAACGCCGAGCTCTACGCACGGTCGCAGCAGCTTGCCGTGGTGGAGGAGCGAAATCGCGTGGCGCGTGAGCTGCACGACGCCGCGACGCAGACGCTGTTCAGCCTCGTGCTCACCGCCCGGGCCGCGGCACTCTCGGCGCGCGACGGGGAGACCCGGGCCACCATGCTGGGGTTCGAGCAGCGCACCACGTCCGCGCTCCAGGAGTTGCGTGGGCTGGTCCACGCACTTCGACCGAAGAGCCTCGAGCGCGACGGGCTCGCCGCCACCCTCGGCGACCACGCCGACGCGCTGCGCACGAGCGGCGCGCACGTCGTGGTCGATGCTGCCGACGGGATCCAGCTCCGGCTCGAGACCGAACATGCGCTGCTCCGTATCGCGCAGGAGGCGCTGCACAACGCGATGCGCCACGCACCCGGCTCGGCGATTCGGGTGACCCTGCGCGTCTCCAGAAAGACCGTGACGCTTCGTATCCGTGACAACGGACCCGGGTTCGATATCGCGGCGCTGCCACGCACGCGACGCGGCATGGGGCTTGCGACCATGCGCGAACGTGCGCACGAAATCGGCGCACAGCTGGACATCCGGACGCGCGCCGGTGGTGGCACCACCGTCACCGTCAGCGTCCCCGAAGCTTGATCACATGGCAGCCACGATCCGGTTGCTCATCGTCGACGATCACGCCGTCGTTCGTCAGGGGCTTCGCGCGTTCCTCCGCCTCCAGGAGGGCATCGAAGTCGTCGGCGAGGCTTCGAGCGCGGCTGACGCCGTTCGCGTCGCCGGGAGCGCGTCGCCCGATGTGGTGCTGCTCGACCTCGTGATGCCCGACGGCAACGGCATCGGAGCCCTGAGACGGCTCCTCGAGGTCGCACCAGGGGTTCGCGTGCTCGTCCTGACCAGCTTTGCCGATGATGCGCAGATCTTCGCCGCGATGGCCGCAGGAGCGTCCGGCTACCTCCTCAAGGACATCGACCCGCAGGCGCTGGCGGACGCCATTCGTGACGTCCATGCGGGGCGTCCCGCGTTGCACCCGTCGGTCGCGGCGCGGTTGATGCGGCAGGGCTCGCCCGCACGCACCGCGCACGACGACCTCACAGTCCGCGAGCGAGACGTGCTCCTGCTGATGGTGGAGGGACTCGCCAACAAGCAGATCGCGCAGCGACTCGGCATCGGCGAGAAGACGATCAAGACTCACGTCAGCCGCGTGCTTGCAAAACTCGGGGTCGCCGACCGCACGCAGGCCGCCGTCCTCGCCATCCGGGAGGGTCTCGTCGACTGACGGGTCCGCCGAATGACGGATGCGCCGGTGCGGCTTTCGGCTGATGCGCTTCGACGCCGGCACGCGCAGGATTGACCGCATGGGAACACTTTCGGGAACCACCGTCATGATCACCGGCGCGTCGCGAGGTCTCGGTCGGGCCCTCTCGCTCTCGGCTGCCCGCGAAGGTGCGTCACTCGCACTCTGCGCACGGGGCGGCGCGGCGCTCGAGTCCGTTGCAGCGGAGTGTCGAGGGCTGGGCGTCCACGTGCTGGCGGTGCTCGCCGACGTCTCGAACGCAACCGATGTCGAACGCTTCGCGGCAACCGCGCTGGAGCGGTTCGGTGGCGTCGACGTCCTCGTCAACAATGCAGCCGGGCTCGGCCCGCTGCCGTTGCCGCAGCTCACCGACGCACCGTCGAGCGCGCTGGAGCAGGTGTTGCAGGCCAACGTCCTCGGCCCGCTCCGCCTGACGCAGGCAGTGATCGGCGGGATGCTCCTTCGCAATCGTGGACTCGTGATCAACATCAGCACCGACGCAGCGTTGATCGGCTTTGCGGGCCTCGGTTGCTACAGTGCCTCCAAGGCCGCGCTCGATGCGCTGACGCGAACCTGGTCGGCGGAGTTGCAGCGCACCGAGGTGCGAGTCATCAGCGTCGACCCTGGTGACATGCACACGGAGATGCACATGGCGGCCGATCCGGAAGCCAACCCGGAGGACCTGCTCCGCCCCGAGGACGTCGCCGAGCGTTTGCTCCCGCTCCTCGCCGGGCGCGTTCCGGAGGGCGACCGCGTCGAGGCGTCGAGCCTCGCATGATCTCGCCACCTCGCGAACTGCGCGCGGCGCTCCCCGCCGAGCTTCGCGGATTGCGCCGCGACGGAGCACGCCTGTGCGTGGTGGATCGAGCTTCGGGCCGGATCAGCCACACCAGCGTCGCGTGCCTCGGCGAACATCTTGCATCGGGCGATCTGCTCGTCGTCAACTCGAGCCGCACACTCCCGGCGGCGTTGCACGTCGATCGTGCCGGTGGCGCGCCCATCCAGCTTCGCCCCGGCGCGCTCCGAGACGGCGAATGGGACGCGCTGGCCGTCGAAACCGCGCCGCCGCACCGCAACGTCCCGCTCCGTCCCGGCGAGACCCTTCGCGCACAGGGCGGCCTGCGCCTTCGGGTGCTCGAGCCGCGCCGCGACGCGCCGCTGCTGTGGCGCATGGCGGTCGAGAGCGGTGACCTCGTCCAGACCCTGCTCAGTGCCGGCGAGCCGATTCGCTACTCATACGTGCCCGACCCGGTCCCGCTCGAGCACTACCAGACGGTGTACGCGGGTGCTCCCGGCTCGGTCGAGACGCCGTCGGCCGGACGCCATCTCACGTGGGAACTGCTCGGCGACCTGCGGCAACGCGGTATCGACCTGACCGACATCGTGCTGCACTGCGGGCTCAGCTCATTTCAGGATGACGATGCCGACCTGCAGAAGCCGCTCATCGAGGAGCGGTTTGAGGTGCGCGACGACGCGGCGGAGCGCATCAACCGTGCCACGCGCGTGATCGCGGTCGGCACGAGCGTCATCCGCACGCTGGAGACTGCCGTCCATGCCGGCGGCGACGTGCAGGCGATGCGCGGATGGACGCGCCTGGTCATCACGCCCCGCACGCCGTTGCGTGCGGTGGATGCGCTGCTCACCGGTCTCCACGAGCCACCGGCCACGCATCTCGACATGCTCGGCGCGCTGCTCGATGCCACCCTGCTCGAGCGTGCCTATGCCGAGGTTCGCGAGCGCGGCTATCTCTGGCACGAGTTCGGCGACGCGATGCTCATCGTGTGAGTTGCCTTGTGGGCCGGCGTCCGCGTCTGGCATGATCCCGTCGCCCGCGTTCGACGGGCTCGGAACGTCCACGGGAGAGAGCAATGGCTGAGGTGTTCATCCTCGAATTCGAGGGCTTCGGTGCGGACGCGTACGATCGCGTCAACGGCGTGCTTGGCATCAACATGGACTCCGGAGAGGGCGACTGGCCCGCCGGTCTGCACACCCACCTGGCCGGTCCCACCGAGGGTGGCGGATGGATCGTGGTCGAAGTCTGGGAGTCCCAGGAGGACCAGGACGAATTCATGAAGACGCGTCTCGGCCCGGCGCTTCATCAGGCCGGCGTCACCGGCGCTCCGAAGCGGGCGGAGTGGTCGAAGCCGCGCTCGCATCACTCCCCGAAGAAGCCTTCCGCCAAGGCGAAGTAACCGCCTCCGTCAACAGCCGGTTGCAGCACCGGCGGCAGCAGCTCTGCCTCGTGGCGGCGCGATGCTACGCTCACGCCCTGCGTGGCGCGTTCGCGCACGCGGCAACCAACACGGTGAGGGCTGGCGAATGGCGGTAGGCACCCGGGGCACCAAGTCGACGAAGAGCGCAGCCAAGCGGTCTTCGAAGAGCTCGTCGAAAACGACAGCGCGGAAAGCGCCGGCGCGCAGCGCCGTCGCTCGCGCGCACAAGTGGGTGTACCGCTTCGACGAGGGCAGTGCCTCGATGCGCGACCTGCTGGGGGGCAAGGGCGCAGGCGTCGCCGAGATGACGAGAGCCGGGCTCCCGGTGCCACCCGGATTCACGATCACCACGGAAGCCTGCAACGCCTTCTACGCCAAGGGCGCGAAATTCCCCGACGGTCTCTGGGAGCAGGTCGAGAAGTCGCTCAAGGTCGTCGAGAAGACCACCGGCAAGGGGTTTGGCGACGCACGCAATCCGCTCCTCGTCAGCGTGCGCAGCGGCGCGAAATTCTCGATGCCCGGGATGATGGACACGGTGCTCAACCTCGGTCTCAACGCGTCGACGCTCGAGGGCCTGGCAGCCCTCACCAAGGATCGGCGTTTCGCACTCGATGCCCACCGCCGTTTCATCCAGCTGTTCAGCAAGATCGTGCTCGGGATCGATGGCCAGCTCTTCGAGGAAGCCCTCGAGGCAATCAAGAAGCGCAAGAAGGCGAAGACGGATGCCGACCTCAGCGCGCCGGCGCTCGAGGAGTTGATCACCGAATATCGCGCGATCGTCAAGCGCCACTCGACGACGGGATTCCCCGAGGATCCCATGGACCAGCTGAGAGCGGCGATCGGCGCCGTGTTCGAGTCGTGGAACAACAAGCGCGCAACCGACTACCGCAATTACAACCACATTCCACACGACCTCGGCACCGCGGTCAACGTGCAGTCGATGGTGTTCGGCAACATGGGCAACGACTCCGGAACGGGCGTTGCATTCACTCGTGACCCGTCGACCGGCGAGCGCAGGCTGTACGGTGAATACCTCACCAACGCGCAGGGCGAGGACGTCGTGGCCGGTATCCGCACGCCGAAGCCGATCGACGCGATGGCGACCGACCTCCCCAAAGCGTACCGCCAGTTCGAGCAGATCGCCCGCAAGCTCGAGAAACACTATCGCGACGTGCAGGACATGGAGTTCACGATCGAGCGCGGGACGCTCTACATGCTCCAGACACGCAGCGGGAAGCGCACTGCCGAGGCGGCAGTGAAGATCGCCGTCGACATGGTTCGCGAACGACTCATCACCAAGCGCGAGGCGGTGCTGCGCGTCGAGCCGGGTCAGGTGGATCAGCTCTTGCACAGGCGCATCGATCCCAAGGCGAAGGTCAACGTGCTCGCCACGGGGCTCGCCGCGTCGCCGGGTGCGGCGTACGGCGCGGCCGTCTTCGACGCCGATCGCGCGGAGGCGATGGCCAAGAAGGGCGAGAAGGTCATCCTCGTGCGCATCGAGACTAACCCGGATGATGTGCACGGCATGATCGCCGCCGAAGGCGTGCTCACCTCGCGCGGCGGCCGCACCTCGCACGCGGCAGTGGTTGCGCGAGGCATGGGCAAGCCCTGCGTTGCCGGTGCCGGGTCGGTGCAGGTGGACCTGGTCAAGCGCCAGTTCACGGCCGGCGGCACGAAGATCAAGGAGGGTGAGCCCTTCACCATCGACGGTTCCACCGGCAACGTCATCGCGGGACAGGTGGCGATGCTCGACGCCGAGATCTCCGGCGAACTCGAGGAGTTGCTCCGCTGGGCGGATGCATTCCGCCGTCTGCAGGTGTGGGCCAACGGCGACTACCCGCACGATGCGGTGCGTGCGCGTGACTTCGGCGCGCAGGGCATCGGTCTGTGCCGCACCGAGCACATGTTCATGCAGCAGGAACGCCTGCCGATCGTGCAGAAAATGATTCTCGCGCCCAACGAGAAGGAGCGCCGCGTCGAGCTTGCGAAGCTGCTGCCGATGCAGCGCGACGACTTCCACGGCATCCTCAAGGCGATGCACGGACTGCCCGTGATCATCAGGCTCATCGACCCACCGCTGCACGAATTCCTGCCGTCACTCGATGAGTTGCTCGTGGAGGTGACGAGGGCGCAAGCGCTCGGCAAGCCCGAGAAGTCGTATCGCGCAAAGACGGAACTGCTGGCCGCGGTACAGAACCTGCACGAACAGAACCCAATGCTGGGCCTTCGCGGCTGCCGGCTCGGCCTGCTCTTTCCCGAGATCATCGAGATGCAGGCGCGCGCGATCATCGAGGCTGCCGTCGCGCTCAAGAAGGAGCGCGTCGACGTGCGCCCCGAGATCATGGTGCCGCTTGTCGGCACGCTCGAAGAGTTGCGCAGGACACGCGAAGTCATCGACCGAACGGCGCAGGAGGTCTTCAAGGAGACCAAGAGCAAGGTTTCGTACCTCGTCGGAACCATGATCGAGGTGCCGCGTGCAGCGCTGACTGCCGGACAGATCGCTCAGTCGGCGGACTTCTTCTCGTTCGGCACCAATGACCTGACCCAGATGACGTTTGGTGTCTCCCGTGACGATGCGGAAGGCACGTTCCTGCTGCGCTACGTGGAGGACAAGATCCTGCCGCGCAACCCGTTCGAGACTCTCGACCGCGATGGTGTCGGGCGGCTCATGCGGTTTGCGGTGGAAGAGGGACGCGCAGTCCGTCCATCGCTGAGCGTCGGCATTTGCGGCGAGCACGGCGGTGACACGGACTCGATCGCGCTGTGCGAAGAGCTCGGGCTCGACTACGTCTCCTGCTCGCCGTTCCGCGTGCCGGCTGCACGGCTGGCCGCGGCACACGCCCGTCTGGCGCGGGTGGAGCGGGACCGCTGAGCCAGGCTCCGCACGGTTTCCCTCGCGAGGTCGAGACGGAGCGCCTCGTGCTTCGGCAGTTTCGTGACGCCGACTTCGAGGCGTATTTCCGTGTCCTCTCCGACCCTGAGGTGCGCCGCTTCATCGGCGGCGGCCTGGTGCCGACGCGGGAGGATGCGTGGCGGCATATGGCCATGCTCAATGGCATCTGGACGCTCCGCGGCTTTGGGCAATGGGCCATTGAGGAGAAGGCGTCGGGTGAGCTCGTCGGCCGGGCCGGCGTCTGGTTTCCGGAGGGGTTTCCCGGCATCGAGGCGGGCTGGGTGATCGGTCGCGACCACTGGGGCTCGGGATTTGCGACCGAAGCCGGTCGCGAAGCGCTGCGGCAGGCCTTCGCCACGCTCGGCGTCACGCACGTCATCAGCCTCATCGACCCGGAGAACATCGCATCGCGGCGCGTGGCCGAGAAGCTCGGTGGCACCATCGACAAAACTGGAGTCTTTCGTGATCACGAGACACTGTTCTACGGGTACACCGCGCCACCCGCCTGACCGGCGACGGGGCGGTGTCGCTACTCTCACGTGATATGAGGGCGAAGCCGGAGTGAGCGAGCACGTCAGGATCCGCAAGATCGCGACGCGAACCGGACGTCCCGAGATGCTGGACGACGGTCATGTGGTCGAGGGCGACGAGTTGTCGCCACCGATTCCGGGGATGCCGTATGCCGTGCGCCGTACCGTCACCGAGCACGCGGACGCACCCGATGTGTTCGCGACATCACCCGTTCGCGCGGTGATCACCGAGCATGGCGGCGGGATCGTCCTGCTCACCGACAACTCGAAGTATGCGATCGAGGTCGTCGGACGCTAGCCCACGGGTAACGGATCACTGGTGACTGCCCACGTGGTATACCGTTTCGCCTACTCTTTTGACGTGATGTCCTGGCCGCAGACTCCCACGCCCGCAGCCGCCAACGCGTCGGGTGATGAGCCATATCTTCCCGTGGAGGAAGTGGCGCAACGGTTGGATCTCCCGCTCGGTATCCTGCTTCGTCGCGTCGAAGCGGGTGACGTCCCATCGCGACGCGAAGAGGGTCCCGACGGTGTTCGTTATCTGGTGCGTCTCGGTGACCTTGGTATCGAGAGCCCGATGAGCGTGGCCGCGATGCCCGCGCCGCCACCTCCTCCTCCCGCCACCGTCAACGGTCAGTCGGCGGCGGACCCGTCCCGGACCGTCGATGTGGTCGGGACGGCGCAGCCGTCGTCCTGGCCCGACAAGGTCGTCCCACCTCCCGCCGAAGAGCTCGCGGCAGAGGCGACCTCGCATGGGCGAGGTGCCTCGGTGATCGAGATCGGCTCCAGTGAGCCGCGCCGCGACGTGGCGTCGATGACCTCGCTGGACCCGCGTGAGCTCGTCGCGGGACTGCTCGATCGCTGGGAGCGGACCCTCGAGCAGCGGATCTACTCCGAGCAGCGGCAGCGATTCGAAGCGGAGTTGAACTCCCGTCAGAACCTGGTCAAGCAGCTCCAACTCGAGCTCCAGACCGCCCGTGCCGAGCACGCGGCCGCGCAGGCGGAGAAGGATCGCCGTCTTGCCGACCGCGACCGGCGGATCAGTGACCTCGAGGCCGGTGCCGGCGATCCGCAGGACGTCTCGGGCAGGCGCCGTCGCTGGTTCTTCAGCCGCTAGCGCGGTCGAGGCTGGCGGGCCATGGCTGGGGACGCTGTCGCCGAGGTCAAATCGCGCCTTGATCTGATCGAGGTCATCGGCGGGTACGTCACCCTTCATCGCGCGGGTCGCGAGCTCACCGGGCTCTGCCCGTTCCATGCCGAGAAGACCCCGTCGTTCACGGTCAGTCCGGAGCGTCAGGTCTGGTACTGCCACGGATGCCACGAGGGTGGCGACCTCTTCAAGTTCATCGAGCAGATCGAGCGCATCGACTTCCGCCAGGCGCTCGAGATGCTCGCCGACCGCGCGGGTGTCGAGCTGGAGAGCGGCCCCGCGGCTCGTGGGGCCGGCCGGCGCCGCCGCCGCTCCATCGAGCTCAACGGCAGGGCGCAGGCCTACTACCAGCACGTCCTGTGGTCGGCACCCGCGGGTGCGGCCGGCCGGGTGCTGCTGCGCGAGCGCGGGGTCGACGAGCCGCTCGCTCGCACATTCGGGGTGGGCTTTGCTCCGGCCGGCGGGGCCGGCGAGGACGCACTCGCCCGGTATCTGACCGGCAAGGGCGGCGCGAGCATCGACGAACTGGTCGACGCGGGGCTGGTGCATCCCCAGCGTGGCGGGCGAGTCCGCGACCGTTTTCGGGACCGCCTCGTCTTCCCGATCCGTGACGAGCGCGGCGAGGTGCTCGGGTTCGGCGCACGCGCGCTCGGCGACGCCAAGCCGAAGTACCTGAACAGCCCGGACTCTGCCGCATATCACAAGTCGTCGGCGATCTTCGGTCTCGACCTCGCGCGTGCGGCGATCGTGCGCGAGCATGCCGCTGTCATCGTGGAGGGGTACTTCGACGTCATGGCAGCACACGTGGCGGGCGTCGAGCACACGGTCGCAAGCAGTGGGACCGCGCTCACGCGTGAGCAGGTGCACAGCCTCGGCCGCATCGCTGAGACCCTGCTGCTCTGCTTCGACGGGGACGACGCGGGACGCGTCGCGGCGACGCGCGCTGTCGACGTCATTGCCGCCGAGGGTGTTCAGGCGCGGATCTGCCGGCTCCCGGCCGGGGTCAAGGATCCCGATGAGCTCGTCCGCCGCGACCCTGCCGCGTTCGCTCAGGCGATCGCCGACGCGCCGCCCGCGTGGCAGGTGCTGGTCGACGAAGCCTTCGTGGACGGGGAGGGTGGCAGCCATGAAGCCCGGCGTGCGGCTGCCGAGCGAGCGGTGGCGGTGATCGCAAGAATTCCGGAGGCGACGGCGCGGGAAGTCTACGTTCAGCGGGTCGCCCGCCGGCTGATGATCCCCGAAAGGTCGCTCGCTGCCGACCTCGGCCGGTTGAAAATTGGCAGTCCCCGGCAAATTGCGAAGGTCGTCGCCAGCGTTCCTCCCGAGTTGTCCGGAGCGGATCGGGCCGAAAACCTGGAGGAGCCGGAGCCCGTCGAGGCCGACGAGCCGATGCCACCCTGGGAGGCGCAACTGGCACGGGTGGTGCTCATCAGACCGGAGCTGGCCGCTGCGCTCCGAACCGATGGCGGCCTCCGCCCGGAGGAATTCACCAACGCGACGGCCCGCCGCATCTACGACGCGGCGTCGACCGACCCCGCCGCTTTCACGCTACGGAGCCTCAGCGGCGGGGATCAACGCCGCGCCGCGGGGCTCCTCGTGCGGGAGGTTCCGGAATTCGCGGACGAGGCCGAGCCGGAGGCGATCCAGCAGCTCATGGCGGACTGTGTCCGGCTCATCCACGAGGACAGCGTGCGGCGGGCGCTGGTGAGCATCTCGACCGAGATGCATCGCGCCAGGGACGAGGGCCGGACCGCTGACGCCGACGCGCTGGCCGACCGGCTGAGCCGCCTTGCCGCGGACGCGCCGCACCTTCGCCGCACGCTGGCGATCCGCTGACCCGACGCGCACCGCCGGTCGCGCGTGTGCCCGTGCGTGCATGTTTGATCCGCGCCGCCGCGAGCCACCATCTACCTCGTGCCCGCGTGGATCCCCCTATCCGATCGCCCGAATTTGGCACACGCAGACGACTTTGAGAATTATTGTGATCACTGTCGTTGTATCCATCGTCCGGCGGACCTCGCAGAGCGGGCGTCGGCCCGCGCCGCATGAGACAGAGTTGAGATGACCGCAGCCACCACCACCCGATCCAGAGCAGCCACCCTGCCGCCGCCGTCGGGCGCCGATTTGCTGGTCTCCGCCGCCGAGGCGCTGATCATCAAGGGCAAGGACCATGGATATCTCACGCCCGATGACATCCTCGCGGCCTTTCCGGAAATCGATGTCGAGCCGGATCACCTGGAACGGATCTTCCATGTGTTCCGCGAGATGGGCATCGAGGTCAGCGACGGTGACAAGGACTTCGAGACCGTCGACGAGATCGACGAGGAGCTCATCGCCAAGGCCGAGGCGATCGACTCCGTATCCCTCGACGATCCGGTTCGTATGTACCTCAAGGAGATCGGCCGGGTCGCGCTGCTCAAGGCCGAGCAGGAGGTGCACTACGCAAAGCTGATCGAGCAGGGCGACGAAGAGGCGAAGAACCAGCTCACCGAAGCGAACCTGCGCCTTGTGGTCAGCATTGCCAAGAAATACATCGGCCGCGGCATGTCCTTCCTCGACCTCATCCAGGAAGGCAACATGGGCCTGATTCGCGCCGTCGAGAAGTTCGACTACCACAAGGGCTACAAGTTCTCGACCTACGCGACGTGGTGGATCCGTCAGGCGATCACGCGCGCAATCGCCGACCAGGCCCGGACGATCCGCATCCCGGTGCACATGGTCGAGACCATCAACAAGCTCGTCCGTGTCTCTCGCCGTCTGCTCCAGGAGTTGGGGCGCGAGCCCAACGACGAGGAGATCGCCGAGGAGATGGGGATCACGCCGGAGAAGGTCCGAGAGATCACCAAGGTCTCGCAGGATCCGGTGTCCCTCGAGACGCCGATCGGCGAGGAGGAGGACTCACACCTCGGCGACTTCGTCGAGGACAAGGAGGCCACCGCCCCCTCCGATGCGGCGTCGCTGACCATGCTGCGCACCGAGGTCGAGGACATTCTCGACACGCTCACGCCGCGCGAACGCCGTGTGCTGCAACTCCGTTTCGGCCTCATCGACGGCCATCAGCGCACTCTCGAAGAGGTCGGAAAGCGTTTCGGGGTCACCCGTGAACGCATCCGCCAGATCGAGGCCAAAGCGCTGCGCAAGCTGCGTCACCCGTCGCGCTCCAAGAAACTCAAGGACTACCTCGAGTAGGCGGAACGGTTCGGTCGCCGGCCGCGACGATTCGCGCACGTGAGGGCACGGTGCGTCACGGCAGGTAGACTTGAGTCATGATCCGGGTTAGCTCAGCGGTAGAGCAGGCGGCTGTTAACCGCAAGGCCACTGGTTCGAATCCAGTACCCGGAGCGTCGACGTCCCACTAGCAGCACGCGGCATCGCCCGAGGCGGCGCCGTACACGAGGAACACGGGATGACCGAGACCGCATCGCGGCCGGGCACCACGCCCGCTGTCGCGACCCTGACCGCGCCCGATGCCGAGGGTGCTCCCCTCATCGATGCGACAGCGACGCCCCCATCGTGGTCGTGGCCCGCATCGGCCCCGAAGTCTCACCTTCCCGAGGGCGAGGTTGCCCCCGGAACCGAGGGTGACGACCCCGTTGTCGACCTGACGGCGGGTCCGTCGACGGCCGGCACGCCCGACGTGGAGGCGACCGAGGTGACCGTCGTCGCCGCCATCACCACGCCGGAAAAATCGCTCCCCAAGGTCACCTCCTTCGGACCGGCCGGCAAGCGGCGCTCCACGCTCGCGATCGTGGTGCTGTCGGTGGTGACGCTCGGGGTCTACAGCCTTGTCTGGTACCACCGCGTCAACCGCGAGGTCGGCAACTTCGACACCAGGATGCACGTCATCCCTGGACGCTCCACCGTCGCCGTGGCGATTCCCTGGGCGATCGGATGGCTGGTGAGCATCGCCGGCGCGATCCGGATCGTGCTCGCGGTTGCCAACGTCGCGCTGCCGTTCAACCCGCATTTCAGCGTTCTGCAGGCCTACGGGCTGCTCGGCGGTGGTCTTCTGATCCCGTATCTCGAGCTGTTGCTGCCCTTCAGCGCGATCGCCGCGGTGATGACCCTCGAGCGCGTGCGGATCGTCGAGGATCGGATGGGTCGCACCACCGACGTGCAGTTGCGTCCGACCCTCGTCATCCTCTGGATGCTGCTTCCCGTTGCCGGTGGATTGATCCTCATGGCAATCACACAGCGACGTCTCAACCGCGCCTGGGAGGACGACATGGCGGCTGCACCAGCGGTGCGCCCGACAGTGCGGATGGCTCCGAGCTGACCGCATCTGCCGATGTCATGCCCACTCTCGTGTGCCGGTTGCGACCGCCTGCACTAGACTAACCGGTCGCGGTGGCTGTTTCGATCGCATGTATTTCCGGAAAGGGCGGGGTGGGAAAGACAACCACCTGCGCCTCCCTGGCGGCTGTGTTCGCAGAACGTGGTCGGCGCGTGCTCGCGGTGGACATGGACCCGCAGTCAAACCTCACCTCCGGGCTCGGCTTCAACCCGTACTCGCTGACGCATACCGTCGCCGACGCCATCCTGGAACCGGACCAGTCGGTGGACGAGCTGATCGTCCGCACCAAGTGGCCCGGTCTGCACCTGCTGCCGGCGAACCCGGACCTGAGCGCGGTCGAAGCAGGGCTCCCGACCACGCTCGACTCGGAGACGCGTCTTCGCCGCGCGCTCGATCGCGATTGCCGAGACTACGACTTCATCCTCTTTGACACACCACCGAGCTTCGCGTTTCACACCATCAGCGTCCTCGCGGCCACCGACTTCATCGTGATTCCCATGCAGATGTCGGGATACGCCGTGAAGGGGCTCAAGGAGACGCTTCGCTCGGTGCACCATGTGCGCCAGGCGTTGAATCCGGATCTGCGCGTGCTCGGGCTGCTGCCGACCTTCGTCGTGATGCGGACGCGGTTCTCGCGTGATCTGCTCGACGGGCTGCGCGCCATTCCCAACCTGCGCGTGTTCAACACGGTCATCAAGGTCACCGTCCGCCTGCAGGAGTCGGCGCTCGCCGGCGAACCGGTGACCGTCATGGCACCATCCTCGGAGGCTGCGGCGGAATACCGGTCCTTCGCCGACGAGGTGCTCGCGGCGCTGATCGCCGAGGGTGAGCGTGGTGTCTGAGGTCCGTTCGCAACGGCGCCGGCGGAGTGTGGCCGTTGCGCCCGCGCTCCTCGACCCCGCTGAGCTGCCGGAGGACGCCCCCGGCCGGGTGAAGCTGATCGCAGTTGCAGCGCCGGCCGACATCATCGACGCTCCGGCGGCGCTGCCGCCCGCCGTGACGTCGTCGCAGTCGCTGCTCGCCGCCGGTGGCGGCTGGATTCCGGTGGCGGTCGCCGGCGTGGTGATCGTGGCCATCTTCATCGTGGGGATGCTGCTCACCCGCTGACTTGAGCGCCACAGCACGTGGCGGTCCGGATACCGGTCAGCACCCTGTTGCGCACCCGAGAGCAGAGAATACCGGCCATGCGATCCAGGGCCAGAAGGTCTGGCCGGCGCCTGGCAACGGTGCTGTTCACAGATATCGTGTCCTCGACCGAGTTGGCAGCCACCATCGGTGACCGCCAGTGGCGGGCGCTGCTCGCCGCGTATCGAGCCATGGTGCGAGACGCGCTCCAAAGAACGCGGGGTCGTGAAATCGACGACGCGGGTGATGGTTTCTTCGCCGTGTTCGAGCACCCCGCTGATGCGATCACGTGCGCATGCCTGCTCACTGAGGAGGTGCGAGCCAAAGGGCTCGAGGTCCGGTCCGGCATCCACATGGGCGAGGTCGAGACGACAGGCGCGAAGCTCGGAGGCATCGCGGTGCATATCGGCGCTCGCGTCTGTGCACAGGCGGACGCCGGTGAGGTGCTGGTCAGCAGCACGGTTCGCGATGTCGTGCGAGGCTCCGAATTCGGCTTCGTCGACCTCGGAGCTCGCCCGCTCAAAGGCGTCCCCGGAGAGATGCAGCTCTTCCGAGTCACCTGGCCCGAAGGACGGCTCACGACCGAAGGTGCACACGGTCGTCGTGGGTTTCTTGCCGCAGGTGCAGGTGGCGTCCTGGTCGTTGCCGCCGTGGTGGTCGTCCTGCTCGCGCTCCTTCCGCGCCATCCGGAGACCGCCGGACCGAACATCGTCACCGTCGCCGGTACCGGTGTCAGCGGTGACGGATCGGACGGAAAGCAGGCCACAGCAACCGAAATTGATCATCCCGTTGCGGTGGCCCTCGACCCCGCGGGGCGTCTCTATTTCGTTGAGAACAACCGGGTGCGCAGGGTCAATGCCAATGGAACGGTGACGACGATTGCGGGCACCGGAGCGGCCGGATTCCGCGGCGACGGCGGGCCGGCGGTCGCCGCGGAGCTCAACGGGCCTCAATCGATCGCGATCGACAGCGTCGGCGATGTCTTCATCGCGGACTCGTTGAACAACCGCATTCGTGAGGTGACCCCGGACGGGATCATCACGACAGTCGCAGGGTCGGGCCATCAGGGGTACGGAGGCGACAACGGGCCTGCGATTGACGCTGCGCTCAACGATCCCACCGGAGTGGCGATCGGATTTGGGGGACCGGTCGGATCGATCGTGATTGCGGACAGGGGGAACAATGTCGTCCGCATGGTCAGCGCCCCCACCGCGACATTCGCCAACGCGATCATCACCACGGTGGCCGGCACCGGGCAGGCGTCGTACGAGGGCGACGGTCACCTGGCCGTGAACGCGGAACTGCACAGCCCGCAGTGCGTGGCGGTGGATTCGGAAGACGACATCTACATCGCCGACGTCGGGAACGACGTCGTCCGCGTCGTGGACGCGGGGGGCACCATCAACCCGGCCGCCGGCAACGGCACGATGGGCTTCGCGGGCGACCACGCCGAGGCAACCGTTGCGGAGCTCGACCTCGCCAGCATCGGCGGTGGATGCCTCGCGGTCGATGCAGCCGATCATCTGTTCATCGCGGACGGGGCGAACAACCGCGTGCGCGAGGTCGTCTTCAATGCCACCGGCGGCGGTGTCATCACCACAGTCGCGGGCGACGGAGCTGACGGGTTCAACCGCGACAACGTGGTCGCGACCGCAACCGGCCTCTCCTTGCCACTGGGGATCGCAGCCGCCCCCGACGGCGCCCTGTACATTGCTGACAGCGACGCGAACCGAATCCGTCGCGTCGGTTAGCCGGGCGGGGCGCTCGACGAGTCCGTCTCGAACGCCGTTCCGTGTTCTGTGATGAAGTACGCGAGGTAGTCGACCTTCGCCCCGCCCACGGCCAGTTCCTGGGTCAGCGTGTGCGCTGGGACATACGTGGCCTGACCGGCCGGCAGTTGCACCGGTGCCTGACCGGCAACGTCGACGTTGAGCGTTCCGTCCAACACGAAGACCACCTCAAGGCCGCCGAAAACGTGAGCCGGGCTGCGACCGCCAGGCTGGAGGCTCACGCTCCGGAGCGTCTCGGTGTACGTCCCCGGCGGCATTGCGGTCGGTGGAAGATCCTCAGTCTTGAACACCAGCATTGACGGCGGCACGAGAGTCGCGCTCTGCGGAGTATCGGGCCAGAGCGCGATGAAGTACCACGTGCTCAGGGCGCCGGGGAGGGTCTCATGCGAGTGGTTGACGTCCTGCAGGAAAAGTGCCGTAGCGGGAGGGATATCGACGTGCGTTCCCTCATCCGTGTAGGTGAGCCGCTGCAAGCCGGTCTGCACATAGATGAAGCCGGCCTGGTGTTTCTTTGACGCGATGGACTGTCCAGGAGCCTGGACAAATTCGACGATGCGCACGTAATTCTTCCCTGTCGGTGCCGAGCCGAGCTCTCCCGCCGCGAGCTCGCTGAACGTCATGCCGGAAGATCGTGCCAGCGCATTCGAGGTGGGTCCGGAGGCCGCTCCGCCGCCACATGCGACGGCCGCCATCGCGCAGAGCGCCACTGCCGCGCGTCCGGCGATGGGGTATCTGCGTCGGCTCATTGTCCGCGCTCCGTCTGGTACTGCCGAGGTCGTTCCAACTGACATGGCGGTCTCCCTGCGCCCGAGTCGGTGTGGGCCGTTGCCCTGGGGCAGGTACGATCTTGCGACACGGCCGAGGCGGATGTCTGTCACGCCCCTGACAGCCGTCCTTGAGCTGCCGCCGCCGCGCTTCCGAGTGCAGTCGCAACTACACTGCTTTGTGTTAGGCTGCGCGTGTGCAGATCGAGTCCGAATCCGGAAGCGCCGAGGCCGTCCTGCTCGCCAGGGCGCTTGGAGGCTCCTCTCCCGGGGCCGACCTGAGTGCGGTCGCGAACCGGGTCGCGCGCATCCCGTGGTGGGAGCGCCGCCCCTCGACGCGGCCGGGCTCACGCGCGAGCACGGCGTGCCGCGCGAGCGAGCGGAGCGGCTCGCCGCGATGTGGGAGCTCGCGGAGCGCTGGACGGACGACGACCGGCCCGCCATCGGCTCGCCGCGTGATGCGCTGCTCATGCTCGACGGACTCCGGACCGCGCGCCGCGAGCAGGTGGTCGTGCTCCTCCTCGACGCGCGTCACCGTCCCATAAGGCTCGAGACGGTGGCGATCGGGACCATCAACGCGTCGAGGCTGCAGCCCCGCGACGTGTTCGGCCCAGCGCTGCGCAGCGATGCCGTTGCTGTCATCATCGGCCACAACCATCCGAGCGGCGACCCGGCGCCGAGCCGGGCGGATCGTGTCGTCACGGGCGCGCTGCGCAGCGCGGGCGTGCTCCTCGGCGTACCCGTGCTCGACCATCTGATCGTCGCGCGCCGCGGTCACCACTCCTTTCGCGAAACGGAAGGCTGGGACGAGGCGGCTTAGCCTTCAGCCGAAGGCGTTCTCGCCGGTGAGCTCCTTCCCGATGATGAGCGTGTGCACCTCCTCGGTGCCCTCGTAGGTGAGCACCGATTCGAGGTTGGCCATGTGCCGCGCGACGGGATATTCAAGCGTGATCCCGTTCGCTCCGAGGATGGTCCGCGCGCTCCGCGCGATGTCGAGAGCGGCGCGAACGTTGGCGCGCTTGGTCAGGGACACCTGCACCGGATGCAGGCGGCCCTCGTCCTTGAGCGTGCCGAGCCGGTGCGCGAGCAGCCGGCCCTGGACGATCGACGTCGCCATGTTGGCGAGCTTCTGCTGGGTCAGTTGCATGGCGCCGATGGGCTTGCCGAACGCGCGGCGCGTCTTGCTGTAGTCGAGCGCCGACTCGAAGCACGCGCGCGCTGCACCCATCGCCCCCCAGCCGATGCCGAAGCGCGCCTCGTTGAGGCACGACAGGGGGCCGTGCATCCCGGAGACGCCGGGGAGCGCCGCGCTGTCCGGCAGGCGCACCGAGTCGAACGAGAGCTCCGACGTCACCGACGCACGCAGCGACAGCTTGTTGTGCACATCCGATGTCGTGAAGCCACGCGTGCCGCGCTCGACGAGGAAACCCCGGACGCCGGAGTCGGTCATCGCCCAGACCACGGCGATGTCCGCCATCGAGCCGTTGGTGATCCACATCTTGGTGCCGTTGAGAATCCAATCCCCGCCCTCGCGCCTCGCCGCAGTGCGCATCGAGGACGGGTCCGATCCGGCATCGGGCTCGGTCAGCCCGAAACAGCCGATGGCGCGTCCGGCCGCCATCTCGGGCAGCCAGCGGGACTTCTGCTCGTCGCTGCCGTACGCGGAGATCGGGAACATGGCGAGCGAGCCCTGCACCGAGACGAAGGAGCGCAGCCCGCTGTCGCCTGCCTCGAGCTCCTCGCTCGCGACCCCGTAGGCCATCGCCGACGCGCCGGCGCACCCGTATCCGTGCAGGTGCATGCCGAGCAGTCCGAGCGCGGCAACCTCGGGGATGAGCTCGCGGGGAAACGTGCCCGCCTCGAAATGCTCCGGGATCACCGGGAGCGCTCGCTCGCGGACGAACGCCCGGACCGTGTCGCGGATCAGGCGTTCATCGTCGCCGAGCAGTTCGTCGACAGCGAAGAGATCCGACGGATTCAGCGCACGCGTTCGAGGAGGGCGCTCAGTGACGGCCATGCGCTCAGAGTACCCGGGTTGCCTACGCGGCGACTGGCATTCCGGCTTCGACGAGCTGGCGGCGGAGGACCTCGGCGGTCGCGAAGCCGACGTTGATGTCGGTCACCTGCCCCGCGGAGTCGAGCACGATCGTCGTCGGCAGCGACATCACGCGGTATTGGCGGGCCAGCTCGGGCTCGACAGCGATGTCGATCTGGCGGATCTCGATGCCGGGGTCGAGCGTCGCAGCGAGCGAGCGCAGTGCGGGCCGCTGGGCGGTGTGGCAGATGGTGCACGCCTCGCCGGTGAAGTACAGGACCGACGGCATCTGGTGATGGTTCGCGGCGGGCTCGACGACGCTGCCGACAAGCTCACGCTGGCCGCCCTTCTGGCTCCGGAGCAGCAGCGCCGCCCCGCCGATCACCGCGATGGCGATCAACGGCGCCAGCAGGAGGATCATCGCGCCGGTTGGCGTGAGAGCGGCAGCAGCCCGATGCGCACGAGCTGCGCATACATGATGCAGCCGACGCAGATGTTGAACGCGAAGTTGAGGAACGCCAGCGCGGCCACGATCCACGCCAGCACCCACGCGACGAGGAGGAGCCCGGTGATCACGAACACGCTCGCCGCAGCGAGAAAGACGCCACCGACCAGCTGCGCGAAGCGGTGCGGCGCGGGATCCTCCTGGACGACCCGAGGCTTGACGATGCCGGCGGGCTTGAGCCAGCGGAGGTAGAGCAGGCGCGGGACGTTGAGCGAAGGCGATGCGACCGCGGCGAGCATCATCACGGCGAGCACCGGGAGTGCCCACGCGATCGGGTGGTACGCCAGTCCGACCACGTACCCGATGACGATGACCGTCATCAGGATGGCCTGATTGACTTTGAGAACGCTCCGGTCGAACGCAACGATTGCCATGTCGGAAATCATACCCCGTAGGTAGGGATTCTCATTACCCCAAAATCATACCAAATTGGTCAAGTAAGTAAAGTATCAGCGCGACGCCCTCCCGTACCCCGACCGTGCAAGAGTCGGCGTGCTCAGCCCGATGCGCGTGGAGGTGTTCGTGACGCTCGAAGGCTCGGTCCAACTCGACCTCGACGACGCGCGTGCCGGCGCGGACTACGAGCGCGTGCGTGCCGAGGAGCGCCATCGCGCCGGCGAGATGAAGCGCACCCGCCGGGTCCGTCTTGGCGAGACGCTCGCCCTGGTCTTCGAGAACCGGGACACGATTCGCTCCACCCTCGAGGAGGCGCTGCGGACGGAGCGTCTCGACGCCCCCGACCGGGTGGCCGCTGAGCGTGCCGCATTCAACGCAGTGGTGCCCGCGCCGGGCGAGCTCGGCGCAATGCTCTTTCTCGAAGTCGACGATCCGGCCGATCTCGGTGCCGCAGCGGCCGGCATGGAGGGCGTCGAGCACGCCGTGTTCCTCGAGGTCGCCGGGGCGCGCGTTCGCGGTGTCCCAGAGGCGGTCGCTCCGGCAGGCGAGAGCGCGCCGGCGCACTACCTGCGCTTCGCCCTCGAACCTGGCGAGCGCGCCGCGGTGCTTTCGGGAGCGCCCATCGCGATGGGCGCCGACCACCCCAACCTCAGCGTGCTGGTCCGGCTCGACGAGGAGCAACGCCAGGCGATCGCCGCCGACCTCTGACCGCGGTCCCGTCAGGCTGCGACGTCCTCGTTCGCCGCCCCGTCAGTGCCGCGCCGACTGGGGTCGCGCCACCCCGCCGTACGCCGCCCCGGTCAGGGCGGCACCCGAGCTGTGCCGTGCGACCTCCTCGTACACAGCGGCCGTCAGCGCCGCGGTCCGTTCCCATGTGTACCCGGAGGCCCTGTCGACCCCCGCACGACGCATGCGGGCGGCGCGCACGGGTTCGGTGAGCACGGATTCGATTCCTGCGGCCAGAGCGGTGGCGTCGCCCGGCGGCACCAGGACCGCCACGTCGAGGGTCAGCTGGGGAAGATTTCCGACGGCGCTGGCGACCAGCGGCGCTCCGCAGGCCATGGCCTCGAGGGCGGTGAGGCCGAAACCCTCGTGGCTCGACGGCAGGGCCACCACGGCAGCCTGCCGGTACAGCGACGCGAGATCGGAGTCCTCGACAGGCCCGCAGAGGACGAGCGGCACGTGCCGCCGCCACGCGTCGGCGGCGACGCGGTCTGCCTCGGGGCCGAGCGCGCCTGCCAGCGCCAGGGTCGGGCCACCATCCCCAGCTCGTTCCATCGCCTCGAGCAGCGTGTCGAGCCCCTTGCGCGGGTCGCGCGAGCGCAGGCTGCCCACCCAGAGCGCGAATGGCTCCTCGAGCCCGAGCGCCTCGGCGATGCGGGCATCCCGAAGTTTCGGTTTTTCCGAGAACACCGGCCCGACCCCGTGGGGCACGACGTGCACCCGGGCAGGGTCCAGGCCCAGCGCGGTGATCGCCTCCACCCGGGTCGTCTCGCTGACGGCGATGATCCCGGCGCACGCGCGAATGGCCGGCGCCAGGAGGGTTCCATACAGGCGGCGCGCCGCGCCCGCAGGTCCCGGCGCCGCCGCCGACCGCCACATCTCGACGTCGTGCACGGTCACCACCTGGCGGCCCATCGGGAAGCCGAGGACCGGCTCGCCTCCAAGGCCGTGGACGAGATGCGGATGCCGGGCCATCGCATCCGAGAGCACATGCGGCTGAGCGCGCAGGAATCGGGCGGGGCGTGCCTCGCTCCACGGCGATGACGCCGGCACCGAGGCGATGACCTCGAGATCGGGGACGTTCTGGAGCGCCTCGATCAGCTGACTGGCATATCGTCCGATCCCGGCATCCCGCCGGCCGTCGCCAAGACAGCTCGCCTCGAGCAGGACGCGAAGAGGTCTCTGCATCGAGGCTTTGTAGCAGGCTCGGCACTCGGCACCGCTGGCACAATGGATTCGATGCCGAACTCGCGTTCCCTCATGCCGTTCACCGCGCTCGTCGGTCAGGAGGCGATGAAGACCGCGCTGGTCCTCAACGCCATCAATCCGGGGATCGGTGGCGTGCTCATCAGGGGACAGCGGGGCACCGCCAAGTCCACCGCGGTGCGAGCGCTGGCGCGGCTCCTTCCTGAGATCGATGTGATCGTCGGGTGCCGCTACCGGTGCGACCCGGCGGCGCCCGCGACGTGGTGCGACGACTGCCAGGCTCGCCACGCCGGCGGCGTTGCGCCAGCCGTCGAGCGGCGCCGGATGCGGGTCGTGGAACTACCGGTCAACGCATCGGAGGATCGCGTTGTCGGCACCATCGATACCGAGGCTGCGATCAAGCTGGGCGAGCGACGCTTCGAGCCGGGACTGCTCGCCGACGCCAACCGGGGCATCCTCTACGTGGACGAGGTGAATCTGCTCGACGACCACATCGTCGACGTGCTCCTCGATGCCGCGGCGATGGGGTGGAATGTCGTCGAGCGCGAGGCCATCTCGTTCTCGCACCCGTCGCGATTCATCCTCGTCGGGACGATGAACCCCGAGGAGGGAGACCTCCGGCCGCAGCTGCTGGATCGCTTCGGGCTCTGTGTCGACATCACCGGTCTGCGTGATCTCGATGAGCGCGTGCGCATCATGGAGCGCGACGCCCACCGGAGCCTGGACGGAGCCCGTCTCGAGAGCGAGTTTGTCGCCCGCGAGGACCATCTCAAGGAGGTCATCGAGGAGGCGAAGCGTCTGCTTCCCCGGGTGCAGATCAGCCCGACCATCGGCTGGTTCATCGCGCTCGTCTGCATCGACGCGGGCACCCTCGGCCATCGCGCCGATATCGTCGTGAGCAGCGCCGCCCGGACGGTCCGGGCGTGGGACGAGGCGGAACGGCTGGTGCGCGCTCGCGCTCGAGGTGTGCCGGCCGAGGCTGACGACCGGATGGTGGTCACAACCGCAGACGCAACGACCGCGGCCGAGCTCGCGCTCGCGCATCGCCGGCGGAACCGCCAGGACGGGGTGTCGCAACCCGGGGGCGTCGCAGCGGAGCGAGCCCGCGAGCGCTTCGAGGAGATCGCGCAGGAGGCCGAGGCGGCGGTGGTGTCGGAGCAGACCGCCGAAGCCGGGGACCAGCCCCCTGACGACTCCGGCAGCGGTGAGGAGGGCGAGAGCCCGGGCCAGGTGCAGGGGAGTGAGCAGGCCACCCAGGCGGTGACCCGGCGGAGTGCCGAGCAGCTCTTCGAGGGCGAGATCTTCCCCGTCCGCAAGATCGCGCTGCCGAGGGACCGCCGGAGCCGGTCCACATCCGGCAAGCGAAGCTCATCCCAGAGCAGCGACAAGCGCGGGCGCTATGTCCGCGCGACCCAGACCGAGAAGACGACCGACATCGCATTCGACGCCACGATGCGGGCCGCGGCGCCGCACCAGGTGCGACGCCGGGCCGAGGAACCCGCGGACAGGGTGGGGCCGGCGCTCCATCTCGAGCGTCAGGATCTCCGCCAGAAGGTGCGCCGCCGTCGCACCGGTACCCTGATCGTGTTCGTGGTCGACGCCAGCGCGTCGATGGACGCCGAGCAGCGGATGCAGGCCACGAAGGGCGCCGTGCTCTCCCTGCTCAGGGACGCCTATCTGCGCCGCGACAAGGTGGCGCTCGTGGTCTTCTCCGGGCGCGCGGCGCGTGTGGTGCTCCAGCCCACGTCATCCGTCGACCTCGCCGAGCAGCGCCTCCAGCGGCTCACGGTCGGCGGGACGACGCCGCTCACGCACGGGCTCGTTGCGGGGCTCCGCATCGTCCGCACGGAGCGACTTCGTGACCCGACGGTGTACCCGCTGGTCGTGCTCATCAGTGACGGTCGCGGCAACATCTCGCTCTTCGGCGAGGAGCCGCTCGTCGAGGCGCAGCGCGTCGCGGAGCAGCTCGGGGCCGACGGTGTGCACATGCTGGTCATCGACTCCGCGCGCGATCACACGACGCGCCCGATGCCCCGCGTCGGAGGTCACAGCCGGCCACCGCTCTTCGGGGGTTACGGATTCAACGCGTGCCGTGACCTCGCCGACCGCGCGGGTGGTGAATACCTGGGCCTCTACGACCTCTCCCAGGGGGCGATCCTCGAGGGCGTCGAGAAGACGCTTCGAGGTCGCATGACACAATGACCTCGATGCAGACAGGCAGAACGGTGTTCCCGTTCACCGCAATCGTGGGACAGGACCTCATGAAACAGGCCCTGATTCTCAATGCGATCAACCCCGCGATCGGCGGTGTGCTGATTCGCGGCGAGAAGGGCACCGCGAAGTCGACGGCCGTTCGCTCGCTGACGAAACTCCTGCCAGGACTTGACGTCGTCGCCGACTGCCGCTACGGATGCCCACCCGATGATGCCGACCTGCAATGCATGGAGTGCACCGAGCGCGTGGTCAACGGTGAGACGCTCCCGTGGGGGCGCCGCCGGATGCGCGTCGTGGAGCTGCCGATCAACGCATCGGAGGACCGTGTTGTCGGCGCCATCGATATCGAGGCGGCGATCAAGCGTGGCGAGAAGGAGTTCGAGCCGGGTGTGCTCGCGGAGGCGAACCGCAACATCCTCTACGTCGACGAGGTGAACCTGCTCGACGATCACATCGTCGACGTCCTCCTGGACGCAGCTGCGATGGGTCAGAACACGGTCGAGCGCGAGGGCGTGTCGGTGTCGCATCCGTCTCGCTTCATCCTGGTCGGCACCATGAACCCCGAGGAGGGCGAGCTGCGTCCGCAGCTGCTCGATCGTTTCGGGTTGTGCGTCGACGTCGAGGGCATTCGCGATGTGCGCCAGCGCGTCGAGATCGTTGAACGGCGCGAGGCGTTCGAGGAGGATCCGAGCGCATTCGCCGCCCGCTTCGAGCCCGCGGAGCAGGCGGAGGCCGATCGCATCGGTCGGGCGATGTCAGTGCTCTCCGATGTCGTGGTGGATCGCAACATCCTGGTCGCGATCGCCGCACTGAGCATCGAGCTCGAGGTGGACGGGCATCGCGCCGACATCGTCATGCGCAAGGCTGCGCAGGCGCTTGCCGCGCACGAGGATCGCGCCGCGGTCGGGATCGATGACGTTGAACATGTCGCGCCGATGGTGCTGGCGCACAGGGTCAAGCCGGGACTCTCGGGGAGCCGCCGCGGGCTGACCGATCTTGCGGAGATTCTGCGCACCGCGCACGACGGCAACGGCGCGTCCCAGGATTGAGCATCCCTCCGTGACGCATGCGTCTTGACCGGATCCGCAACTTCAGCATCATCGCGCACATCGATCACGGCAAGTCCACCCTTGCTGATCGGTTGCTCGAGGCGACCGGCACCGTGGCGTTGCGCGACATGCAGGACCAGGTGCTCGACCAGCTCGACCTCGAGCGTGAGCGCGGTATCACCATCAAGGCGCAGGCGGTTCGTCTCGCGTACACGGCATCCGACGCGATCACGTATGAGCTGAACCTCATCGACACCCCGGGGCACGTCGACTTCGCCTACGAGGTCTCACGATCGCTCGCGGCGTGTGAGGGCGCGCTGCTCGTCGTGGACGCGACCCAGGGCGTCGAGGCGCAGACGCTCGCCAACGTGTACCAGGCGCTCGACAATCATCTCGAGGTGATCCCGGTCATCAACAAGATCGACCTGGCGAACGCGGACGCCGAACTGGTCCGTCGCGAGATCGAGGAGGTGATCGGCATCCCGGCTGACGACGCCATCCTCACGAGTGCACGTCAGGGTATCGGCATCGATCTTGTCCTCGAGGCGATCGTCAAACGTGTGCCGCCACCCAAGGGCGATCGTGACGGCTCGTTGCGGGCGCTCATCTTCGACGCGAAGTACGACGCATACCGCGGTGTCGTCGTCTACGTCCGGATCGTGGATGGCCGCATCGCGGGTGGCATGCGCATCCGCATGATGAACAACAAGAGTGAGTTCGTCGTCGATGAGGTCGGCGTCTTCGCGCCGGCGATGACTCCCGTCGATGAGCTGCTCTGCGGTGAGGTCGGATACTTCATCGCGTCGATCAAGAACGTCCGTGACAGCAAGGTCGGCGACACGGTGACGGATGCCGCGCATCCCACCACACATCCCCTGCCCGGCTACCGCGCCGTCACCCCGATGGTGTACGCGGGGATCTTCCCGGTCGACTCCGATGACGTCACCGACCTCAAGGAGGCCCTCCAGCGCCTCAACCTCAACGATGCGTCACTGATCTTCGAACCCGAGTCGTCGGCTGCGCTCGGCTTCGGGTTCCGTTGCGGCTTCCTCGGCCTGCTGCACATGGAAATCGTGCAGGAGCGCCTGGAACGCGAGTTCGACCTCTCGCTGATCACGACGGCGCCGACTGTCGAGTACCGTGTGCGGCTTCGCTCCGGCGAGGTGATCGCGATCGACAACCCGGAGATGCTCCCGGATGCCTCGAACATCGAAGCCATCGAGGAGCCGAGGACGAAGGCGACGATCATCGTGCCGAGCGCGTATGTCGGCGCGATCATGGAGCTCTGTCAGGAGCGGCGTGGCGAGTTCCAGCACATGGACTATCAGCCGGGAGACCGGGTCGCGCTCACCTACGACCTGCCGCTCGGCGAGATCATTCACGACTTCTACGACCAGCTGAAGTCGCGCAGTCGCGGCTACGCGTCACTCGACTACGAGATCACCGGATTCCGCGCCGAGTCGCTGGTCAAGCTCGACATCCTCGTCGGCGGGCAGCGGGTCGATGCCCTGAGCATGATCGTCCACCGAGATCGGGCGAACGCGCATGGCCGCAAGCTTGCCGAGCGGCTCCGCAAGCTGATCCCCCGGCAGCTGTTCGAAGTGCCCATCCAGGCGGCGATCGGTGGCAAGATCGTCGCCCGTGAGACTGTGTCCGCCATGCGCAAGGATGTGCTCGCCAAATGCTACGGCGGGGACATCACGCGGAAGCGCAAGCTGCTCGAGAAGCAGCGCGAGGGCAAGCGCCGCATGAAAAGGGTGGGCAACGTGGAGATTCCCCAGGAGGCTTTCATGGCTGTGCTCAAGATGGACGAGCAGTAGGTGGACGCCTGATGCCACGCCCGAACCCGCCCCGCAAACGCCCGCGCCGGCGTCCCGACGCCGTCGAACGGGGGGCGCGCGCCGAGGTCACGCTTGCCAGACAGGAAGCGGAGGTCAAGGAGAAGAACGGGGCCGCGGACAGCAAACGGCAGTCGAGCGCGAGGGTGCAACCGGCTAAGGCGCGTCCAGCGCTCACGGGGTCGGCGGCGCGCGCCGCGCGTCTCAACGAGCCGTACATTCCGTGGGCGCAGCGTTCCTACGCGATCTTCTTCGCGCTGATGGCCCTAGGTGAGTTGGTCATCGGTGGCCTCACCTACTTCACATACTCGGGGTCCAAGCCGCCGTTCTGGGTTTTTGTAGTCGGCGGCGATGCAGGTAGTCTTGGGCCGGTCGTCGCGGTCGCGGCCGCCCTGGTAGCGGCACAACTTGCGAAGCGAATCAGCAAAGAGTCGCGTCCGCTCCGGTTCATGGAGTCGGCGATCGCCGGCGTGGTCCAGTACTCCTTCTTCTTCATTTTCTTCGTCGGGATTCTGTATATCCTGGGGCCGGAGAGCAACACGGCAGCCTCGAAAGCCGTGACAACCACCGAGCCCATCGAAGTCGCCGGCCTGGCTGTAGCCGACGTCCTCAGCTTCGTCGCCGCGTACTTCGTCTACCCGCCGCTCTACCGCCGCTTGCGCGTCAAGCCCCCTCGCCCGCGCACGCCGAGGGTGCCCAAGGCGGATGCACGTACTAAAGGCCCGAAATCGGCCGTCGACGCGATGGACGAGGCACCGAATAAAGGGGCGAAGGACGCGCCCGCGTGAGCGCCCCTTTCGACGATGTGCGCTCGCTCTACCTGCACGTCCCGTTCTGCGAGCGGAAGTGCGAGTACTGCGACTTCACGAGCGTCGCCGGTGACACCGGGTCCGTCGCGTACATGGAGGCGCTCTGCGCCGAGGTCCGCCGCCTCGGTGATCGGCTCGGCTCGCTGACGCTCGACACCCTCTTCATCGGCGGTGGCACGCCGTCCCTCGTCGATCCGGCACTCCTTGCCGAACTGGTGGCGACGGTCCGGACCACGTTCTCGGTCGCGGACGGCGCCGAGGTCACCATGGAGGCGAACCCGTCGAGCATCACCACCGGCCGGGCTCGTGTCTGGAAGGGAGCGGGGGTGAACCGCCTCAGCATCGGCGTGCAGAGCCTCGAGGCTGACGCGCTGCGCTTTCTCGGCCGGGTGCACGACGCGGATCGAGCGATCGCCGCCATCGCCGAGGTTCAGGCCGCGGGCTTCACATCGATCAACTGCGACCTCATCTACGCGGTGCCCGGGCTCGGTGACGTGCGCTGGCGGCGAACGCTCGAGCGTGTCGCCGCCGCCGGCCCCACGCACATCTCGTGCTACGAGCTCACGGTCGAGCCCGGCACGCCGCTGCACACCAGGGTGCGCCGCGGACTGGTGACGCCCGTCGACGGCGCCCGCTCGATGCGCCAGCACCGCATTGCCGTCGAGGTGCTTGAGGGAGCCGGCTACGGGCAGTACGAGGTGAGCAACTTCGCGCTCCCCGGGGAGGAGTGCCGCCACAACCTCGTGTACTGGCACAACGGGTACTACGCAGCGGCCGGGGTCGGCGCGCATGGTCACCTGCCGGCGGCAGCGGCCGCGGCGATCGGTCTTGAGGTCGAGGACGGCGCGATCTCCGTGCGTCACTGGCACGGGCGTGGCATCGCCGCCTACGGCCGCGCGATCCGTGCGGGGGAACTCCCCGTCGCCGGCTCCGAGCCCGTTGGCCCGGAGATGCGCGAGCAGGAGCGGGTCATGCTCGGGCTCCGCCTCCGCGAGGGGGTGCGTGTCGGCGCGTCCGCCCTGGACGAGGCGCGTTCGCTCGAAGGCCTGGGGCTGGTCGCCATCGATGGCGATCGCGTGCGCGCCACCGCTCGGGGCGAGGCCGTGCTCAACCAGGTGACCCTCAGGCTCGTCGGCGACCAGGCTGCCTAGTAGCTGGTACTCTTAGCACTCAACCCTGACGAGTGCTAAAGCGCCGGCTGCCCGGCCGCGACCGCACCGTCGCCTCCGGTCAGACGTGCAGCACCCACTTCCCCTGGATCAGCGCAAGCAACAGATCCTCAAGGCCGTCGTCGCGGATTACACGCGCACGGGCGTCCCCGTGGGGTCGGGGTCGCTTGCCGTCCACCTCGCCACGTGGTCGTCCGCGACGATCCGCAATGAGCTGGCGACGCTGAGCGAGGTGGGGTACCTGATCCAGCCGCACACCTCCGCGGGCCGCGTGCCCTCCGACCTCGGCTACCGGTACTACGTCGACTTCCTCATGGACGAAGAGGATGTCCCGCCTGCCGTGCGCCGCCAGGTGGACCCGTTCTTCGCGATCATGCCGACCGGTGTCGAGGACATCCTCGAGATCGCCGCGACCGCACTGGCGCAGGCCGCCGACGCGGTGAGCCTGGTCACCGCCCCGCGTGCTCTCGGCGTCCGGGTCAAGCACCTCGACCTCGTCAAGCTCAACGACGCACAGGCGCTGCTCGTGCTGGTGCTCGAGGGCAATCTCGTGCGCCAGCAGGCGCTGAACCTCACCTCGCCCACTGACCAGGCGGTGCTCAGCGCCATCGCGGCGGGGCTCAACGCGGTGGTCGTCGGGCTCAACGCCGCCGGCATGTCGAGGCTGCCCGAGTCGATCGGCGAGCATGCCGCGCTCGAGCGCGACCTCCTCACCCAGATCATCGCCTTCATGACCGTCTGCGACGCGCAGCAGGACACGCTCATCCTCCACGACGGCGTGCGCAACCTGCTGCATCAACCCGAGTTCGGGGATGTCGAGTTGCTCCAGCAGGTCATCGAGGTGGTGGAGGAGGAGCGCATGCTCGCCGCCCTGATCAGCGCCGCCGATCTCGACCACGGGATTCACATCATGATCGGGCGCGAGAGCGGTATGGCCGGGCTCTCGCGATGCAGCCTGGTGCTGACCACGTACCGGGCCGGACCCGAGCGCCGCGGCACCATCGGGGTGCTCGGCTCGACACGCATGGCGTACGCGCAGGTCGGTCCGCGGGTGCGCTACGTCGCGCAGCGGGTCGGCCGGGCCGTCGGGCGTGCTTTGAGCTGACCGTGGGCATAGTGAGCGCATGACGACGGACGAATACGACCTCGCGGACTCGCGCTCGGACGCGGAGAGCGCCGCGGCCGAGGCCGCCACCACGGAGCCGGACGAGCGCGACGCGCGCTACCTCCGCCTTGCGGCCGACTTCGAGAATTTCAAACGGCGCAAGACCCAGGAGCTGAGCGACGTGCGGCGCTACGAGAGCGAGGACGCCGCGCTCGCACTGCTCCCGGTGCTCGACAACCTGCGCCGAGCGGTCGAGCATGCCGGCGAGGCGGGTGCCGAGGAGTTCTTCGTGAGTGGCCTCCAACTCGTCGTCCGGGAATTCGAGACCGCCCTCGAGCGAATCGGGGTGGTCCCGGTGCCCGCCGTCGGCGAGCGCTTCGACCCGGCGATCCACGACGCGATCGCGGCCGAGGAATCCGAAGAGGTGGAAGAGGACATGGTGGTTGCCGAGCTCGTCCCCGGCTACCGGCTCCACGACCGCCTGCTCCGGCCCGCGATCGTCCGTGTCGTACGACCGCGCAGCGCACCCTCCGGGAACTGAGCGATGGCGACCGTCAAACGTGATTACTACGAGGTGCTCGGCGTCCCGCGCGACGCGACCCCGGAACAGTTGAAGGCCGCGTACCGCAAGCTCGCCATGCAGTATCACCCGGACCGCAACAACGGCGACAAGGGCGCGGAGGAGAAGTTCAAGGAGGTCGGCGAGGCGTACTCGGTGCTGAGCGACCCCCAGAAGCGGCAGCGCTATGACTCCTTCGGCCACGTCGCCGACGGGGCGCAGCCGGACTTCGGCAACTTCTCGTTCGACTCGGCGTTCGACCTCTTCGACATGTTCTTCGGCGGTGGCGGCCGCCGTCGCGCGCACTCGGGTCCCCAGCGCGGCGACGACCTGCGCATGAACATCGAGATCACCTTCGAGGAAGCCGTGTTCGGCGCCAAGCGCACCGTCGAGGTGCCCCGCGCGACGCAGTGCACGGAGTGCAACGGGACGGGAGCCAAGGCCGGAACGAGCGCGACCCAGTGCGCGACCTGCCAGGGCAGCGGCCAGGTGCGCAGAACGATGCAGTCGATCTTCGGTCAGGTCGCGAGCGTGACCCCGTGCCCCACCTGTCATGGCGAGGGATCGGTGATCGCGGATCCCTGCCCGGTCTGTCGCGGACAGGGCCGGGTCCAGGGAAGGCACACCGTCGAGGTCACGATCCCTGCGGGAGTCGACGATGACGTCACCCTCCGGCTGACCGGGGAGGGTGAGCCGGGACCGCGCGGCGGCCCCTCCGGCGACCTGTACCTCGGCTTTCGAGTCAAGCCGCACCCGAACCTCGTGCGGCGTGGACAGGACCTCCTCTACGAGCTCCCGGTGTCGGTCACCCAGGCAGTGCTCGGTGACACCATCGCCATCACGACCGTGGACGGCGAACACCCGGTCGAGGTGCCGGCCGGCACCCAGCCCGGGCGCCAGATCAAGATGCACGGACTGGGTGTCCCGCACGTCCGAACCGGACGGCGTGGTGACCTCATCTGCGTCGTGCGCGTCGTCGTCCCGAGCCACCTGTCGCATCAGGAGCGTGCGCTGTACGAGCAACTCGGTGGGCGCGAAGGCAAGCCTGCCGAGGTGAGGAAGGGCTTCTTCGACTCGCTGCGCGACGCCTTCCGGGGCTGAGGCTTGGGGTATCGGTCGCCCTAACCGGGCGGCCAGGTCATCTGGCGCCCACCGAGCAGATGGACGTGCAGATGTCCGACGGTCTGTCCGCCGTTCTTGCCGGTGTTGACCACGAGCCGGAACCCTGTTTCGTCGATGCCCTCGTCCTGGGCGATCGACTGGGCGACGTGGAGCATCCGCCCCCACAGTCGATCCTGCGCCGGCGTCAACTCGGCCACCGATTCGATGTGATCCCGCGGCAGGATCAGAACGTGCACCGGCGCCTGCGGATTGACGTCGCGAATCGCGAGCACCTGGTCGTCCTCGCGGACGAACGTCGCCGGGAGCTCGTGGGCCGCAATGGCGCAGAAGATGCAATCGCTCATGAGCGCAGCAGGGTACCGCGCAGGCGGTCGCCTTCGACGCTTTCGGCGCGAACGAGGTCCAGTCCTCCCTGGCGGACACCGGCGGCGTCCTCCACGATGATCTCGTGGTATCCGGCGGTCAGTCCGTGCGCGACGTGCTCGTCGACGGCGTCCCACGCGACCTCGTGCACCCTCCCGCAGGCACCGGCCAGCGAACGCGCACCGGAGTGTCTGGTCGCGCGTCGCACCTCGGCGCTGCGCCGTCGAGCGACGGCGTCGTCGACGCGGTCATCGAGTGACGATGCCGGCGTTCCCGGGCGCGGCGACCAGCGGAAGACATGCCCCTGAAGGAAACCCACCTCATCGACGAGTGAGAGCGTCTCCGCGTGGTCGTCCTCGGTCTCGCCGGGGAACCCGACCATGATGTCGGTCGTGAATTCGGTCGAGGGGTTCAGAGCGCGCAACGCGTGCGCCACGCGCAGGTACTGCGCTCGTCGATAGCCACGATGCATGGCGCGCAGGACCCGGTCACTCCCGCTCTGGAGCGGCATGTGCCAGTGCGAGCAGAGCCGCGGGTGCGCGTTGAGCGCGATCATCCCGGGGCTGACATCATTCGCGTTGATGCTGCTGAGCCGGATGCGCGCGCCGTTCCCGCACGAGTCGAGCAGTGATGCGACGAGCGTCGGGAGGTCTGTCCCGATGTCGCGTCCGTACGATCCGAGGTCGACACCGCAGAGCACGATCTCCGCGTGACCGGCGTCGATGGCGGCGCTGACTCGATCGTGCACGGTGCGCGCTGCCACGCTCGATGATGCGCCGCGCGCCTGCCACACGATGCAATACGTGCAGCGATGATCGCAGCCGTCCTGCACCTTGACGAAGGCGCGTGAGCGCATGAACGGGGCACCGCGCGGCGCGTCGCCCGCGCGCGACATCGCGAGGATGTGCTCCGCGATGCGCTCCTTGTCGCGATTGGCAAAGACCGAATCGACCCTTGTGTACGCACCGGGATTCGCGTCGACGCTGCATCCGGTGAGCACGAGGTGCGCCGCAGGGTCGAGGCGGCGCAGCCGCCGGATGCGCTGGCGTGTCGTCGCATCCGCCTGCGCCGTCACCGTGCAGGAGTTGAGCACCCGGACGTCGGCGGACTCGTGCTCCGGAACCACGTCGCATCCGCCTGCCGCAAGCCTGCCGGCCAGATCCGCCATTTCGGCGAAGTTGACCTTGCACCCCAGGACGGTCAGCGCAACGCGGAGCGGGCCGTCGGATGTCGCGGTCATGACGGCGGTGGCGCTGCCGCCGCGTCGAGATCGCCGGTGCCGGCAAGGAGCAAGGACGTTGCGATCGCTCCCGCGAGCCGGCTCGGGAGCGTGCGCGAACCGAGATGGACGTGCGTGGCGCCACATTCGTGCAGCGCGCGAAGGTCCGCGACGTCGAGCCCACCCTCCGGACCGATGACCAACCCGATGTCCGTAGCCGCCTCTGGTACTGCGTGCGATATCGGTATGGCATCCGGGCTGATCACGCAGGCAAGAATCCGCGTCGTGCGGGGCAGCGCCTGCAGCGCTTCACGCAGTGGGAGGATCGGGTGCACATCCGGCGGCGCAGCGCGACCCGCGAGTTGCGCCGCCTCGCGCGCGATGGCGCGCCAGCGTTCGAGCCGGTGGATGACGCGTGAAGGGTCCGGCCGCGACACGGTCCGGTGCGTCAGGACCGGGCGGATCGTCGCCGCACCCACCTCGGTGAGCGCCTCGACGGTCGCGTCCATCGCCTGCGCGGGCACGGCCTGGAGCACGTGAACGGCACACCGCGGCTCCCCGCTCACCGGTCTGCTCCAGACGATCGATCCGCTGACGCGCGCCGGCGTCACCTCGTCGAGCTCGAGCCCGTGCTCGACGGCCCCGGCCTCGACGATGACGATGGTCTCGCCGACCGACGCCCGGAGCGCCCGCGAGAGGTGGTTCGCGTCCTGTCCAAGGAGCGTCGCGCGACCGCCGGCCACCTGGTCGGTATCGATGAAGAATCGAGGCACGGCAGCATGCATGGTGCGGCACCCGTGTCCCGCTATGGTGGTCGGGTGGCCGAGGAGCGTCTCAACGCGCGGACAGCTGACGGCACCGGCCTGTCCGTTGTCCTCAACGGCACCGGCGACCCGCTGCTCTTGATCCCGGGTCTCGGTGCGGGGCGCTCCGCCTTCGACCAGCTCGTGCCGGACCTGTCGGAGACGCACCGCGTGATCACCTTCGATCCTCGCGGGATCGGCGCGTCCGAAGGTGCCGGGAACACGACGCTGACGGCGATGGCACTCGACGCCGTGGCGGTCCTGGACGCCGCCGGCGTCGCCGGGGCGGCGGTGTTCGGCGCCTCGATGGGAGGTCTCATCGCGCAGCACCTCATCGTCGACCATCCGGGTCGCGTCACCGACCTGATCCTCGCCGCGACCGCCCCGGGCGGCGATGACGGCGTCGAGGCCGCGCCTGCCGACCAGGCTGCGCTGCTCGGCAAGGGTGCCAGGACGCCCGAGGAGGCGTACAGGATCGCGTGCACGGTCCTGTACTCGCCGCAGTTTCAGCGGACGCACAGCGACTTCATCGAGGCGCAGATCCGGGATCGAGCGCGCAACCCGGTGCGGCCGCGTGTCTTCTCCGCGCAGTACAGCGCGATGTGGCAGCCGGACCACTCCTTCGAGCAGCTCCCGGCGGTGCGGGTGCCGGCGCTGGTGATGCACGGCACCGACGACGTCGTGATCCCGTTCGAGAACGCGCGGATCCTCGCGAAGCAGATTCCCGGCGCGCGCCTGCGCCCCTTCGAGGGATGCGGGCACCTGTTCTTTCACGAGCGCCCCGCGGAGACCGTTCGCGTGATCACCGAGCACCTCCGCCGCACCGGATAGCTGCCGGTCACTCCTCTTCGGAGACGTCCTCGTCGTCGCCGTCGGGCGATTCGTCAGCTGCCGACTCCTGACGTCCACCGGCGTGCTCGGCCACTGCCGCGCGCACCGGCACCAGCTGCGCGGGGGCGGTTGCGGTGGCCGTCGTCTCGCGGATCACCGTCACCTTGATGACCCCCGGGTACTGCATCTCCGACTCGATCTCACGGGCGATCTCGCTTGTCAGCGGTGGCATGTCGGTGTCCTTGACCTGCGACGCCTTGACGAACACGCGCAGTTCCCGGCCGGCCTGGAGTGGAAAGGCGCGGTCGACACCGCCGTGCCGTGTTGCGATCGTCTGCAGCTGCTCGAGCCGGAGCAGGTAGGTCGCCAGGGTGTCGCGGCGCGCACCGGGGCGGGATGCGGAGATGGCATCTGCGCAGATCGTCAGCATCGCGAGGTCCGTCGACGGTTCCTCGTCGAAGTGATGCGCCTTGACCGCGTGGACGATGCCCGGGTCGACCCCGAGCACCCGGAGCAACTCGCCGCCGATGATCGCGTGCACGCCCTCGACGTCGTGGTCCACGGCCTTGCCGATGTCGTGGAGCATGCCGGCCTGGCGAGCGAGGCTCTGGGGCAAGCCCAGCTCGGCGGCCAGGACCCCACAGAGATGCCCGGTCTCCTCGCAGTGCAGCAGCGCGTTCTGGCCGTATGAGAAGCGATGGTGCAGCGTTCCCACCAGCTCGGCGAGCTCGGGGCGACCCTCGATCTGCATGAGCCACAAGGCGCGCTCGCCGACCTCCATGACGCGGCGCTGGGTCGTCCGCCTCGCCTTCTGGATCAGCGGGGGAACCTCGGTCGCCTGGATGCGGCGGTCGACCACCTCCAGAGCGGCCTGACGCGCGATCTCGCGCCCGATCGGGTCCACCGTGCGGAGCGTGGCCTGGTGCTTCTCGGTGTCGATACCGAGCTCGGCGCCCGTCTGCTCTGCGATGACCGCCAGCGCTGAGAGCACGCGCTCCTGGGCGTGATCGTCGAGCCCATCGAGCGAGAGTGGCGCCATCCTCGGCGCGCTGTCCACATTCGAGGCGTCCTGGCGTTCGACCGCCCGGACGATCAGGTCGTTGGCACTCGTCTCGACGCGGTCGCCGATGATGTCCGCGACCGTCGCCTCGACCAGGTCCGCGCGCTCTGCGATGAGTTCGGACTGGACCCGATCCAGCACCAGAACGGCGGCAGAGTCGCGGTCGAGGGCGGCCTTGGCGCGAAGCGTCTCCTCGATCTCGGCCCCCTGCTCGGTCACCCGTGTGCGCCGCTCTTCGATCTCGTCGCGGCGTTTGCGGTACGCGAAGCGCCGGTCGTCGAAGATCTCTCGCCGTTCGCGCAGGTGTTTGTGGCGCTCGGCGATGACCGCCTCGCGCCCCTCGACCGCTGCGAGCCGCTCCTTGACCTCGTCCATCGCGGCCTCGTGCGCATGGAGCGCGGCGGTCCGCGCCTCCGAGACCAGCGTTGCGGCGGACTGATTGGCGTCCGCCAGGCTCTGGCTGACCACGGGCGACTGCGCGGGTTCGGGAGCCCGACGCCGCGCGTTGACCAGGGCGGCGACCCCGGCGGCGGCCAGCATCAGCGCGATGACGATCAGGACGGCGGCGATGATCATGAGTGGAGTGCTATCTGGGGGAGCGGTCAGGCACTGACCGCCAGGTCGAATGGGTCGCTTGCCTCGGCGATGAGACGCTGGGCGAAGAGGTTGGCGGCGGGAGGCAGGGTGCGTCGCCGATCCCAGCAGAGGGCCATGGTACGCGCGATGGGAGGGTCGCGAAGCGGGATCACCGCCACCCGGGTGCTCGGCACCGGCAGGGGCATCGGCATGAGCGTGGTCCCCAGGCCGGCTTCGACGAGTCCCTGAACGATCGTGAAGTCGTCTCCCTCGTACGCCACATGGGTCGTGAGCCCCTGGGCGGCGAAGGCGGCGTCGATGACACGACGGAGGCCGCTCCGGGATCGCGGGAGGATGAGGGGCTCACCTGCGACGTCCTCGAGCGTGCACGAGCTCCGGCCCACCAGACGATGGTTGGCCGGGACCACAACGGCCACCCGCTCGCGGAACAGCGGATGAATCTCCAGGTCGACGACCCCCGTCGGCGGAGGACCGAGGATGCCGAGGTCGTAGTCGCCGCCGAGCACGCCGCTCATCACCTCGGCCGTGGTGCCCTCCTCCAGCGTGAATCGGACCGCGGGGTAGCTCTCGAGGAATCGGGCGAGTCGCTCCGGCAGCCAGCGGGCGCCGACCGTGTGGAGGAAGGCGACGCAGACCCGCCCGCTCTCGGCGGCGACGGCACCTTCCGCTTCGGCGATGGCGTCTCTGAGGTCGTCGAGGATCCGTTCCGCCCGCCCGACGAGGCGACGGCCGGCCTGGGTGAGGCGGATGTTCCGGCCGATCCGCTCGAAGAGCAGGACCCCCACCTCCTGCTCCAGGCGGGCGATCTTTCGCGATACGGTTGATTGATCAGCTTGCAGCGCTTCCGCCGCCCGGCTGAGGTGCTCGACCTTGGCGACTTCGACAAAAGTGCGGAGAAGGTCGCCATTGATGCGGTCCATGCATCAATCTCACCCTAAATGTGCTGTTGATGTCAATGACTAGCTCCGGTAGGCTTTGCGATGTGATTAGAGAACCCGAGGTACTGGAGCGTGGTCAGGTAGTCGACCCGGGGCTTCTCATCGAGAGCGCCACTGAAGAAGTGCACGCCGCCCGTCGCAGGCATCGCCGCGAGGTTGTCGAGCGGACCCGCTTGCGCCGGCTCGTCGAGCGGGTCGACAGCGCAATCGAACTCTGTGAGGAAACGCACCTCCAGGGCATCAAAGAGGTGCCGCCGGATGTCGCCGAGCGGGCGCAGAAGGTGTTCATCTTTGCTCGCGGCGCCGTCCGCAAAACTGGCGACGTCGACGCGCTGGCCACCGTGGAGACCGCCCTTGCGCGCCGCCAGGTCAAGATCACCGAGGTCATGGACATCCTCTGGACGATCCAGGAGGTCGTGTTCGATCTGATGCTCCCATGGCGCACTCAGCTCCCCGAGGACGTGGAGCCCGAGGGTGACGAAGCGTCGTTGGTTGGTTTCTGGAGAGAGTTCCGCCTCCACCCCTGAGGCCCCAACGCCGCCTCGCGTTGTGCCTCAACGCTTGTTGATGAGTGCCTGTTGACACCCTCGGGGGTTGATGGCTAGGATCCGCGGCGTTACGCCCGATCACTGCATGGGATCGACGTCACAACGGCGGCGGCGCCTACCAGGCGCAGATCGCCAAGCTGGGAGCGGTCGTTGCGGCACCGCCCGCTCGGGAGATCTTCGAGCTGTACACGCTGGCGTAGCCGGTTCTCCGATCGCGACGGCGGCATCGCGTTGTGGCTCGGAACCTATCGACACCGGCTCACGGCACAATCCGCTGATGAGTTCGCCGGTTGCGGTTGATCGAATGGTGGTCACCGGGCACCGGATCGAGGTTCCGTTGGACTGGAACGACCCGGGCGGGCCGACGATCAGCGTTCATGCCCGCGAGGTCGTCGCGGCTGAGGATGCGCACGATGAGAGCCGACCGGCGATCGTCTGGTTCCAGGGAGGTCCGGGATTCGAGATCCCGTTTCCGGATCATCGCGGGAGCTGGCTCGAGCAACTGCTGACCCGCTACCGCGTGCTGCTCCTGGATCAGCGCGGCACGGGCCAGAGCACACCACTCGACGCGCGGGCACTGCCGCTCTCCGATCCGGTCGCGCTGGGTGCGTACCTGCGCAATTTCCGGCAGGACTCGATCGTGCGCGACGCGGATCGGCTCCGCGCGACGCTGTACGGGGAGGATTCTGACTGGTACGTGTTCGGGCAGAGCTTTGGTGGCTTCTGCTCGTTGACGTATCTGTCGCTGCTTCCCGAGCACCTCCGCGCGGTGATCATGACCGGCGGATTCGCGCCGGTGCTGCATGAGACGGAAGAGGTCTGCACCAGGTTGTTCAACCACGTGGCAACGCGCAACGCGGACTTCTACGCGCGCTTCCCCGGCGACGCCGCGCGCGTGCGCCGCATTGTCGATCACCTCGGGACTGGCACCGAGTTCGACGGCCGCGGACAGGGGCTCAGCGCACGGCGATTTCTCATGCTTGGCGCCAAGCTCGGGGCGCAGCACGGTGCGGCGGAGCTGCACGGCGTCATCGAGCGCGCTGATAACGATCTCGATCAGCTCCACAGGCTGAGCGGCGCCGTCCACGCCGAGGTTGCCGCGATGATGTCGCCGGCCACCAACCCGATCTACACCGTGCTCCACGAGGCGTGCTACGCGAGCGGTCCCGCAACGCGATGGGCGGCGGAGCGTGCGCGACTCGCTGATCCCCGGTACGCGATCGACGCGCAGCCCGCGCCGTACTTCACCGGTGAGGCGGTCTTTCCCTGGATGCTCGAGGAGCTATGCGAGTTGCAGCCGCTGCGCGAGGTCGCCAACGTGCTCGCGGAGTTCGATGGCTGGCCTCCGCTGTACGACGTGGCGCGGTTGCGCGCGAACACGGTGCCGGTGGTGGGCACCGTGTACTGGGACGACGAGTATGTCGAGCGCACCATGGCGTTGGAGACCGTTGCGTTGCTCGGCAACTGCCGGCCTTGGATCACCAATGAGTACGAGCACGGGGCCTATCGTGTCGACCCGAAGCGGGTTGCGGAGCGGTTGTTCTCGATGCTGGATGACCTGATGGCGCGCGGGCGGTCGGAACGGGTGGGGTCGGATCTCGCTGCGCGGGAGTGACTTTGGCGGGGCTGGCGGGGCTGATCTGCTCATCGGCAGCGGGGAGGAGCCCTCGCGAGCTGATCTGACGCCGCGCCGGTGATCGAGGCGGCCGCAGGCTCGTCCAGCTGTTCGTCAGCGAGCCGGGCTGACGCGAGCGGATCTAACGCCGCGCCGGTGATCAGCAAACTGCCGGCTAACCTGGCGCCGGCCCGGCAGTTGCCGGAGGATCCGACGTGGCCCCGTCTGCGCATCTAGTTGACGCCGGAAATGTCTCAAACAGCGCGGCGGCGAGCGAGTTTGAGTCGGACCTGACTGCCTCCGCGAAGACAGGTCGGCGAGTCGTCGCCTGCGACCTAGCCTCGCGCCTCACGAACAGATGTTTGGTATAATATTCCAATGCAAAACGTCGCCGCTGTCGAGCTTCAGGAGCGCATTGGTGTGCTCGCAGCACGGATCCACGCGGCTGCCGCGGAGCTTGTGCAGCTGAGCGCCGAGCTTGATACCGACGGTGCCTGGGCGGAATCCGGAATGCGGTCGTGCGCCCACTGGCTGTCGATCAACATTGGCGTCGACGTGTACACGGGCGGTGAGATGGTGCGCGCCGGACATGCGCTCGAAGTGTTGCCGCTGCTGCGCGCCGCGTTCGAGGACGGCCGGCTGTCGTTCGACAAGATCCGCGCCGTCACGAAGGTTGCAACGCCGGACGATGACGAGATGTGGACACTCATGGCGCTGCATGCTTCGGGCGCGCAGCTCGCGCGGATCTGCCGCGGCGTGAAGCAGGCGCTCGATGTCGACGACCCTCGTCGGGCGGGGGACGCGCTTCTGAATCGTCGTGTCAGGACCTGGTGGCGTGATGACGGAATGCTCGAACTGATGGCTGTGCTTCCGCACGAAGACGGCGCCATCGTCATGGCTGCGATCGAGGCAGCGGCCCATCAGATCCACAAAGAAGAGCGGCACGTTCCGTCTCCCGATCAACTTGAGCTCGCTGCCGAGAACCGGACGCACACGATGCTGCGCGCCGACGCACTGCTGCGAGTGTGCGAAGCGTGGGTTGCCGCGGATGCGCCCGCGCCAGTGGTCGCTCCGACCACGCAGGTGGTGGTCCATGTCGATGCGGACGCACTCGACGGCAAGTTGACGGGCGGACGATCGCGCATCGAGAACGGTCCGTGGGTCTCTCCCGCGTCGGTGCGATGGTTGAGTTGCGATGCTGATGTCGTCACCGTCACCGAGCGAGACGGCCTCCCGATTGACGTCGGGCGTGTCCGGCGGCTGATCACTCCGCGTCTCCGCCTGGCGATGCAAAGCCGCGATGAAGGGTGTCGCTACCCAGGGTGTTCGGTGCCGGCGGTGCACACCGACGGCCATCACATCCGTCACTGGCACGATGGCGGCCCCACCAACCTCAGCAATCTCATCTCGCTGTGCCGCTTTCATCATCGGCGTCATCACGAAGGCAGGTTCCAGATCCGGCGCGAGCCGTCCGGTGACTTCACGTTCACCGCTGCCGACGGCACGCCACTGGTGGACGTTGTCGCTCAGCCGGCGTTCGGTCGCCTCGATCTTGCGGGCTGGTGGGATCCGGAACGGGCTCGCGCCCGCGACGGGGGTGCGGCCTTCAACCGAGAGTACGCGGTGTCCGTGCTCGCTGAGGCCAGTGTGTTCAACCGAGCGGCCGGTGCTGTGGCTCGAGCGGGTCCCGCGCCGTAGCAATCAGTCTGCGGCTGACGCCATGGCGCCGAGTGCCGACCGGCCACGCTCCACACCGCGATTACGAGAAGTCTTTCAACCGCCCCCACATCGCTGGAAGTGGCGCGTTGAGCGTGCAAAACGTCACCGGCGATTCCGACTCGAGGTTCACCACGTGGTACGGCACGACGAGGTGGGCTAGAACTTTCGTTGATGTGCACATCCACGCGACGTCCGACGGTTCGTAGCCGACCATCAGTGCATCGGTTGCAGCGAGATGGCTGGGGAGCCAGTACCAGTCGCTCAGCTGCGGGCTGAAACTCGCAGGCAGGAGCTTTGGATTGCCAAAGATCTGCAGCGCGCCTGCGACGCCGTAATCGGACGAGACGATGACTGTCGTCGCGCGCGCTGACGCCGGCAAGGCACCGTAGATTGCCGTCATCTGATTCGTGATCTGCGGCCAGCCGACCGTGGACGCCAGGTCTGAATCCTCGGTGTCGAGGCCGGTAGCGTGCAGCCGGTCTGGTGGCGTGTACGGGATGGTGATCTTCGCGAGAGCGACGAAGTCGAAGAGACTCGCCACGACCACCGCAACGACGAGCATCGACCGCAGCCTCGGACGCCTGACGTGCGAGAGGGCGATGAGCCCGGCGGCCATGACGATCGGGATGGTCGGGCCCGGGTAGTAGTACTTGCCGACGAAGAGGTAGACCACCATCGGCGCGGCGCACGCAATCGCGATTGGTCGAAGGCCGGGGTTGCGAAAGAGTGTGATAAAGCCGGCGATCCACAGTGGCGTCAGCAGGAACAGGAGGACGAGGAAGTAGACAACGAAGTCTGCAACGCCCCCTCCGGACTGAATGGCGCCCTGGTGATTGGAGATGTAGACGACGGTGGGAAACCCGGTGGCGATCTGCCACACGACGTTCGGCGCCCAGATGACGACCATGAGCAGAACACCGATCCACGGATATTTGGTGCGCAGGTCCTGCCGCAGCGATGGCGTCAGGAGCGTCGCGATCCCCATGCCGACGATGAGCGCGAGGATGAGGTATTTGATCTCGAGGCCGATGCCGAGCGTGACGCCGAGCAGGATCCAGGTGCGCGGCTTCCGGTCGATCACGATGGTGAGAAACCAGTACAGCGACAGCATCCACGCCACCTGGTCGAAGATCACGGTCTGGAACAGCCAGGTGCCGAGAATGAGTGGCTCCGTGACGCCGGCGAGGAGGGCCAGCGCCTGCAATCCGAGTGAGCCACCGAGTTTGCGAACGTAGGCTCCGCAGAGGATGACGCTGACTGCGCCGAGCAGCGCCGGCAGCAATCGCAGTGTCCACGGCGTCACGCCGAGGAGCGTGGTCTCGACCCGGCCAAGCAGCGGAACGATTGGTGGGAAATCGACGTAACCGAACGCGGGATGCCGGCCACTCGCCAGGTAATAGAGCTCGTCGATATGAAACCCGAGGACGTTGTTGGTGGCGAGGTGGATTGCGACCAGGACCACGGCCGCCAGTCCGTAGAGCAGCACGGTTGCGAGGCGCGAGGGTAGCCGCGCGACAGCAGGCCGGCTCACGCTCCCAGTATGAAGTCACGCGTCTCGCCGCGGCGAGGCAGCCGGCTACTCCGCGAGAGCGGCCGCGCGTCCTTCGTCACACACGGTTCGGTAGTCGCACCGCTGGCACTGCCAGCGCGAGGGCTTCGGAGGGAAGGACCCAGTGCTCGATGCCACGGCAAGTTCGCGCGCGGTTGCGGAAAGATGGCCGTGCGCCTTGCGCAGGAACCCCTTGTCGGCGATGACGCGGGTCACAGCCCCCTGCAGGTAGTGGAACTCGATCGCGACCTCGTCAGCCTGCTCGCGCTGCGCGAGCCCCACGGCGTACGCACGCAGTTGCAGGTCGGCGCGCAGTGCGCCCTCATCCTTCGGTCGACCCGTCTTGTAGTCGATCACGGTGGGAATGCCGTCGAACCGCGTGTCCACGCGGTCAAACCGGCCGGCGACCTCGGCGTGGTCGAGGCTGATCGTGATCGGCTCCTCGACGCTCTTGATCACCGTATCCGTCCAGCCGGGCGACTCCACGTAGCGGCGCAACTGCTCATCGCCGTGCGCGCGCAACGCCGCGTGCCTGCCTCTGGGGCCGTGTGACTGCTCCCACGCCGTCTGCCACATCGCCGCGACGCTGTCGGGGCTCACCACCTCGCCGGCCATCCGCTGGGTGGCGGCGGTGCGAAGGACCTCGTGGATCATCGTCCCGTACCAGCTGCGCGCGTCGGTGCGGACGGGGAGGTGCCATCGGCGCTGATAGTTGTAGCGGCGAGGGCAACTGCGGAACACACTCAGATCCGACACGGCGATCGCGAGTCGTTCGAGCACCGGAGTCCCAGTTGGACGGGGAGCGCGAACAGCGACGGTGCTGTCGACGGGGACCTCCTTGGCGAGGACCTCTCCGCGAAACGACATCGCCTGCGTGAGAAATGACGTACACGCCTCATCGCTCGACGGCTGCGGATACGAACGTGCCCAGGTGTAGATGAGACGGTCGCGCGCACGCGTTGACGCGACGTAGAACAGTCTCCGCTCCTCGTCGACGGCGTGGTCGCCGGATGGGGGCGGTTCCGGAACGAGGTCGTCGGGGAGTTGCAGGTCGAACGACGACGCGGAGCGGCCCTGCCAGCGTCGCTCGGTGCAACGTGAGAGCACGACCACGGGCCACTCGAGGCCTTTCGAACCGTGCGCTGTCAGGAGCACCACACCGTCCTCGATCGGTTCGATGCTCGCGAGCTCGCCGGCCTCGCGACTGTCGCGCAGGACGCTCAGATAGCGAAGCGTCGTGCTGACGCGCCGGTCGTCACTCCAGTCGGCGAACGCCTCGAGCAGCTCGCCGAGCTTGTTGAGGTTGGCGCCCATCTGCAGCCGCGCGACACCGGATTCCTCATCGATGATGCCGAGAAAGCCGCTGGCCTCCAGCGCCGTCTGGAAGAGGTCGCGCACATCCTCGCGCTGCGTCTCGGCGTGCATGCTGAGGATGTCCTCGACGCAGCGCTGTGCGGCGATGACGTCGGCCTCGTCGAGTCCCCCCACAGCAGCCTCGGCGATGAGTTGCACGAGGTGCAGGTCGTGTTCGTGAGCGGCGCGCACGAGCGCCACGCGTCCGGCGGTGGTGACACCCCAGGCCGGCAGCGTGAGGCATCGGAGCACTGCCTGCCCGTCCTCGGGATCATCGATGGCGGCAAGCAGCGCCAGCGCATCCTTGATCTCGCGCTCCTGAAAGAATCCCCGGCCCCCGGCCACCTGGTACGGCACGCCGCACTGGCGCAGCGCGCGCATCGCCGGTTGCATGTCGATGTGCTGGCGGAAGAGCCATGCGATGTCCGCGGGTCTGGCTCCGGCTGCGATGAGCCGCGCACACTCGCGAGCGACCGCCATCGCCTCACTGCGTTCGTCCGGCGCCTGCCACACCTCGACCGCCGCACCGGGACCACGGTCGGCGACGAGGTGCTTCTCGATGCGGGTGGCGGGGCTGGCGACCGAGATGACCGCACGTGACGCGGTGACGATCTGGTCGGTGCTCCGATAGTTGTGTGTGAGCACGAGCTGGCGGTGCTCCGGGTATTCGCGTGAGAAGCGATCGAGGTTGGCGCGGCTCGCGCCGCGAAACTTGTAGATCGACTGATCGTCGTCCGCGACCACGAAGAGGTTGCGATGGCCGGAGACCAGCGTCTCGACGAGCTTGGCCTGCGCGTAGTTGGTGTCCTGGTATTCGTCCACCATCACGTGGGTGATGCGATCCGCAATCGCACTTCGCGCCGCGGGCTGCTCGCGGATCAGGCGCTCGGCGTAGAGGATGCAATCGTCGAAATCGAACACGCCGGCACGCCGGTAGCGCTCGTCGAGACGGGCGTAGACGCGGGCGACATCGGCGTGGCGTTCGAGGACGATGCGCTCTGCCGGGTCTTCCGAGGTCTCGAGACGGGCTGACGCCCACGCCGCGTAGGCATCGGGTGTGACCAGCTCCTGTTTGGCGGTCCCGATGATGTCGAGGAGCGGATCCATGAGGTCGTGCGGTCGCAGCGGGTTCCAGAGCAGCGCGGGGCGCAACTCGTCGAGCACGGCTTCGACGTGGAGCCAGCGTTCGGCGGCGTCCGCGATGCGGAGCACCGGCGAGATGCCGAGCAACCATCCCCATTCACGGACGACGCGAAGGGCGAACGAGTGGTAGTTGGTGAGCGGCGCGTCGTCGGCGAACCCGCCGTGCGCACGCTCGACGCGCACCCGCATCTCGTCCGCGGCCTTGCGGGTGTACGTCAGCACGAGCTGACGCTGGGCGCCGATGCCGAGCGCCGAGAGGCGATGGAAGCGCTCGACGATGATCCGCGTCTTGCCGCTGCCCGGGCCTGCGAGCACGAGGCACGGGCCGTCGCCGTGGTCGACCGCGATGCGCTGCTCGTCGTCGAGCGCCGCGGCCGGGCCGGCGTCGGGGGCGAACGTGAGGGTCATCGCAGTCGATTCTGGGCCGAGGCGGCGACAGGAGGCTGTCGTGGTGGGCGGACAATCCGCAGATGGATCCGCACGCAGCGCCGATGGAACCGCCGAACCCCGTACTCGCGGCCGCGCTGCCGTGGCTGCGCCACGCCCGCCGGATCCTTGTGTTCACCGGAGCCGGCATCTCGACCGAGTCCGGGATCCCCGACTTCCGGGGCCCGAACGGCGTGTGGAAGACCACCGACCCACAGCGCTACACGATCGAGAGCTACGTCAGCGACCGGGAAGTGCGCGTCGAGCGCTGGCAGGCGCGCCTCGAAGGACGGTTCTCGAACGCGGAGCCGAATCGGGCGCACCTGGCGGTCACCCGTCTCCAGCAGGCAGGGCTCGCACCGGTGGTGGTCACGCAGAACATCGACGGGCTCCACCAGAAGGCCGGCACCGTGAACGTCATCGAATTGCATGGCACGTCCGCGGAGGCGATGTGCCTCGGCTGCGATCGGCGGATGCCGATCGCGGTGGTGCTCGACCGGGTGCGCGAGGGCGATGAGGACCCGCACTGCGAAGTCTGCGGTGGGCTGCTCAAGACGGCCACGATCAGCTTCGGCCAGCCGATGGTCGCGGCCGACGTGGCCCGTTCCCTTGAGGAGGCGCGGATGTGCGACCTCTGCCTCGCGGTGGGCTCGACGCTCTCCGTGTGGCCTGCGGCGGGCGTCCCCGTGGAGGCGGTCCGGCACGGCGCCCGGCTCGTGATCGTGAACGAAGGCGCGACCGACCTCGATGGGATGGCCACCCTGATGCTGTCGGGCCGGGCCGGCGACGTCCTGCCCCAACTCGCATCAGCCGTCCTTGGTGACGAGGACTCAAGGTAGAATCAAAGGTCCGCGCCGATGATGCGCGGGTCCAGCCGAAAGGAGGTGATTCCGACCGTGTCGGAAGTGAAGGTTCGCGAAGGCGAGACCTTTGAGAGCGCATTACGACGGTTCAACAAGAAGATCAAGCAGAACGGCATCCTCTCCGAGGTTCGCAGGCGCGAGCACTACGAGAAGCCGTCCGTGCGCCGCAAGCGCAAGCTGCTTGCAGCGCGAAAGCGTCGCGTCAAGAGCACCTGACGCATCTGCGCCAATGCGGGTGAGCGTCATCCGCGATCCGTGCCTCAGCCCGCGGCAACGTCGAGTTGTCGCGGCGGCACGCCTTGGCACATTGCTTCGCGGCTGCGGTGATCAGCTCGAGGTTCCGGCTCGCGCATCGCTGTGCCTGCGCCTGACCGGCGACGCGGAGCTCCACGATCTCAACGAGCGGTTCCTCGGCGTTGACGCGCCGACGGACGTGCTCGCCTTTCCGAGCGATGAGCGCTCGCGGGTCGGCGACGTCGCGATATCCGTGGAGCGTGCGCTCGGCCAGGCCCCCGACGGCGTTGCTGAACTCCGTCTGCTGGCCGTGCACGGATTGCTCCACTGCCTGGGGCACGATCACGGGCTGCCGCAACCTGCCGCGGCGATGACCGCCGCGACACGGAAGCTGCTGCCGCACGCCGACGTCCCGGATCTCGACACGGCCGAGCTCGTCGGGCGGTCGTGACCCAGTTGATCATCGGCCTCGGCAACCCGGGAGGCGAATACGCGCGGACCCGGCACAATGTCGGATGGATGTGCCTTGACGAGCTCGAGCGGCGCGGCAAGTTCGGCCGCGAGCGGCGCGAGGGCGCGGCACGCGTCCGCGAGGGGACACTGGATGGGTTCGACGTCCTCACGGCGCGACCGCAGACCTTCATGAACCTCAGTGGCAAGGCGGCCGCGCAGCTCACGAGCAAGCACGGCACCATGCCGAGCGACGTCATCGTCATCCACGACGAGGCGGATTTCCCGCTTGGACGCGTGAAGATCAAGCTGGGAGGCAGCGCCGCCGGGCATCGGGGCGTGCAGTCGCTCATCGACTCCTGGCGCACGGATGCGTTTCCGCGGATCCGCGTCGGCGTGGGAAGAGACGGCGACAGCAATGACCTCATCGAGCATGTGCTCGACCCGTTCCGTCCCGATGAGCGTCCGGTGGCCGAGGCGGCGATCACGCGCGCCGCGGGGATGGCCGTGGCGATCATGCGCGACGGCGTGGCGGCGGCAATGAACGTCTGGAACCGTGCCGGCTCGGACTGATTCCGCCCGCCCCTCGACCGCGGTGGCGTCGGCGACGCTCCGGGAGCGCCTCGACGCGCTGCCCGAGCTCGCCCAGCTCGCGAGCGGTCGCAGCGGGGTCGTGGCCGGCGTTCCCTCGGGATCGATCGGCCTGATCGCCTGGTGGCTGCGCGAGACCACGAACCGCACGATCCTGGTGGTCTCCTCGGAGTCCGAGCGTGTGTATGCGGACTCGCTCGTCTGGTCCGGGGGCTCCGGTTCGACGATCTTTCCCGCGGGCGACACGCCGCCTTTCGACAGGGTGCCGCCGTCCGAAGAGGTGACCCGCGCGCGGCTCGCGACCCTGATGCGACTGCACTCGCGAGCCGAGCCGCTCCTGGTCGTGGCGTCACCACGCGGATTGCTTCGCCCGACGCTTTCCCGTGCTGTCGTCGAGGAGGGCCTGACCGAGGTGAAGCGAGGCGCCCGGCTGCCCCGCGACCAGCTCATCGGGCGTCTCGTGGAACTCGGCTACCGGCGCGAGAGCGCGGTCTCCGTCCCCGGGGACTTCGCGGTGCGTGGCGGCATCGTCGATGTCTTCGGTGTCGACCGTGCGCGCCCCTGGCGGGCGGAGTGGTTCGGCGATGACGTCGAGGATCTGCGCGCCTTCGATCCGGCGACGCAGGAATCGATCGCCAAGCTCGAGGTGGCCCAGGTCTGGCCGGCGCGCGAGCTCGACCTCACGAGCGAGTCGGTCGCCCGCGCGCTGGCCTCGGTGGCAGATCTCGACGCCGGCGCTCTGCGTGAGGACGTCCGCGAACAGTGGGAGAGCGACTGCGACCTGCTCCAGGCGGGCGTGTACGAGGAGGGCCTCGACCTGTTCTTCCCGTATCTGGGCGGCGAGCCGCCGAGCACGCTGCTCGATCACCTCGACGATCCGATCGTCCTTCTCGACGGCGGACGCGAACGTCTGATGGCCGCGGCGGAGCGTCATGCGGACGAGATCGAAAATCTCCGCGTTCAGGAGGAGGAGCGGGGCGAGCTGCCCCACGGCGCGGCCACGGGGCTCATCGATATCGACGTCCTGATGCAGGCGCTCGATGCCTTCCCAGGCTTCGCGCTGGTCCGCGAGGCCCCGATGGACGCGCAGCCCGTGGCGGATCTCGGGTGGCGCGGGGTGGACAGCTATGTCGGCCGCTTCGACGCCTTCGTCCGTGAGGCGATCAACGAGCGCGAGGGGAGGGGCTGCGTGCTCGTGGTCTCCCGGCAGCGCCATCGTGTGGAGGAGCTCGCCGCCGAGCACGGCGCCGACACCGTGGATGCGAGCGACTTCGCCGCCGCGTCGACCGCGTTGCCCGGAGGCGCCATCGTCGTCGCGTCGGCGGACCTGACGCAGGGGTTTGCCGTTGCCGACGGATCGGTGCACGTGTACACCGACGGCGAGCTGTTCGGCGCCATCAAGCGACGTCGTTCCGTGCTCGCGCGGGGTGCTCGGCGCGCGGTCTCCACGTCGGCGCGCGGATCGCGTCGCGCCGCGAGCGGCAATGCCGCGCGCGAGGCGTTCGTGCTGCAGTTCGCGCCCGGCGACCTGGTCGTCCATCGCGACCACGGCATCTCTCGATTCGTCGAGATGCGCGCGGTCACCGACGATGGGGGCGCCGTCCACGAGTACATGCTCCTCGAGTACGCCGAAGGCGATCGGCTCTTCGTGCCCACCCAGCACCTGGACCGGGTGGACCGCTACGTCGGCGGCGCCGAGTCCCACCCCAAGCTCTCCCGGCTCGGCAGCGGTGAATGGGAGCGGACGCGACGCCGCGTCAAGGAACGCACCGAAGAGGTGGCACGCGAACTGCTCGGCCTGTACTCGCGACGCGAGCAGGCGCAGGGCCACGCGTACGCGCCCGACGGCGCGTGGCAGCAGGAGCTGGAAGGGTCGTTCCCGTACCAGGAGACTCCCGATCAGATGCTCGTGCTCGAGGAGATCAAGCGCGACATGGAAGCGTCACGGCCGATGGATCGCGTGGTGTGCGGTGACGTCGGATTCGGCAAGACCGAGCTCGCGGTGCGCGCCGCTTTCAAAGCGGCGATCGAGGGCCGCCAGGTCGCGATGCTGGTGCCGACGACCGTGCTCTGCCAGCAGCACTTCATCACGTTCACCGAGCGGTTGGCGGCATTCCCGATCACCGTGCGCCAGCTCTCGCGGTTCGTCAGCGACGACGACATTGCGCGCACGCTCGCCGGGCTGCGCAGCGGCGCGGTCGACATCGTCGTGGGCACCCATCGGCTGCTCCAGAAGGACGTGGAGTTCAAGAACCTCGGGCTCGTGGTCATCGACGAGGAGCAGCGTTTCGGCGTGCTCCAGAAGGAGCGCTTCAAGGAACTGCGCGTTGCAGTGGATGTGCTGTCGCTCTCGGCGACGCCGATTCCGCGCACATTGCACATGTCGCTCGCGGGGATCCGCGACCTCTCCGTCATCCAGACACCACCCGAGGAACGCCAGCCGATCAAGACCTTTGTGACCGCGCGCGAGGACTCGCTGATCCGCGAGGTGATCACACGTGAGCTCGCGCGCGCCGGCCAGTGTTTCTTTCTGCACAACCGTGTTGCGGGCATCGAGGCTGTCGCGGATCGGCTCCGCGCGCTGGTGCCCGAGGCCCGCATCGAGGTCGCGCACGGGCAGATGCCGGAGGGCATGCTCGCGTCGGTGATGCGCAGCTTTGGTGACGGTGAGATCGATGTGCTGCTCTGCACGACCATCATCGAGTCCGGTCTCGATATTCCGAACGCGAACACGATCGTCATCGATGACGCCCATCGCCTCGGACTCGCGCAGCTCTACCAGCTGCGTGGGCGGGTTGGCAGGGCGGGGCAGCGCGCATACGCGTACATGATGTATCCACCCGCACGGTCACTCACCGAGAAGGCCGACAAGCGCCTCGATGTCATCGGTGACCTGCAGGACCTCGGCGCCGGATTCAAGCTGGCCATGCGCGACCTCGAGATTCGTGGCGCCGGCAACCTGCTCGGTGAGGAGCAGCACGGAGAGATCGCGGCCGTCGGCCTGGAGCTCTACAACCATCTCCTTGCCGACGCGGTGACCTCGTTGCAGGGCAAGCCGGTGCTCGAGTCGCCGGCGCAGGTGACGGTGACGCTCCCGGTCGCGGCGTTCCTGCCCGCGGACTATGTGTCGGACGAACGCCTCCGCCTGCGCTGCTACCAGGAGCTTGCCGCGTGCGTCAGCGAGCAGGAGTTGGAGCAGCGTGCACGTGGGCTCGTCGATCGATTCGGCCCAATGCCGGCGCCGACTTCAGCGCTCATCGACTCGCTGCGCATCCGCCTGCTCGCAGCCGCTGCGGGTGCCCTCGGAGTCGAGACCGAGCGCGGTCGCGGGGTCGTCATCCGCCTCACGCTGGACCATGGGCTCGACCTGCAGAGCGTTGCGGCGCAGTTCCGCGGGCTCACGGCGACACCGTCCCAACTCCACCTCGGCGACGCGTGGCAGACGACGCTCACGCCGGTGCTTCGGGAGCTGGGCCGGCTCACGCGTGCGCAGCAACGCGTTCCGGTGGCGGCGGAGAACACGCATGCGTGACGAGGCCGTCCAGGCGCTGCGCGCGCTCAACGAAGTGGTCGAGCGTCTGCGTGCACCGGGTGGATGCCCGTGGGATCGCGAGCAGACCCATCGCAGTCTTCGGCCATATCTGCTCGAGGAAACCTACGAGGTGCTCGAAGCAATCGACAGCCTCGAGCCGGGGACGCTGCGTGAGGAGCTCGGCGATCTGCTGCTCCAGGTGCTGATGCACAGCGCCATCGCGATGGAGGCGGACGATGGCTTCGACATCGGAGATGTGGCCGACGATGTGCGCGCGAAGATGATCCACCGGCACCCACATGTCTTCGGCGATGTCGCCGTCGACGGGCCTGCCGGGGTCGTCGTCAACTGGGAGAAGCTCAAGACGGCGGAGAAACGCGAGCGCCTCTCACTCCTCGACGGTGTGCCCGCAGCGTTGCCGGCGCTGGCGCACGCGCAAGGCGTGCAGAAACGTCCGGCACGCATCGGCTTCGACGAGACGCCGACCGTTCCGCTCGCCCTCGAGGGCGTCCGCGAGGCGCTCACGCGTGTCGAGGATGTCGCAACAGGGCTCACCGAGGCGGAGCGCGGCGAGGACTGGGCGGCGGAGGCCGGGGACCCGGAGATCGCGATCGGGGCCCTGCTGTTTGCGGTGGTCGCACTTGCTCGACGGCTTCGGGTCAATCCCGAGGAGGCGCTGCGCGGACGCACGATGGTCTTTGCGGCCAGGTTCCGAGCACTCGAGGTGCAGGCGCGAGCGGATGGCGTCGACCTCCACGAGCTCGACGACGCCGGCTGGCGCGAGCGCTGGGAGGCGACCCGCCTCTGACCAGGGCTCTTGCCCTTGTCAAATCGGGCGCGGGGCCGCATCCTATCCCGGCACCCGGCGCCAATTCCACCCATTCGTCTCACACGCCGCCGGGAAGAGGGCAGCACCATCGGTCCCACGCCGCGCTCGCCGATCGACAGTCCCATCACGCTGCGGCGGATTGCAGTCGTGCTCATCGCCGGGATCTGCGGGTTGGTTGCATTCGCGGTCTACGGACAGGTGGCGCAGAGCCGTCATCTCGATGCCGACGTGACCGCACTCGCGGCGCAGAACACGTCCCTGGTGCAGCAGATCTCGGATCGTGAGCGTGAGATCGCCGACGCGCAGACGGTCGCATGGCTCGAGGAGGAGGCGCGCCAGCTCGGCTACGTCTTCCCCGGCGAAAAGCTCTACGTGATCGTTCCGCCGGGTGGGGCGGTGACATCGGCGGGAGGCGTTTCGGTGCCCATCCCGACGTTCAAAGTCCTCCCCCCGCTGACACCGAAGCCATCACCAACTCCGAAGCCGAGCCCCAGTCCGAGCCCGAGTCCGAGCCACGGACCGACGCCGACTCCCACTCCGACGCCGACACCCCACTGATCGCAGTCCCGCCGAGGAGGCGATGCCACGTGCGGTATCCTCTGAGGGCGGCGTGGAGCAGTGGAAGCTCGTCGGGCTCATAACCCGAAGGTCGTCGGTTCGAATCCGACCGCCGCAATTTCATCCCCCTCATGCGGTTGAAGGGCGTGTCCTAGCGCGGCTGGCGCAGGAAGTCGAGCAAGAGCTGTCTGAACGCGTCCGGGGTTTCGAGGGGCGCGAGGTGACCGGCGCCGCTGATCACGGTATGCCGCACAAGTGGCAGCACTCCCGCGAGATGCTGGGCCGAATCCCGAAAGTCGACCATGTCGTCTTCCCCCACTGCCACCAACGTCGGGATCCGCAACGCCGCCAGAACCTCTGGGTGTTCGTCGAGCGGATCCGGCTCCTCCTGGACATCGCCGGCGGCGGCCTGCAACTCAAACGCACGTCGTTGCATCGACGCGACCCGTTTGCGGAGCGACTCGGGCGCGTTTGGCTGGGTCCATGCCGCGACCACTGCCGCCACCGCGCCGTCGATGTCGCCGCGCTTCAGCGCCGCGTTTTCAGCGTCCCACGCTGAACGCAACGCCGGCGATGGATCCGGCGCCAACGGAGGTGGGGAGATGAGCACCAAGGCGGAGACTGCCGCCGGTGCGACCGCAGCCGCTCTCAGCGCAACAGCCGCGCCGAACGAGACACCAACGAGCACTGCGCTCGCGACGTCGAGCCCTTTGAGCGTCTGCAGCACATCGTTCCATGGCGCTTGCGGCCTGTCTTCCATCACTGCATCGCCGAAGCCGGGAAGATCGACGGCTACAGCGCGAAACCCTGCTTGCGCCAGCCAGCCAAGCTGCTCGGTCCACATCGATCGATCAGCCACACCGGCGTGGATGAGCAGGACGACCTCCCCGGACCCGGCCTCGTCATACGGCAGCACCCCGGAATCCTAACGCCCATGCATTGGCGGCGAAGCGGTCATCGCGCGCTGTTGGCCACTCGAACACACGGGCATTCGCAGTCTCAGGTCAGGACCAGCACCCTGCGTTTGGCGGGTACGATGGTGCGCGTGGAGTTCGCTCGATCTCCGCGCTTTCGTCCCCAAGCCCATTCCCTGGCGGTTTAGCTCAGGTGGTAGAGCAGCCGGTTCATACCCGGTATGTCCCTGGTTCGAATCCAGGAACCGCCACCATGCACGGAGTGTTCAGCACACTCGCGCCGCGTGAGCGCACCGCCGCCGTTGCGCGGGTACGACGAGCGGTCACGACTGCAGTGGATCGCCGCGGCGTCATCGTCCCCGGCGAGCACGTGCTGATCGCCTGCAGCGGTGGTCCGGACTCCAGCGCCCTGCTGGATGCACTCGCGCGTCTCGCGCCACCTCGTGGATGGCGCCTCTCGGTCGCGCACGTCGACCACGGCATCCGGTCCGGCTCGGCGGCGGAGTCCGATTGCGTGTCGCAACTCGCCGCTGCTCGCGGCTTGCCGTTCCGAGCGCTCAGGGTGGAGGTTGCGGCGGGAGCATCACTGCAGGACCGCGCCCGCGCGGCACGCCACGCTGTCCTGCGTGCGGAAGCTGCGCGGGTTGGCGCTGCGGCAATCGCCCTCGGCCACACCGCGGATGACCAGGCCGAGACGGTGCTGATGCGCGCGCTCTCCGGCGCCTCGCCGGCGGGGCTCCTCGCGATGGCCGAGCGCGAGCGCGGACTCGTGCGCCCGCTGCTCCGCGTCTGGCGCGAGGCGACCATCGCTTACTGCGCCGCGCTCGGCATCGAGCCGCTCGACGACCCGAGCAACGCCGACCCACGATTCCTGCGCAGCAGGGTCCGCCACGAGGTCATTCCCGCCATCGAGGCGGTGTTCCCCGGCGCTCGCCGCCGGCTGGTGGTGCTCGCCGAGCGCCAGCGCCGGCTTCTGAGTGCGGCGCCGCCTTCGGCGGGGCCCCTCCCGGGCGCGGGGGTTGAGATCGTAGACCCCTGGTAGACTGACTTCGTGCCCACGTCTCGTCGCAGCGTCACCTACATCGTCATCGCGCTCGCCGTGATCGTGCTCGCGGCGGTGCTCTACAAGACGTTCCCGAGCAGTAGCGCTTCGAGCAAGTCGGCGGGCACGCTCGACCAGGCGATCGCCAACTTCGAGACTCCATCCGGTGCCACGGGCCTGACGATCAGCTCCGCTCCCAACCAACAGACCGAAATCCAGAGCGATGGGCAGACCGTCACCTGGTGGGCGACCAACGGGCAGCAATACACAACCGTAGAGTCGTCCGCAGACGTCGTCGCCAAGGAGTTCCAGGATGCCCACTTCTACAACTACACGGTCGACTCCGCGGGCGGGAGCAACTTCTTGCTGAGCGTCATCCTTCCCAACCTGATTCTCTTTGGCCTGATGGCGCTGATCCTGCTGTGGATCTTCCGCCAGACGCAGAGCGGCAACAACCAGGCGCTCTCCTTCGGCCGAAGCCGGGCGCGACTGCTTGCCGGCGACAAGCCCGCGATCACGTTCGTGGATGTGGCGGGTGTCGACGAGGCAAAGCAGGAGCTCAACGAGATCGTCGAGTTCCTCAAGTACCCGGACAAGTTCGTGGCGGTGGGCGCGCGCATCCCCAAGGGCGTGCTGCTCGTCGGGCCGCCGGGAACCGGCAAGACCCTGCTCAGCAAAGCCGTCGCGGGTGAGGCGGGCGTCCCGTTCTTCAGCATCAGCGGCTCGGAGTTCGTCGAGATGTTCGTCGGCGTCGGCGCGAGCCGCGTTCGCGACCTCTTCGACCAGGCCAAGAAGAATTCGCCGTGCATCGTCTTCGTGGACGAGATCGACGCGGTCGGGCGGCAGCGCGGCGCCGGTCTCGGCGGCGGTCACGACGAACGCGAGCAGACTCTCAACCAGCTCCTGGTGGAGATGGATGGTTTCGAGACCAACCAGCACGTGATCGTGATCGCGGCCACCAACCGGCCGGACGTCCTCGATCCCGCGCTGCTGCGCCCGGGCCGGTTCGACCGGCACGTCATGCTCGACCGGCCTGACATCCGCGGCCGCCGCGCCATCCTCGAAGTCCACTCGCGCAACAAGCCGCTCGATCCGGGCGTCGACCTCGAGGTGCTCGCCAAGCAGACCCCGGGCTTCAGTGGCGCCGACCTGTCCAACCTGATCAACGAGGCGGCCATCCTCGCGGCGCGCGGCAACCGCAAGGTCATCGTCATGAACGACCTCGAGGAGTCGATCGCGCGCGTGATCGCCGGCCCCGAGCGCAAGAGCCGGATGATCAGCGACAAGGAAAAGCTGACGATCGCGTTCCACGAGATGGGGCACGCGCTGGTGGGCACGACGCTGGAGCACACCGACCCGGTGCACAAGGTGACGATCGTGAGCCGCGGCCAGGCACTCGGCTGGACGATGAGCCTCCCTGTCGAGGACCGCTACCTCGTGAGCAAGGCCGAGCTCGTCGACCAGCTCGCGCAGATCCTGGGCGGACGCTGTGCCGAGGATCTGATCCTTGGCGAGGACAACATCACCACCGGTGCGTCGGACGACATCCGCAAGGCCACCAACCTCGCTCGCAAGATGGTCACCGAGTGGGGCATGAGCGACAAGCTCGGGCCGCTCACGTTCGGCGAGCGCCAGGAGATGGTCTTCCTCGGGCGCGACCTCGGCGAGCAGCGCAACTACTCCGAAGGCATTGCCTCGGAGATCGACCAGGAGGTCCATCAACTCGTCGCCGACGCGTTCCAGCGCGCCAAGAAAGTGCTGCGCGAGCGCGAAGGCGTGCTCCGCGCCCTTGCCGCACGGTTGGTCGAGGTCGAGACAATGGACGCGCCGGAGATGGAGCGGATCATCAAGGAGGCCGAGTCGCACCACGGCGTGGCTCCGGTCAACGGCAGTGGGCCCGCTCCGGAAGTCCCGCCCGCGCCGCCTGATTTCGTTCCCCCCGCAGAGGCAGCGGCCGGAGCGTAGGGGTACACTTCGGCCGACGGGCCATCGTGGCCGTCGACGGCTCACTGCGAACCCGGGGACGCGCGTCTGGCGCCTCGAGGCGGACTGCCGGCGGCGGTGTCGATGACCTTCGACACAACGCTTGGATCCACCAGGAGGACCGAGACGTGGAGGGAGAAGGCACGCCAACGCTGGCGATCATCGGTGCGGGCCGGGCCGGCTCAGCGCTCGCAATTGCCGCGCACGACGCCGGATATCGCGTTGCCGCCGTCGCCAGTCGACGCGGTGAGATGGCGGCACGGCTGGCGGACACCGTCGGCGCCACCGCCGTCGCCACGCCGCTGGACGCAGTGGTCGCGGCAGAGCTCACCCTGCTCGCGGTTCCCGATGGGGCGATCGCGACAGTTGCCGAGGCCATCGCCGCGTCGGGCGTGTCGCTCCGGGGGCGAGGCGTCGTCCACCTGGGAGCCCGTTTCAGCCGCGACATCATCGGATCGCTGCGGGTCAGCGGCGCCGAGATCGGCGTGCTCCATCCACTTCAGGCGCTCGCGGGACCAGACAGCGCGTCGCTCCTCGACGGTGCCTTTTTCCGGGTGGACGCGTCCGGCGTGCTCCGCGAGTGGCTGCTGGCGCTGGTCTCGTCGCTCGGGGCAACCCCGCTCGACATCGATCCGGCGAACGCGGCGCTCTACCACGCCGCCGCCGTGCTCGCCGGCAACGCCCCGCTGGCGCTGCTTGCGGAGGCGACGCGTCTGCTGGAGGCGGCCGGAGTGAGCGCCGAAACGGCGCACGACGCGCTCGCGGCGCTCCTCGAGGGTGCCGCTCACAATGCCCGGCGCGCGGGGTCCGCCGCAGCGCTCACCGGACCGGTGGCACGCGGCGACGGGGCGGCGATTGCGGCGCATCTCGATGCGCTCGCATCCCACCCGGAAGCGCGCGACCTCTACCTCCACCTCACGCGCGCGATGGAATCGCTCGTGGCCGCCGGGCCGGTTGCCTCCGGCTCCGCTACCCGGGTGGCCTAGACGTGCCGGTCACGATCCAGGATCTCGCGGCCTGGAAGGCCGAGGGCAGGCGATTCGTCATGCTCACCGCGTACGACTACCCGACGGCCCGGCTCCTCGCCGAGGCGGAGGTGCCCGTGCTGCTCGTCGGCGACACCCTTGCCGACAACGTCCTCGGCTACCCCAACACCATCCCGGTGACGATGACGGAGATGCTCCACCACGCCCGCGCCGTGGCTCGCGGTGCCCCGAATCAGCTCCTCGTCGGTGACCTTCCGTTCGGCACCTACCAGCGGTCGTGCGCGAACGCCATCGACAACGCCGTGGAGTTTCTGAAAGCCGGGATGCACGCCGTCAAGCTCGAAGGCGGTGGGTGGACCGTCGAGACAGTGGCACGTCTGACCCAGCGCGGGATACCGGTGATGGGACACCTGGGACTGACGCCCCAGTCCGTCAATGCCTTCGGCGGGATGAAGGTCCAGGGGAGAAGCGCCGGCGACCGCGAGCGGATCATCGCCGACGCCCATGCGCTCCAGGCGGCAGGCGCGTTCGCCATCGTCCTCGAGGGGGTGCCGCGCGATCTCGCGGCGCAGGTCACCAGTGAATTGACCATCCCCACCATCGGCATCGGCGCTGGTCCCGATTGCGACGCCCAGGTCCTGGTGATCTACGACATGCTCGGCATCACCGGTCACCTTCGCGGCACAGCACCGAAATTCGTGAAGGCGTATGCCGACCTGGGCGAGCAGATCGTCAGCGCGGCGCGCGCATACGCGAGCGATGTTCGCGAAGGGCGTTTCCCCGACGATGCCCACTCCTTCCACTGACGCCCCGCAACTGCTCGAGACGCCGGCCGACCTCCGCCGGTGGTCCGCGACACGGCAGGGGGCGGGGGCGACCGTAGGCATGGTGCCGACCATGGGTGCGCTGCACGCCGGTCATCGCTCGTTGATCGACCGCGCGGTGGCGGAAAACGACAGCGTGGTGGTCACGATCTTTGTGAACCCGGCCCAGTTCGGGCCTCGCGAGGACTTCGCCCGCTACCCGCGGACGATGGAGGCCGACCTCGCCATGCTCCGGGCGGCGGGGGTGCACGCGGCCTTTGTGCCGACTGTCGAGACCATGTACCCCCCGGACCGCCTGACGGGACTTGCGATCTCCGGCCCGCTGGGGGAGCGGCTCGAGGCCGCCAGCCGCCCCGGCCACTTCAACGGGGTGGCTCTGATCGTCACCAAGTTGCTCGTCGCCGGCATTCCCGACCGCGCCTACTTCGGGCAGAAGGACGCGCAGCAGTGTGCGATCGTTCGCCACCTCGCCCGCGACCTCGACACCGGCGTCGAAATCGTTGTCTGTCCAACGGTTCGGGACCCGGACGGGCTCGCGATCTCGAGCCGCAACGTCTACCTCAGCCCCGAAGAACGGCTGCGGGCATTGGCCATTCCATCGAGCCTTGCCAATGCGATGGCTCGATTCGAGGCGGGGGAACGCGATGCGACATCGCTGGCAACAATTGTTCGGTCCCGTCTGGAAAACAAAGGACTGGACGTGGACTACGTTGCCGTGGTAGAAGCGGAGGGCTTCTCAGAGGTCGAAACCGCAGTCCCCACAAACCAAATCGTACTGGCTGCTAGAATAGGGAGCACACGGTTGATTGATGTCGTTCGGCTGGGGGTCGACACAGCGCCCGTAGGTCGTGGCGTCTAGGGGAGATCATGCAGCGGGTCATCATGAAGTCGACTGTCCACCGCGTTGCAGTGGGCCTCGACCTCGTCGGGTCGTGCGCGAGCGCGCCCGGTTTGATGTGCGCCGGTAACGGCGTTCGTGAGCGGTCGGTCGCGTGATCAGCGGCGCCGCACTGACGGATTACGACGTCGTCGTCGTCGGCAGCGGCATCGCGGGACTCTCAGCGGCACTCACGGCGGCAGCGCACGCGCGCGTTGCAGTGGTCACCAAAGGCGCGCTCGACGACGGGTGCAGCCGGTATGCGCAGGGCGGGATCGCGGCTGCGGTCGGTGATGGCGACTCGCCGGAATTGCACTACGAGGACACCATTGCCGCAGGCCGCGGACTCTGTCATCCCGAGGCAGTGCGCGTGCTTGTCGAGGAAGGCCCCGCGCGCATCCGCCAGTTGATCGACTGGGGCGTCGTATTCGACACGCAGGACGGCGAGTTGTTGCTTGCGCAGGAGGCTGCGCACTCGCGTCCGCGCATCCTGCACGCCCGTGGTGACGGCACCGGACTCGAGGTCGAGACGGCGCTGATCCGGCGCGTGCGCGCCAGCGGTGCGCGGGTCATCGAACATGCCGATGTCACCGGCATCCTCACCACGGCCGACGGTATCGGCTGCGGTGTCTCGATCACGACGAATCCCTCCGAGTCGCACACGACGACGCTGTCATCGGCAGCGATTGTCCTTGCGAGCGGCGGCGCGAGCCGCCTGTGGCGGAACAGCACGAACCCCGAGTCCGCGACGGGCGACGGTGTCGCCCTCGGATACGCAGCCGGGGCGGATGTCGCGGGCATGGAGTTCGCGCAGTTCCATCCCACAGCCCTCGCGATCGAGGGCGCACCGAGATTCCTTATCAGCGAGGCGGTGCGTGGGGAAGGCGCATGGATCGTGAACCGTGATGGCAAGCGCTTCGTGATCGACGTCGATCCGCGCGGCGAGCTCGCCGGGCGCGACATCGTCGCCCGGGCCATCTGGGACGAGCTCGAGCGCACCGGCGAGCGCTGCGTCTACCTGGACTGCTCTCCGCTCGGCGCCCGCGCCGCGATGCGCTTTCCAACCATCGCCGCCACCTGCGCGCGATACGGCCTCAACATCGCATCCGATCCGATCCCGGTGTCCCCTGCCGCGCATTACATGGTCGGTGGGGTCACGACCGACCTCGACGGCGCCACAACGGTCCCAGGTCTCTACGCATGCGGCGAGGTGGCGCACAGTGGTGTCCACGGCGCGAACCGCCTCGCCAGCAACAGCCTGCTGGAGTCACTGGTCTTCTCGCATCGTGCGATGCATGCAGCGCTCGGTTGGGCGGCGGAGTCGCCTCCCGGGCATCCCGCGCCGGCACAGCAGCGCTCGCGCCGAGCCGTGCCGAAGCTCGATCCTCGGGACGGCTGGAACACCCTGCGCGATGCGCTCTGGACCGGCGCGGGTGTGGTTCGCGACGAGTCCGGTCTGCGTGCGGCGTCTCGCGAGTGCGAGGCGGTCGTCGCAGCGACAGCGGGAGCCACCACGCTGTCGACGATGCAGCTGCATGCGGCTGCGTCCACCGCGGCGTTGGTGTGCACTGCGGCTCTGGCTCGCGAGGAGAGCCGAGGCTGCCACCTCCGTTCTGATCTCCCCCACGCAAGCGATCAATGGCATGGCGATCTCGTCATGCACAAGGACAGAGGAGCACGCTTTGACCGTCACCTTTAGACCCATCACCGAGGCGCTTTCGCCGGAGAGCATCGACATGCTCATCGAGTCGGCGCTCGCCGAGGACGTCGGGGCTGGCGATGTCACGACCCAGGCCGTGATTCCCGTGGACATGACCTGCCGGGGCAAGATCGTATGCAAGCAGGACGGTGTGATCGCAGGCCTGAGCATTGCGCAGCGCGTCTTCCAGCGCGTTGACGAGCGCATCCAGTTCGATCCGAAAACCAAGGACGGGGAGAAGGTTCAGGCAGACCAGATCGTTGCGCGACTCTTCGGCCCGGCCCGCGGCATGATGACCGCGGAGCGTGTCGGGCTCAACTTCCTGCAGCATCTCAGCGGCATCGCGACGATGACCGCTCGGTACGTCAAAGCGGTGGACGGCACCAAGGCCAAGATTCTCGACACCCGCAAGACCACGCCGGGGCTGCGTGCCATCGAGAAGTACGCGACGCGCATGGGCGGTGCGGTCAACCACCGGATGGGCCTGTACGACGCGGTGCTCATCAAGGACACCCATCTCGCGCTCGTCGGTGGGATCACACCGGCATTGCGCGCAGCGCGCAAGGCCTATCCCGAGATGGAGATCCACGTCGAGGTGAGCAACCTCCAGGAACTCGAGCAGGCCCTCGCCGACAAGGCGTCCCACATCCTGCTGGACAACTTCTCCTGCGGCCAGGTACGCGAAGCGATGCAGTTGATTCGTGGCCGCGCCACCGTGGAAGTGAGTGGCGGTGTCCAGGTGACCAACGCCCGCGCGTACGCGCTCGCGGGTGCTGACTTCATCAGCGTCGGTGCGTTGACGCACTCAGCAGTAGCACTCGACTTTTCTATGAAAGTCACTCGCTACTGACCTCGCGTCGTGGTTTGCGGGTCCTGTCACCGCGGGGACCCCTCGCCGCCGCGCTTAGTCGCGCGTCGGCGCTGCCCCCCGCGGTGCCACCCGCAGGCTGCGTAGTGTCAGGGCTCGCTTAGGCTAAGGCCCTATTAGCCGGCCTGCGTGCGACTGCGAAACCTTTGCTTCTTAGCGTTCGTATCGCTTGTATATGACGACGTTCATTGATGGGGCTTCGGGGGCGCTGCATGGGTTTGCAATTACGCATTCCTGGCTCACGCCTCTTGTCATCTGGGGGACGGCTGGGTTTTTGATCCTGTGTCCGGTTGGGTTTTTGGTGATGGCGTTCTGGGAGTGGCGGTTGCGGCCGGGGGTGGCGGCGTTGTTGGGGTTGGGGCTGACGCAGGTGGTGTGCCATGAGCTGGGGCGGTTGACGTATCAGGCGAGGCCGTTCGTGGTCATGCATTTCACGCCGCTCTTTCCGCACGTGCCGAACAACTCGTTTCCTTCCAGCCTCACCGCCTTTGCTGCGGTGGCGGCGGTGATTGGGGTGCTGGCGTGGAGGCGGTTGGGGATGGTTTTTGTCGTGGGCTTGCTCGTGGTCGGGTTCGGGTGCGTGTATGTGGGCGTGCACTACCCGAGCGATGTGATTGCTGGCGCAGGAGCCGGCGTCGTGTCGGGCTGGGTGACGTGGCTGATCGCCGGGCTGCCGCCCATGACGATGCTGTTCAGGGCCATCGAGCGCCGCCTGCCAAAGCGGCGGCGCTCGATGGCATCTCCAGCCGGGCCGCGTCCTCGCGACCAGGCTCGGGTCGCTACAGGAGCGAGCTGACCAGGGACTCGATCTGACTCAGGGTCGCGGGTGTCCCGGTGGCGACGATCGCCACGATCGTCGTGCCCTGCGCCGCAACGACCCCCTCGTTGGTCTTGCCGCCGGTGATGCTCACCTTGAACGAGCGAGCGATGTCACCCAGCCCGGACACCGGCACGAAATTCGCCGGGAATTTCGAGCTGTATGCCGAGATGTACGACGACGGGATGTTCTGGATCACCTCGACGATCACGTTCTGACCTGCCGCTGCCGCGTTGTACTCGCACACGATCCCGGTCGCTCCGGCCGGAAGCTGCGTCGACCCGCCGCCATTGATGCCGACGGGGTTGGGCAGCGCTGCGGTGCCCAGCGCGGATGCGACCGTGCTCCCCGAAGGGCACGAGGATGATGCGGTCGTGGTCGTCGGGAGCGCGATGGTCGGGGTCGCATTCGGCGCCGACGCCGTGGCGGTTGGCGTCGAAGCGGAACTCGAGCTCGCGCTCGGGGTCGAGCTCCCGCATGCTGCGAGAGCGGTGGCCGCCAATCCCACAGCGGCCAGGGGGATCCAGTTCGAATTGCTGCGTATCACGTGCGACGCCTCCGTCATTAGGTCCAGGTCTGAGTCTCCCGCCTGGTGCACTATGAGGCATCCCGCTTTGCTTTCGAGGAGGCTGTGACGATGTCGGATCACGCGGACCCCGTGCTCGGGACCCAGGGCTCGAAGGACGAGCCGCAGTCCCACCTCACGGGAACGCCACACGGTGGTGGCTGGCGCATGTTCTCGGAGCCCGTCGAGGTCGAGGCGTTCCTCGGCGACATCTGGGTACCCGTGTTGGTCGATGGGCTCGACGCGGAGAGCCTGGAGATCTGGGCGCGCTGGCCGCCGGTGGAGACCCACCCGTCGGAAGATGTCCACCACCAGGTCATCGACGCTTCCCACTATCGCGCGCCGGCGGGGGGATTCCCAGCCGCCTGAGCCATCGGTGCCTGCCGGCCGCTACGGTGGGCCGAGTCACATACTTCCGGCCGTGAGCGACGCGCGTGCCTTCGGTGATCTCCACCGCGTCGATGACGTCGGCAGTGCGGACTGGATCGTGGCGAGCGTGCGCAACTTCCAGCACGACGTCGGGTCGCTGCTGCCGGTCACATTCGATGCGTACGCGCGGGTGCTCCACCCAGCGCTCCGGGACTGCACCGGTGGCGATGACGTCGAGGTGACGTGGGCCGAGGTTGCAGCCGCCAATGGGCGCGTCGCGCACCTCGCAATGGAGTGGGTCGCAATCACCGGCGACTGGTCGTTCGTCGATCAGCGCACGCAGCCGGGGCTCTGGGATCGCGCGCCATCAACGGGCTCGTTGCCGCAGCGCCAGAGGGCGAGTCTCGCGAGCCTGCTGACGCGGTTCACCGAGACGCCGTCCGACTGCTGGTTCGCCGTGTGGGACGGCTACGGCGACGCGCCGTACCCTCGAAGGGCCGCGCCGCTCATCCGGATGCCCCAGCGACCGATGGCGCTGCTCCGCGGACCGCTGAGCGCCGCGAGCACGGCCTTCTCGAGAGGGGGCTGGCCGGAAACCGCGAGCCTCTGGTGGCCGGACGACCGAACCTGGTGCGTGGCCACCGACATCGACCTCATGAGCACCTATGTCGGTGGCAGCACGGCGTGCATCGAGGCGGTGCTGGCAGACAAGCGCCTCGAGGCATTCGCCGTGAGCGTCGACCAGACTGTGGACTGGAGGAGCGACACCCTCAATCCGCCGCCGGAGCCGCCACCGGCGTCGCCGCCGGTGAGTGACGCCACCCGTCGCCGGGTTCTGGCGTCACTCGGTCATGGAGGGCCCAGCGCAACCACCGTCACGAGTCGAGGGCCGCGACCAACTCCTCCTGGAGATAGCCCAGCGCAATAAGGATGCCGTACTCCGGCTTCTGCTTCGTCGCTTCGGTCGCCGTGTCCTCCCAGCCGTCACCCTCGATGCCGAGGATCTCGCCGGCCGCGACGCGCAGGTGGTTGAAGGCGCGGAGCCAGGCAAGCGTCTGCGCTTCGGTGAGCGGCAACGTGTCCTCCCCGCCGCTCAATGCGTCACGAACCATCGTCAGGTCAGCCTCTCGGCCTTTCTCGATGTCGGGCCGGACCCAGCGGTCGTACTCCGCCTGGAGCTTGGCGTCGTCATAGGCGCGTGGCGCGGAGGCCAGCGGAGCCGCCAGCCGGGGGCTGAGGGAATCGATGATCCCGATCAGCGCCTCACGCTCGCGCTTGTCGACCTTGACCTGAATCCGCCCGCGGCGGCGGAGCACCTGTGCCACGAGAACGAGCTCGCCGGCAGCTCAGGGACGACCCAGGGTCGCCTGGAGCCCGAAGGAGTGGAGCTGCGCGACCGACACCTCGGCCTGCTCGCGAGGTTGCGTCGCCACCACGGCGCGGCCCTCGTTGTGGACCTGGAGCATCAGTCGTGTTGCGGTGGCGTGGTCGTAGCCGAAGAGCTTGCGGAGCACGAGCACGACGTAGGACATGAGGGTGATCGGGTCATTCCAGACCATCACGTTCCAGCCGAACTCGCGCTGGTCACGCTCCTCGCGCCCGGGTGCTTTGGCTGGGGCCGGAGCCTTCGTCGGCGTCGGCGCTGAGGTGGTCGCCATGACAGTTAGCGTAGCTCAGGTGTCGCCACGAGGACCACCGCCGATCCGGATCCCTTCGTCCCCTCCTCAAGCTGCCGGTGACGGGGCTCCCGGGGGAGCGACGTCGCTCAGGCGGCGCGGAAGTCGACGACGCCCGCCCACGCCGACGGCGTCCGTGAGGGCTGGGCTGCAGGAGCCGTGGTCGGCGATGTCACTCCGTCGAGCACCGCTTGGAGCGGGAGCTCGCAGTTGTGGCACACGATCCAGATGGGACCCGGCTCGCTCACACGTCGTTCGAGACGATGGCGCTCGCCGCATTCCTCGCAGGTGATGGTCACTCGCATTTCGTGGCGCAGCGTCGCACGGCGGCTGCGACGCCTCGCTGATGGCACTGTCGCGGCAGCGCCAACGGTGTGCAACGAATCGGCGAAAGGAGACCGATCTGCCCTGGGTGATACACTCGGCGAGATCGTGATGGCATCGGCGCAAACGCGCCATTCATCGCCCCAAGACGATCATTTGAAGGCGAAAGCCCGCATCCCTGGCCGGCGAGTGGCAGGAGGTACGAGCAAAGGAGTGCATTGACCCCGACGATGGCCCAGGAGCCTGAGACGCTCACCATGGAGGACCTCCTGCGGGAGGATCAGAATTCGATCAGGGCCCTGGCCCACGGTGACATCGTCGATGGTGTCGTCGTCCGCGTCGATCCCGACGAGGTCCTCGTCGACATCGGCGCCAAGAGCGAGGGGATCATCTCGAACCGCGAGCTGTCGGCACGCGGCGAGCAGCCGGTCACGCTCAACTCCGGCGACCAGGTCAAGGTCTACATCATCCAGCCCGAGGACGAGCACGGCAACGTGGTGCTCAGCCTGCGCAAGGCACGCGCGGAAGGCATCTGGCAAGCCGTCGCGGAGAAGGAGTCGGAGGGCGAGATCCTCGACGCCGAGGTGCGCGAGCAGAACAAGGGCGGTCTGATCGTCAACATCATGGGCCTGCGCGGATTCCTGCCCAGCAGCCAGGTGGCGCGGCAGTTCAGCGGCAACCTCATGGAGTTGGTCGGGACCAAGATCCCGGTGAAGATCCTCGAGGTCAACCGCAAGCGCAACCGGCTGATCGTGTCGCAGCGCGCCGCGCAGGATGAGGATCGCGCGCGACAGCGCGAGGAGCTCTTCGAGAAGCTGCAGGTCGGCGACGTCATCACCGGCAAGGTGAGCGGCGTGACGTCGTACGGCGCGTTCGTGAATCTCGGCGGGGCCGACGGCCTGATCCACATCAGCGAGCTCTCGTGGGACCGCATCAACAACGTGAGCGACGTGCTCACCGTCGGTGACGAGCTGTCGGTGAAGGTCATCAAGCTCGACCCCGAGCTTTCGCGCATCAGCCTCTCGCTGCGCCAGATGTCGCAGGATCCCTGGGACACCATCGAGCAGCAGTTCCCGCCCGGCAAGGCGGTGCCCGGCCTCGTCACCAAGACGAAGAAGTACGGCGCGTTCCTCCAGATCGCCGACGGCGTCGAGGGCCTGCTCCACATCAGCGAGCTCTCCTGGGATCACGTCGAACGCACCGAAGACGTCCTCAAGGTTGGCGAGGAGGTCGAGGTCATGGTGCTCAGCGCGGACAAGGTCCGTCGCCGCATCAGCCTCTCCCTGCGTCAGCTCCACGGTGGCGGACCGACCGGTGAGGGCGACGAGATCACACCGCCGTCATACGACTACCCCGAGGATGACGACGACGAGAGCGACGCCGTCGAGAGCCCATCGCCGACGCCGATGGCCACCGCGCTCGCCGACGCCGGCGTCGAGGGGACCACACGCGCAGCCGTTGAGGATGCGGTCGTGGCCGGTACCGCCACCGCTGAGGAGATTGCCGAGGACAACGCGGAGGCCGACGACGCCGCCGCCGCCGCCGACAGGTTTGATGATGGCGCCGGCGAGTCCGAGCTGGAGGCTGAGGTCGACGAGGCCGCGGAGTCTGCCGAGCCCGACGCCGGCACCCCGGCCATCGCTGCGACGGCTGACGCGGAGGCTGCCGAGCCCGAGGCGTAGGGCGCCGTCACCAAGCCGGGGACGCCCGCCGTTGTGCGTAGCGCGGTCGTTTCGACGAGGCTACCAGCCCGTATGTGCAAAGTTGCTTAGCTGTCGACTGACCCGGGCATAATGGGGGACGTTACGGCAGTGCCCGGCGTCTGACCCTTTCCATCCACGGGGGGGCCGGAAGGGCAATGGAGGCGGTTTTGTACCCGTTCGAGCGCTTCACCGAAAGGGCGAAGAAGGTGCTCACGCTTGCCCAGGAAGAGGCCGAGCGTTCGCACCACTCGTACATCGGCACAGAGCACCTCCTGCTGGGGTTGCTCCGTGAAGGCGAGGGACTTGCGGCCAAGGTCCTCAACAATCTCGGCGTCGAGATCAACAAGGTTCGCAGCACCATTGAGTCAGTGCTGGGGCGCAACGAGCGCATCATCATCCAGCAGATCATCCCGACGTCGCGCGTCAAGAAGGTCATCGAGATCTCCTTCGAAGAGGCGCGGCGCATGGGCAACAACTACGTCGGCACCGAGCACCTCCTGCTCGGTCTGCTCATCGAGGGTGAGGGCATCGCCGCCCACGTGCTCGAGGACCTCGGCGCCAACCTCGAGAAGGTTCGCGGCGAGATCGACAAGCTGCTCCACGAGTCGGGCATCGACGAGGAGTCGAAGGAAGCGCAGAAGAAGCCTTCCAAGACGCCGCTGCTCGACCAGTTCTGCCGCGACCTCACCGACCTCGCCATCAAGAACTCGCTCGACCCGGTGATCGGACGCGCGATGGAGATCGAGCGTGTCGTGCAGATCCTGAGCCGGCGCACGAAGAACAATCCGGCACTCATCGGTGAGCCCGGCGTCGGCAAGACCGCCATCGCCGAAGGGCTGGCGCAGCAGATCATTCTCGGCAACATTCCCGAGTCGCTGATGGGCAAGCGCGTGCTCACCCTCGACATGGGCGCGCTCGTCGCGGGCACGAAATATCGCGGTGAGTTCGAGGAACGCCTCAAGAAGATCCTTGATGAGATTCGCGCGTCGCGCGAGGTGATCCTCTTCATCGACGAGTTGCACACGCTCGTCGGCGCGGGCGCCGCGGAAGGTGCGATCGACGCCGCCAACATCCTCAAGCCGGCGCTCGCGCGCGGCGAGATTCAGTGCATCGGCGCGACGACGCTCAACGAGTACCGCAAGTACATCGAGAAGGACGCTGCGCTCGAGCGCCGCTTCCAGCCGGTGTTCGTCGACGAGCCGTCGCTCGCCGAGACCATTGAGATCCTCCACGGCATCCGTCCGCTGTACGAGAAGCACCATCGCGTGAAGATCACCGACGAGGCCCTCAAGGCCGCGGCGGAATTGTCGGTGCGTTACGTGAGCGACCGCTCGCTGCCGGACAAGGCGATCGACCTCATCGATGAGGCGAGCGCGCGCGTCCGCATGAAGCTCACCACCACGCCGGAAGAGTTGCGTTCGATGCAGCGTGAGATTCGCGAGTTGCAGACGCAGAAGGAAGAGGCGATCGCGGCACAGGACTACGAGACCGCCGCCAACTTCCGCGACAAGGAAAAGAAGCTCAAGGACAAGTACGTCTCCCAGGAGACGAAGTGGCGCGACGAGCTCGGTGCGACGGTCCCGGACGTGACCGAGGAGCACATCGCCGAAATCATCTCGTCGTGGACCGGGGTCCCCGTCTCCCGCCTCGTCGAGGAGGAGACCTCACGCCTGCTGCGCATGGAGGAGGAGATCCACAAGCGCCTCATCGGCCAGGACGATGCGGTGAAGGTGATCTCGCAAGCGGTGCGGCGCGCACGTGCGGGCCTCAAGGATGCCAAGCGGCCGATCGGCTCGTTCATGTTCCTCGGACCGACCGGCGTCGGCAAGACGGAGCTCTCGCGTGCGCTCGCCGCATTCCTCTTCGATAACGAGGACGCGATCATCCGGCTCGACATGAGCGAGTTCATGGAGCGCCATTCCACCGCGCGACTGGTGGGATCGCCGCCAGGCTACGTCGGCTACGACGAGGGTGGACAGCTCACCGAGGCGGTGCGCCGCCGCCCCTACTCGGTCGTGCTCTTCGACGAGATCGAGAAGGCGCACCCGGAGGTCTTCAACATGCTGTTGCAGATCCTCGAGGATGGCCGGCTCAGCGACGCCAAGGGCAAGGCCGTCAACTTCGCGAACACCATCATCATCATGACCAGCAACCTCGGCGTGCACGGGTTGAAGCTCAACATGTCGCTCGGCTTCCAGCCGGCGGTGCCGGACGAGCGGGCCTCGTCTTCGGAGCACGGCAAGATGCGCGACAGCATCATGGACGAGCTCAAGAAGCAGTTCCGTCCGGAGTTCCTCAACCGCGTCGATGCGGTCGTCGTCTTCCAGCGCCTCGACCATCCGCAGATGCGTCAGATCGTCGATCTGCTGCTCGCCAAGGTGGCGATCCACCTCGCGGCCCAGGAGCTCACGTTCACCGTCGCGGACGACGCCAAGGAGAAGCTCGTCACCGAAGGGTTCGACAAGATCTACGGTGCGCGTCCCCTGCGGCGGGTGATCCAGCGTGTCATCGAGGATCCGCTGAGCGAGGAGTTGCTTCGCCTCAAGCACGGTCCCGGCGACGCCGTGATCGTGGAAGTCGTTGACGGTGAGGTGAAGATGCGCCTCGTGCCCAAGGGCATCCGGAAAGAGAAGAAGGAAAAGGCGGAACCGGTCGCGGCGAGTGCCGCGGGCGCTCCGCCCAGCGCTCCTCCGACGGAATAGCTGCCGCGCAGGCGATACACCTTCAGGGCGTGGGCCTCCCAGGTGAGGAGGTCGTCGATCTCTGGGTTGACGGCGATCGGATTTCGCACGAAGCGATCCCCGGCGCCGAAACCGTGATGCAACGCGGCTGGCTCCTTCCGGGGCTGGTCGACGTCCACACACACCCTGGTGCGGACTCTCCCGGCGATCCCCTCGATGATGCTCTGCTGCGTCGGGATGCCGAGGCGCATCGCGACGCCGGCGTCACGCTGTTCCGCGCCCCGGGCTCGGCCGGACGCCTGCCGGCCTGGCTCGGCGACGATCCGGACCTCCCGCGCGTCCGCTCGGCAGGTCCGTGGCTCGCCACGGAGAAAGGGTTCTTTCCCGGTTGGGGGCGGCGCGAAAGCCTCGAGCGGCTTCCCGACGCCGCAGTCGAAGAAGCCCAGCTCTCGGGAGGCTGGTGCAAGATCATCGCGGACTGGGCATTCGACGATGAGCCGGTTCGGCGTTATGGACCGACGGTGCCTCCCGAGGTCATGGCCGAGATCGTGCGCCGCGTCCATGCCATCGGCGGTCGCGTGGCCGTGCACAGCCAGCATGAGGACGGGTGCACAGCAGCGGTGCTCGCCGGAGCGGATTCGCTGGAGCACGGCATGCATCTCCGGTTGGACCTCCTCGATCGGATGGCCGAGCAGGGAACCGCGCTGGTGCCGACGATGTCGGTGTTCTCCGGCATCAAGGCCGGGCTGCGCAAGCAGCCGCCGGAGACCGACGCCTGGGGGCGCTGGAGGTCGACCGGCTGGGAGCGCCATCCGAACCTTGTCCGCTGCGCTTACGAGGCGGGCGTCACAGTTCTCGCCGGCACGGACGGTGCCGCCGGCATCATCGCTGACGAGGTCGATTGCCTGATAGCGGCGGGGATTCCGGGCGATATCGCCGTCGGCGCTGCGTCGTGGGTCGCACGCTCCTGGCTCGGTTTCAGCGGTCTCGAGCATGGCGCGCTGGCAGATATCGTCGGCTACGACGAGGATCCGCGCGTCCATCCGGAAGTGCTCCGCCGCCCGGCGCGCATCATCCTGCGCGGACGGGTCGTCCGCTGAGTTCGGATCTGCTCCTCAAGGTGGCGATGCACCCTGCGGCGCAGGCGCGCGACGCCTCCAAACGGCGACAGAGCGCGGAGATGGCAGAGGCGCGAAGCCGGTTGCATGCGTGGATGCAGCGCCCCAGGCTCCCGGACCGAACATACGTTTGCTATGCTCTGGCACCATGGCCGGCGTCCCCGAACCCGAAGGTGCAGGTTGGTCATCGCCGCCACTTGGGTACGCTAGACGGTCAATGCCCAACGATCAGATCGTCATTCGCGGTGCGCGCGAGCACAACCTCAAGAACATCGATCTGACCCTGCCGCGCGACAAGCTCATCGTGATCACGGGGTTGTCGGGGAGTGGCAAGTCGTCGCTCGCGTTCGACACCATCTATGCGGAAGGACAGCGGCGCTACGTCGAGTCGCTGAGCGCATACGCGCGCCAGTTTCTCGGGCAGATGGAGAAGCCCGATGTCGACCACATCGAGGGATTGAGTCCTGCCATCTCCATCGATCAGAAGGGCACGAGCAAGAACCCGCGGTCCACGGTCGGCACGGTCACCGAGATCTACGACTACCTGCGCCTCATGTATGCGCGCATCGGCCATCCGCACTGTCCGAACTGCGGCCGCGAGATCAGCAAGCAGTCCATCGAACAGATCGCGGACCAGGTGCTGCTGCTTCCTGAAGGGACGCGTCTGCTCATCTCCGCGCCGATGGTGCAGGGACGCAAGGGCGAGCACCGCGATGTGCTCGATGAGGCGAAGCGGCTCGGCTACGTCCGCGCACGCGTCGACGGCGAGCTCCACGATCTCTCCGATCCGATCACCCTCGACAAGAAGTTCAAGCACGACATCGAGGTCGTGGTGGACCGCGTCATCATCGGACCGGAGCTGCGTTCGCGACTGCATGAGTCGCTCGAGCAGGCGTCCAAGCTGAGCGACGGACTCATCCTGCTGATTCCCGCGGACGCCGAAAGTGGCATGCAGGAGCTGCTGTTTTCCGAGGAGTTCGCGTGTGTGTACTGCGGCATCTCGATGGAGGAGCCCGCGCCGCGCAACTTCTCGTTCAACAATCCACACGGCGCGTGCCCCGCGTGCACGGGCCTCGGTGTGCGCCTCGAGGTCGACCCCGATGCGGTGGTCCCCGACCCGTCACTCAGCATCGATGAGGGCGCACTCTCCGGCTGGACGCGGGGACCGTCGCAGCACTGGATGATGGAGGTCCTCGAGACCGTCTGCCGGCGATTCAAGATCCCGCTCAACGTCGCCTGGAGCGATCTCGACCCCAAGGAACGCCACCTCATCCTGTACGGGCTCCCCAAGGACGAGACGGTGCGCATGCGCTACGTCTCGCACAGCGGACATTCCAGGAGCTTCGAGGCGGGCTACGAGGGCGTCATCAACAACCTGCAGCGGCGGTATCGCGAGACCGAGTCCGAGTGGGTGAAGCAGGAGATCGAGCGTCTGATGATGCAGAAGCCGTGTCCGACCTGCAAAGGGGCGCGCCTCAAACCCGAGTACCTCGCGGTGACCATCGACGGTATGAACATCGCCGAGTTCTGCAAGCACAGCATCAGTGCGGCGTTGCGGCGTCTCGATTCGTTGCGCCTCAGCGAGCGCGAGCTGACGATCGCCGTCCAGGTGATCAAGGAGATCAAGGAACGTCTCGGCTTCCTGCACGACGTCGGACTCGACTACATCACCATCGACCGCGGCGCCGCGACCTTGTCCGGCGGCGAAGCGCAACGGATCCGGCTTGCAACACAGATCGGCAGCAAGCTCATGGGCGTGCTGTACATCCTCGATGAGCCGTCGATCGGGCTGCACCAGCGCGATAACAACAAGCTGATCCGCACGCTCATCGCACTCCGCGACATCGGCAACACCGTCCTCGTCGTCGAGCACGACGAGGAGACCATTCGCGCAGCGGACTGGGTGGTCGACATCGGCCCGGGCGCCGGCGAGCACGGTGGCCTCGTGATGGTGTCGGGCACCGTCGAGGACGTGCTGGCGTCGCCGGGGAGCATCACCGGCCAGTTCCTTCGCGGCGAGCGCAGCATCCCGCTGCCGCTGATACGCCGGCCCGCGAGCGCGAAGAAACTCGTCGTGCGTGGCGCGCGCGCCAACAACCTCCGCAACGTCGACGTCGCGTTCCCGCTCGGGTCGTTCATCTGCGTCGCCGGCGTCAGCGGCAGTGGCAAGAGCACGCTCGTCAACGACATCCTCTATCGCAAGCTCGCGCAGTCGCTGTACCGCGCGAAGCACCGCCCCGGTCTCCACGACCGTGTCGAGGGCATCGCCAACATCGACAAGGTGATCGACGTCGATCAATCGCCGATCGGGCGGACGCCGCGAAGCAATCCCGCGACGTACGTCGGCGTGTTCACCGACATCCGCGATCTGTACGCCAAGCTCCCGGAGGCGAAGATCCGCGGCTACATGCCCGGACGCTTCTCCTTCAACGTCTCGGGAGGTCGATGCGAGGCGTGCTCCGGCGACGGGATGATCAAGATCGAGATGCACTTTCTCCCGGACATCTACGTGCCGTGTGAGGTGTGCAAAGGACGCCGCTACAATCGCGAGGCGCTCGAGGTGAAGTTCCGCGGCAAGAGCATCGCCGACGTGCTCGAGATGACGGTCGACGAGGCCGCGGTGCTCTTCGAACATCAACCCCGGATCAATCGCAGGCTGCGCACGCTCCAGGACGTCGGGCTCGGATACATCCGGCTCGGGCAGCCGGCGACTCAATTGAGTGGCGGCGAGGCGCAGCGTGTGAAGCTCAGCACCGAACTCTCGCGGCGCGACACCGGCAGCACGCTGTACATCCTTGACGAGCCCACGACCGGGCTCCACTTCGCTGATGTCGAGAAGTTGCTCGTGGTGCTCCACCGCCTCGTCGATGCCGGCAACACGGTGATCGTCATCGAGCACAACCTCGACGTGCTCAAGACGGCCGACCACATCATCGACCTCGGTCCCGGCGGCGGTGACGGTGGCGGTGAGATCGTGGCGGAGGGGACGCCGGAAGAGGTGGCGGCCAATCCGCGCAGTGCGACCGGTGAATACCTCGCGCGCATGCTCCCGGCCCCGCGTCCAGAGGTCGCCCGTGTCACCGGTACGCGGGTGGCGACACCGCGCCCACGCAGACGCGTCCCCGTTTCGACCTGATCGCACCCCGCAATCGCATCGGGTGCGCTAAATTGGTGGAACGATGACCTCCATGGACGGCGACGATCGCCGCCTCCGGCTCAGACGTCTCGACGACTGTCTCGACGTGCTCGAGCAGGCGCACGAACTGAACCTCACCGAGGTCAGCGAGCGAATGGCAGAGGCGCTGAGCGAGCGCGTGCCCACCGTCCATTCCGGCATGCTCATCGCCGATGCGATCGAGGAGGTCCTGCGTCAGCAGGAGCCCTACATGGTGCAGATCCGTCCCGAGGTTTCACGCAGGGTCCGGCGCCGCCGCGATCCATTCGACGTGAGGCTGCTGCTGCAACGCCGCTGAACCCCAAGCCTCCGGCGGACGGTCCGCAGCTACACTCGGTACGTCCATGAGCGCTTTCGGTTTCGATCCCGAGCAGATCTTCGCTCGGCGGCGCTCCCGCCCCCGGATCGTCCGGCCCCCCGGGCAGCTGCGGCGCCGGATCATCATCGGCGGCGTTATCGCGGCGATCATCGTGATCCTCATCGTCGCGCGCTGGCTCCTCGGGCTGCGGGCCGACTACCTCTATTACCAGAGCGTCGGCCACACGAACGTCTTCTGGACGCCGCTGATCGCGCACATCATCCTGTTCTTCGTCGGGTTCGTGATCGTCGCCGTGCTCTTCGGCGCGGCCGTGATCGGATGCGCGATCTCGGCCGCCAGCCTGGATCGGCGAGGGCGCAAGGTCGTGCTCTGGAGCGGTGCTGCGATCGCCGTGCTCGCGGGGATCGCCGGCGGCTCGACGTTCTCCGGTGAGTGGCAGGACATCCTCGTCTGGCTCCACTCCGTCCCCTTCGGCGCCACCGACCCGGTCTTTCACCTCGACTACTCGTTCTTCGTCTTCACCCTGCCGGCGATCGACGACCTGATGGGACTGCTCTGGGGTGGCGTGCTCCTCGGGCTGCTCGGCGCGATCGCCATGGCGGTGGTGTCGGTGACGGTGATGAACGCCCCCGAGGAATTGCCCCTGCCGCTCGAGCCGCCTCCGGGCCGGTCCCCTGAAGATGCGCTCCGCGCCGCGATCATCACGGGTGGGTTCGCGCTGGCCGGGGTCTTCGTGCTGGCAGCGTTCGGAGCGCACTTCGGCGTCTACCACCTCGCCACGAGCTCGCATTCCAACGGCACCAACGGGACCCCCTACGTCGGCCTCGACGCCACCCAGCGGGCGGTGATCCAGCCGGTGCTCGGGTTCCTGCAGGTGCTCGCGGTGGTCATGGCCATCGTCACGCTGGTCCTCGTGGTGATGCGCTGGCGGCGCGCCTCCACCGGTACGGCCATCGCCTTCGCCTCGATGCTCGGTGGCTGGCTGCTCTTCGCCGGGCTCGTCCAGGGAGTGCCGGCCGCGGTCTACCAGGCGACGAGCGTCGGCCCCAACGAGCAGAGCGCGCAGACACCGACGATCGGCGACTACCTGACGACGAGCCGCTACGCGTGGGGCATCGAGAGCACCGGGCCGGATCCACAGGTGCAGGACCGCAGCTTCGGCACCCCCCACGCTCCCACGCTCAGCGATCTCGAGTCGGACCTCGGCACGCTGCAGAACGTGCGCATCCAGGATCCGACGCAACTGCCGGACGCGCTGGCCCAGGTGGACCGATCGCGCAGCTATCAGACCTACTCGACGATCACCGTCGACCGCTATCCGGATGCGGCGACCGGTGCTGACGTCGAAGTCATGATCGGACCCCGGGAGATCGCCGAGAGTGACGTCCCCAACGCGTCCTTCGTCAACACCTCCCTGGTGTACACGCACGGATACGGGGTCACGGCCGTCTCGGTCAACGCTGTCGGCGGCGAGGGCAAGCCGGTGGTGCTGGTCGGGCAGCAGCCCATGACCCAGGTCACCGCGGGCTCGCCCCCGGACCTCTCGTTCGACGGCTTGAGCAGTGCCGATCCGAGCATCTACTGCGGCCTGGACACGACCCAGAACGTCGTGTCCGGAACGACCCAGGCCGAGTTCAGCTATCCGTCCGGCGCCGGCGACGACACGGTCCACGCCAATGGGACCGAGGACGGGATCCCGATCACGAATCCCATCGACAAGCTGGCGCTGTCACTCGAAGACTTCGGCGGTTTCAACCTCTTCCTCAACGACTCGCTCACCGCCAACAGCCGGGTGCTCGTCAACCGTCAGATCAGTGCTCGGATCACCTCGCTCGCGCCGTTTCTCACCGTCGACGGCGACCCCTACATCGTCGTCGACCCCGGGACGGGTCATCTGATGTGGATCGCCGACGCGTACGTCAAGTCATCACTCTTTCCGGAGGCGTTCCAGCAGAACGACGGCACCTCATACATGCGCAACGCCGTCAAGGCGGTCATCGACGCCAAGACCTGCGCGATCAAGCTCTACGCGGTCAACCTCCAGGAGCCGATCACGGCGGCCTGGAACGCGATCTACCCCGGGCTCATGACGCCGCTCAGCCAGATCTCGCCGTACCTGCGCTCACATCTCCGCTACCCCGAGGACCTGTTCAACGACCAGGCGCAGGCGTACGCGCAGGTGCACATCACGAGCCCGACGGTCTTCTACAACGGCAGCGACCTGTTCAACATCGCGCAGGAAAATCTCAACGGCGAGAACCAGGCGACGACGGCGTACTACGTCGAGGCGACGCTCCCCGATACGAGCAGCCCGCAGTTCGTGCTCCTCCAGACATTCTCTCCGGGAGCGAGCGGTGGCGGGATCACCGCGAACAACATGACGGCATGGCTCGCAGCGGAGTGCAACTACACGAACACGAACGAGCCCAAGCTCGTCTCGGTGCGACTCAACAACGCGGACAACGTCCTCGGTCCGCTGCAGTTCGACAACAACGTCAACACCAATCCGGTGATCAGCTCCGAGATCAGCCTGCTCGGTCAGCACGGCTCGACGGTGACGCTCGGCAACGTGATCATCCTCCCCTTCAACAATGACTCCTTCCTCTACATCCGGCCGCTCTACGTGACCGCCGCGGCCAACGGGACCACGTCGTTCCCGCAGCTGCAGGAGGTGATCGTCGGCGACCAGAACAACGTGGCGCAGGGCACGTCGTTCGCCGCGGCAGTCGCGAACCTGCTCAACAATGGCACGGCCGTCGCGGGCCTCCCGATCACCAGCACGAGCTCCGGGACAACGACGCCGACACCCTCGCCGTCGACATCACCGACCGCCTCGCCAAGTCCGGGCACGTCGCCGACGCCCACCACGACGCCGACGGGAACGCTGCAGCAGCAGATCATCGCCATCGACAACAAGATCGTCAGCGACAACTCTGCCGCTGAGGCAGCCCTCATGGCGGGCAACTTCACCGCGTACGGCGCCGATGAGGCGAAGGTGCAGGCGGACCTCACGGCCTTGCAGAAGCTGCTCGCGGAGCAGTCGCCGACCCCCTCGCCGTAGCCGGAGATCGCGGGACACCATGAGCGACGCGGTTGAGATCGCACCCGGGATCCGCCAGCTCGACACCCTGCTCGGCGGCATGGAGCAGCTCACGGCGGGGTTCCTGATCGACGGGCCGATGCCCGCACTGGTCGAGACCGGCTCGCAATCGAGCGTTCCCGCCGTGCATGCCGCGCTCGATGCGCTGGGGCTCGGACCGCTCGATCTGCGCTGGATCATCGTCACCCACATCCACCTCGATCACGCCGGAGCGGTCGGGGACCTCGCCAACGACTTTCCCAACGCCACCGTCGTCGTCCACGAGCGCGGCGCGCGACATCTGGTCGACCCGAGCAGGCTCATCGACAGCGCGTCGCGTGTCTACGGACCGCTGCTCGACGGGCTCTACGGCCGGATGACCGCGGTGCCCGAGGATCGTCTGATCGCCGCGGCGGACGGCTTCCGTATCGACGTCGGCAACGGGCGCGAGCTGGTGCTGGTGGACTCGCCGGGGCACGCGAAGCACCATCACGCGGTGCTCGACGAGCACACCGGGACGCTCCTCGTCGGCGATGCGGTGGGCGTGCTGCTGCCCGATCTCGGCGTGCTCCGGCCGGCGACCCCGCCACCCGATTTCGATCTCGAGCAGGCGACGCACAGCCTCCGGCGCTTCGCCGAGCTCCGCCCCGAGCACATGGTCCTCACCCACTACGGGCCGGTCGCCGACGCGCAGGCGACGCTCGCGGAGGCGGAGGAGATGCTCCACAGCTGGGTGGAGGTCGCCGAGCGGGTGATCGCGGGTGCCGAGGACGCCGGCATCGATGACGTTGCCGCCGCGCTCGCCGAGGCGTTCGCGCTCGATCCCGAGACCCTCCCCGAGGCGGTGCGCGAGAAAGCCGAGGTGCTCAACGGCGTCCACAGCAACGCGGCCGGGATCGTTCGCTACCTGAGACAGCGGGCTCCGGCACCGGTCGAATGACCACGGCCGTCCGGCCGCGCGACCGGCTCATCGCGGCGGTCGTGCTGAGCGCGGTGATCGGGTTGGTGGGCGGCGGCGTCGCCGCCTGGGGCATCTACGCTCGCTACGGGCCGGTCGAACGTGTGACCCAGCAGACGATCGTCGGAGGATCGGGGAGCAACAGCGGGGCGCTCACCGCAGGCTCGATCGCCGAGGCGAAGTCGGTGTCGGTCGTCGAGGTGCTCACGCAACCGGTGACCGCGGCGTCGCTCCTCGCCGGACCGACCGGCATCGTCGACGGCTTCGTGGCCTCGGCGAACGGCCTGATCGTCACGAGCATTCACGCGATCCAGGGCGCGGCCACGCTCCGGATCGCCACCGCCGCCGGCCAGAGCTACCCGGCGACGATCGTCCGGGCCGATCCGACCCATGGCGTGGTCCTGCTCCGGGCCGTGGGCGCCCAGGGCCTGACGCCGCTCACGTTCGCGACCGTGGCGCCTCGCGTCGGCGACCTCGCGATCGCGGTGGCGCACGCGCCGTTCTCGCCGGTGACCCTGGCCACCGGGACGGTGAGCTCCGTTGGCATCACCGTGACCCTGGCCGACGCCGAGCCACCCTTGCGCGACGTGCTCACGGTGGATGCGACGCCCGACCCGCGCCAGGACGGCGCACCGCTGCTCGACGGCAACGGCGACGTCATCGGGGTGGTGGTCGACGCCGGCGATGCCGCCCCGGGCATCGTCGCGCTCTCCATGGCCTCCGCGGCCGACCTCGTGTCCGCCGCGACGGCCGGTGGCGCAACGACCCCGGTTCCGGCGCTCGGCCTCCAGTCCCAGGTGATCGATCCGGCGACCGCCGCGGCCGCGGGCGTGCCGGTCGGCGCCCTGATCCTCTCCGTCACCACCGATGGGCCGGCGGCCGCGGCCGGACTCCTGCCCGGCGACGTCGTGACGGCGGTGGGGAGCACGCCGATCGACGCCGATCACCCCCTCGATCCCACCGCGCTCGGGCTCGCGCCGGACGAGCAGGTGACGCTCACCGTCTACCGGGACGGGACCTCGCGGACCCTGCAGCTGACGGTCGGAAGCGGCTGATGCGCCCGAGGCGGCACACTGGGTCCTCATGGAACTGACGTATCACGGCCACTCGTGCATCAAGCTTCGGGGCAGGGAGATGACCGTGGTCATCGATCCGCCGCAGACGGCACTCCCCGGGCTTGCCAAGGGCAGCCTCGGGCTCATCGTCCGCACCGAGGGGACCACCGACCCGGCGACGCTTCGCCCGCGCGAGGGCGAGCTGCAGGAAGTCCGCGGGCCCGGCGAGTTCGAGATCGGCGGCGTCAGCATCCTCGGGCTGGCCGCGGGTGAGACGACGGTCATGCGCGTCTCGGTCGACGACGTCCGCGTCGTTGCCGCCGGACGCCTGCGCCGCCAGCTCAGCGAGGAGGAGATCGACAGCCTCGGACATGTCGACGTCCTGGTGATCCCGGTCGGCGGCGGCGACGCGCTCGGCGCCATCGACGCGGCGAAGCTCGTCAACGCGGTGGAGCCGAGCATCGTCGTGCCGGCACGGTTCGGCGCAGGAGACGGTGGCGAGTATGACCCGGTCGGCAAGTTCGCCCAGGAGATGGGCCTCGCCGACGGTGCATGGGAGGCACAGCCGCGGCTCGTGCTCACCGGATCGACCGGCGAGACCGACGAGACCCGTGTCGTCTTCCTGGAGGCGCGACCCAACTGACTGTCACATTCGAACATCGGTGCGTCCGCGCGACGCACTGCTGATACAATCACGCAAACCATCCTGGGAGGCTCTGCGCATGGCGAAGTTCGTGTTCGTGACAGGCGGAGTCGTCTCTTCACTCGGCAAGGGAATCACCGCAGCCTCGATCGGCACGATCCTCAAGGCGCGCGGCCTGCATGTCGGGATGCAGAAGCTCGACCCCTATCTCAACGTCGATCCGGGCACGATGTCGCCCTATCAGCACGGCGAGGTGTTCGTCACCGACGACGGCGCTGAGACCGACCTCGACCTCGGTAATTACGAGCGGTTCCTCGACGTTGCACTGAGCAAGGCGAGCAACGTCACCACCGGCAAGATCTACGCGTCGGTGATCGCCAAGGAGCGCCGCGGTGACTACCTCGGTGGCACCGTGCAGGTGATCCCGCACATCACCAACGAGATCAAGCATCGCGTGCTTCGAGTCGCCGAAAATGAGCTGCCACAACCCGATATCGTCATCGTCGAGGTCGGCGGCACGGTCGGCGACATCGAGTCATTGCCCTTCCTCGAAGCGATCCGGCAGATGAAGAACGACGTGGGTCGTAACAACGTCTGCTACGTGCACCTGACGCTCGTGCCCTACGTGAACGCGAGCGAGGAGTTCAAGAGCAAGCCCACGCAGCACTCGGTCAATCAGTTGCGCTCGATCGGCATTCAGCCGGACGCGATCATCGCGCGCAGTGAGAAGCCCATCAGCGAAGCGCTCAAGGAGAAGATCGCGCTCTTCGGTGACGTCGAGATGCGCGCGGTGATCAACGTCCCGGACGCGAGCTCGATCTATCAGGTGCCGCTGATGCTCGAGGAGGCGGGGCTCGGTGATTACATCGTGCAACTGCTCAGCCTCGATGCGACGCCACCGGATCTCACCGAGTGGAAGGACCTCTGCGCGCGGATCGCAGCGCCCAAGCCGAGCGTGCGCATCGCGGTCGTCGGCAAGTACGTGGAGATGCCGGACGCGTACATCAGCGTCATTGAATCCCTGCGGCATGCCGCAGTCCATTGCGGCGCCGACCTCGACCTCGTGTGGGTCAACAGCGAGCACCTCGACGAGGACGTGGCCCCGCTGCTCGGCGTCGACGGCATCGTGGTGCCGGGCGGTTTCGGTCACCGCGGCATCGAGGGCAAGGTGCTCGCCTCCCGGTACGCCCGCCAGCACCTCATCCCGTATCTCGGGCTGTGCCTCGGCATGCAGTGCGCCGTGGTGGACATCGCCCGCGAGGTTCTCGACGCCTCCGACGCGAACTCGACGGAGTTCAATGCATTCACGTCGCATCCGGTGATCGACCTGCTCCCCGAGCAGCGCGACATCGAGGAGAAGGGCGGGACCATGCGGCTCGGCGTGTATCCATGCAAGCTGACGCCCGGGACTCGCGCCGCCGAGGCGTATGGAGAGCCCGTCGTGTACGAGCGTCACCGTCATCGCTTCGAGCTGAACAACCACTATCGCGATCAGCTCGCCGCCGCGGGCATGGTGTTCTCGGGCACGTCGCCCAACGGCAGGCTCGTCGAGATCATCGAGCTTCGCGACCATCCCTTCTTCGTCGGCTCGCAATTCCATCCCGAGTTCCGCTCGAGACCCGGCCGCCCGCATCCGCTGTTCCGCGCCTTCATGGTCGCGGCCACACGGGATCCGAAGTTCGGCGACCATCAGGGACAGACGATCGACGTCGCAGGGGTTCCCGCCGAGACCACGACACCGGTCTGAGCCGCGCGCAACGCGCCGCCACCGAATTCGTTACGCGAAACCCCCCGAACGCGCCTCCGTTGCACCGTCAATCGAAACAGTTGACGGAGGCCCTTACGCGATGATCTCGACCCGCGCCGCCCTTGCACTCCCAGCCGCAGTGCTGGTCCTTTCGGGATGTGGCGCGGCGGCGACCCGTGCGCCCCGTACGACCACCGTTTCGGTGTCGCTGCCGGCGACGGCGCCCGCCCTCCCGAAAACCGCTTTGCTGCGTCCGCTCCCGGTCATCCCGGTGGCGCCCACGTACGACGTCGCAACCGTCGCCGCCGGAGGCGCGAACGAGTGGCTCGAGATCCTCACCCCGTCCGGCACGATGGTGGCCAGGACGGAAATCGACCCCACCGGGTCGCCCGCGGTCGGGGCCGGCGGCGCGTACTGGACCGAGAACGGCGCGGAGTACGAGCTCACCCCGGCCGGTGCAATCCACAAGCTCGGGTCGGTGCCGAGCGATGCCGGCGGTGTCGTCATCGCGCCGGACGGCGTGTCATTCGCGTACGGCACGAGCGATACCCTCAGCAACGGCAACCTGGTCAACCACCTCGTCGTCGTCCACCCCGGTGAAGCGCCTCAGATGATCACCGACAAAGGCGCGCCCACCCAGGCCCAGGTCAATGCAATGGGCTACAACTGGTCGTACTCCCTGTTCAGCTGGACCAGCGCCGGCATCGCCTTCGCCCGGACGCCGCAGGGCATGTGCGGGTGCGGCAGCTTCGACATGCAGATGCAGTCGGCGTACTCGGCCATCATCGACCCGGTCTCGGACGGAGAGATCACCCTCACCGCCAGCACCTCGTGCCCGCTCAGCGACCTCGGTCCGGCGCTCGAATCGGTCTGCTTCGACACGAACGCCAACACCGGCGCGACGGACGAGATCCGCATTGCCACTGCCGGGACGGTCACCCACATGTACACGCTTTCCGGCAAGAACGCCGCGGGCGACGCGATGTTCTCCGCTGACGGCAGCCAGCTCGCATACGTCACCATCCCAGTTGCGCAGGCGGACGAGTGCGGCGGCTCGGACTTCACAGTGACGCTCCGGATGATGGACATCGCCACCGGCGACACCGTGGACCGCGAGATGGGCAACTTCGCCCCGTCCGGATGGTCAGGCGGGGTGATCTTCGGCGCCATCTCCTCCGCGTCCGGCGACACGTCCTACCTGGTGGCCGTGAACACCACCACCCTCGCCGTCACGCGCCTGACCCCGAGCGACGACTCAGCCGCAACCATCGGGGTCATGTAGCCGGGTACGCTGCTCTCGTGAGCACAGCAGCACGCGGAGCCCTGTCCGAGGCGAGATCGGTACGAGGCCGCAACCGCGGCCTCGAGCTCCTCCGGGCGACGGAGGCGGCGGCGCTCTCGGTGGGTCGCTGGCTCGGCCGCGGCGACAAGGCCGGGACCCGCGAGGCCGGCCAGGCGGTCATGGAGGAGGCACTCAACGGGATGCCGTTCGAGGGCCGCATCGTCATCGGCCCCGAGGGATCCAACAACCGGCTGGTCGCCGGGCGAACCATCGGCGCCGGCCGGGACCGTGCCGACCTCGCGGTGCTCCCGGTGGACGGGATCAGCCTCGTGGCGGGCGGTCTCAGCCAGGCGCTCAGCGTTGCCTGCGTCGCCGAGACCGGTGGCATCCTGCTCCCGCCACCCGTGGCGTACATGCACAAGATCGCGGTCGGCCCCCAGGCCCGGGGCGCCATCGACATCAGCGACACGCCGGAGAACAACCTCCGCCGCGTCGCCTTCGCGATGAACGTGCAGGTGCAGGACCTCACCGTGGTGCTGCTCGACCGGCCCCGGCACCAGGCCCTGCTCGAGCGCCTCCGGGCGCTCGGCGCGCGAGTCGCGATCGTGAGTGACGGCGACGTCGGTCTCGCCATGATGGCCGCCTGGGAGGGCTCCGGCATCGACGTGATGATCGGTTCGGGCGGCACCCGCGAGGCGATCGTCGCCGCCTGCGCGATGCGCTGCCTCGGCGGCGAGCTGCAGTGCCGCCCCTGGGTGCGCCACGAGGACGAGGCAGCGGCGATGCGCGAGGCGGGCTATGACCCGGAGGCGTCGCTGAGCATGGAGCAGCTCGTTCCCGGACGCGAGGTGAGCGTCGCGGTGACCGGCATCAGTGGCGGCGGCCTGCTTCGCGGCGTCCGGTACCACAACTGGTGGGCCGAGACCCACAGCCTGGTGATGCGGGCGCAGAGCGGCACGGTGCGCGAGATCATCGCGAAGCACCACGTCGCGCTCCAGCAGGACCAGGCCAGCACGGTGCTTTGACGCCCGCTGCCACGGGCTCGACCGCGTTGCTCGAGCCGCCCCCGCGGGCGCTGCGTGCGGGCATGTGGACGGCGAGCCTCGGCCTGCGCGCCCTCGGCCCGGGGCGCTACGCGATCGGCGACGCCATCGGAGCCTGCTGGTATGCGGCGTCACCCGCGAGCCGGCGGCGGTGCGCCGCGAATCATCGGCGCCTCGATCCGACGCTCGACGCTCAGGCCGCCCGCCGCCGTGCCTTCGCCTCGTTCCGCAACTACGCGCGAACGTCGGTCGACTTCGTCTGGCAGTACGGGGTCCCGGCACACGCGATGCATCGCCACTTCCGTGCGTACGGGGTCGAGCACGCCAATGCGGCTGTTGAGGACCACGGCGGTGGCGTCTTCGCGCTAGCCCACTTCGGGAGCTGGGACGTCGCAGCCTCCTGTGGCTTCGCTTCGGGGCTGCGCGTCACCGCGGTGATGGCGCCCGTCGGACCCGACGCCGTCACGCGGATCGCGGCGTGGGCCCGGCGACGGCAGGATCTCGAGGTGTTGGTGTCCTCCAACGCGGCGCGCGGGTTGATCCGGGCAGTGCGTCGCGGCAGGCTCGCGGCGATCCTCAGTGACATCCCCGATCGCGGCGAGACGGTGATCGTCGACTTCTGCGGCGGCCCCGTCGCGTTCAGCACCGCGGCCGCCTGGCTCGCACGTGTCGCGAAGGTCCCGGTGATGCCCGTCGACTGCTTCCGCGTGGGTGGACTCTATCGCCTCGTCATCCATCCCCCGATCGTCATCGAGCCCGGGGAAGGCGATGCCGCCGTCACCCAGCGGATCGCGACGAGACTGGAGGCCGCGATCCGGCGCAACCCGGAATGGTGGTACCCGTTCGGCGAGATCTACGAGTCCTGAACGCCGCCAGGCCCCGAGTACTGCCTGCCACGACAACTCGCCCCGCTCAGCGCCGAACGGTGTCCGCGCCCTGGTCGGTCCTCGGGCCCATGAGCGGACGTCCGGGGCGCTCGTCGAAGACGAGGCGCTGGTACACGCGCCGCCAGAAGTGGCCGTACACGCGCGCATCGCGGGGCAGCCCCTCGATGCGGCGGAGCAGGAGCAGCACCAGGATCCCCAGGCATCCGCTGCCGAGGATCCAGCCGTTCGTACCGCCGAAGATGAACGCGACCACCGGGAGGAGCACGAAGGCGACCAGCACCGCAATCGCGATCCGCCCGCGGATGGCACCCCACGCGAAGCACATGAGCAGCGCGATCAGCCCCGCGATCGAGAGCGCAGCGACTGCCCCGGTGGCGACGGCGACACCGCGCCCGCCGTTGAAACGCATGTAGACCGGCCAGCCGTTGCCGGCCACCGCGCAGACCCCGATGAGCATGCTCGCGGTGAGCGGCAGCCCGTCGAGCCGCGACGCGATCACCGGCGCGAATCCCTGGACGAACTGCAGCGGTCCCACGATGATCGCGATGTCGATGCCGGCGTGCCGGTACACGTTGCTCGTGCCGATGTTGCCGGTGCCGAAGTGGCGCAGGTCGAGGCCGTAGCGCTTGCGGCGCACCAGCAGCCAGCCGATCGGCAGGCCTCCGACGAGATAGGCGCCGAGGCACCAGCCCGCCACGACCCACGGGGAGATCATGATGCCGCCAATAATGCGGCTTGTGTACGGTGCAGGACCATGAAGGACCGGGCGCTCGTCGTCGACGGCGCCGCCACGCTGCTGGAGGACGTCGAGCACGGCGTCGTCGTGGTGCCTCAGCGCATCAGCGTCGGCCGCCACGAGTTCGTCGATGACGGCAACACGGAGACGTACGCCGCCTTCTACGGCGCGCTCCGCGGTGGCGGCCACACCGCAACCTCGACACCGTCACCGGGTGCCTACCTCGAGGCCTTCCGACGGACCGACGCCGCGAGGATTCTCTGCCTCACCATTCCCGAGCGCTGGAGCGCGATGCACTCCACGGCGAACCTCGCCGCCGGCATGCTCGAGGCAGAGGAGGGGACGCGGCGGGTCACGGTCATCGACACCGGCACCGCCGTGGCGGGGTTCTCGCTGATCGCGCGCTGCGCGGCCTGTCTCGCCGAGACCACGCCCGACCCCGATGCATGGATCGCGGCGATCGTGTCCGCCTGCGAACAGGTTCGCGTGTACGGCGCGCTCGCGACCCTCACCTACGTCGCGCGCACCGGGCGGGTGCCGGCGCTGCTGGCGGGAATCTCGAACACGCTGCGCGTGCGTCCGGTGTTCCGGCTCGTCGAGGGCGGCAGCACCGGGCGGGTGGGACTCACGCGCACCGTGAGCGGCGCGATCCGTCAGCTGGCGCGCGTCGCAGTCGACGAGCTTGGCCCGGACCCGCAGTGGCTGATGGTGTTCCACGCAGACGCACCCGACGAGGCCGCGGAGCTGGCGGAGCGTCTCGGTGCGGCCGTGCGCGTGGTCCGCTGCGAGACCCTGCCGCTCAGTCCCCTGTTCGGCGCGCACACCGGTCCGGGGACGATCGGATTCGCGGCGCTCCCATGGCCGGGAGGCGCACCGCCGGACTGACGACCGCAGCGCCGCAGCGCGTCCGGCGTCGTCTCCGCATACCATCGACGCGTGGTGACGGAGGCTGCCCGTCCCGACGAGGAACGCTCGTCCGGATCCCCGCGGCGCTCGCGCCGCTGGTGGATCGCGTACATCCCGCTGTTGGTCGCGCTCGGCGCCATCGCAGCGCTGCTCGTGTACGCGGACCCACGCAAGATCGGCATCGCATTCCAGCGCTTCAACCTCGAGTACATACCGATGGTCGTGGCGCTGGCGGTCGGCTTCTATCTTGTCCAGGGAGTGCGCTGGTGGACGCTGAACCGTGCGCTCGGCATCAAGTTCCCCTTGCTGGACACCGTGTTTCTCACCGAGACCGGACAGGCGACGGCGCTTCTCCCGCTCGGCGAGCTGACGCGCGCACTGCTGGTGTCGAAGGCTGCGGCGGTGAGTCTCGGAGCGGTGGTCGCCACCGAGACGGTGCAGGAACTGCTCTTCGTGTTCATGCTCTTCGCGCTCGCACTTCCCAAGGCGCTCGGCCTGCATCTCGTCGCCATCGCGGTGGTGGTCCCGCGCCCTCGAGACGCAGGCGAAGGGGTTGTGGAACGTCCGCTTCACGGGCCTGATCGAGGACGATCTTTACCCGGTGGTCCTCGCGGCGGCGGACGTCCTCATCGTCAATGAGCGAGCGAGCGTCGCGTCAATGTCGCTGCCCAGCAAGCTCACCAGCTACCTGGCGGCGGGCCGCCCAATTCTCGCTGCGGTCGCGAAGGGAGGAGCCTCACACTGCGAGCTGCTCGGCACCGGCGGCGCCGCATACGCCGTCGCGCCCGGCGACCCCGCCCGCCTCGCCGAAGCGCTCAGGGCGTTGTCAGTCGACGGCGTTCGGCGGCAGGCGATGAGCGCGGCCGGTGCGGCATACGCTGCCGACCACCTCGGCCGCGAGGACGCTCTGCAAGCGCTTGTTGCCCTGCTGCTCCGGCCGAAGAACCTCAGGGTGACCACCGCGCCGCGAGGGACGGTAGCCGGCGGTATTGGATCCGAACCGGGCGAGGCCGGCTGGCCCTCAGCGTCTAGCTGTAATGCCCATAGAGGTTGTTGACAAAGAGAGAGCCCCCGAGCTGAGTTTGGGTTGTTGAAATCCACCCAGACGGAGGCTCTCCGGTGTCCCATCCTAAGGCGGCACTCACCCCGGTTGGCAGGCT